>SAMEA3663025__coassemble_510_pt1 | contig 27050 bp, 15 predicted proteins | sample SAMEA3663025__metabat2_low_PE_014 | metagenome-assembled genome bin SAMEA3663025 (sample SAMEA3663025) | pig gut metagenome | biome: pig gut; feature: pig-associated habitat; material: faeces | place: France | collected 2012
AAACAATTCGAAGTCGGCTTTTTCGCTGATTATCGACACGGTAACGACTCCCGAACGTTGGATGAGTTCGTTGGTAAAGTTTGCTTTGTTGACCGCCACACTAATGCGATTAGGCTTGTCGGTAACTTGGATTGTCGTATTGGTGATACAGCCGTTGTCGCGGCCCTCGAAATTCGTAGTCACCACAAACAATCCGTACTGAATGTTGAACATTGGGTTTTTTGCCATAGTTTGTAGAATTTATATTTATTGATAAATTTATTCAGAGTTTGCCGCACGCAGAATCTTGCGTCCGATGCGGCAGAACAAGCATTTACGTTGTAGACAGTATTCGTTATAGATTTGAAGCACAGCCTGCGAAGCCAAAGCACTGTCGACCTTCATGCCGGCTGCAACAAACAGGTTAACAACGCGATTCGACTCGGGACGAAGCCCCTCGAGCAAATCAATGGCACGCTGAACAAGCTCGTAATTACCGGTTTTCGTGCCATATACATAATAAAGTGGCGCCACCGTATTGATGAGAATCACGTCAATCATCGACTTACTGATAGCCGCACCACACTCCGCCGTCGGGTGCGAAAAATTGTAGTGCGTACTCCAATAGCCCGAAAGCGACACCGTAAAAAGTCGACGGAGAGCCTCCTTACTGTCAGCCTCAAGCAGTTCCCCCATAAGCCGAAAACCGCCCTCCACATAATGAGCCAACAAGGCAATGCGTCGCCACGGGAAATTCTGCGGCCGCATCCGAAACGACTTCCACACCATCCCGTCAGCACGGCGCAACGAATACTTCGTGCGCAAAAAAGCATACTCGCGCACCAGTTGTTCGAAATAAGCGTCGCCGCCCGGATTCGGTCCGTCGAGCAAGCCCGACTGCCCGAAAAGAAGCGCCTCGAGCTGAAACAGCGAGTCGCTATGCTTGTGCATCAACTGCAGCGGCACACTCTTGGCAAGCAACTCGAAAGCATCACTATTGGTGCCGAAACCAAGATTACGCGCAAACGTAACGAAGCAAATCTGCTCCCAATTGCCGCGAAAAGCCTCATAGAGCACCTCAACGCGACGCCCCTTGGCAATCAACCGCTCCAGCGACATCGCTTGCACCCACTCTGCCACGCCCACCGAATCGAGAGCACGAATCTGAGCCTTGCAAGGAAGTTCCGCAGGCGCGCCGACCAACTGCGCATAACGCTCGTTGAAGTGCGGGCTGCAGTGCATAACCATCTGCGGAATCAACTGCCCGTCGCTGCGATACACCGGAGCATCATCCTTGTCAACAACGTGGAGAATCACCGAGTCGTAAGCCTTATCCCGGTCGTGACCGTGGCGATGCCAGTCGCTCGCACGATAATGAATCTCGACATTCCCTACCCAAGTCGTGCCGTCGATATCTATTTTCGCATTAAAAAAATCGGGACCGGCATCCCTATTGCGCCTACCCGGGTCAATGATACGCACACGACGGCCATCGTTCGTAGAAAGCGTTGCCGGATTCCACAACCGATACTCCCAGATGTATTGCATAAGCATCTCCATAGACGTAAGCGCACCTTTTATTTCGAGGTAAAGATAGTCAATTTTCAGGGAGTAAAGATAGTCAAACCAACAAAAAAAGGCAAGAAAGTGCGAAAAAAAACCGAAAAAACTCATTTCTATGTTGCAAAAATAAAAAAAAGGAATTACCTTTGCCACGCAAAAGCCCAGATGGCGGAATTGGTAGACGCGCTGGTCTCAAACACCAGTGGGGTAACACCCATGCCGGTTCGATCCCGGCTCTGGGTACAAAATGAAACGCTAATCGTTTGTTAATCACTCGGTTAGCGTTTTTCTTTTGTTGTTTTTGGCGAGATAATTAGAGCGCGTTCCTTAGTATATAGCGGTTTTGTGAATTGAAATAAAGCAGAGTGGCTACCTAACCCGGCTTTTAGCTTGAAATATTTTTTGGAAATTATTCGATGGCATTTTGCTGAAGTTGTTTGGTAATTGAGTGATATATCGCGGCGTGCATGGCAATGTGCATTCGTTGAATGTGCTCAACGTCGGACTTGTGCCGAAGTTGGATGCCCTTCTGATGCGCCGCATCGCCTAGAGCAAATAAAACACGCGCAGCCGACACAGCCGCTCGTACATAACGTCCAACCGCCTGACGCACAACGAAAACTCATCCCACAAGGGTGAAAGTCGGACTATAGCTGCGTTACCCATTGGATAACGCGAAAATGTGCAAAACGCTATCATACAGTAGAATAACAAAATCGCTCTTCCTTAATTTACGAAGTCAGAAAAAAGATGGTGCAGAAGCCAAATACTTCCGCACCATCTTCTATTATTCTTGTCAAATTATTTGTTGAAATAATGCGCTTTAGCACCATATATTATATATCCGTTATATGTGCCTCCGGTATTATTAACCTTAAAGAATGAATTCCCGATTTTTACATAGTATTGACCGTTCTTTTTATAAAGTTCACCATGCAAATTTACGCTACGGAACGATGCACCATCTTTAACCGCCATGCTGACATTCTTGATTTTATCACCATATGAACTCGAATCGGTGTTAATGTTCCCTGTCTTGAATTGCTCATGTGCGTCATTGTTTGAAGTTGTTCCGCTCGAAGACGTACCGCCATCTGTTGAACCATACGATGTTGACGACGATGTCCGAGACGTTGTATTCGTATTATTTGTTGTTGAATATGAATTTGTCGTTTTATTTGAAGATGTGGTGTTTGATGTATCTGAATATGTTGATTTTCCGGATTTCAAATCGTTCTGCTGTTTGATACGCTCAACATTTTCCTTTCCGGAATTCATCATACTACGATTAAAATTATGCAAATCTTCATTTATTTTCTTTTGCTCGGCAATAATATCGTAACCCTGTTCCTTCAAGTTTTCTATAGCTTGTCCTTTGAGCATACAATATTCTTGATAAGACAAATCCTTTCCCATCGACAGATAGGCTTGTCGCATCATATTATAATCAGCCATCTCTTGCTGCTGAACTTGAAACGCACTTAAGTTCATAAGTTGATTAAATGCATTGTTGAAATATCCGGGTGTTTCCATCTGATCTGCAAGGCTTCCGCCGACTTTTCCATAAGAAGGCTTATAACCTGTAGACTTTTGCATTGATTGTGATTGCATCATAGCAAGTGTTTGTTGTGTACCAATAGCCGCTGCTTGAATAATATTAGCCCACATTTGTGCTCTGCGTTGAGATTTTTCTCTATCCCATTGACGTTTTTTGCTATCATCTGCTGTTCCATTAGAACGTAGTTTAATGCCCATATAATATTTATCCTTGCGATAAAAGAAGCCGTTCTTTGAACTATACAACAACATTTCTTTTTTCTTGGGTTTTATAATTGTATTTCCATATATGTCAACAGCTCCCTCTTTTTGTCCATCAAACACTTTAAAGTATCCTATACAACCTAGTTCGCTACAAAATCTAACATCAGAATAACAACAGAGAGTACTAACTATCCTATTCCCCGACAAATCATAGGCGGCAGTTCCCACTTTTCCATCATTAAAAAATTTCTTAAATATAAAATAGCCAATTATGTCTTTATTTTTTATAAATTTTATAGAACCATAAAATTCTTCACTAATAATTGGAGATCCGGTGAGTGTGAATATGTTTGGTCCTCCATTAGAATTTATGCACTTAAAACAACTCATATCGTCTGTCAATTGCATAAATTCAACATCCTCATATTCAGCAGGTATTATTACTTGACCATTTGCATCTGCAACTCCTAAACAACCATTATTATTAATCTTTATCCATATAAAACCTTTTTGTTCTTCTTTATTTTGTTTTTTGTTGTTAATCATTACAGTCTGTGTTTTCTGACGAGCTTCAGGTTTTCTGCGAGTTTCCCTCAATATCTTTTTCCCCAAATCCTTTAGCCGATAATGTTCATTCCTATTGAGTTTACCTGCAATCTTCATTTTGTATTTAGAATCATAATAATAAAATCCGTCTGCGATAGAAAAGTGTACACCTTCCTTAAATTCTTTTCCATCAATGTTGAGGATTCCTTTTTCAACATTAAAGTAAGGATTATCCTTATACTGGTAAATAAATCTATATTTAGGCTTAACTATTTCTTTTCCGGACAAATCGCATAACCCATATTGTCCATTTTTAGTTATCTCAAAAAAGCCTCCATATATTATTGATGGCACAAACATCACATAATCATACCCTCGCGATTCAGAAATTATGAGTTTCTTATTATGGTCATAAATATTTTTCCCATCTTTATAAAATAAAAAACCATTTGACGCTACGTTTATGCGAAGAGTTGCTGTCGTTTCGAAAGATAAGAACAATAACAGTAGTAGCACAGTTATCGTCTGAAAAAATTTGGTTGTTTTCATCAGATAATCATTTTGCCGCGGTCATCCTCTCGTTGGCATTTTAATTAGTTAATACAATATAAAAGCGTAGGATCTGTACTATCACCCATTCCGCTATCAAGGCATGTAGCATCGCCATTTCATCGTAGAACGAGTAACGAAGAGCCTACGCCGTATGATATATGTTACACCAAGGGGATACACACAAATACCTCCCTATGGGTAAGTTACCAACCCGAGACATCTACCGATACTTCATTCTTGACGAGGATTTAGAAACTGCCACACTTCTGATAACCAAGAACCAAGCGCAGTAAACGCTTTTCAATATGTCTGCTTGCCGCACACATTCACCTTATGGGAACTTCTATGCGGTCTGCTTTTGCAAAAATAGTAAAATTTGTTGAAAGTGTAATTATCAACCACGAAGAATTTCAGCAGCGTGTGCGGCTTTGTAAATCTTTTTCAGGCTTTTTCTGTCGTTTAGCCACGAACCGGGGTGGGGAGAACAATCATACGGGGGAATGTGTTATATTTACATAGTTAAAATGTTAAAGATAACGGATTTGAACTTATTATATGGTGATTACTGATGGTAATATTATGTTGGTGACGGCGGTGTTGCTTGCGGTGAGTGTGTTTGTTGGTAAAGCGGGCAGTAAGTTCGGCATGCCTGCTTTGCTGTTGTTTCTCTGCGTGGGTATGGTGGCTGGCGTCGACGGGTTCGGCATTCATTTCGACAGCGCTGAGACTGTGCAACTCATCGGCATGATTTCGCTCAGCATTATTCTGTTTTCGGGCGGCGTCGACACGAAAATCAGCGAAATACGCCCCATCTGGCGCGAAGGTATTCTGCTCGCTACTCTCGGCGTGATGATTACCACTCTTATTACCGGCTGCTTTATTTTCTTCTTGCTCCGAGCGATTTCGCCTAACTATAACCTGAGTTTCTTGCAGTCGCTTCTGCTCGCCGCTATTATGTCGTCGACCGACTCTGCTTCCGTGTTCTCTATCCTAAACAGCTCTCGCACGGGTCTAAAGCAGAATCTTAAGCCTTTGCTTGAATTCGAAAGCGGTAGCAACGACCCGATGGCTTATCTCCTTGTGGTAATTCTTATGGGTCTCGTTTCGGGCGGCGAAGAGTTCTCGTCGGGTATGCTCCTTGCGTCGCTCGGGCAGCTTGCCATGCAACTCGCTTTGGGCGCTTTGGGCGGACTTGCGGTTGGGTGGCTGTCGACACGCATCATCAACCGTCTCAACTCAGACAACGAGTTTCTCTATCCTGTAATGATGATTGCTTGCGCTTTTTTTGCTTTCTCGCTTACCGAACTTGTCGGCGGCAATGCTTACCTCGCCGTCTACATGGCGGGACTCGTTGTGGGCAACACACGTATTGCTATGAAACACACCATAACGACCGTTTTCGGCGGATTTACTTGGCTCGTGCAGATACTGATGTTTCTCTCGCTCGGGCTTCTCGTAAACCCGCACGAAATAATCGACTCGCAAATCGTTGTCCCCGGACTTCTGCTTGGTGTGTTTATGATACTGGCGGCGCGGCCGTTCGCTGTGTTTATATGCTTGCTGCCGTTCCGCAAAATCAGCTTTAAGGCGAAAGCGTTTGTCTCGTGGGTGGGACTTCGCGGCGCCGTACCTATCATCTTTGCTGCATTTGTGCTGACAAATCTTCCCGGCGCGGAATCCCGTTTTATGTTCAACATGGTGTTTTTCATCACCATCATATCGCTCCTCGTGCAAGGAACTACCATCACGCGTATGGCGCAATGGCTTGGTCTTGACGACAAAATCAAAGAAGACGAAATCAAAATCCGGTTTCCCGACGAAATTACCGCGGTCACACGCGAGGTAGAAGTCACGGGCGCAATGCTCAAAGATATAACCTTTCCGAGCAACACTCTTGTCGTTATGGTAAAGCGCGACAAACGCTATCTCGTCCCCACCGGCTCGACCGAACTTCACCTCGGCGACCGCCTCTTCATCGTTGCCGAATCGGAAAACTGAGAGAATAATGCTGGTTAAAAAATTCTCAAAATGTCGGTTTTTTCGCAAATTTCCTTAAATTTGCAGAAACTATTAGTAAGTCCAAATACCATTGACTATATGGAAAGTATTTATTCGATAAGACGTATTTTCTTGATTACCTTTATGTTGCTTGTTGCTTTGGTTGCTTCTGCAAATAATTCCGACTTGCTTCAGAAACTTGACGATATTATTGAAAGTAGCGATTCTATTGTTGCGGAGAAAAACAAGAGGATTGAAATAGTAAAGCAAATTGCAGCTAAGGAATCGAACTCGGAACGGCTCTTGGAACGATATAGCGAACTTAGCGAAGAATACTATGTCTTAAAATTCGACTCGGCAAAGGTTTATGTTGAAAAGGGTCTTGCTTTGGCAATGAAGACCGGCAACCAAAGATACATTGTAGCAAATACGATAATGAAGTCAAAGTTGTTTGCCGTAGGAGGTCTCTACAGCGAGGCCATCAACACGCTCAACACCATCGCCGCCGACAGCCTTGACCGTGACTTGATGTTCGACTACAACATTGCTTATTTTACCATCTATAGTTACTGGGCGGATTATTGCAACGACGACACTTATTTCCCCTTGTACAGAGAAAGGGCTGTTTCTTATCTGAAGAAGGCGGTGGAGGTTATCGACAAAAACAATGAAGCATACGACTATTATATGGGAGAATATTATGTCTATGCGGATAAAGACGACAACAAGGCGCTACAACATTATCTCAAAGCCCTGGAGCGGAACGATATGACGTCGAGAGTGTATGCCATGGCATCGTTTGCCATAGCCAACAACTACAGTGCTCACAACGATATGGAAAAGTATGAGGAATATCTTATCAAGGCGAGTATCTGCGACATCCTCTGCTGTACGAAGGAAAATCTGGCTCTCCAATATCTTGCTATGTACTTGTTCAAACAGGGCGATGAGAACATAGAGAGGGCTCGGATTTATATCAACTTTGCAATGGACGACGCCAAGACTTATAACAACCGTCTGCGAATTCTTGAGATATCGCAACGACTGCCGGTCATTGTCTCTACTTACCACAAAATGGTAACAAGCCAAAACTCTTTCCTTAGATATGCGGTATGGGGCATTTCGCTTCTTGTCTTGGCTATGATTGTACTTCTGTTTTTCATTTTCAGGCAAAACAAGTTATTGACGAAAAGGAGACACGAGCTACACGTCAGCAACGACTTGCTAACGGAAACAATCGAGCGTCTGAATCGTGCCAACGAACAATTGCTCGACACCAACCGCAAGCGCGAGGGGCTTGCAAAACTCTATATTGACCTTTGTGCCAAATATATCGACCGGATTGCGAAAATGAAGATTATGGTGCAAAGAAAAATCAAGGCTAATCAAATAAACGACCTGTTGAGTCATATTTCTTCGTCGAAATTCAACCAAGAGGAAGCCGACACGTTCTTGAAACGGTTCGACGAGGCGTTCCTGAATCTTTATCCTTCGTTTGTTACGGAATTTAACACACTGTTGAAAGAGGATATGCAGATTGTAATCAAGAAGCCTAAAACCTTAACTACCGAATTGCGTATCTTTGCTCTTATCCGTTTGGGGGTAAAAGACAGTTCGGAGATTGCAGCCCTGCTCTACTACACTCCGCGCACCATCTACAACTATCGTTCGGCGTTTAAGAACAAAGCCATCGACCGCGAGTCGTTTGAGCAACAAGTGTGTATGCTCTGCACGGTAATCAACGACAAATAAGAGTCCGGTCACGTCGCTACTTCGACGAAACCGGACACTCCAAAAATTACCTAATCTACGGGCTCTTACTTGACGATGATTTTACGTGTCTTTGAGCCGCATTTTTCGATATACAAACCGGGGCAAAGAGTGCTGCCCGACACACGGTTGCCTTTCAAGTCGTAGACAACAGCCTCAGCGTTCGATTCCGTTTCGAGAGTGGAAACGCTACTGGAGTCGGCTTTAATAATTGAAATGGACATATTGACAACATCAACCGTTACTTTATATTTGTCGGCTGTAGTGATATTCCACTTGTTATCGTCGCCGCCGAACACCATTTTAGCGTCGTTAGCAGCGTCGCGTTGATAGAAAGTTTGTCCGTAACCTGTTTGGTTGTTTACCGCGATTTTCATTTCACCTTCGACGAGGTTGACAGTAGCTGTGAACACTGTAGGATTGTCGGGAGTGGGAGAAAGCATAGCGCCGTCGCCGAGGCTCCAACCGCCGGGAGTGGCTGAGCCGACAAGCCAAAGAGCGGTGTGGTTCAACGCATTATCCTGATAAGCGGCTTTATTAACGACAATTGTCTTGGCTGCGAGGTCGCAAACGATATCGTAGTTGGCTTGTTCGCTTACTTGGAACTTGTTGTCGTTGGAGTTTTCTTCGCTTGAAACGAGAGGAGTTGCTGTGCCTTCAGTGAGAGTAACACCGGTGTCGCCTGCACGATATTCAAGGTTACCCCAATCAGTAGCTGTGAGAAACTTAAAATCGCTGTTCGCTTTGAGGTTGACAGTTGCTTTGAACACATCGGGAGCATCTGCAGTGTTGAGCATCACTACGCTGTTGTCGATTGACCAGCCACCCCAAACACCATCTCCGACAATGAGAAGACGGTCGGCTGCGTTGGCTGTTAATGCACTTGCTGCTAAAAGGATGCAGCCTAAAAATCTCTGTGTAAATGTTTTGACTTTCATATTATTATGATTTTTGGAGTTATTATTTAATCGCTACTTTTCGGCATAATGTCCGGTTGGAGTTCATCACGCTTACGATATATATACCGTCGACAAGAGGACGCGATGTGAAGGGATGCGCAGCCGAGGCTCTGCCTTTGCAAACTGTCTGTCCGCTGATGGCGGTCACCACGACGTCGGCGTTTCTGCTGCGGTCACTACTACCGACGAGGATGAAACGCCGACCCCGATTTTGTCTTCGCCAACGACGCTGACACTCCCTTTTGCATCAGTCTCTTCTGCAAGGACGCTTTCTGTGCTAAGCAATTCGCCACGAATGGTCTCCTTGACTGTATTGAGGGTGATGCGGTAGTAGCCGGGTTGTGAAATTGTCCACTTCACGTCGGGACCGCCCGTTGAACGGTAGCTGCTCTCGCCGATTATTGTATGGTCGGCTTCGTAAGGATGGAAGTTGATACTAAACCAGTCCTGAGCGGTGAGTATCTTAAATTTATTGGGCTCTTCGCGGCTTTCGCCCCAGTCGGGCTTGAGTGTTCCTTCCCAAACCACCTCCTCGGGAGACGATGTTGAAGCGGAGAAACGTATGGATTGCGGGTCGGTCCAGTAGTTCCAGCCTAATGGGCAGCAACCGCCAACTATGTACAACTCACGATACCGTTGGTTAAAACGTGCAAATACATTATTGTTTTCCACCAAGGCGTAGATGGTGTATGTGCCGGGAAGGCTCACGCTCCAACCCTGGCGGGAAGAGGTTGTTGCCGACGTTATAAGCGAAGATGTGTAACCGTCACCGAATGTTATGTCGACACCATCGAACAGCGGGAGGTAACAGGTTGTGGCTGACCCGATTTCCGGGGTGTCGATAAGGATGACGTTGCCCGGAGATAGTGTTAGGGAGGCTTTGAACTCTGAACCGCCCAAAAGGGGCAATTCCACTATTTTGCCACCGAGAGCCGAGCCTGTGGCATAGAGAGTTGCAGGAAGGCTGACGGCGTCTTCTTTTTCGTTTACCGACATCATCATAGTGTTCAAGTCGACGTAGATGGTGTAGTCGGCGGTGGCGGCGGGTACGAACTTGAAGTCTTTGCTGCCATCGAGCGTCCAGTCGGCAACGAAGGTCAACGAGTATGTGTTGCCTGCCGAAACAGACTGTCCGCAAACGGTACCGAAGATATGCTTTGAGAAGCTACGGTTGTTGATAAACTTAAACTCACGTCCGCTCTCAAGTTGCCCTGTCCAGCGGAATACGCCATCTGCTATGCGTTCCATTTCGGGGGTCGCGTTCACATCCCACTTATAAGGAGTTGCGTCACCGATTATGTAGAGCTGCGACAGTTCCATAGAGTTTGACATGTCTGCCGCTGCGCCACAAATAGACATGCAAAAGAAACAAAATAGGAAAAACTGTTTTTTCATACTGTCTAAGATTTATCAATTGTTTATGAATTTGCAGATATACGTATGGTCGTCTGCCACCACCCTGCTTATATAAAGTTGAGGCGACAGCATTGAAAGGTCGACGCTTAAACTATTCACTTTACTATAGGTTTGTTCGAGCATCTGCTTGCCTAATGAATTGCATACCGTTACAGCAACATTCTGGGTCTCTTGAGGAAAAGTCGCTATGAGACAGCGGCGCTGAGCATCATAGCTAACATTTGAAGAAGAGCCTGAAATAGTATCTACTGCCGTATTTCCGTAGTATTCAACGACAACAGAAGTCTCAGAAGAACAAGCAGCCTCCGGAATATTGAAGGAGACACACTGCTTTGCGGCATCGAAGACGAATTCCTTAACATTACCGTTGACCTTGACAGAGCGCGGTTCAACGCTGTTGTATATATGCATCTCGTATGAACGCGAAACGGGCGCTTTGCTGTATGTTCCCTGACGTGCTGAAATCACATAGACAGCCTTGTTGCCTGAAAGGGTCTGGGTGAAAAGCGTGGTTGCATAATTAGTGTCGTAATCAGCATTGTTGCCATCGTCCTCGTAAAGATTAAAAGAACCGTTTGAACCTGCTACGACGTTGAGCACCAGTTTGTCAGGACGCTCCGTAACGTTCATCACCGTCTCGGGATTGTAGGGAATGATGGCTCCCTGACGGAAGAAGTAGGGTATTTGTGCATCAGTAAACTCGATGGTTCGCTTGCACGGACCTTGTATCAGTTCGTTGGTAGCGACGCTCCACCACTTGCCCTCCGGGAACCATATCTCTTTCGATGTCAGCCCGTTTGCCTGTGCACTCGTCGTGATAGGCGCAACAAGGATGTCGTTGCCGAACATATATTCGCCATCGTATTCATAAGCCTCATAAGCGTCCGGATAGTCGTAATAGAGCGGACGGCACAGGCATATTCCTGTATCGTAAGCCTCGCGAGCCATCGTGTAGAGATAGGGGAAGAGCGAATAGCGAAGGCGTACGGCATCGAGAATCAGCGGGAAATTGGGGAATTTCCATATACGACGCTCTATGCGCGAATCGGCTGTAGCATGCGTACGGAATATCGGTGTAAATACTCCGAACTGTATCCAACGCAACACGAGGTTGGGGTTGTTGATGAGTTCGTCGTTGCTGTACATGTGCCCGCCAAGGTCGTGACCCCAATAGCCATAGCCTACATTTGAGGCTGTGGCGGTAAAATAGGGCTCAAAAGCAAGTGCCTCGTAACTGATGTTGGCATCGCCCGAAAAGCCTATCTGGTAACGGTGACTGCCAAGACCTCCCCAACGATGGAAAATAACGGGGCGTTGGTTGCGTTTCTTTGCTTCGTTGAAGAAGACATGGTTGCACCAGAATGTCTCGCTGAGCGAATTGGTGTAAGGACTGGTGAGATACTGCTGCCAGTCGAGCCACCAGAAGTCTACGCCTTCTTGCTCGTGGTCGCGGATGATTGTCGAGAAGAACGACTTTGTGAAATCCGGCCAATCGAGACTCCAATTGATATTATCCTTGCCATCGTTGAGATACTTACCGGAAAGTTGGCTCTGCATTTGGTCGAAATAGGATGGCGACTCTATTTTGTTGATTCCGTCGGCGGGATGCAGGTTGAGTGCTGTCTTGAAGTTGGCAGCATGCATATCGCTGAGCAATCCGACAGGATCCGGGATAAGGTTTGTATTCCACGACCATCCTGTCCAGCCTCCACGACCTTCCGACATGCTTGAGGCATTGCCGTTCCAGTGCCAGTCCATATCAAGAATCATGACATCAGTAGGGATGTTGTTGCTCTTCAAGTCGCTCATTATCTGTCTGTAGTCGTCGGCAGAATAGGATGAGTATTTGCTGTACCAATAACCGAAGACATAATCAGGCGGCAGAGGAATGCGTCCGGCAATGGAGGTATAATCGGCTACTGCTTTGCGATAGTTGTTGCCGTAGCCTAAGAGATATACGTCCATGGCATGTGGGTCGGTACGATTGCCCCACCAAGGATAGCCCATATCGTCATTGGGAACGAGAGCGTAGGAGCGTCCGCCGTCGGCACGCACTGCGCTCCACGAATCGTCGACAACAGCCCAGCCCGAACGCGATATGACACCCATCTCCATTTCCGAGCGCTTGCTGTCGCCCATCAGTCCGTCGAGGGTGCGGCATGTGCCTTTAAGGTTCAGTGGGTCGGGCTTGCCCGGATACCACAGGGTGGATGTTCCGTTGTTGTCGATGGTCACTGAAAGGTTGTCGGGCGAAGCCGGCACGGTACGCGGATCGTATCCCTTGCGATACTTGAGTTTCAGACGGTCGGTGGTGATATAGAGATATGTACCATCGTCGACTGTCGTAAACGGCACCAAATCGAGGTTGCGGTTCACTACGGTGAATGTGGCGCGATCTTCGAATTGACCTGTGCTACTGTATTCTATACGAATCATCTCCGGAGTAAGAACCGTAAACCGTGCGTTTCCACTCACCACCATAGCTTCGCTCTTTGCTACGGGGTTGTCGGAATTGCTTTGTGCACCTGCCGAGAAAACCGACAATACACTCATCAGGACTGTTGCAACCCTAAATGCATACATTCTGTTCTTTCCCATTATTACAGTTTCTTTATACTAATCGCATATCCACCGCCGGGAGCGGCTTTAAGTTTAAGAGTAGTCTTATATGTAACCTTGCATTTGGTGATTGTGTAAGCTTGCGGATTGTTCTTGTAGTGGGCATCTTTAGCGTCGGCATAGATGATAGCCTCGTATTTTTTATCTTTGTCGAGGAAGTCGAGTTTGAGTTGCGACTGATGGCCGTTTTCGCCGGCTGTACATCCCATAAACCAGTTGTCGGAACCTTTTTCCTTGCGGGCTATGGTGATATACTGTCCGGGCTCAGCCTCGAGATAACGGCTTTCGTCCCAGTCGAGGGCTACATCCTTTATGAATTGTAGGGCATCCATATAGTTCTTGTAGTTGTCGGGGGTGTCGGCAGCCATCTGCAACGGGCTGTACATAGTAACGTAAAGAGCCAACTGACGGGCGAGCGTCGAATTGATGTGATGATGCTTTCCGGGGTCGATTTTGCTCATATCGCCTTCGAGAATGCCCGGCGTGTAGTCCATCGGACCACCTTGCAAGCGAGTAAACGGAAGAACAGTTGTGTGGAACGCCTTATTTCCGGCAAAGGATTCATACTCGGTGCCACGCGCCGACTCGTTGCCAATGAGATTGGGATAGGTGCGGCATAAACCCGTGGGACGCACAGCCTCGTGAGCGTTAACCATAATGTGATGCTTGGCGGCTTCGGTCACGCAGTAGAGATAGTGGTTGTTCATCCATTGGCCGTAGTGATGTTCTCCACGGGGAAGGATGTTTCCAACGTAACCGCTCTTAACGGAGTTGTAGCCATACTTATCCATCAGATTGTAGGCGGCTTCGAGATGACGCTCATAGTTGCGCACGGAAGCGGATGTTTCGTGATGCATCATCAGTCGCACGCCCTTTGAGTGAGCATAATCGTTGAGAGCCTTGATGTCGAAATCGGGGTAAGGAGTTTGGAAATCGAACACATAGTCTTTTTCGTGACCGAACCAGTCTTCCCAACCGATGTTCCAACCTTCGACGAGCACTTGCGAGAAACCGTTTTCGGCAGCAAAGTCGATGTATTTCCGCACGTTTTCGTTATTTGCGGGATGGTTGCCGTGAGGCTTGCATTTGGAATAGTCGGTAGTTCCGAGGTGTACCGACGGAAGGTCGTTGGTGTACGACCAAGCCTTACCGCCGCCAATCATTTCCCACCAAACGCCGATATATTTCACAGGTTTAATCCAGGAAGTGTCGGCATATTTGCAGGGCTCGTTAAGGTTGAGAATGAGCCGAGAAGCAAGAACTTTGCGAGCATCGTCGACAATCATAACGGTTCGCCAAGGAGTGGTGCACGGCGTTTGGCAGTGAGCCATATTGCCTTGGGCGTCGGGAGTGAGTTGTGAGCGGAACACAAAGTTTTTGTCGTCGAGGTCGAGGTGCATGCAAGAGTAGTCGACGAGAGCCGCTTCGTGGATGTTGATATACAGACCCTCAGCGGTTTTCATTTGCAAAGACGTTTGCACGCCCGTCGGAGAGAAGAATGTCTGCGAAGCATTGTCGCACTTGGCAGCCTCCATCAGACCGCGAATCTCCGACAGCCGCGACTCGGTGTAGTCATACTCCTGAGTGTCGTAGTCGCCGGGAATCCACCATGCGGTGTGGTCGCCTGCCATAGCAAACTCCGTGTGTTCGGCTTTGACTGTGAAATATGGAAGAAACTGCTGTTGCGGGAACTCATAGCGAAAACCCACACCATCATCGTATACGCGAAAACGGAAATTCATAAAACGTCCGTTTGACGGTTTTTCGAGTTCGACAAACAACTCGTTGTAGTGGTTGCGGATGCTTTTCTCCTCACCCCACACCGGTTGCCATGTTTCGTCGAAAGTCGAAGTTGTGGCGTTGTTGATGCGGAACTTATCCATCAACGAGTTTTCCTCGTTGAGTTCCATACCCAGACGGCTCGTCTTAACCACGGGGATACCCTTATAATCAATCTTATAAGTAGGCACTCCATCGTCGGTCAGCGAGAAAGTCAATAGAATATTTCCGTCGGGCGACGTCACGGTGCGTTGTGCAGTCTGTGAGGTGGCACAAAGTGCCACCATAACACAGATTGCGAGTATATAAAACCTATTGAATGTGCTAAGCATAATTAATATATGGAAGTTTACAATCTTTATTTAGTCAACTTGACCACTTTACAACCGTGAGCGGTGATGTTTGCAGTAATCGACGAAGCCTTACCCTCATCGGCATGCGCCCAAAGGTCGCGAACGTTCATCTCGCCGGAGATGCCTAATTCAGAGAAATTGACTGAAACGGTCGAAGTGTTGTCGCTGCGGTTGAACAAAGCCAAAACATAGTCGCCGTTCGACATTTGTCCATACCAAATCTCGTTTTTCTTGTCGCCGAGTTTGTCGCTGAGCGGCTTTCCGACGAAACCGTCGCGATTGAGCGCAAGCAATTCGTCGTTGGTGTAATATTTAACATTGTCGCCAATGGTGCTGTATTGGTCGGCAGCAGCCACCGGACCTCCGGCGATGAGTTGGAGGGAGATTTCAGTTTGTTTTTCAGCCTCTGTTTCGAACTTGTTCAGGCGGATGAAGTCGCCGTCGAGGATAACCTTATTACGTCCGCCGATATGCGACCAATAAGTAAAGCCGTCGAACTGGTTGTTGCAGTTAGGCCAATTAGCATACGATTTACCCTTGTCTTGAGCAGAGCAGTGCCACCAGCCACCGCCACCTGTATCGCAAACGATGCGTACCATGTTGCCGTAACGCGCCTCAAGTTCGGCATCGTTATACATGTGCGGCATAACAAGCGAAGTGAAGATGCCATACTTCTTTGCCGACTCAGCGATGTAAGTCAAAGCGCGGGCATAGCTTTCGCGACCATAGCCACGGCCGACGACACCCATACCGCGGTCTTTGCCGTCTTCGTACCACGAGAGGAAGTCCATACGGATGAATTCAACGCCGAGTTCTTTGTAGTGCTTGAAGAATCCGTCGATGTATTCTTTGCAGCCGGGATTCTCTGCCACTGCCCAGTGGAACCATTTGTCTTCCGTGCCGGGGTTCATCACTTGAGTCGTGCCATTGTAGTATAAGTTGCCAAATGTAAATTCAGTGCCCTCAATTTTTGTGTCGCGCGGACCGTGAATCCACAACGGGTTGTCGTAGACGCCGAGTTTCAGTCCTTTGGCTTTACATTTAGCGACGAGGTCTTTCAACGAAATCGAGCCGTATTGAGTCATATAACCGGAAGCGTCGGTCGACAGCATAGCGATGAAACCGTCGGTACAAATCATGTCATATCCGGAGGGCTTGAGTTTGGTAGCCACGAAATCGATGATTTTGTCCCATTCTTCGGGAGAGATGTCGATGGTCGATACGCCTTGACGCTCTTTCTCGTAGCAGTATTCATAAACGCTCCAATAAAGAGGTGCCTTCACATTGTCGTGAATACCTTCGACCTCCGGCAAGTCGGGCAATTCATACTTTGGAGGATATTTCATCTCCACGTCATCCTTACAAGAGGCAATCATCGATGCCGCCGCAAGGGCTATTGTTATTAATGTCATATTTTTCATTGTCGTTATTATTGTAAAGTTCTGGATACTTTATTTTTTCTCTACGGCTATTGTATAGTTTTTGAGATTGAAGGTGATGTGGTATGTACCGGCTTCGGTAACCTTCCACTTGTTGTCGGGGTCGCCTGCGTAGAACAAGAAGTCGGGAGAGGCAACGCCTGCCGACGAAATCGCAGTGTTGGCAACCGTCGGGTGTAGGAACGGGCAAGAGAAAGTTCCGTCTTGAACCAAGCAAGCCTTCATTTCGCCGGTCTTGAGTTCGCCTTCCCAAGTGAAGACGTATTTGTCGGTTGTGCTGCGAGTAAATTTGGTTGCATTGTCCATCGACCAGCCGTTAGGAGTGGCATCGCCAATCATAAAGAGCGTCTCTGTTTCAATCGGTGTTTTCGCCTCACCTTCGTCGGTTATAAACTTAGCCGTAATAGTCCGTTTCTGAAGGTCGAAAGTGATGAGATACTTACCGGCTTCGGTAACCTTCCACTTGTTGTCGGGGTCGCCTGCGTAGAAGTCAAAACCGGGAGAGGCAACGCCTGCCGACGAAATAGAGGTGTCGGCAACTGTCGGGTGTAGGAACGGACAAGAGAAAGTTCCATCTTGAACCAAGCAAGCCTTCATTGCGCCGGTCACGAGTTCGCCTTCCCAAGTGAAGATGTATTTGTTGGTTGTGCTGCGGGTAAATTTAGAAGCATCGTCCATCGACCAACCGCCGGGCGTAGCGTCGCCAATCATAAAGAGCGTTTCCGTTTCAATTGCGTCGGTGCTTACTTCGATTTCTTTAATAAACTGAGCGGTAATAGTCCAATGCTCGAGGTCGAGAGTCAGGCGATAAACGCCGGCTTCTTCGACGCGCCACTTGTTGTCGGGACCGGTAGTGAATACAAAGTCACCGCTCTCCACGCCGCTCTTGTTAATCTTGCAGTCGGCGGATGAAGGACGAATAAACGGCACATCCCAACTACCTTTTTCAAGACAAGCCTTCATTTCGCCGGCTTTAAGTTCGCCTTCGTATTCGAAGATGTACTGCGACTTCTTAACCAGTTCCGTAGGATTGTTGTTGTCCCAACCATTCGGAGTGGCATCGCCAAGCATATACACAGCCTCAGCCTCAATCGGTTCGATAACCGGAGCGTCGTTTTCGCCAAGATATTCTGTCGACATAGTCCAATTGCGCAAGTCGAACGTCAGGCGATACTTTCCGGCATCGGTCACGCGCCATTTGTTGTCGGGGTCGCCGGCATGCATAATGAACTTTTGGTCGGTGATATTAGTCTTCGATATCGAAGTTCCGTTGTTCTCGGGACGAATGAAAGGCGCATCCCAGCTGCCCGTAGTCAGGCAAAGCTTGATTTCGCCGGTAAAGAGCGAGCCTTCCCAAGAAAAAACCAATGGGTCGTCGGCAGAAGGCTCCAGCGGCGTCGGATTGTCAATACTCCAACCGTTAGGAGTAGCGTCGCCAACCATGTAGAGGACGGATGTCTTGATTGGCAGGTCGCCCTCGATGATTTTCAGGTCTCTTTCTTCATCGCAACTGCTCATACACATTGTGGCAACAGCTGCGGTAAGTCCGAAAAATATATTCTTAAGTTTCATAATCGATGTCTTTTTTATGTTATACTTACTCCTTATTCATTGTATCCCGGATTCTGTTTCAAAGCCTTGTTAGCGTTGAGAATCGGACGCATTATCGGGAATATCTCAGTATGTGAATCAGCGTCAGGAGTTTTGTCCCACCAAGTAGCGGATGTGAACTTTCCGAAGCGGATAAGGTCGATGCGTCGACGGCTCTCTGCGAAGAACTCACGACCCCACTCATCGAGCATTTCGTCCATATCGAGTTCAGCCTTACCGTCGGGAACGTAGAGCACGTCTTTGAGGTTTTCTTCAGGATAGTTGCGGCGGCGCACAGAGTTGAGCAGGCGAGCAGCCTCTGCTTTCTTGCCTTGGCGCAGTTTGCATTCTGCAAGCGAATAGATAACCTCCGGCAAGCGAATCTCCGTGAAGTCGCTCTCCATTTGGTGCAGGTCGTCGTCGGAATAGAACGGATATTTGGCGAAATGCCATCCGGAATTGTGGTCGCCGTCGCGCAGTGTACTTGTTGTAGCGGCAAGCCATTTGTTGGGGTCCAAGCCTTGGAACTTACCAACAGCATCGCGGATATATAATTCGTAGTCGACTTCCGGCGCTTTCACACGCTTGGTTGCTCCGTTTTCGTCTTTATATTCGAGATAGCCATAGAGGAACATACCTTCGCGGCGGCTATCGCCAAGATTGCGGTAGAGTTTCATACGTACATCCCCCGGATATTTGCGGAACTTCTGCACAGTCATACCGAGTTGATAGTTAAGCGGCTTGCCGTCGGGAGCGAAGCTTGGAGAAGCGGCATACTTGGTGTTGTGGTCGCCTGCCTTGCACTTGGAGTCGTTGAAATAGTAGCGAGCGCGCGCGGGAACTGTCCACCAATAAGTATCACCTTGATATTGCCAATAAGTATAACCGGCATCTGCGGGGAAACCGAAAATCACCTCGTCGCAATTGTCGTTGTCCCAATCGAAAGCAGCATCCCAGCGGTCGGCAATCTCATACTTACCATATTCGCCGGCGACAATCTTTTCCGCTATTGCTGCACATTCGTTGTATTTCTCTTCGCCGATATAGACTTGAGCATTGAGGTAGAGACGAACGAGCAACGCAGCAGCAGCGGCTTTCGTCCATTGTCCTTGTATGGTAGAATTGCTACCCAAGCTCGTTTTCTCGACGAGCATAGGTATTGTTTCCAACAGCTCGGATTCGATGAAATCGAAAATTACCTTCGGCTCAACCTGAGTTTCGGTGTTTTGCGACACGTCGTTGAAGCTCACAGCGAGAGGCACATTACGGAAAGCGTCGAGAAGACGAATATAGAACCAAGCACGCAGTACGCGGCATTGAGCCTTAAGGTTGTCGAACTCGGCTTGAGAGAAACCGAATTTTTCGGGCGAAAGCGTGTTAAGGTCTTCGATAACGTAATTGGCTTGCATGATGCCCTGGAAGCAGCCGTTCCACTCCGTTTGGGCGTCACCACCGTCTTCGACGTTCCATTCATGGTAGTGAAGACGACGCCATTTACCACCGTCGTCCCACCAACCGTCGCGCGTTGGTGTAATGAGTTGGTCGGCAGACAATTCGTTGAGCACATGGCGACTTTGGATGCTCCAAAAAGCATGTTCAAATGGGCGGAAGGTAGCACGTACGACATCCATCTTCGTGTTATAGTAGTTTTGTGTGCCCACTTGGTCGTAAAGGGTCTCGTCGAGGTCGGTGCAACTCGTCAGTGCGGCTGCACACAGTGCTGTTGAGACTATATATTTGAAAATCTTCATGTCTTTATCAGAATTAATCGTTATTAGAAATCAATTTGCATGCCTAAGATAAACTGGCGAGTAGTGGGGAAATAAGTTCGTGAGCCTTGTCCGCCCGGGGTAAGACCGTTAACTTGATAGGTCGACGGGTCGACACCGCTGAACTTTGTCAACGTAAATACGTTCTTCACCGTGCCATATACGCGGATACGGTCGAGGAAGCGACAGTTTTCGGGCTTGAAAGTATAGCCTAATGTCAGCATATCGAGTTTAAGATAGTCGCCGCGTTCAAGGAAGTAGTCGCACACAACGGGATTGGCTGTCGACGAAATCTCGAAATTCTTGCCGTATGCTTTGTCCAAACGGTTGCCCGTGAAGTTGCGCGTGCCATAGTAGAAGTCGTGGATGTTGAATATGTCATATCCGAATGCTCCGCGGAAGAACAGTGACAGGTCGAAATCTCTATAACGGAAGTTGTGAGTCATCGACATAGTGAACTTAGGCAAACCGTTGCCAACCACCGTGCGGTCGGCGTCGCTTGCTTGCGATGCACGTATGATGTCGCCATCTTTGTCGTAAACCAACCATTCGCCGTCGGTAGTGTGACCTGCATATCGCCACATATAGAAGTTGCCCAGCGACTTGCCTTTCTGGATGCGTTGGAGATTGTAGAACGGATACGGGTCTTCAGTGCTACATACATCATAGTAGTCTTGACCTACATATTGAGAGTTGCTGAAATCAACGAATTTGTTGCTTTGTGTTGTGCCAACAAAGTTGATGTCGTAAGAGAAATCCTTCGTGTTGACTGCGCGTACGTTAAGGTCAATCTCGAAACCGGTATTCTTCATCGTACCTACGTTGACAAATGTCTCGTCGAAGAGATACGGCGGAACCGAAACCTTGTAGTTGCCGAGCAAGTCTTGCTGACGACGGTTGAAGTAGTTGAGCGAACCATACAGACGGTCGCCGAAGAGCGAGTAGTCGACACCAATGTTCCAGTTTTTACCTTTCTCCCAACGCAAATCGGGATTGACATTCTTCGACGGACCCCATACTTGGAAATATCTTCCATTATAGAAATAATATCCGAAACCGGTCATTGTGTTCAACGAAAGGTAACTGCCGAAATCCTGGTTACCTGTCACACCGAAGTCGGCGCGCAACTTCAAGTCGTTAATCCATTTCACATCTTTCATAAACTTCTCGTCGGAAATACGCCATCCGGCAGACACGGCGGGGAAATTACCCCATTTGTGATTTTCACCGAATTTCGAAGAACCCTCGTGGCGCAACGATGCTGTAAACATATATTTACCTGCAAAGTCGTAACTTACACGACCGAAGAATGCTATCAACTTGGAGTCGTTTTTATAACTGCTCATACAGATTTCGCCTTCCTCTTTCGCATATTCTCCCGAGCCGAGATTGTCGGCACCGAGTCCGTCGTTGGGGAAGTCCTTGTTATAGGCACTGAAACCGGAATAGTTCGAGTACTGATAAGAGTAGCCGACCATTGCTTTTACATTATGTTGGTTGAAGCTGCCACCGTAGTTGGTGAGCCATTCCAAAATCTCTTGGCGCTCTTTCGAATAAGAACGACTTGCCTCGCCCTCACGTCCGTTGTTGATTGCTATCGTACTGGTTGAAGGACGGAACCATGTGTTGTTGTTGCTGTACTGGTGGTCGGCAAACATTATCTGCGTCGACAGACGATGATTGCTCTTTTCTCCTTTGGCAAGCAAAGGCAGAAGATTGAGTTTTGCCGTTGCATCCCAGTCGAGAAGTTTGGTGTCGCCTTGGTCTTGCTCAAGTTTCTGACGTTCTACGGGGTTGGAACCGACAACCTGACCCATGAAGTTATAATAGCGAGACGGATTTTCCGGGTCCATCAACGGAGTTGTCGGGTTAGCTTCTATTGCATCTTTGAACACGCTCCAATCGGCATTGTCGCGGTAGATGATACGCGGCGCCACGTTGGCTGTAAAGTTGAAGAGTCCGCCTTTGGTAGTGTGAAAAATAGAAGCACGTGCTCCATATTCTTCACGTTCCGAACGAAGGTCGATACCTTTTGCATCGCGATAGTCGACGCTGACGCGGTAGTTGGTCTTGTCGTTACCACCACTCAATGAGAGTGTGTGCTGATGCGTAAAACCTGTGCGGCTCACTGCGTCAAGCCAGTCAATATCACCACCCAAGTCTACGCCGGTATCACCCCATCCGAGGCGCACGTCGCGATACTCTTGCGCACTCATCATGTCGAGTTCTTTGTTGATTACGTCGAACGACACCATACCGGAGTAAGAAGTGTGAACCGCACCATCTTTGCTACCTTTCTTTGTCGTTACCACGATAACGCCATTCGAACCGCGCGTTCCGTAGATTGCCGAAGCCGCACCGTCTTTAAGAATGTCGAACGATGCAATGTCGTTCGGATTGATGTTGGTAAGATTGCCACCGGGTACACCATCGATGACAATCAGCGGGCCAAGACCTGCCGAACGCGACGAAACACCACGAATCTGAATGCTTGCTTGGTTGTTCGGGTCGCCCGCTCCTGTGTTGGTAATAGACACACCGGGGACTTTGCCTTGAATCATCATTGACGGGTCGAGCGAACTTACCGTAAGAAAGTCCTTTTCACCGACGTGCGAAATTGCCGACGTAAGTTCTTTCTTGTCCATGGTGCCATAACCGATGACCACCACTTCGTTAAGAAGGTCGCTCTTCTCTTCTAATGTTACGTTAATAACCCTACGGTCGCCAACTTTTTCGTTCTTTGTCTCATATCCTATATATGAGAAAACCAAATTGGATGAAGTTGTTGCTTCAATAGCATAATTGCCATCAATGTCAGTAACAGTACCCTTGGTACTCTTGTCAACTCGTACACTGGCACCAATTAAAGGTTCACCGCCGGGACCTTTTACAGTACCGGTTATCTTGGTCTGTTGGGCTGATGCGGCTATCGTGGCACACATCAAAAATACCATCATAAGAAACCGATACACTACATTAATTGTCGTTAATCGTTTCATGTTAAGTTTGATTTTAGTTTTATGGTTTTGAATTTTGGTCTAAAATTATATAATATTTCCCTCTATTTATTAACCAAGTACACACTAAGTACATTTTATACGCATTGGTCTTTTGATAAAACATTGACTACCAAACCAGTACACTACCAACAAGAAAGGGGCTAAGTACATGCATACTTTTAAGAAAATTTGAGAAAATGTGTTGTTTTTCGTGGTTATCCCCCTTATATAGTCCTAAACACACCGCACGAAACGAAAATTGCCGACGCACGAATCAATGGTGTTGACTGCAAAAAGTCAAGCAACTAAGAAGCCAAAATTTACTTTTTGCGGTTGTTTCAAAACAAAGCATTGCAACAAGTGCGCTACAATGCTTTATGTGGTATATTTCGTAGTCCCGAGGGGAATCGAACCCCTATCAAAAGTTTAGGAAACTTCTATTCTATCCGTTGAACTACAGGACCGCAGGAATGCGAATGCAAATTTACATTATTTTCCTAAATGTGCCAACCGTTTGCGTTTTTTTCGCTACGGTTGGCACAAAAGAAAAACATAATTAGACTAAAAGTATGATTATAATTAAATTAATAGCGTGGTTAAAAATTGTAGCCGACTGAGAAACAGAATCGGTTTTCGCGGTATTTCGGCTGCTCTTTAATCATATCCGCCATACCTAACGATGCAGTAAAGCCGACATAGAACTTGTCGATGTTTATGCCGGTGCCGACATTCCAGGCGCAGTCGACTTGGTTTGCCCAACCTTCGTCGCCATAAAGGTCTATGCTATGACCATCGTCGTCGCACTCTTTCCCGGTAAACCCGATGCGAAGTTCGGGTCCGGTAAAGAAACTCCATCCGCCGCGGCTGAACACGTCAAAACGATAGCCGACCATTACGGGAATAGAGAGACCGAATTTTTTGACCTTTGATTTCAAATCACCGAATTCATCATCAATTTTTTCCTTATAAGTATCGCGCCAAAGCATTAGTCCGGGCTCTACGTAGAGGTTTTGCCACACGGGGATGTTATAAACGCCGCCGAATGAGAATCCGGGTCCTGTCTTAAAGCCGTCGAATGATATTTTACCTACGGAAACGTCCGACGGGCTGTTTATGTTGGCGCTTAAACGAAGTCCGAAATGTGCGCGGTTGTCGGGGTTGTTAAACTGTGCATAACTGCTGACAGCCAACAACGCTACGACGGCGAGTAATAGTATACGTTTCATTTTTGTTATTCGGTTTTCTATTATAACGTAAATGTCGTTTAAATATTATAACACTTATGCGGTAAAAAAGTTCAACGGCGGTCAAGTTGGTATGCAAGTCGGGGCGTACCGTTGTGACAAAAAATGATTCCGGTGTAGACGAATCCCATACGGATTAGCGTACGCTGCATCACGCGGTTGTCGGCGTGTGTGTCGACGCGCAGAGTGTCAAAGCGGTCGAGGCACCAACGCAGGCATATCTCACCGATTCCGCCGACTTTGCCCGACGAGGCGAGCCGATGCACCACAGCGTAGGGGCGGTCGTTGAGCCATGCGCCTTGGATGATGGCGTAGGTTGGGTCGGGACCTTCGATAAGAGCGAAAACGGCGAGGATTTCGTCGCCACGGCAAGCGGTCCAAAGCACGTCGGCGCTGATGTCGGCGCGTACGTCCGCTTCCGACGGATAACCGTCAATCCATTGATTAGGATTGCCCGAGGCTGCCATAAATCGGCGTGCATTAGCGTAAATTGCCGTAATGCGGGGCGCATCGGCTTCGACGGCTTTTCGGAAGTGTATCATCGGAAGGTGAGTGTTGAAAGGTTACTGCAAAGCATTTGCCCGACGGCTCTGATGTCGTCGGCTGATACGGCACGGATGCGATTGGCAACAGCTTCGACGTTGAGCGTTGTTCCGAAGTTGAGCACTTCTTTGCCGAGCGAGAGTGCGCGATTTTCAGAACTTTCGCTACTTACAATGAGTTGACCGATGTACTGCTTTTTGGCGGCATTGAGAGCACGTTCGGTGATACCGCCGTCGGCAATGCGGCGGAGTTCGTCGTCGATGAGACGACGGCACTTGGCAGTGTGACGATGGTCGCTGCCGAAGTAGATGGTAAACAAACCGACGTCGGAGAGCAGCGTGACGGTCGATTCGACAGTGTACGCATATCCGCGGCGCTCGCGAATGGCTACGTTGAGAGTGGAGTTCATACCGGGTCCGCCGAGGATGTTGTTGGCGAGCAGCAACGCATATTTTCGACTGTCGTGCATGCCGAAAGTTGTGGTGCCGACGACGGTGTGCGACTGATGTGCATCGATGTCGCGCAGATGCTCAAACGGCGCTGCGGCAACGATGGGTTTGCACGATAGGCGGTGCAACGGATGGTGCATTGCTCCGAAATAGCATTCGGAGAGGGCAAAAAACCGCTCTGCGGGGATGCTGTCGACAGCGAAAAGCACCATATTTGTCGGCACATATAGGTTTGCGACGTAGTCGAGGCAATCGGCACCGGTTAGGCTTTGCAGAGTTTCTTCGTTGCCTAATATGTTATGTCCGAGCGGCGTATCGGCAAAGATAAGGTCTTCGAAGTCGTCGTAGATGGCATCAGCCGGCGAATCGCGATAGGAATCGATTTCTTCGACGACCACTTCGCGCTCTTTGTCGATTTCGTGTTCGGGAAAGGTGGAATTGCACACCAGGTCGGCGATGAGTTCGACGGCGCGCGCCATGTTGCCCGATGGAAAGACCGAGTAGACGAGCGTTTCTTCTTTGGTTGTGTAGGCATTGAGTTCGCCGCCCACGCGCTCCATTCGGTTCAGAATGTGCCACGCTTTACGGCGCCGCGTGCCTTTGAAGATGGTATGCTCCACGAAGTGTGCCAGCCCGAGGCGAGCGCCGTCGTCGCGACTTCCTGCCTGCACAGCCAGCCCACAATAAGCCACGCTTCCCTGTCGGCGTTGATAGACGATGCGCAGACCGTTGGGAAGCGTGTTGTAATGATAGGTTTGCTCCATTGCCTAAGGCGGCTTAGAGGTTAAAGGCTTTACGGATGGCATCGACGTAGTCGAGTTTCTCCCATGTGAAAAGTTCTACTTCGATATCTTTATCGCCGTTGTAGACCGACTTGAAATGCTTAACGATGGTTTGCGGCTTGCGCCCCATATGTCCATAGGCGGCGGTTTCTTCGTAGATAGGTTGACGCAACTTGAGTCGGCGCTCGATGGCTGCGGGACGCATGTCGAAGATATTTTCCACCACCTTTGCTATTTCCGAATCGCTAACAGCCACGTGGCTCTTGCCGTAGGTGTTTACGTAGAGGCTCACGGGACGCGCTTCGCCGATTGCGTATGCCACTTGCACTAGCACTTCGTCGGCAACGCCGGCAGCTACCAAGTTTTTGGCGATATGGCGTGCAGCATATGCTGCCGAGCGGTCGACTTTGCTGGGGTCTTTTCCTGAGAAAGCACCGCCGCCGTGTGCGCCACGACCGCCGTAGGTGTCGACGATGATTTTGCGTCCGGTCAGACCGGTGTCGCCGTGAGGACCGCCGATGACGAATTTACCGGTCGGGTTGACGTGGAGAATCAATTTGTCGTCGAAGAGCGCCTTGATGCTGTCGGGCTGTGCAGCGACAACGCGCGGCAACAGGATGGTCTCGACATCGCTACGTATCTTTGCGAGCATTTCGGCGTCGGCGGCAAGTTGCGCCTCTTCTGTGTCGTTGACAGGAGTAATGAAGTCGTCGTGCTGAGTGCTTACCACGATGGTGTGGATGCGTTGCGGCTCGCCCGCTTCGTTGTATTCTACAGTCACCCGACTCTTCGAGTCGGGACGAAGATAGGTCATCTCCTTGCCTTCGCGACGGATGTCGGCGAGGGTGCTCATAATGGCGTGAGCCAGGTCGAGCGTCAACGGCATATAGTTGGAGGTCTCGTTAGATGCATAGCCGAACATCATGCCTTGGTCGCCGGC
>SAMEA3663025__coassemble_649_pt1 | contig 20888 bp, 19 predicted proteins | sample SAMEA3663025__metabat2_low_PE_014 | metagenome-assembled genome bin SAMEA3663025 (sample SAMEA3663025) | pig gut metagenome | biome: pig gut; feature: pig-associated habitat; material: faeces | place: France | collected 2012
GGTTGGGGTAGTCGGAACGACCGGTAGCGAAAATCAAGTCGGGACGCGAAGCCTTAGCCTTCGAATATTCGATTTCAGGGTCGGGGTTCGCCAAAGCAAACACGATAGGACGTTCTGCCATCGATTGAACCATCTCGGGTGTAACCACGTCTTTTACGGAAAGTCCCAAGAACACGTCGGCGCCAACCATAGCGTCGGCGAGGGTTTCGACGTCGCGGTCGGTGGCAAACTGTGCCTTCTGCGCATTCAAATCCTTGCGGCGCGTGCTGATAACGCCTTTCGAATCGCACATCACCACATTTTCGGGGCGGATACCTAAGGCTATATAAAGTTTCGTACACGACACGGCAGCGGCACCGGCTCCGTTGACAACGAGCTTGACGTCTTCGATGTTCTTGCCTTGGATTTCAAGGGCATTGATGAGTCCTGCGCCCGAAATGATTGCCGTACCGTGCTGGTCGTCATGCATCACCGGTATGTCGCATTGCTCTTTGAGCAGAGTCTCGATTTCGAAACATTCGGGAGCCTTGATGTCTTCCAAGTTGATACCGCCAAACGTCGGCGAAATGGCTTTTACGATTTCAACAAACTTCTTCGGATCTTTCTCGTCGACCTCAATATCGAAGCAATCGAGTCCGGCAAAAATTTTGAAAAGCAACGCTTTGCCTTCCATCACCGGCTTGCCGGCTTGTGCGCCGATATTGCCAAGTCCTAACACGGCTGTACCGTTGGAAACCACAGCGACAAGGTTGCCCTTGTTGGTATATTCGTAAGCGTCTTGCGGAGTCTTCTCTATCTCCAAGCACGGGTATGCAACACCGGGCGAATATGCCAACGATAAATCGTTTTGCGATGAATAAGGTTTTGTGGGAATTGTCTCTATTTTGCCCGGACGACCATTCTTGTGGTAATCCAAAGCCATTTCCTTAGTTACTTTTGACATACTTGTATTATTTATCTATATTACCAAACAGCGTCACTCATACGCATATTTGCGACTAATAACGACCACAAAGTTACTCATTATTTTCTGTGTCGGCAACTAATTCACCCTTTTACCTTAACATTTTTTGTTAATTTTACGTTTCCTATTACATTTTGTTAGTAATATCGGCATATTTGTATATTTTTAAATATCAATTACACTATTTATAACCTTTTCGTGTCTAGGACTCACTGGACAAAATTGACATCGAGATTTTGCGTTGCTTGCAAGACAACGCACGGCTGACCACAAAAGAACTCGCCGCTAAAGTACACCTGTCGACTACGCCGGTCTACGAGCACCTTCGTGATGGAGCATGTGAAATATGAATACGGCGTACCTCTCGACCAATAGCCCTGTCAATTGCCCGAGAAAAGCGTCGTAAAGCCCACCAAACGGTCGTAGCGGCACCCCGCCGGGCGATGGTAGACGTAAACAGTGTATTCGTTGACGGTCTGATAAAAATCACCCTCAACGACTGCCGGATTGGGCTTTCCGCCGTCGGCGACCCAAAAATATTGATAGTTGTACGAACCCATCTTCACGAGCATCTCAGCCTCGTAGCGTTGCTCGTTGTGGTTATAGTACATACGGTTCGCCGGGTTGCATCGGTCTTGCGTAAACTCGCCGACCACATACATATCTCCGTTTTGCAATTCGGGCATTGCCAATGCAAAATGGGCAACCATATATTCCGCCTGAGTGTCGCTGTGGTCAACGTCGCTTTGGCGAATGGTAAAACGTCCGAACTGGGTGCGGTCGTAGGTATAACTATCGTACGCGCGAGGCTCGTCGACCTTAAGAACGACGTGATAGTAAGGCTCGTTGAATTGGTAGTAGTCAACGCCTATGCCGTGATAGTTGGTCGTCACCGCCTCAAAGCGGCGATATTCGTTGCCCGCGGGGAAAATCAAGCTGCGATTATGCTCAAAAAAAGCCCTGCGCGACGCCACCCGCTGCGGCTGATTGACGGCTACGAGGTTGTCGGCACGACCGTTCTGCACGACCCGCACTTTCATATCCTGATACATATTGTCGACCGCATAATTGCGCGTGTCGACCTCCACGCTGAGTTGCTGATGACTTTTGTTATAATCTATGTCAGTGCGACTCGTCACCTCCGGAACAACACTAACCTTGTCTTCATAGAGCGAGAATCGAACTTGCAAGCACACGTTGTCGGGCTCGTTCTCGGGATAGACCTTCAACAGATAGTTGCCCGAAATTGTCGGACTGATATCGTCGTTTGGAAGGGTTAGCGCATAGTGAACATAGTTGACGAGCGTGCCCGAAGAATAGGCGTAGTCGGTAATCTCCGCTTCGTTGAAGCCGTCGACATATTCCGAATCGACCAGCATCGACGGCTGCCAATCGGCGTCGCAATGCGTTACCGAATAGCGCAAATATTGCATCTCCGGACTTATTTGGTCGAACTCCACACGGATGCGACTGTCGCCGCCGAGAAGCACAACCGGAGCAACATAATCGTTACCTTCGACAGCCACCTTAAGCGACTTGAACGAGCTGTCGAACACTTGCGTAGAAGTGTCGACCAGCGATTGTGCGCTCGCTGCCATAGCTGCGACGACAAATATAATCGATGCAAATCTTTTAATGGCTACCATACTACAGGCGCTTTGCCGTGCTCTACCAAATAGGCATTGGCACGCGAAAAATGATGATTGCCGAAAAAACCGTGATAAGCCGATAGAGGCGATGGATGCGCCGACTCGAGCACCAAATGCTTCGAGCGGTCGATAACCGCGCCCTTGCGCTTCGCATAATTACCCCAAAGCAAGAAAACGAGATTTTCGCGGCGAGCGGAAAGCGCCGCCACGGCAGCATCCGTAAACTGTTCCCAGCCTCTGCCCTGATGGGAATTTGCCTGATGTGCACGAACGGTGAGCACAGTGTTCAAAAGCAGTACACCCTGTGGCGTTGAGCAGCAAAACACCCTGACGAGCCCATCGCGTCAAATCGCCCGACGTCGGAATTGGCGCCCCGGTGTCGGAATTGACTTCTTTGAAAATGTTGACCAACGACGGTGGCATCTGTACACTGTCGCCCACGGAAAAGCACAAGCCATTGGCTTGCCCGTAGTTGTGATACGGGTCTTGACCGAGAATCACCACCTTAACTTCATCGAAAGGCGTTGCGTCGAAGGCTGCAAATATCTTGTTGCCCGGCGGAAACACAGCCTCCGCCGTACGATATTCATCGCGGACAAACTCCGTAAGTCGCACAAAGTAGTCCTTATCAAACTCGTCACGAAGAACCGATTTCCAGCTATTTTCTATCTTAACATCCATATTGCTAAAACAAACGAGGCGCATCAAAGCATCGCTCGACACACCTCGTTAAACTATTGCGAACGATTTCTTAGAACGGAAGGTCGTCGCTTGCCTCGGGAGTATTAAATGCGGGAGGAGGAGGCACGGGAGCACCGGCAGGAGCGGCAGCAGCGACAGCCGGACCTTGTTGCGGACCTTCGGCAGCAGCGGCAGCAGCGGCAGCTTCAGCCTTCCAACCGCGGATACTTGTATACCAACGGCCGTTGTATTCACGGCTCTCGATGTCGAACGACAAACGAACGCGGTCGCCTACGTTCAACGGGAATTGGTCTGCCTTGTCGCCAAAAAAGTCGAAATGCACTTTCTTGGGATAAGAATCCTCCGTCTCGAGGACATATTCTTGTTTCTTCCAGTTATTTCCCGCTTGCGAAACACCGCTTTGCAACGGCAATTTCAAAATGATTTTTCCAACTACTTCCATTGTATATGTGTTATTTGTTTTTTTTATTGCGTTTTGCAAAGTTAATTCTTTTCGATTAACCACCAAAATTTTCAAGCCAAAACAAAACACAAAACAAAATAAAAAAGCCGCAAGGTCGTATAGACGATGCGGCTTTGTAGTTATGTCTTACCGAGAAATTATTCGGCAACGACTTCGAAGGGGATTTCAACCGAAACTTCTTTGTGGAGTTTCAAAGTAGCGTTGTAAGAACCAACTTCTTTAACAGCGCCTTTGATGTTGATAACCTTACGGTCGATGTTGAAGCCAAGTTTTTCGAGGGCTTCAGCGATTTGGATGCTGTTGACAGAACCGAAGATAGTGCCTGTCGAACTTGTTTTAGCACCGATAGTGAGCGAAACGCCTTCCAACGAAGCAGCAAGAGCCTCAGCATCGGCTTTGATTTTAGCCAACTTGTGAGCGCGTTGCTTTTGGTTCTCTGCCAACACTTTCAATGCAGATTCTGAAGCGATAACAGCTTTGCCTGTCGGGATAAGATAGTTTCTGCCGTATCCGCTCTTAACCTCTACTACATCATCTTTGTAGCCAAGGTTCGCTACGTCTTCTTTTAATATGATTTTCATAATTGTAATCTTCTAAAATAATTATTTCATCAAGTCTGTCACATAAGGAAGCAAAGCCAAGTGGCGTGCACGTTTAACGGCGCGAGCAACACGACGTTGGAACTTCAAAGAAGTACCGGTGATGCGACGCGGCAAAATTTTGCCTTGCTCGTTGAGGAATTTCTTCAAGAATTCCGGGTCCTTATAGTCGATATACTTAATGCCACTCTTTTTGAAACGGCAGTATTTTTTCTTTTTTACGTCAACCGACAGCGGGGTCAAATATCTGATTTCCGATTGTGATTGTGCCATGTCTTAGTCCTCCTTAGTTTCGTTAGCGTTAGTCTTTGCCGCACGCAGATTTCTACGCTTTTCAGCATATTCTGCTGCATACTTGTCCAAGCGGAATGTCAAGAAGCGAAGCACGCGCTCGTCGCGACGATACTCTGTTTCCAACTTCTTAATTACCGTAGGTTCTGCTTCAAACTCCAACAGGTTATAAAAACCGGTTGTCTTCTTTTGGATGGTGTACGCAAGTTTGCGCAAGCCCCAATTCTCTTCGTTGACTATCGCTGCGCCGTTGGCTGTCAGTATAGCCTTGAATTTCTCTACCGCTTCCTTCATCTGTGCATCAGACAAAACGGGAGTTAAAATGAAAACGGTTTCGTACTTGTTCATTTCTATTTTAAATTTGTTATTAAAATTTTGCGGTGCAAAGGTACAAACTTTCGCGCACTTACGCAAACCGGATTAGCCCATTACCTACTCTTAAGAGCGCACGTAATGGTTAATCTTTGTTAAAGTTGCAGTTTCCTACCGAATCGACATAGGCTGCCGTCGGGCTGTGGCGCTAAAAGAGTTTGAAGTTGACGTAGCGTTTCGGGTGCAGACGAAGGTCGACGATAATCGAGTCGAGGCTCACGATGGTCTTGTCGATGTGTTCATACAAGCCCTTATCGTTGAGGAGCATACCGAGCGACGAGTCTTTGCTATTGACTTTTGAGGTGATTTGCTCGAGATTGGCGGTTGTGGTCTTGACGTTGTCCATCGTTTCCGCCAACGGGAGTTGCTTGAGTTGAGCACTGAGTTCTTTGAGGTCGGCCGACACTTGAGTGAGGTCTTCAACGACGTCGCCGGCATTGGTGAGCACGGGATTGATTTTAGTCGACGTCACGGCAAGATTGCGCGACATCACTTCGAGATTGCGCGACACGGCGTCGAGGCGGCTGACGGTGTTGTCGAGTGCCGGATTCGAAACGATGGTGTCGACTTGCGCCATAATGCTGTTTAGTCGGGGCAACATCTCGATGACTTGTGGCATAACGTCGTGGGAGATATCCGACATCAAGTCGCCGGCTTTGCTGCCTTCGATGACGTCGTCGGACGAACAATAGTCGGTGCCGGGAGCCATCTTCAGAGCGAGTTCAGCAGTACCGAGAATGCTTGTTGCCATTACCACTTGACTACCTTTGGTAATCTTGAAATCTTTATCCATATTAAGCATAACGAGGACGTGCCCCGGGTTGTCGTAGTCGTAACTCATCTCAACGACTTGTCCCACCTTCATACCGTTCATTGTGACCGGAGAGGCAATGGTCAAGCCCGTAACGTCGGTAAACGACGCTTTGTAGATATTTTCGGCTCTAAACACGTTGATACCTTTAAGATAATCGATTCCTACAAAGAGGACTGCAAAACTGAGCAGTAGTATAAATCCTATGAGTAATTCTTTTGAAAATAGGCGTTTCATATTCTTAATTTATTCTTTTTCCGTTTTTTAATTTAATGATAAAAGCCTCCGGATGGCGCCGGCGAACGATGTCGAGCATGCGCTTTGCCTCGTTTTTGTCGAGCGTTTCTCCGTAGGTATATTTATATAGTCCGTCTTCTTTATACGACTTAATCTTGTCGATATCCATATCCTTAAACAAGGCGCTACGCATCGACAAACGCTGTGCGGAAGTGATAAATTGCACTTTGTAGACAATGTCGTCGGGCGATATCGTCAGCGTCTTTTTCTTCTCGTCTGATTTTTTCGGAGCGGTATGCGATTTGTCCGTTTTATTAGCCGACTTGGCAAGCGTATCGGCGTAGCGAGCATTGGCAGCGTAATAGTCGGCAAAAGCGTCGAAGATGGCTTGCGCGAGTTGCTGCTGACCGTCGTCGCTTGTCAGGAAGTCTTCTTGGTCGGGGTTGCAGATGTAGTCGAGTTCGACAAGCACAGCCGGCATAGACGTCTTTGCCAGCACGAGAAATCCGGCTTGGCGCACGCCGTTGTCTTTGCGTCCGGCGTCGGCAAATCGGCGTTGTATTTTCGTTGCAAGGTCGATACTGCGGTCGACGTGGCGGTTTTGGTTGAGTTCGAAGATGATGTACGACTCTGTCGAATTCGGGTCAAAATCCTGATAAGTCATCTTATAGCCGTCTTCGAGCGAAATCACGGAGTTTTCGCGCTTTGCCACCTCGAAGTTGTCGTTGGTGCGATGCAATCCGAGGGTGTAGGTCGACGAGCCGCTAATGCGCGTGCGTGCCTTATTCTTTTTATCGATAGAGTTTGTATGAATCGAAATAAACAAATTTCCATGAGCGCGATTGGCAATGTTGGCGCGTTCTTGGAGAGAGACGAATTTGTCGGTGCTGCGCGTGTATACGACACTGACATTGTCGAAATTCTCTTCTACGAGTTTGCCAAGGCGAAGTGCAACGTTCAGATTGATAGACTTTTCGTTGGATTTGACACCCAAAGCGCCGTAATCCTTTCCTCCGTGTCCGGCATCGACAACGAGGACGAATTTTTTGCTTTGAGCATACACCGTGGCATCGGCAAACGTCAATGCTGCCACCACGAAAAGTATTATATGTAGAATTCGCCTATTCATTTGTGCAAAAGTAGTGCAAATCGAGCGGAAAAGCAAATTATTATCAGCAAAGGCGAGGATTGTCGATTATGGGTTATTGATAATTTTTCACTGAAATTTCGTGCTTATCGCGCGAAAAAGCACCGATAAAGCAAATTTTATTTGTACATTTGCGCTACCAAACATCCGAATACGAAAGAAACAAACCATTTATGTTATTAAGAAAACTATCGGCAATAGCCCTGATATTTCTACTCGGAGCAACCTTAAACTCCTGCCAACACACAAGATGTCAGCCGGTTAGCATCGAACGCTTCGACCTCGACATCGTCCGTTTTGCTCAACTCGACACTGCCGAGAGAATCCGGTTTGTAAAACAATACGAGCCGGTAATCGACTTGTATCTTGGCATGGTCGACACGATTTCAGACCCATATACCATATTGGAGAATTTTGCGAACCGTAATTCCACAATTTTTTTCACCCCGGAAGTTAAAAAGCAGTATGCCGACGTAAGCGATTTGGAGACCACATTGGGCTGCGAAGCAAGCGCTTTGCGCGAAAAAAGCGAGATAGCATTTCCACGCGTTTTCTCGGCAATTATCCCCTACAATCAGTCAATCCTCGTCGACAACAGCACGCTAATCATCGGCTTGAACCATTACTTGGGCAGCGACTACCAGGCATACGAGTCGTTTCCCGAATACCGTCGAGCGTTCAAGACACGAGCGAAGATTGCCTACGACGTATGCGAAGCCATTCTCAAAAGTCACTACCCATACATCTCAAAGGTCAACACACTGCTCGAGAGAATGGTCTACGAGGGCGTAATCGCCGCAGCAGCAGCCGAGATTGTGCCGAACTTCGACGAGGCAACCTATTTCTCAATCACACCGGAGAAATATCAATGGTGCTGCGACAACGAAAGTCAGCTTTGGGCACAACTCCTCATCGACGACGACTTATACAACACAGAAGAAATAACCATAACACGCTATCTCGACCCCGCTCCATACACAGTGGCTTTCACCGACGCTTCGCCAGGTATGGCTTGCCGTTGGATTGGGCTGAGAATTGTAGAACGATATTTGAAAGCGGTCGACGACAGTCCGTTTGAGATGCTCAACGACAAAGACTATCAAGACAGCCAAAACATTCTAATAAAATCACAGTACGATGGCAAATAAAATAAAAAAATACGGCCTTGTGGGCTATCCCCTGGGACACTCATTCTCGAAAGACTTTTTCGCGCGCAAGTTTGCCAACGAAGGCATCGATGCCGAATATGTCAACTTCGAAATCGACAACATTTCGCGAATCTCCGAAGTGCTTGCTACCGGAGTCGACGGGCTAAACGTGACAATACCCTACAAGCAACAAATCATGCCGTACCTTGACCGCATCGACCCCGCCGCACAACGCATTGGCGCCGTCAATGTGGTTAAGATTGAGCGCACCGACGACGGTAAGGTCAGCACTTGTGGCTACAACTCCGACATCGTCGGCTTTACCGAGTCAATACGTCCGATGCTCGACAGCCGACATCGCCGCGCACTGATACTCGGCACCGGCGGTGCCTCGAAAGCCGTACGTTGCGGACTCGAAGACTTGGGGCTGGAAAGCACCTACGTGTCGCGCCGCGCCGACAACGGCGTACTGACCTATGCCGACCTGACAGAAGAGGTGTTCAAGCAATATCAAGTGATTGTCAACACCACCCCGCTCGGAATGTATCCTCACGTCGACACACTGCCCGACATTCCATACTCACTGTTGACGCCCGACTATGTGTGCTTCGACCTTGTTTACAACCCCGAAACGACTCGCTTTCTGCACGAAGCATCCCGCAATGGTGCAGCCACCCGCAACGGGCTCGAAATGCTGATTCTCCAAGCACTCGAATCTTGGCGCATTTGGAATATGTAACTAAATGACATGCTGCAACTTAACCGCCATCCATTTGTCGGCATCGCCGTATGCTTTGCGCTCGGAGTAGTCATGGCAAACCATGGCGCAGGGCTGATTGCGGCATCGATTTTGGCGGTTATCGGCATCGGGCTATGCCTGGCACCTCGATTTGCGCATGCACCGCTACGGCGTTATCGGCTGACCGCACTCTATCGCCCGGGCTACGCTCTGCTCTTCATTGCCGCCGGCATAGGTTGTTTCGTTGCAAATCGCCCCAACACGGTGACTCCCGAGCACTTCGACAAAAGCAAGATTTACACCTTCGTAGCCCGCTCCGTCACACACGGAAACGCCATAACGACAGTCGATGCCGATGCTACCATCGACGGAAGACGCCATCGACTGATTGTCAATCTGCAAGGCTCCGACTATCGGATACACACCGGCGACAGCATTGTCGGCTACGGCAGACTGCAGCCAATTGCGCCACCTACTCTGCCCTACTGCTTCGACCAAGCGAAATATCTCAAAAACAAAGGCATTCTCTATCGGCTTTACATAGAGCGCAATCGATACACAGCAATCGGTCGCAAAAGCGGCATCCGACCATTGGCTGACGACTTTCGCCGCGCCACTGTCGATGCCGTCTATCGGACTCGATTCGACGACAAGACGGCAAACTTCCTTATCACAATTCTCACCGGCGACAAATTTTATATCGACGACGACACGCGCCTTGCCTTTTCGCGAGCAGGCATAGCCCACGTGCTCGCCGTGAGTGGTCTGCATATCGCAATTCTGTCGATGCTTGTGGCATGGATGCTCGGCTTTCTCGACCGCCTAAAGATGCGCCGACTTCGACTCGTGCTGACGCTTGCCGCGGTTTGGTGGTTTACCTTCGCCACGGGACTGTCGCCGTCTGCAGTGCGCCGCAGTTATGTCGTCGTTTATGATAGTGTCGATATTGGCATTGCGCAAGCATAGCATCGTCAACGCCCTGTTTGCCGCCGCGTTTTTCACCTTGTTGGTCAATCCGACATCGCTGTTCGACGCCGGATTTCAACTCAGTTATGCGTCAGTTATCGGCATCATAATGTTTGCCAACGCATTCCGACCCAACGACACAAAAACGCTGAAAGCACGAATTATCGGTTTGATAGCCACATCGTTAGCCGCGCAACTCGGAACGGCAATACTCACCGTCTACTACTTCCATACGTTTCCGCTTGCGTTCTTGGCAGCCAACGTCGTCGTAGTGCCGCTATTGCCGATTTTCATCACCTTAGGCACGCTGACCACCCTAATTGCCGCCGTCGGCTTACGAATCAGCATTTTGGTCAAAGCCACCGACCTGCTCTATGCGGCATTCGACCGACTGTCGCAAGCGCTCGCCGATATTGGAAGCCTAACAGTCAGCGGATTATACATTCCAACCTCAGCCGCCTTATGCATTGGCGCCGCAATTCTGTGCCTCGGACTATGGCTCAACAATCGCCGCTATCACCGACTCTTATGGGCGGCATCAGCCTTCGTTGTCGGCAGCGTCGTCGCGTGGGCTATCGAGACATCAACTACGCCATCCAACGGCGAATACATCGCGAACGGCTACAATTCAACCGTCGTTGCAATCCATCGCGGCAACACACTATACTTGGCAGACTCGGCAGTCGACTCCGCCGAAATTGAGAATTTCTTAACCTATTCGCAAGAATTTTTAAACCGTATGCACATCACCCGGATACACCGGCTGACGGCAGATACCACGGTCGGCAACTTACACTACCGACATCCTTATCTCATCGACAACCGAACGAGTTTCGTCTTTGCCGAAGGAAACATCGCAAAGCGACTGCATCGCCCTGCCAAACGCATACGAATCGGCACCATAGTCATCACCAAGCACTTCTACGGCACGCTTGGCGACCTGCGCAACTACTACGACGCCGAACGCATCGTGCTTGCCAACGAGGTCTACGACGACAAGCGCAACGAATTGCTGCAGGAAGCCCGAAAGACGGGCATCCGCATCGTCGACATCGCCGCCGGCAACACACCGTAGCCCGGCGCTATTCGACACGCCCGGAGGCTATGTAAGTACGCACAAAATAGGGATTTTCGAGACTGCTTACCACAACGCCCTTGCTCGACGAGGCGTGGATGAATCGGTCGTCTTTCAGGTAAATGCCGACATGCGAAATGCGTCGCTTGTCTTTGCCGGTGGCAAAAAATACCAAATCGCCTTCGCGCAACTTCTTTCGCACAATTTCCCGACAATTTTTCTCGTAGATTTTTGCCGAATTGCGTTGCAACTTCTTGTTATACACTTTTAGATAGACTTGGCAAACCAAGCCCGAGCAGTCGACACCGCGACGGTCGTTACCGGCATATTTATAAGGCACGCCCAGCCACGTCGCGAGTTCGCTATAGAGCGCCGTGTTGTCGTCGCGGGTCACCGAAAAACCGAACTTGCGAGATAGTTCGGCATTTTCGCGCTTGACAGAAATGGTAGTGCCGCCCTTATCCCGATTATTGTCGGGCTTGGAAGAGCGACAGCCCGTAAACATCATCGCTGCCGAGGCAACGACGATGCCGATTAACATGGTGCGACGTCTGAGCTTCATAATAAAAAGAAGAAGGGCTACACGCGCATTGATTATTATACTACGAGTGCAGCCCTGTTATAAGATTCAAGTGTTATTCTTCGGTTTTTTCAGGTTCTTCCTCAGTCTTTTCGGGAGCGACAAATTCAGTAATGCCGGCACCTACGAGAATGTTATACCACGAAATGACGCGCTTGATATCGGTAGCATAAACGCGGTCCTCGTCGTAGTTAGGAAGCACTTGACTAAAGAACTCACGCAATTGAGCCTCTGTTTTGTAGAGCGATGCGTCGATAGCCTTGCCTTCTTCTTTGTCGTATACGTTTTTGAACACTTGCCCGAGAGGCACTTCCTCAGAGTCGGTATACATAGCGATATCGCCAAGCGAAACAATCTTGTCGCGAGCATAAGCAGGCTGACGTTTCTTCGTGGCAAGCGCCTCGACAATTAACATATTCTTTCCTTGTGATATCAGTTTGAACAAACCCGGCTTTCCGGAGATTGACAAAATAGTTTTCAACATAGTTTTCTCTTTTTTTATTAAACAAAGGTCAAAATTAGTGCAAATCGAGTGGAAAAGCAAACGAAAACGACAGTTTTCAGTTTGATTTTTCCGAGATGCAGCCTAATTTATCAAAAATTAGTGCAAATCGAGTGGAAAACCGCCGAAGGCGGTGGTTATTGGTTATTGGTTATTGGTTATTGTAAAATGTCGCTAACCTCTATCCACGGCAAAGCCGTAATTATCTTTTCACCTTAGGCTTAACTTGCTTAGTTTTCACCTCGATACCATCGCGAACGAGCAGCGCGTCGATTGTGGGTTCGCTACCGCGGAAGCGCTTGTAGAGCGTCATAGGAGGCTCTGTACCGCCACGGCTGAGCACGTTGTTGCGCCACGATTCAGCAGTTTTACTGTCGAAGATGCCGTTTTGTTTGAACTGTTGGAAAGCATCGGCTTCGATAACTTCAGCCCACTTGTAGCTGTAATATCCGGCAGCATAACCACCCGAGAAGATGTGGGTGAATTGCGGAGCAGTCATACAACCTTCAACAGGTTCGAACACCCTAACTTTAGAAGTAACAGATGCTTCGAACGCAGGCACATCGGTGACAGGAGCCTTAATAGTGTGCCAGCCCATATCGAGATAGCCAAAAAAGAGTTGACGCATGCAAGCGTATGCCGCACCGAACTGCGATGAACGAATAATCTTTTCGACAAGTTCATCCGGAATCGGTTCGCCGGTGATGTAGTGACGAGCAAACGTGTCGAGATATTCTTTTTCGGTAAGGTAGTTTTCGTTGAATTGCGAAGGCACCTCAACGAAGTCGCGATAGACGTTCGTGCCCGACAGCGACGAATATTTAGTGTCGGCGAGCAAAGAATGCAAGCCGTGACCGAACTCGTGTAGGAATGTGTTGACCTCGCTATATGTCAAGAGTGACGGGCGGTCTTCGGTAGGCTTGGTGAAGTTCATCGTCAACGTCACATGCGGATATTGCTTAACACCGTCGACGATTTCTTCGGGACGGAATTCGGTCATCCAAGCACCGTTGCGTTTAGTGTCGCGCGGGAAGAAGTCGGTATAGATTACGCCGACAAATTTACCTTCGGCGTCGGTAACGTCGAACGACTTAACGTCGGGATGATAAACAGAGATATTCTGATTTTCGGTAAAGTTAAGACCGTAAAGGCGAGTAGCGAGTCCGAAAACACCCTTGATTACGTTGTTGAGTTCGAAATACGGGCGAAGCTCTTCATCGTTGTACGAGTATTTTTCGTTTTTGAGTTTGTTTGCGTAGTAAGAGTAATTCCAAGGCAAGATTTCCACCTTATGTCCTTCGAGTTTCGAAGCATAATCGGCGATTTCCTTGAGTTCTTTTTTGCAGACAGGCGCATAAGCATTGCGCAAACGGTCGAGCAAGTTGTAGACGTTAGCGGGAGTTTCCGCCATAGTCTTTTCGAGGGAATACTCTGCGTAGGTTTCGAAGCCGAGGAGGTTTGCGATGCGAAGGCGCACTTCAGCGATACGAGCGAGGATTTTTGTGTTGTCGTAGTCGCCGGATGTACACCGCGCGTTGTAGGCTTGATAAAGTTGACGGCGCAAATCGTCGCGTTCGGAATATTTCATAAAAGGCGCATACGACGGGAATTGGAGAGTGATGAGATATTCACCTTCTTTACCTTTCTGTTTGGCGGCAAGGGCAGCTGCCGACACTTGGCTTTCGGGAAGGCCTTTGAGGTCGTCGGCTTTGAGCCACATCTCGTATTCAGCGGTTGCCTTAACGGTGTTTTGCTCGAAGTTGAGCGACAGTTGCGACAGTTCTGCGCAGAGCGCTTTATACTCGTCACGGTCTTTACCTTCGAGCTTTGCGCCGTTGCGAGCAAACGAGTCGTATGTACGCTTCAAGAGCATTTGGTCTTCGGTGTCGAGTTGTTCGAGGTCGCGATGCTCGTAGACGTATTTAACGCGTTCCCAAAGGGCTTCGTTGAGCGCAATGTCGGTTGAATAGTCGGACAATTTCGGCGAAATCGCCATCGAAATTTCGTTCATTTTATCGTCGCCGTCAGCCGACAACAACGGATAGAACGTGTTGAGCACACGGTCGAGCAGAGCGCCCGAGCGTTCCAGGGCAACGATGGTGTTGTCGAACGTCGGCTTGCTACGTTGCTTAACGATAGCATCGATTTCTTGTCGTCCTAATTTAATGCCGCTGTCGACTGCTTCTTCATAGAACGATTTGTCGATGCGGTCGAAAGGCACAACGTTGTGCGTGGTTTTGAATTCGCTAAGGAATATGTTCTCTGCGTTACTCATAGTCGGGGTTACCAAAAGGATTGGTAATGCAAATTTGATTATTTTATTCATTTGTTGATATTTAGAGCCACAAATATACGGCATTTTGTTAAAATGCAACGTACGTATGCGAGATATTTAATAATTTTTACATAATCGTCTACATATTATCCAAGACGTCATTATCGAATCGAGCACGCTCGACAATTAAATTCAACAGGTCGGCATCAGCACCTGCCGCTACCAGCATATCTCGGTCGAGCGTCATCGTTTTCTGCAAAAACGCAATGTTACTCTTCCGAGCGGCTGTAAGGTAGTCGTCGGTAGCCGCCTTCACGTCGCCGGAGAGCAAACGAGCGTGCCCGCGATTGACGTAATCTATCGACACGTCTTCGCCGGGAGTTGCCGTAGCGATTACCTTATTGTAATAGTCGATGCTCTGCTCATATTTAGCGGCACGCAACGAGCACCATGCTATCGGGCGCAACGACTTTGCCCCCTTGGGCGACAAATAGTTGACCTTGAAATAGCATTTCAGCGCTTCGTCGAAGTCGCCGGTTTCCATCAGGCAATTGCCTATCATATTGATTGTCGAGGCATCGTCGGGTCGGAGTTCGTCGACCTTGCGATAGACAGCCAAAGCCGCGGAATAGTTACCCAAAAGGCGACAGCAGAATGCCAGATGACGCAATGTCCATACGTTGCCCGAATTGACGAGTTCCGCCTTGTCGTAACTCTCTATGGCTTGCTCATACGACCCCATGCGCTCGAGGCAGTAGCCCTCTTTCTGATAGAGCGTTGCGGCGGTTTGCTCGTTGTGGTCGAGACTTTTAAACACCTCCAACGCTTTTTCGTATTCCTCAATCTCGAAATAGATTTCGCCGACAAGACGTAGCGTTTCCGTATCGGTAATGTTGTTACAAATCAAGCAAAAATCGCTCCATCGCGTGTCAAGACCGAACGGATTGACCATCTCCATATGCGTGCGCCGAACGTAGATGTCGAAGAAGCGATAATAGTTCTGCAACAACAGCCTTATCAGTATGCGACGGTCACGCTTGCGCGAGGATAATGCCCCGTCGACCGTCTCGCCGAACTGCTGCGCTTGAGCCGACATCGACTCCATCATCAGCGACCGTTTGTCGTCGGGAAGTGTGGCTATCGACAGCATAAACGAATAGATATCGCTATCGCAGAACGCACCGGACACGGTGATTACGTCGGTCATCGACTCCAAATTTTTGGAGGCTACTCCGCGCAACTCCGAACGGTGTATGTCGAACGACAAAAACCAGTTAGACATTTCGGAGAAAAAGCTGTAATTCTTCAGCCGTGCAAACGACTCAAGAAAGACGTCGTTGCCCTGCTCGTGAAGGCGCGACAATTCCATCATCTTTTCGGTAACCCCCGACTCTTCGAGCGCTCGCATCCACTCAGGATTCTTGAGCATTTCCGTGTCGTCGAACACTTGTAACTGCACTCCTTTACGGTCAATTTTTGATGCCATATTCGACAATTTCGACACAATATCTTGGACAACCTTCTTACGCAAGCGAGTTGTGCCCTTACTGCGCGCCATCTGCAAGAACACGGTCGACAAATCGCTACGGTAGGTTTCGTTGTCTGCCATTGCTTCCAATCGCAGACGCAGTTCAGGGCTAATCGTCGCCAATGCGCCGCCCATAAGAGCGAAATAGACACCCACAATGGCTCGCACCTGCAACTCTACATCGTCGGTCGACGAATAGACGTCGAGCAACATAATAAGGTCGCACTCGCTGTATCGGCGAAGCAGACGAAGCGTCAACGCCGACAGTATCAATTCTTTAACGCCTCGGCTTGCCGCGACGTCGGCAATTACGTCGAGCAGCAACGTGCGGTCGGCGTGGTCAAAGATGCGTCTTGTCCACACAACCTTAAACACATCAGCCTCAGCCAACTCCATATTGCGAACGGCATTCGCAGCATCGGGGCAATCGCCGCCGAGAGCCACCTGCGCCAACGCGTTGCGATAGCGCTCCACCGCCGCAGCGACACTGACGTTTCTCGTCTGCCCACGCGTTGCGTAGTAGAAGTCGTCGCCGGTGCGTTCGTGCATCTCCTCAGCCATATCCTCGGCAATTTGCTTCAACTCTGCGCAAATCTTCTTATAAATATCGCCACGCTGCGGGTCGTCGACACCTTCGGTGGCATATTTCAGCATATAGCGATACGACAAATCCAAGCGGTCAAGACTATCAGCGTAGCTCGACGACGGGAACTGCGTCGCCAATAAGCGCAACGACTTGATAGCATCCACCAAATGTCCGGATTCTATATTTTTAACTACTTCTTTTATTTTAATAAAAAATGACATATTCTCAATTTTTTCAGTGTAAAGGTACAACAGAACAAACATCGTGCCAAGAAATAAGAAGAAAAAGAAAAAGAAAACGAAAAGGGCTGCTAAAGCATGTTATAAAAAAACACGATATCGGCGGAGATGCTTGTATAATTGGGCTTTTTGGCGTACTTTCGCAGTGCAAAACGAAGTAGATGAGCGTATCGATGTGGTTACATAGAGCAATTGTTAGGACAGCCTCAGTGATTGTCCTTGCTTTCGCCGTATCGAGTTGTAACACGACCAAGCACGTTCCCGAAGGCAGTTACCTCGTCAACGATGTAAAAATCAACGTCGAAGGCGACGAAATTAGCCGTAAAGAGCTGCACAACTACCTACGTCAGACGCCGAACCACGAAATCTTGGGCGGACTGAAATTCCAACTTGGCATCTACAACCTGTCGAGCCGCGACACGTCGAAGCGCTTCGGCCGTTGGCTGCGTCGCGTCGGGCAAGCGCCGGTGATTTACGACCGCAGCCTCACTGAGGCATCACAGCAGCAACTGCGGCTTGCGCTTGTCAACAAAGGCTATATCGACGCTCGCGTGGGCGTCGACACGGTCAAAAGCGGGCGCAAAATTGCCGTAACTTACAACGTGCACACCGGCGAACCGCATCGCATTAGCACGATTTCGTACAATATCGACGACGACACCCTCAGAAGTCTAATCCTCGGCGGTAACGCCAAACTGCGCGTCGGCGACGGCGACTTGTTCGACCGCAACGAACTCGAACAACAGCGCATCGACATCGCCAATCGCTTGCGACAAATGGGCTACTTCGGATTCTCAAAAGACTACATAACCTACACCGCCGACACCACGCAAGGGTCGAAGTTGGTCGAACTCGAAATGAACGTCCGTCCGCCTTATCAAGGCAGAATTGAAGGCTACAACCGCCATCAACCGTTCTATGTGCATCGTGTGTTTGTCGTTACCAACTACACAGCATCGATGGGCACCGACCACACCGTGTTTCGCCATGTGCCCACCACCCGCCGCGGCAACATCGACATTATCGACGGCGACGACATGTATCTGCGACACAACATCATCGAAGACGCTTGCTTCATCCGCCCCGGCGAGAAATACAACTCAGCCGACGTCGACAAAACCTACCAAGCCTTCGGTCGACTTGGCATTCTCAAATACATCAACATAGCCTTCGAAACGGCAGAACCTGACGACGAGGGCAACCTCCAAGTCGACGCATTCATCCTCCTCACCAAAGGCAAGCCGCAAACCGTGTCGGTGTCGCTCGAAGGAACAAACTCAGAGGGCGACCTCGGATTCGGCGTTGCCGCAACCTACCAACATCGCAACATCGCTCGCGGCTCCGAGACTCTTACAACTAAACTCGGCATTAACTACGAAAGCATCTCCGGAGACGTTTCCGGACTTATCAACAACAAATATGCGGAATATTCAGGCGAAGTCAACATCAACTTCCCGAAATTCATCTTCCCTTTCCTCCACAAAAGTTTCCGCCAAAAGATTCGCGCCAACACCGAATTCGGCACGTCGTTCACCTACCAGGAACGCCCCGAATACACACGCATCATCGCCGGCGCCGGGTGGAAATACAAATGGACCGAGCGCGGCAGCATGATAAACCATGTGCTCGACCTGGTCGATGTCAACTACATCCGTCTGCCCAACATCACCGACGAATTTCTCGACAAAATTGCCCCCGACAACCCGCTGTTGCGCTATAGTTACGAAGACCACTTCATTATGCGCACGGGCTACTCGATGTACTACACCAACAAGCGCCACACCAACGGAATAACCGGACGCGTCTTTCAACCCAACGTCTACACCTTCCGCACCGGCATCGAAACCGGCGGCAACTTGCTCAACCTCATCTCGCGGCTTTCCAACGCGAAACGCGACCCCGAAGCACAAGCCTACAAGGTGTTCGGAATACAATATTCGCAATATGTCAAGTTTAACATCGACTACTCCCTCAACCACTCTTTCGACCGACGCAATTCGCTTGTGTTCCACGTGGGTGCCGGGGCAGGAATACCCTACGGCAACTCATCTATTCTTCCCTTCGAGAAGCGATTCTACTCCGGAGGTGCCAATAGCGTCAGAGGATGGTCGGTGCGCACACTCGGTCCGGGCCGATACAACGGCAACAACTCCGTTTCGTCGTTTATGGAACAATGCGGCGACATACGCCTCGACCTCAACCTCGAATACCGCGCCCGACTGTTCTGGGTGTTCGAACTCGCCGCATTTATCGATGCCGGCAACATTTGGACTATCCGCAACTACGACAACCAACCCGGCGGACAGTTTAAATTCAACTCATTCTACAAAGAAATCGCCGCTGCCTACGGCCTGGGTCTACGCATGAACTTCAACTACTTCCTGCTGCGACTTGACCTGGGTATGAAAGCATATAACCCCGCCTACGGGCAAGAACGCGTGCCACTCGTGCATCCCGACTTCAGCCGCGACCACGCATTCCACTTCTCCGTGGGATACCCATTCTAACCGACTACGATTATGAAGAAATTAGCAATATTCGACCTCGACGGCACGCTCATCGACTCCATAGCCGACCTCGGAGCAGCCACCAACTACGCCCTTTCCTGCTACGAGCTGCCGACGCATCCGCTCGACTCCTATCGTATGCGCGTCGGAAACGGTGTCAACAAACTCATCGAGCGCGCTTTACCAGAATCGGAACGCTCGCCGGAGCGCGTTGCACAACTGCGTCAGGACTTTACTCGTTACTACAACGACCACTGCACCGACCGAACACGCCCATACAACGGCATAACAGAGCTGCTCAAAGACCTGCAAACCGAAAACGTTGCCATCGCCGTGGCTTCCAACAAATATCAACACGCAACAGAGAAACTCGTTCGGCACTTCTTCCCCGACATCAACTTCCTGGCAATCTGCGGTCAACGCGACGGCATCCCCATAAAGCCCGACCCATCGGTCGTATTCGAAATAATCGGCAAAGCAGCCGTTGCTAAAGCGCAAGTCATCTATATCGGCGACTCCGGCGTCGACATTGAGACCGCTCGCCGCGCCTGTGTCGACTCTGTCGGCGTGTCGTGGGGATTCCGCACTCCCGCCGAACTTGCCCAAGCCGGCGCCGGAACAATTGTCGACACTCCCGACCAAATATTCAACCTAATCATAAAATAACAACACATTATGGACATAACTACTTTATTTCTTTGGGTTGAATCCCATCTGACTTACTTCTGGATTACTGTTCTGATGGCGGTAGAGAGTTCATTCGTGCCCTTTCCCTCAGAAGTAGTAGTACCACCCGCCGCCTACTTTGCCTGCACCGAAGGCTCCAACCTAAACATCGTCCTCGTTGTGGTGTTCGCAACCATCGGCGCTATCATCGGCGCACTCATCAACTACTTGCTCGCCATATGGATTGGACGTCCGCTCGTCTACCGCTTCGCCGATAGCCGTTTCGGACACATGTGCCTCATCAACCGACAAAAAGTGGAACATGCTGAACAATATTTTGCCCGCCACGGCGCAATTTCGACATTCATCGGTCGACTCATCCCCGCCGTGCGCCAACTCATCTCTATTCCCGCAGGCTTGGCGCGTATGCACATCGGCAAATTCATCACCTACACCGCTCTCGGCGCCGGAATCTGGAACACCGTGCTCGCCCTGCTCGGATACTGGCTCAGCACATTCATCCCGCGCCACAACTTGATAAACCAAATCGAACACTACAACCGATACCTCAACATGGCAGGCTATGCCATCGGCGTTATCGTTATCCTTTTCATCCTCTATCACGCTCTTAAAAACAAAAAATCATGAAAGTATCACCATCTCTTCTTTCCGCCGATTTCTGCCACTTGGCAGACTCAATCGACATGATAAATCGCAGTCAAGCCGACATGCTCCATCTCGACATTATGGACGGCGTGTTCGTGCCCAACATATCGTTCGGCTTTCCGGTCGTTGAAAACCTCAAAAACATTTGCAATAAGCCGCTCGACGTACATCTAATG
>SAMEA3663025__coassemble_917_pt1 | contig 15198 bp, 11 predicted proteins | sample SAMEA3663025__metabat2_low_PE_014 | metagenome-assembled genome bin SAMEA3663025 (sample SAMEA3663025) | pig gut metagenome | biome: pig gut; feature: pig-associated habitat; material: faeces | place: France | collected 2012
ACAAGCGCCGGCTTCTTCAAACGTAGCGAGCTCTTCTTCGGGCACGTGACGGCGCTCAACGGTCATACCCATGTCTTCGGCGAGTTGGATAAGACTCTTGTTGGTAATCGACGGCAGAATCGACGTCGAAAGCGGCGTGACGTAGGTATTGTTTTTGATGCCGAAGAAGTTAGCGGCACCACATTCGTCCATGTATTTTTTCTCGCGCGCATCGAGGTAGAATTCAGCGCTATAGCCTGCAGCATGTGCTTCCTGGCTTGCGCGGAGGCTGGCAGCATAGTTGCCACCTACCTTGAACGTACCCGTGCCGAGCGGTGCGGCGCGGTCGTAGCGGCGCGTGATGACGTACGGCGTAGTGGCAAAGCCGCCTTTGAAGTATGGGCCAACGGGCGTAACGAAGATGAGGAATAGATATTCCTTGGCGGGCTTAACGCCGACCTGAGCAGTGATGCCGATTTGTAACGGGCGGATATATAGCGAAGCGCCTGTGCCGTAAGGCGGGATGAAGCGCTCGTTGAGACGTACGACGAGTTTTACCATCTCGTAGAACTTATCTTCGGGGATAGGAGGCATCATAATGCCTTCAGCCGACTTGCGGATGCGCTGAGCGTTTTCGTCTATGCGGAACACGCGGACTTTACCGTCTTTGCCACGGAATGCTTTAAGGCCTTCAAAAGCCTCTTGTCCGTAGTGGAGACAAGTAGCAGCCATGTGCATGGGAATCAACTCCGACGAAGTGGTTTCAATTTCGCCCCATTCGCCGTTTTTGTAGGAGCAACGCACGTTGTAGTCGGTTGTCATATAGCCGAACGATAGTCCTGACCAGTCAATGTTTAGAGCCTCTTTCATGATTTTCTGTTTTTATTAGTGCAAATATACGATTTATTCAGTCAAGATAAAAGGTTTTTTTCGCAAAAGTTTTGCACGACTGACGAAAGCCCAACGGTTGCGCCAACGAGCCGTCAGTCGTCGTAGAGCGTAGGGTCGGCAATTCCGGCTTCGGCGAGAGCCTCACGGCGTTCGCGGCAAGTGCCACAGCGCCCGCAGTGGTGTTCGCCGCCCTTGTAGCACGAATAAGTTTCGGCGTAGTCGATACCGAGTTGAGCGCCTCGGCGAGCGATGTCAGCCTTTGTGATATCGGTATAAGGCGCAAAAACGGTAACGCCGCAATAAGTGCCGCAGCGCATCGCCTCGCTCATGGCGTCGACAAAGTCGCGACGGCAGTCGGGGTAGATAGCATGGTCGCCGAAGTGGTTGGCAAGCATCACACGGCGAAGGTCGCGGCTTTCGGCGATGCCACACGCTACGGCAAGCATAATACCGTTGCGGAAAGGCACGACGGTCGACTTCATATTTTCGTCGTCGTAATTGCCTTCGGGGATTGCGTCGGCTCCGCTAAGCAGCGAACTTTTGAAGTACTTCGCCACGAAAGCGAGAGGGATAACGATGTGTTCGATGCCCAGGCGCTCGCAATGGATACGCGCACAGGCAATCTCGCGAGCGTTGTGGTTCGACCCGTAGTCGAACGTCACGGCAAGGGCTACGACGTCGCGATAGTCGTAGAGGAGCGTCACGGAGTCCATGCCTCCGGAAAGTACTATCAGAGAATCTTTCATACTAAAATTCGTTAGTGAAAGCCGCCATAAGACGTTCGCGGCGCATCTGCTGATGTTCGTCGTCGGCGTAGTTTGCAAAAGGCAGAATGGCGATGCCGCCGCGCGGCGTAAAGAGCCCTCGCACCTCCAAATAGCGTGGATTCATCAGCGCCACGAGGTCTTTCATAATGATATTTACGCAGTCTTCGTGGAAGTCGCCGTGGTTGCGGAAGCTGAAGAGATAGAGCTTGAGGCTCTTGCTCTCGACCATGTCTTCGCGGGGGATGTAGTTGATGATGATTTTCGCGAAGTCGGGCTGTCCGGTTTTCGGGCATAGGCTCGTAAATTCCGGGCAGGTGAAGGTGACGAGATATTCGTTCTCGGGGTGCTTGTTTTTGAAAGTTTCAAGCACCTCGGGAGCGTATCTGTCGGGATATTTTGTGGCGTTGCACCCGAGAAGGGTAACGCCGGAGAGTTCGTTGTCGGTTCGTGACATTTTTACAAGATTAGTTAATTTGACGAGTTTACATTAGATATATGTTATGCTTCAGACACTCTGCAACTTGCTCTTCGGGCCAAATGCTTGCTTGCACTTCGCCGATGTGCGCCTTTTGAAGCAGGAGCATACAGAGACGGCTCTGCCCAATTCCGCCGCCGATAGAGTAAGGCAATTCGCCGGCGAGCAATGAGCGGTGGAACATCAGTTGACGGCGCTCTTCGCAGCCGCGCAGACGGAGCTGCTCGGCGAGACTCTCGGCGCTGACGCGGATGCCCATCGAGGAGAGTTCGAAAGGAATGTCGAGGACGTCGTTCCAGAGCATGATGTCGCCGTTCAGACCGCGATAGCCGTCGGAATTGACGGTAATCCAATCGTCGTAGTCGGGGGCGCGATTGTCGTGAGGCTTGCCGTCGGAGAGCGGAGCACCGATGCCGACGATAAACACGGCACGATACTTGCGCGTCACCTCACGTTCGCGCTCTTTAGCGGTCAATCCGGGATACATGTCGATGAGTTGCTGCGAGTGGACGATGTGAATGTCGTCGGGCAAGCGCGGAATGATGTGCGGGAATCGCTCGTAGATAATCATCTCGGTTTCTTTGAGCGCGGCATAGATTTCGCGGACCGTAGCCACGAGATAGTCGAGCGTGCGGTCGCTTTCGTTGATTGTCCGCTCCCAGTCCCACTGGTCGACGTAGAGCGAGTGTATGTTGTCGAGCTCTTCGAATGTGCGGATAGCGTTCATATCGGTGTAGAGACCATATCCTGCGGGGATTGCGTAAGCGCCGAGCTTGGTTCGCTTCCACTTTGCGAGAGAGTGAACCACTTCGGCATGGCGATTACCCATGTCGGCGATGTCGAACCCCACGGCATGCTCCACGCCGTTAAGGTCGTCGTTGAGACCGGTGCCCGAGAGAACGAACAGCGGTGCGGTGACGCGACGGAGGTTCAACGCCTTCGACAGGCGCTCCTGAAAAGCGTCTTTGATTATTTTGATTGCGATTTCAGTCGTTTCAGGGAGAAGTTTTAAGTGATATTTCTCCGGAATTATGAGTCCCATTGGTATGATTATTTATAATTAGCGAGCAAAGATAGCAAAATAATCTCAAAAAGCCAAATTTTTAAGCATAATGAAAGAAAACGGCGAAAAATAAAAACAAGGGTGGCGTTAAAAATCACAAGGCGCGGACCGCGACGGGTCTGCGCCTTGAGGATTATTTTACGACAAAAGTGTCTTAGAATTTGTAGTCGGTCAAAGCATTAACGCCCTTGATGCCGAGAACGGCAGCAGAAAGCGTGCCTTTTACAGTGACTTCTTTACCGAGGTTAGCGGGGTTGTCTTTGAGGTTGATAGCGGTGCGGATAGCTCCTGAAGGAAGCGAAACGGCGATGCAGTTAGCCACGTCTTTCTCAGCAGCACTTTCAGCGATGAGAACGTTTGTAGCGTTAGCACCTTCGGCAGTGAATTTCGCAGCAGTAGCAGCATTAGTTCCGCTGCTGAAACCAACGATGTAGCCTTTCACCCAAACACCTGTACCGGTAGCACCCGAAAGGACGTCGCCGGCGAGGTAAGGTTTAGCCTCCGAGCCGTCGTTGCTCGACGAAGGACCTGCGCCCTTCTTGCCAACGAGGACGTTGTCGACACACCAAGTAGCATAGTTGGCATCGGTAGTTGCTTGGTAGCGCCAGCCGATGAAGATTTTCTTGCCTGCCCAAGCGCTGAGGTCGATGTTGCCCGACGATACCCAATCGCTGTAGCCCGACGAGGGAGCAGTAGCCATAGTGGCGTCAAGTTTTGTGATGTTAGCAGTAGCCGGGTCGTTGCTGTCGAGAACGTAAACTTCGAAAGTGGTATTCTTTGAGCCGTAGCCGTTTACTTGAGTTTGGAAGTTGAGCACCTTCTCGGCAAGTTTGTTGACGTTGATGCACGGAGTAATCAACCAAGAGTCGAAAGGAGCAGTACCATTGTATCCGGAAATAGTAGCATATGTATCGCTGTTGAATTCGCGGAGATACCAGTCTTTGTTACCCTTAACCGAAACATAAGTCCATCCATTAGCGGCGAGGTTGTCGATTTTTGCGCTGTAGTTGTTGAAGTTTTCGTCGATTTCGCCAACGGTAACAATAGCGTTGAATACGAATTCAGAGAGAGTACCTTGGTTGTCGGTCAAACCGTTCATGCCGTAGAGCGAGCCGATAGTACCTTTGAGGGTTATTTCCTGACCGAGGTTGTCGGGGCTGTCGGCGAGGTTAGCGCGGTTGCGGAGTTCAGAGCCTTGCGGGAGGTCGATAGCGATGCACTTGTTGAAGTCTTTTTCTGTGGGGCTATCGGCGATAACGAGCGTGTTAGGCAAAGTGAACGGAGCCGCCCATTCGATGTCGCTCGCCCTCGAAACAGAAGAAACGCCGGGAGCGACAGCGCCAACGATATAACCTTTCACCCAACCGTTTTTACCCTTGTTTGCAGTAGCGCTTGCCACTGTGAAAGGACGAATCTTGGAGCCTTCAACAGGTTCGCCGAAGATACAGTCTTCGTAAGAGCGGAGCGTGAGTTGCCAGCTACCGTTGAAGTAACCGAGGATACCCACGATAGCGCCTTCGCCTTCGGGAAGAGTCTTGCCGTAGAAGTTAGCATAACCGCTGGTGCGCACCGTCAAAGAAGCAGTACCGTCGGTGATTGTTTGCGAAGTGGTTTTTTGATATTCAGCAAAAGTAGCCTTTCCGCCGTTTTCGAACGAAACGCCGTCGAAGCGAACGAGCTGGCTTTGCATTTTGATAATGCCTTCTTTAGTAGTGGGGAGCGCGCTGATGGAAGTGCAAATAGTGTCCATCTTAGCGGGCTCGGGAAGGCCGTTAAGTTGCGCGTGAGCTTGGAAGTGTTCGAGCGGCATGAAAGTGGTTTGCCAACCATAAGTATCGCTGAAGTCGGGCCAACCGAATTGTTGCAAGCCGGCATATTTGCCGAGATACATGTCGGTAACATCGATAACCACTTCTTGACCCATGCGGTAGTCGGTGTAAAGGCTGTTTTGGTTGATAGAGAACGTAACGGCAGAAGTTTCGTCTTGGATGACGAGGTTTTTGTAGATGTTGCCGGAAGCGTCAGAACTGATAACGCGACCCTTGATGATGATGTGTTCGCCTTCGTCGGTAAGACCGATAGTGTCGACGCCGTTAGTTTCGTCGAACCAGTATTTAGCCTTCAAGTCGTAGATTGAAGTGTTAGCCTCGATAGTAGCAACGGGGCCTGCCAAAGGCGGTGTGTCCCAATCGTCATCACAACTTGTAATGCCGAGAGCGGCAAAGAGCATCGCCGATAGATATAATTTTACGTGTTTCATATCTTAGTTTGTTTTATTTGTTCGAAAATGTTTATTAGAATTTGATACCTACATTGGCAAATACTCTGATGCCTTGAGTGTAGTAATATTTGTTAGCGTATTTGTTCACATCGTAGTCGGTGTAGTCGAAACGGTTTTGTTGGTAACCACCGGTTTGGATGTTTTTCTTGTTAAGGATGTTGTTGACACTCACGTTGAAGTTGAGCGACATTTTGCGGTTTACGTAGATGAGTTTACCGATGCTTGCGTTGAGCGTGAAAGCGTCGCGAAGCTTGTCTTGGTGAGTGATTTCCTTAACTTTTTCGATATACTCTTCTTTCGAGTCGCAACCGAGCATACCTTCTATATACATGTGGCGGAGCGGAGTAACTTGGATGTAGCTGTCGCCGGTCCAAGAGCCGTTGAGTTCGAGGAACCACATGTGAGGAGCGTTATAGTTCACCGAGAGGCTACCAACAGTTTGCGGGCCGTTAGGCAAGTAGAAGTTCTTGAGGTAAACCACATCGGTGCGGTCTTCGATAGCACCGTTTTCAGCGCTACGGAAAGCCGTCGGGCGGTTCTTGTATTGATATTTTGAGATAGAACCGGCAGCAGTGATAGTGAGGTCGGAAGTAACCTTGTAAGCCACGCCGAGTTCAACACCCTTGTGAGTTTTGTTGATACCGGTGAGGGCGTAGTTTACGAAAGTAGAGAGACCGTCGTCGTAGAACGAAGAGCGCTCAATGGCATCGTAGAAGTTAGTCCAGTAACCTGAAATCGAGCCGTGGAACTTACGATAGTTGAACGTATAAGTAAGGTCGGCAGCGAGGTCGCGTTCGTTCGTATAATCGATGGCAGTATCTTTGATACGCGGAGAGATGTATACGTTGTTGGCATAAGGAGCGCGCGTGCCGTAAGAAACGTTAAGGGTAATGAAGTTTTTGCCGTTAGGCTTGTAAGTACCGCCGACTTTAACCATACCGTTGTCGAAAGAGTGGCTTTTGCCTTTTCCGTAAGAGTTTTCGGGGGCACGACCGTTGCGCATCTTACCGTCGCGTTGGAATTGAGTGTATGTCAACTTCAAGCCGTAGTTGAAATCCCAGTGAGCGAGGTTGACGATGTTTTGGAGCCAAGCCTCAGCGATGAACGAGTTGATATCGTAGTCGTAACCGAAACGGTCGCCTTCGTAGATTTTACGGTCGGGATTGTTAAGGTCGTTTTGGAGCATGTCGGGATTGTCGGGGAAGTCGCGTTCGGAGTATTGGTCGGTATCCATCCAATAGCAACCGCCGAGGAGGTCACGCATTGTTTTGTAGTAAGAAGCACGCGACCAGTTCACGCCGATACCTGCTTGGAGAGTCATGTGGTCGTTAAGACGATGGTTGAGCGTCGAGTTGAGGATGAAGTTCTTCATATCGCTGTGACGGTTTTCGAGGATGTAGCTCGAGCCGCGATATTCCGTACCCATTTGTTCGCTTTCGAGCAAAGCAAGCGAGTTGACGTTGTAGAGACGATTCCAATCGAGTTGACGTTGCGAAACGTTGTTTTCCCACAAGTTCTTATAGTATTCGTAAGCTTCGGGCTTGTCGTCGAAGTAAGACGGCAAGTAGCGATAGTAGTCGGGACGCGGGTCAGAGACGTTATACCAATTGAGCGCCGACGAAGAGTAGAACGACGACTTGAAAGCGGCAGCCGTGTTGATTTGCGAGCCCGATTTGGGTTTCCAAATCCAGTTGACGATAACAGTCGGGTCGAACGATTCAACGATTTTCGCGGAGCGTTTTTCGCCTTGATACCAACCCCAGTTCGGGTTGTAGAGGTAAGAGTCGGCGAGTTGGTAAGCCTCTTCGAAAGTAGCCGAGTTGGTAGCGCGTTCTGTAGGCGCACCGAAAGCTGTAATGTTCAAGCTGTGACGGCTGTTGAATTGCTTCTCAAGCGAGAGGAACAAGCCTCCGGAGTGGTAGAAAGTACCTTCGACAATACCTTCTTTGCTGTAACGGCCGATAGCGGAGAGCGCGAAAGCCCAACCGTTTTTGCGCACGCCGGTAGCATAAGTAATCATACCGCGATAAGCGTAAGAGCCGTTAGTGTAAGCCAGGCTACCGCGGAAACCGGGAGCGAAAGCAGAAGCAGTAGAGTTGATGCTTGTAGCGCCGCCGATTTCACCGAGGGAGAACGCCGAAGTGTTTAATCCCGTCGACACCGAACGGCTTTTGAAGGCTTGGTTCATACCGCCGAGCATGGAGTAGCTGAAACGGCCGCGGATAGCGTCGGTGAAGTGAACGCCGTTGATGTAAGTTTGTGAATACTCCGAGTCGTAACCGCGGATGCGGAAGCGTGTCGCACTAAAGTCGTAGTTAGCGGCAGAGTAGTACACGTTGTCGGAAGCGCCGGAAAGCATACCGATAGATTGGTCATTGCCCTCCTCGTCTTCGAGTTGGTTTTGGTCGATGATGACTGCAGTGTCGTAGCTGTTAGAGTCTTCATCTTCGCTTGTAAGTTTGATGGTGCCGAGGTCTTCGATGATGCCACTTACAAAGGTGATGTCTTTGACGAAATCCTCAAAGCCGTAAGCAATAATGTTGACGGTTTGAGTACCCGGCGCAGCATTAGAAATGAGGAAATCACCGCCGGGGCCGGTAGTAGCGCTAATCCCTTGACTCGTCAAGAGGACAGTAGCGCCGGGAACGGGAGCCCCTGTGGCGTCGACTACAGCACCTCGCAATCCTGTCCGCTGTGCGGCAGCCGGCAGTACTGCAAAGATGAGTAGCAGTAAGAAAAGTTTGATTTTCATAATTAAACTACGGGTTAGATATTAATATTATTATAATTATTGTTTTACTTTGACTTCACGAGCGAGGAACACTTGCGTCGGGAAGTGGTCGGAGAAACCGTTAAGGAACACACCACCGCTGAAGGTACGCAAGGGAGCCCCCGACTCGTTGCGCATCTCGGGCACGTCGTTGTGAACTTTACACTTGAAATATTTCAGGGTAGAACGGTCGTCGCCGATAAGGTAAGAGCTGAGCATGATTTGGTCGAACAAGTTCCACTGTCCGCGATAAGCGAGGGTGCCGACGCCGTTGTCGAGCACTTCCCAGAACGGGTTGAACCAGCCGCCTTCTTTGACGTCTTTGATTTTCTTAACAGCGCCGATAGCCTTAGCGCAAGAGTCGTTGCTCGGGTCGTCGTTAAGGTCGCCCATGATGATAATGCCCTGGTTGGGGTCGACAGCCAGACAAGAGTCGGCGATGTGCTTGCAGAGATTAGCGGCAGCCACGCGGAGGTGACGGCTCGACGCCTCACCGCCCAAGCGCGAAGGCCAGTGGTTGACGATGATGCTGATTTTTTCGCCGGCGAGCAAACCGGTCACACAGGTTTGGTCGCGAGTGCGGAAGTTGGGCATGTCGGGGATGGAGAGCGTGTGATGAGTAACATTGAGCACACGGAACATGCGCGGATTGTAGAGAAATCCAACGTCGACACCACGGCGGTCCGGGCTGTCGTGATGGATAATTTGATAGTTGAGCTCCTTCAGTTGCGGGTCTTTGACGATGTCTTCGAGCACTGTGCGGTTTTCAATCTCGGAAACGCCGATGATAGCCGGACCTTTCGGGGTTATGTCGGTTTTCATACGGCTGATGGCGAACGCCATGTTGTGAACTTTGCTCCAGTACTTGTTGCCGTCCCACTGACGTTGTCCGTTAGGCGAAAACTCAAGGTCGTATTTACCATTATTATTAATGGTGTCAAATAAGTTTTCGAGGTTGTAGAATGCCACGCCGAAAACTTTGTAATTCTTCTGCTGAGCTGTCAGCAGAGGTAATGCCATAATAATGGCTAAGGTTAATGTTAGGATACGTTTCATAGTCTCAATATTGCGACACAAATTTTAATATGGAAAAGAATTCCAAAAATAGTAAATTTTTGTCACTCACAACGAAAAAGTTCAAATTTTTTCGTGTTTTAGGTACTATTTTTTCATGAAGAGATACGAAAATGAGAACTTTTTACCACAAATTAGCAAAAACCCACCTTAAATGACTATTTATTCAAAAGGAATAGAACCGCCTCGCGCCCGACGTTGAAGAGCAAGTCGAGTATGCTCAACGAGGAGATGAAACCGTGTCGCGCTTGCCAAATTTGGTAGTATTTACCCGGGAGCGGCACGATGTCGGCAGAGACTGCGTCGGCAGTGTCGGCGACGGTAGTTATGGGGAGGTCGAGAAAATCGACCACGGCATTGTGGATAGCCATGTTCAAGTCGAAGATACGCGTCTTCGATTCGTCGAAGATAATGTTTCGGAGGTCGTCGGCAAAGTATTCGAAAAAGGGCGTTCGACCATAAGCCGAATAGAGAGCCCCCCAATGGTTGTGTCGCCAATTGGCATGCTCGGCGATAGCGACGTCGGCAATGAGTTGTGAGGCGTGCGGGCGCGCCAGCGGTACGGTGAGCGTTTGGCGTCCGGAGGGAGTTGCAATCTGCATACGGTTCAAGGCACGTCGACGCTTGTCGTAGCGGGCATCGGCGGCAAAGCAGACGCAACCGGCGCGAAGCATAGCAGCGTAAGCCTCAACGCCGGCAGCGTATTCGGAATCGAATCGAGTAATCATTTGTCGGGATTAGCCGCTTTAAACATACGGTCGAAGCGGAAACCGGAGAATAAGCCTTTCTCTTCGTCGATAGAGATGATTACAAACATCGGCGTACCGACGATGTGGTCTTCGGGGACGAAACCCCAGTAGCGCGAGTCGGCTGAATTGTCGCGGTTGTCGCCCATCATCCAGTAGTAGTCCATCTTGAAAGTATAACTGTCGGTTTCGACGCCGTTGACGAGCACACGGTCAGACTCGATGGTGAGCGTGTTTCCCTCGTAGGCTTCGATGCAGCGCTTGTAGATAGGTGCATTGAAAGGCGTCAGACGTAGGGTTGCGCCGCGGCGAGGAATCCAGATGCCGTTTTTGAGGTTAACGGCGTAGTCGGACCGCGTCCAACCGTAGTCGCGATAGACGGGATAGACGGGGAATTCTTCGTAGGTAGCGATACGCTCGATGCTGACGACGTTGTCGAGAGTTTTAAGGTAGTTGACCGAGGCATATGTCAGCGGCAGAGCGTAGACGAGACGTTTGTTGCCGCCCATGTCGACTGCTTGTGGTTCGCCGCGGTCGGCAAGACTGACGTCGAGCGACTCCCAAATGCTGTCGGCAATTGGAGTGCCGTTGGTCGACACGAAGTAGTTATACTGAACGTTTTTTGGCTCGGTGAGGGGTTTTCCGTTAATATAGACGATGTTGTTATCGATTTTGAGATATTCACCGGGGAGACCGATACAGCGTTTCACGTAGTTTTCGCGGCGGTCGACGGGACGATAAATCACGTCGCCAAACTGTTCGGGATTGCTGCTAACCACTTGTGCACCGATATCCATAACCATCTGAGAATAAGCGTACGAGCCTTTTTCGGGAGTGGTTATTCCTTGTTGGGCTGCCGACGATTCGCCGATTTTGTAGCAGAGCGTATAGTAGTCGGGGTTCTGACATTTGAAGGCGGTTACGTCGCCTGCAGGGAAGTTGAACACGACGATGTCGCCGCGCTCGATGCTACGGAGTCCGGCAAGGCGATGATAGCTGAGTTGCGGGCGGTCGAGGTAGCTCTTCGTGTTGATTATGGGGAAAGTGTTTTGACAAAGCGGGAAGTGGATTGGCGTCTGCGGCACGCGAGGCCCGTAGACCACCTTGTTGACCCACAAGAAGTCGCCGATAAGCAACGACTTTTCGAGCGACGACGACGGGATTTTATAGTTTTGACCGACGAAAGCGAAAATGAAATATACCAGGACGAGCGCATAAGCAATCGAATCGACCCAGCTCATAATGGTGCGAACTGTCTTGTTTTTAGAGTATTTCCACCAATTCCAAGGGATGTAGAGCGTAATGTAGATGTCGAAAAGCAGGGGATAGGCAAGGAGCACCCATGGATTTTGGAGCCAGAAGACCCATGCGAAGAAGATTAACGAAACGATGGCAAAACGCACCCAACGAGTCGTTTTGACCAATCGCAAACGTTCGGCAAACGATTTGCCCTTTTCGGGGCGTTCGCCCGAGTCGTCGCAGTTGGATTTATTCGGCGTTCTATTCGAGGAATTAGAATGCGCATTTACGACGTTCTTTTCATCTCTTATATCAACCATTGTAAAATCAGTCGTTTAAGAAGTTTAACATATCGTTCATCGAGCACCAGCCTTTATGCCCCGGGAGCCATTCGGCAGCGAGAACGGCGCCGAGAGCGAAACCGCGACGCGAGAACGCTTCGTGTTCGATTTTAATTGCGTCGACATCTGACGTGTAAGTAATGATGTGCGTACCGGGCACCTCTCCGACGCGCTCGTTGGTGATTAGGAGTTTGTCGGTCTCGTCGGGATTCTCGGTCCAACCCGATTTGCGGTCGAGGCATGCGGTGATGCCGTTGGCAAGCGAGATAGCAGTACCCGAGGGATGGTCGAGTTTGTGGATGTGGTGTATTTCGTGCATAGCCACGCCGTATTGGCTGAAGCCGTTCATAATCTTCGCCAAGTAGCGGTTAAGCGCGAAGAAGATATTAACGCCGATGCTGAAATTTGAGGTGTAGAAAAACGAGGCATCGCAATCGTCAACCATCTTGCGCACCTCCTGTTCGCGGCTGAGCCAGCCGGTGGTTCCGGACACGACAGGGACGTGAGCGGCGAAAGCGCGACGGTAGTTGTCGACAGCCGTTGCCGGGGTGGTAAATTCGATAGCAACGTCAGCCGAACGGAAAGCGTCGCTCGAGAAGTCGTCGATATTATCGACGTCGATAATGCAAACAATTTTATGCCCGCGACTAAGAGCAATTTCCTCAATGGTCTTGCCCATTTTGCCGTGGCCTATTAATGCGATATTCATGAAAATTCCTTTTTTGCGACAAAGATAGTGCAAGGCGAACGAAAAAGCAAATTTTGCCTCCTATGGCTTTTGCCGAAAGAACGGAAGACTGACGGCATAAAGCGGGACGTTTGTAATTCGGTCTTGCTCGATATATTTTGACATCGAAAAGCGCAAAGCTTTTAGGTCGGTGTGTGCTGACAAAAAGGAGCTGAGCGACTTTGAGCGCAGATTCTCTTCAGCTTTTACCTCGACAGGAGTGACAACTCCGCTGTGTTGTACAACAAAGTCAAGTTCGAGCTTGGAATCGTCGCGAGAGTAATAATAGGCAAACAAATCGCTGATGCATTTCAACTGACAAAGTACATAATTTTCGGTCAAAGCACCTTTGTATTCTTTGATGGCGACGTCGGAAAGAAGCATCTGAGCCGGCTCGATTTCGCTGAGAGCGCCGAGAAGTCCGACGTCGAGAAGGAATAACTTAAAAGCATTGAAATCTTCATAGAATTTCAGCGGGACAGCGACGTCGCGCACACGAGAGACACGATAGACCAATCCGGCATCGACAAGCCATTGAATCGCTATTTCAAAATCTTTGGCACGCGACCCCGCTTTGACTGCACCATAGATGAACTTTTTATTTTCTTTGGCTAATTGAGAAGGTATCGACTGCCACACCATGCTGATTCTTGCCGCTTCGCTTGTGGAAACATGTTTTGACATATCCGAACGATAGACAAAGAGAATCTCGTTTTGAACTTTCCGCACAGCGTTCGGGTCGAGCGTCTTGACGTAAGTAGCGACCGATTCCGGCATACCACCGACGAAATAGTATTCACGAAGAAGACTTGTAAGTGTGGTATGAAGCATTGAAATGGTAGCGACATCGCGCGATTGTAGTACCCGAAGGAGGTCGGTTTTTCCTTTTGCCATAAGAAACTCTTCGAAATCCATGGGATACATCCTGATAATGTTAACTTTGCCGACAGGAGCGGATTCGCCATGCCGCAAAGTGACACCAAGCAGCGAACCGGCAACTGCGACATGATATTCCGGGGCATCTTCGCAGAAATATTTTAATGCCGTTAGTCCATGCTTAATCTCTTGAATTTCATCTAAAATAATAAGCGTTTTGCCCGGTTTAATGTTTTGGTGAGTCAAAGCGCCGATAGCCGTGATGATACGCTGTATGTCGTAGCCTTCGGCGAATAAATTCCTCGCTTGCTCATTGTGGTCGCAATTGAGATATGCCACATTATCATATTCGTCGGCACCGAACTTTTTGAGAATATATGTTTTGCCAACCTGCCTTGCTCCAGCCAATATTAAAGGCTTCCGATTGGCTGAATTTTTCCACTCAAGTAGCTGTTTTATTATTTTTCTATCCATAAAAGCATATTAATTAAGCGTTTAGACTACGTAAACCGATGCAAATATACACTTTTTTCCACGAACTTCAAACAAAATCATACACTTTTTTCCACGAACTTTGGGCGAAACCATACACTTTTTGCCACGAACTTTAGGCGAAATCATACACTTTTTTCCACGAACTTTGCACGAAAGTATACACTTTTTTCCACGAACTTTGGATAGACGGCGCCTGCGGCGTGACTTGATATGGCTGGCAAGTTTTGCTTCTTGCAAAGTCTCCGACTTAGCATTGGCACAATGATACCTTCACCTTCTAACCGCTGCGCAAGCAGCCGACTAACCGCGCGTTAGCGCAGAATAACCGCAGAGAAGTGCCGAATCGGCACGAAAAAATCCGAAGCGGAGACTGCATCAACTAAAGATCAACTAAAGATTATCGGCGTGGGGTGTTGCTGCAATACAGACTGCTTCGGATGGTTTAAAATTGCTATTTTGACTATTTATTGCAACAAATATCAAAAAGTAACCATCATATGAACAAAAAAATTAAATTTTTCGAGCAAAACGCCACATTGTTAAATATTGTAAACAAGAGAAATTTTTCAGTGTAAATGGTTTTGATTTTTCGCAACGTCAAATTAAATTTGCGAAATAAGCGAATATAAATCTATGGACGACAGTGGCATAGACCGGACAAAGAGCAAGGCATCCCCGTCGCGAGGGATAATCATAGCCACGCTCGCAAGCCTCCTTCCCCTACTCGGTTGGCCGCGTTATGTGTTGCGCCTTAACCCGGACAATAGCAGTACGCTCGAGATAGCAATAACCATAACCTTTCCCCTCTACGTAATAATAGTGTCCTACATAGCATACAAGCTACATGCGTCGCAGCCCATCCCGGCATGGATATTAATCGTCGTGCTTTGGCTCTCCTACGGCGCTGCATTATATTATAGTATCAATCTCTAAAACCTGAACTTATGATTATCGGAATTCCAAAAGAAATCAAGAACAATGAGAACCGGGTAGGCATGACCCCGGCAGGAGTTCAACAGTTGGTAAAGCACGGCCACACCGTGCTCGTACAAGCTACAGCCGGCGAAGGTAGCGGCTTCAGCGACGCTGACTTTGTGGAAGCGGGAGCAGCTATCGAGGCTACCATCGAAGACGTGTATGGAAAAGCGGAGATGATAATAAAGGTAAAGGAGCCCATCGAGCCGGAATACAAGTTGGTACGACCGGGACAACTCTTGTTCACCTATTTCCACTTTGCGAGCAGCGAACCGCTGACCGACGCAATGATAAAGAGTGGCGCGATATGCCTCGCCTACGAAACAGTAGAGCGCGACGACCACAGTCTTCCTCTGTTGTTGCCGATGTCGGAAGTAGCAGGACGTATGTCGATTCAAGAGGGAATGTATTTCTTGGAACGACCGCACGGAGGCAAAGGCGTGTTGCTTGGCGGCGTACCGGGAGTTAAGCCGGCGAAAGTGTTTGTCATCGGCGGCGG
>SAMEA3663025__coassemble_971_pt1 | contig 14434 bp, 6 predicted proteins | sample SAMEA3663025__metabat2_low_PE_014 | metagenome-assembled genome bin SAMEA3663025 (sample SAMEA3663025) | pig gut metagenome | biome: pig gut; feature: pig-associated habitat; material: faeces | place: France | collected 2012
CGGCTATCCGTTTAAGTTGTGCGACGTCGACTACACACTCGACACGCTCTATCACGCAAAAGTAGGACCTGGCACCACGCAGACAAGTCTGCGCTTGTTGGGGTCGACAGCCGCAACGCAATTGCGCATCTACTACCTGACCATCGACCGTACGAACCCGAACATTTCGTTCCAAGCAGTAGTAGCCAACGACAAAATGTCGGGCGGCGCAACCATTGCAGCGCAAGCAGAGAGCCACTCCAACGCAGAAAAGAAGTTGTTCTGCGGAATCAATACCGACTTCTTCGTAACGTCGGGTTCAGCGGCAAACGGCGTTTCGCGCGTGGGCGCACCCGTTCAGACGGCTATCGCCGACGGCAAAATCTATCTGACAAACTCAAGTTCGCGCGCATGGCCTAACTTCTACTTCGAAAACGGCGAGCCGTTTATCGCCGCCGTAACGCACGCGGCGAGGTAAAAGCCGGCGAAAAAACGGCATCTCTATCGGTAGTCAACGCCGGCGTACGGAACAACTCATGTGCGCTCTACACCCCCGAATACTACGGCACCACCGACAATGCATCGCTTGCCGGCAGCGTTGCCGAACGCACCCTCGAATTGGTTGAAGGCACGCTCGGCATGGGTAAAACCGCAAAATACAAAGTAACCTCCGACGTGTCGACCAACGGCGACCTCCGCTTCAGCGACGGCGCTTACGCCATCTCGGGCCGCGGAACTGGCGTTGACTTTGTCAAAGGACTCGCAATCGGCGACATCATCGAAATCACGCCCCGCGCATTCGTAGGCGATAAAGAAATCTTCCCGACCGATTTGTGCACAGGCAACCCGTGGATTTTGGAAAACGGCGCAGTGCTCGACAGCGAAATCGACCGCGGCGATGCATCCGCACTACACCCGCGTTCGAGCATCGGCTACAATGCCGACAAGTCGAAAATCGTGATGATGGTTATCGACGGACGCTATAACTTGTCGAACGGCGTACACACCAAGCAACTTGCCGAAATGATGTACTATGCCGGCGCAACCGACGCAGTCAACGTAGACGGCGGCGGCTCGTCGACGCTCTACACTTCTGCATTCGGCGAACGCAACCACTGCAGCGACGGACGTCCTCGCGCCGTAAGTAGCGGTATGTTTGCCGTAGCCAACACACCCGAAGACAACGAAATCGCCGAATTGCGATTCGTGGAATGGGCAATGGCGTTCCCACAATACGGCATCTATACGCCGAAATTCTACGGCTATAACCAATATGGCATGCTCGTCGACGACGACGTACAAGGCGTTACGCTTTCGTGCGATGCAAACATCGGCGAAATCATCAACGAGGGCACCACTTTCTACGGAAACGGCAGCGGTATCGGCGTGCTTAAAGGTACTTACAACGGCTTGGAAGCAACAATCCCTGTAACCGTCAGCACCAGCGAAGATGCAAAAATTCGTCTTGAAAACGTGCTCATCGACAACGTTCGCGAATATCCTATCGAAATGATTTCTTATGTACGCGAAAACGAAATGCCAATCAGCCCGATAGCGTTCACATGGACATCCGACAACACAGAGGTAGCAACCGTTGGCGAATCAACCGGCGTGCTCAAAGGCTTAAATGACGGTTCTGCTGTCGTTACGGCAAGCCTCGGCGATTTTGCAGCAAACATCAACGTCACTGTCGAAATTCCTACAGGCAACACAATGCCGGTGGTTCGCGACCTTCCCATCGAAAACTGGACACTCCAACAAACCGGCGGTACAGGCTTGGCGCTCAGCCTCCTCGGCGACAACGGCTTCAAACTCAACTACACCGGCAACGGCTCAAGCCGCGGCGCATACATCCAGATGAACCGCGAAATGAAAGTGTGGAGTTTGCCCGACAAGATTCGCTTGACAGTCAACCCGGGTAATGCAACTATTAATAAGGTATCGGCTGCGGCATCCGACGCCCTCGGTACAAATACCACCACTTGGATAGCAACGGAAACTACCCTTCCGAAAAACACCGAATCGACTGTTGAATTCGATTTGAAAGACTTCACCAATCCCGACGACATCGCAGTCTACCCGATAACCATCAATGCAATCCGCTTCGGTATGGGTGCATCGGCAAAGAACACCGAATTCGAAATTCAAATCCCGAAATTCGAAGCCGTATACAACAGCGCACAAGGCGCAGTGAACACAATCACCGCTCCGAAGGCAATCATCTATCCGAACCCGGCAGCGGCAGGTCAGACCGTAAACGTTATAACCAACGAAAAGGCTAAAGTTGAAGTGTTTGCACTCAACGGCGCTCTCGTTTCGTCGCAAAACTGCAACGGCAACTGCCAAATCGCAACATCGAACCTCCGCGGTATGTATATAGTAAAGGTAACTACCGCCGGCGGTGTTAAAACAGCAAAACTTATCGTAAGATAAGGTATTTCATTAAGATTGACTACGAGGTTGCGCCTTGAATCCGAGGCGCAACCTTTTTATTATATATAGACTCTTCTTTATTTTATATAGACTCTTCGGCACGATGGGCATGGGAGCCGGCGCACGGATTCGCATAATTCGTCCTTAAAAATGTAAGCACCCACACTTTTAAGGACGAAAAAATGTCAAAGTTTACACTTTTAAGGACGAAAAAATATGGAAGTTCACACTTTTAAGGACGAAAGAATGACGACAGACGATAAATGATGAATCTTAATGAACAATCCAAGGCATTTGAGGTTAGAAAAACGGAAGAATCGAGTCGGCAGAGAGTTTGTTAATTTGTTTAAAGTTTCGTTTACAATATATAAATAGTGGAAAAAACACAAAAAAAATTAAGGTAAATGAGTTTGAAATAAAAAAATAATCGTAGATTTGTAAAAATTTCGTGATAAAAGGGGTTTCCGTGCGGAGACGATGCCGGGCAAGCGAGTAAAGAATTAACAAAACCGCGCTAAAACCGAGGCAAAACCAAAAGGAAACGGCTTTGAAAACGTTAAATTTAATACAACAAACATTAACAGTAACTTAATTCAAACCTTGAACATAAACAAACAAAAAGTAATTATGAGAAAACAGGTATTGCTTCTGTTATTTTCCCTTTTTGCGGTTGTGGGTTATGCCCGCACAGTCCAAGGCGTAGTTACCCAAGCCTCCGACAAGGAGCCATTAATAGGCGCCACGGTAAAGGTAGTAGGAACATCGCGCGCGACAGCAACCGACTTCGACGGAAAATTTACAATTGAAGCCAAGGACAATGATGTCCTGGAAGTTTCTTACATCGGAATGACCACGGCGAAAGTCAACGTGGGCGGACGCGATGTTGTTAACATTGAGTTGAAAGACAACTCACAAGTTCTTCAAGAAGTTGTTGTGACTGCCATGGGTCAAACACAAGAAAAGAAGAAACTTAACTTTGCGGTACAGTCGCTGGATTCAGAGGACGTAACCGCCGGTAACTCAGCGAACTTCGCCAACAGCCTACAAGGTAAGGTATCAGGTTTGCAAGTGTCGACCGGAGGTAGTTCGCCGAACTCATCGACTCAGGTGATTATCCGTGCGATATCGTCAATCAACCCGTCGCAAAGCAACGAGCCGCTGGTCATCATCGACGGCATGCCGGTACGCGGCAGCGGTTCAAGCCTCGGAGACCTTAACCCTAACGACATTGAAAACATGAGCGTGCTGAAAGGTGCGGCAGCATCAGCCCTTTACGGACAGGAAGCAGCCAACGGCGTAATCATGATTACAACGAAGAAAGGTTCAGCCGGACAAATCAAGGTAACAGCACAAGGCAGTTGGGAAATCAACAACTGTATCCGCGTGCCGAACATCCAAGACAAGTTTGTCGGCGGAGCACAAGGTTTCTATAAGGAAAACACAGCAGGCGGTTGGGGTCCGTACGCAAACTGCGACGACACCATCTACGACAACGTAGGCAACTTCCTCGGCACAGGTTTTATGCAGAAATACGACTTGTCGGTGAGCGGCGGTAGCGAAAAATTTAACGCCTATGCATCAGCAAGTTACATGAACAACGAGGGTGTTGTTCCGAACGACTACAAGAACCGTTTGAACATCTTCCTCAAGGGCGAATACAAGCCGTCGGACAAGATAACCATTCAACTCTCGTCGAACTTCATCAACAGCAAGAGCCGCGGCTTTGGCAACTCGATGTCGACCATCTACGGTTGGGCAATCAACAAAGATATGGCAGACTACGTTACCACCGAAGGCCGACCCAACTGGGCATGCCGTTATGACAATTGGGATGCTCTGACCGACGCACAAAAGATTGCGGCAGCAGCATCGCCCTACTTCGGTCGCTACATGGACAAATCAGAGACCGAATCGACTCGTATGATTTTGAACGGACAAATCAGCTACGAACCTGTTAAGAACCTCGTGTTTACAGGTAAGTTAGGCTACGACAAGGGCTTCAGCGATTACGAATCGTACTCAGTGTCGCGCTTTGTCGACAGCGACTTCGAAGACCCGAACAACAGTGCATTCAGCGACTATCGCTACAAATTCGGTGCGTTCTCCTATCAACCGTCGAACAGCACACAATTTACTGCACAAATCATGGGTACATACAACTGGCAAATCTATGAAGACTTGAACTTGAACATACTTGCCGGTCTTGATTATAAAGAAAATCAGAGCAAAGAGGCAAAGTTGGGCGGACAAGAGTTTATGCTCGACGGCGACTTCTACTCGTTTATGAACACCAACCCCGACACGTTTACCACATCAACAGCTTCGGACTACTACATGTCGATGTATCGCACCAATCGCAACAAGTTCGGCTACTTCGGCGAACTTCGCTTCGACTACAAAGGCATGGCACAATTGTCAGTAACAGGACGTTACGACGGTAGTTCGACACTCAAGCAAGTAGACTGCACATACTTCTATCCGTCAGTAACGGGCGGTATCATCTTCTCGGAATTGTTTAAGATACAGAGCGACTGGTTCTCATACGGAAAGATTCGCGGCAACTGGGCGAAGGTAGGTAAAGACGCGCCGGCATATCGCTTCACGCAATCGTATAAGAACTGGGAAGTGTTCCCCGACGGTGGCTGGGGTATCGACGCAACGACAGCCGTAGCAACCGAACTCGTTCCTGAGATGACTAATTCTTGGGAAGTAGGTGCCGACTTGCGTTTCTTCGACTCACGCACACGATTGGACGTAGCATGGTATTCGACCACGGTAGACAACCAAATCGTAACCGTACGCGTATCGCCGACATCGGGTAACATTCTACAAACACGTAACGAGGGTAGCATCGAGAACAAGGGTCTTGAGTTGACACTTTCGCAAGACATTCTTCGCGGCAAAGACTTCTCATGGACAGCGACAGCCAACTTCTCGTTCAACCGCGGTAAAGTGAAATCGCTTCCGGAAGACGTATCAGAGTTGACCGGCTCACAATACGGCGACATCTTCCCGTCGGCATATCTCGGCGGTTCGACAACGGGTGTAACCGGTAAGGACTACGAGCGTACAGCAGACGGACAAATCATCTGCAACGAGAACGGCTATCCGGTAATCAGTTCGGTAAAGAACACGCTGATAGGTAACCGCGAGCCCGACTTCTTGCTCGGTCTTGGTTCATCGTTCTCATGGAAAGCGTTGTCGGTAAGCTTCCTTCTCGACGGACGTTGCGGCGGCGATGTAGTCAACGTGACACGTCGCGGTTTGAACTCGAACGGTATGGAAAATCTGTTGACGAAGTATCGTAACCACGAAGTAGTAATCAAAGGTGTAGTACCGCAAGCAGACGGCACATATGCTCCCAACACCACACCGGTAGTATTGGACAGCAACTTTGTAAACAACTACTACAACTCTGTATCGTCGAACTTCATCGAAGATGGTTCATACATCCGCTTGAGCCACGTAACCATAGGCTACGACCTGACAAGACACTTGTCGAAGAACTGCCCGATAAAGGGACTGAAGTTGTCGGCAACAGGACGTAACTTGTTCCTTCTCACCAAGTACACCGGCTCCGACCCGCAAATTCTTGCAGGCACAGGTGGTGGTACAGGTTCTGCCGGTATCGACAACTACAGCGTGCCGACCACTCGCAGTTTCAATTTCTCACTTAGTGCTACCTTCTAAACATAACAGACAATATGGATAAACTGAAATTTATAGCAATGTCGTTGCTGCTTGGTGCTTTTGGCACAATAGGCACAACAAGTTGCGAAGACATACTCGACGATAACGTCAACCCCGACAAAGCATCCGGCGTATCGGCAGAGGTTGGGCTACCCGTTGTTGTCTTCTATGCGGCTCAAACGAACTTCGACCACGCGGAATACAACATCTACTTGTCGCAATGCTTGACCACTACGGGCAAGTCGCAGACAGGCTCATATGCCTACAAGAGCGGCTGGGAATTTTTGACAATGAACCGTCACCCGCAATGGCGTCGTCACTTCTACGACTTGGGTGTAAACATCAACGAGCTCATCAAGAATGCAGAAGCGAGCGGTTCGCCGAACTACACGCTGATAGCACGCGCCATCCGACTGATGTCGACCCAATTGACCACAGATGCATTCGGCGATATGCCGTTGACGAATGCCTACAAGGTAAATTCGCCGACATACGACACCCAGGCAAGCATCTACAAATGGATGCTTGAAGAAGCCGACGCTTTGATAGCCGACTTTGAGAACCCCGCTCTCACCGAAGCAGAGAGCAATCAAAAGATAACCATCAAGCAAGACCGCGTCTATGCCGGCGACCTTAACAAGTGGAAAGGTTTGGTCTATGCAGTGAAGGCACGCTTGTTGCTGCGCAACATTCCGAACGTCGACACATCTGCAAAGACATGCCAAGCCATCTACGACACAGCACAAAAGGCAATCGACATTTGGCACAGCGATGCAACCTACGGCACATTCTTCGGCTGCGAACCGCGCTACAAATTCGACGGCGGCGTTCAACAACAGAACTGCCCGTGGAGCGACGCACAACCGATTATCAACACATGGGAGTCGCGTAAGAACTTGCTGACCGAGGCAGTACCTTCGAAATTCTTTATGGAAGACTGCTTGGGCGTGTTCAACAAGGCAAACGACAACAACGCCGGCAAATTTGTAACCAACCGCGGTTGGGCTGACGACCCTCGTGCAAGCCTCTTGTTCACACCGCGTACAGGACCGGCATCGGCAACCAACACAACGGCAACAATCAAACTCCGCTGGTTGGAAAACAACATCGGATGCGGCACATCGTTCAAAGCAGCGAACTATCCTGACCTCTACATGGGCGCCTACGCAGGCAGCGTGTCGAGCTACGTACCATTGTTCACAATGGAAGAGCTCTACTTCATCCAAGCAGAGGCAAAATACTGGATGGGCGACAAGACCACGGCATGCCAATTGGCAAAAGAAGCAACACGTGCTAACATCGAACGTCACCTCGCAGCATTCCAGGAGAAATATCCGGAAGTGCTCTATCCGGGCAACGTAACCGCAACAGGCTATCAAAAAATTGATGCACGCGAAAACACGGCATCTAAGAAAGACGAATTTAAGCTTTCGAAAGCACGTTGGGAAGCAATGGTTGACGCATTTATCGAAGACAAAGACCAAGAAGGAGAAAAGGTAACTCCGGTTATGGGTGTAACCAACGCAAAAACGCCGGGTAACCACCACTGGTTCTTCAACGAGTCGGAATATACGTTGAGCGACTTGATGATGCAAAAATACGTAGCAATGTATATGCAATCGGAACAGTGGACCGACCTTCGTCGCTACCACTACAGCAACGAGCGCAACAAATACGGCATCGGCCCGAACCAAGAAATCGTATATCCGGGACTTCGTCGTCCGTACAACCTGTACGCACCGTATTGGGTAGACGGCTTGACCGAAGCACAAAAGGAGAACACTTGGATTCAACGTTACAACTACGACCCCGAAACCGAAGACAAGTACAACAAGGCAGAATTGGAACGCCTTGGCGCATACAAGAACCACTTGTGGTTGCGTAAGCCGATGATTTGGGCAGAGCAAGCAGGTGTAAGAAATTCCTTGACTGCAGAATAATTTTAAATGAATAAAGTTATGAAATTACAATATAAAATAGGAACAATAGCAGTTGCACTCCTTGCAATGACATCGTGCGACATGCATGACCCCTTCGAAGACATCATGGAGGTAGGACAAGCACTACCGACGGTGTCGTGGGAATTGTCGGGCACGGTAGCAAACGCCGGCGATAGCGTAGCCTTCCTTGGCAAATACTACACCGACCCGGACCATCTGGTAGACCACTCGGAAGTGTGGGCACTCGTATCGCAAACCGAATCGGGCGAGGCAACGCTTAAGTTGTCGGCCGTCTTGGCATACACAAAAACGTTTGGCAGTTCGGACACAATCCGTGCCAACCAATGCATAGCAAAGTATCCGCATTCGATGGCAGAATGGGACGGCTACGAATATATCTTGAACGCGAAATTCCCGACGTCGCAAACGTTGAAGGCGCTGTCGTGGGGCAACACGTCGGACTGGGAAGGCGACAAGTTCAACTCATACTTCCCGGCAAATTTCCAACAAGAATTTGTTGAGACCGTAATCGGCTACTTGACCACCGACGCGTACTACACCGACCTACGCTACGTGTATGTCAACTACGCATTCAGCCCCGAGCAATTCGCCGGCGCAGCAGCAAAGCATAGCGAGCTCGACGCAGCGGTATTGGAATCGATGGTGCTTGAAGAGAGCGGCGACAAGTCGGACGCATGGTACACCAACACGGAAAAAGTAGTGGCACGCTACTACAAGACCCTCGACAGCGAAGGCAACACCATCTACAACGAGGTAGGACTCGACTATGAGAACCCCGACGTAAATCTCTACGACGTCTACGAATCGTCGGCATGGGTGTTCTGTCGCTACGACGACGACCAAGGAAAAATACTTACCACGGTACGTCCGGAATACATGCCCTATTTCAAGGATTTGATATCGTTGATACCGTTCCAAGACTGGGTGTACAACTCTGCTGAGAAACAATACGCCGTATCGTATAGTCGCGAATACAAAATGGGCGTAACGTTCAAAGTTGTCGACACCGTAGGCAATGTAGGCTACACTACAGATGTAATGGAAGTTTCTCTTAACTAAAAAACAACGAACAAATGAAGAAGTTAATTAAAAATATTTGTTTACTCGCTGCAATGGTGTTCGCTGTGAGCGCCTGCACGGAAAACGACCCGGAATATACGACGTTTCCGAGCAAAGACGTAGATTTCCAATACAGCGTAGCGCCCAACGAAAGCGGCGAAATAGAATATGCACTCGACTACTACGTTGTATCGACCATCCAATTCACAAACACGTCGGCAAAAACCGGCAACGTGACATGGGACTTTGGCGACGGAACAACGTCGAACGAGCAAAATCCGTTGAAGAAGTATGACCAAGCCGGCACATATCAGGTGACGTTGACCATCGACGGTGTTGGCAAGCGTACTTATCCGATAATGATATACGACATCGCTCCGGTACTTTCAATCAAAGAAAAGAGCGCCGACGTAATCTTGGCAAACGATGTAACCGTCGATTTCGACATCTTCTTGCCGAACCCCGAGAATTTGAAAGTACGCTACGACTGGACGTTCCCGGAAGGCACAATTGACGAAAACGGCAACGAAATCACATCGTTTACGGGCTATTCCGACGAAGAAGGCAACACGGATTATCCGGGCAAACTTCATTTCCGCAACATCGGTTCGCAAAAGATTGTTCTTAAGACGACCTTCGACCTCGACGGTGAAAATCGTACGCTTCAAGACTCTTACGTGAACGTACAAGTAGGCTCGCCGATACCGGCAAAGACACTCTACTATGCAGTGTATGGCGGCAACATTAAGGCAATCAAGCTTATCGACGAATCTCAACTTCCGGCAGGAACAAAGAACTTGCCGTTCGACATGGGTGTCAAGAGCGGCACAACGCCGATGAACCTCGTGTTTGCCACCATCGACGACGAAACTACCGAAAGCGGTAAGGCATCTTACATCTACATCCTCGACGCAGGTAAACAATACACCTATATCAACGATGAGGCAGGCGTATACGGCGACGGTAAAATCAACGTGATGAACCCCGACGGCTCAGGCGTAAACCTGTTTGTTACCAACGTAGGACAAGGCGCATTCTTCGACCCGTTCTTCGGATGTCAAGATGGAACCAACCTGCTCTACTCAGACCGTAACACCGGTCTTCGCAAGCTCGACCTGAAGAGCCGCGGCGAAGTTGAGAAGAACGACTACTTCCTGACGAACGACTACCTCGGCTACTACGGCCGTACGTCGCTTGCCTACGGAGCCATCAGCTGTACGATTCTCAAAGACAGCAAGGGCACCTACTGGTGGGGCAAATGCTTCAACGGTAACGGTATCTTCCGCTTCAAAGCGTCTGACATCATCTACTACAAAGACACTCAAACAACGCCGAACAAGGCAATTCTTGATGCGCGAAACTTGAAGTGCTTCATGATAGACGAAAAGCTTAACAAGCTCTATGTCTTCCGTACAAAAGATGCCGACAGCGGCTTCTACGAATATGCCCTTCCGGCAGACGGCGAAGACGTAGGCGCCCCGGCATTCAAGAGCTTGATGGAAGCCGACGCAGTCAACTCGACAGCCGACGAAGGTATCTTCTGTACACAAATGGCATTAGACCCGGCAACAGGCTACGTCTACTTCGGCTTCAACAAGGGTAAAACCGACAGCTCGGCATTTGCAACAGGCCTACTCTACTACGACCCGTCGGCAAAGGCTCTGAAGAAGACTATTGTTACGGACAAGGTATTGGGCGTTACTATCAACAACGAGGCTACAAACTTGTTCTAAAAATCGAAACACTTACAAAAGCCGTTCCAAGCCCGTTACGGAAAGGAGCGGCTTTTGTTACATAAAATACAACCTACCCCAAAAACCGAAAAACCATCTATGAACTTACGAATAATCGCCGCGGTTATGGCAATAGCGGCAACCCTAAGCGCCTCAGCTACCAAGCGAGAACAACGAGGCACGTGGATGTCGGCGCTTTCGGGCGACTGGCCCAACGCAAAAGTATTATCATCGAACGTTGAGCGTCACAAATCGCTCTGCCTTGAGAACCTCGACACTATTCAAAAGTCGAACTTCAACACCATCTACTTCCACGTGCGCATCATGTGCGACGCACTCTACAACTCGGCATACGAGCCATGGTCGGGTTATATAACTACACGCGGTGAGGAATGTCCGTTAGACCCACTCGGCTTCCTTGTAGAAAACGCACACGCACGCGGCATCGAGGTATATGCATGGCTCAACCCGTATCGCTACATGAACCAATCGAAATCGCTTGGCACCTCATGGGGCAACAACCCTCTAAACTACGAAAACAGCCATCCCGACTGGTTAATCAAATGGGATAACGGGTCCACGATGTGGACCATCCTCAACCCGGCGCTCGAAGAAGTTAAGCAACGCATCGTCGACGTTATAGCCGACATATTGAGCAAATATGACGTAGACGGCATCGTTTTCGACGACTTTTTCTACCAAAACGGGCTTCCGATGAGCTACGACGCCGCGCAATATAACGCCTACACGGCGGCAGGCGGCACGCTGTCGCAAGCCGATTGGCGTCGCGAGAACGTCAACGACATGGTACGCCGCGTCAACGCCTACATCAAGTCGACCAAGCCGTGGGTACGCTTCGGCATCGGACCGGCAGGCGTAGCCAGTGGCAACAACTTGCCCGACGTAGCCGCCGCACACGGCGTAGAGACGTGCCCGGGCAGCGACTGGCAGTATAACGGAATCTTCTCCGACCCCGTACAATGGCTCGAAGAAGGCTCAATCGACTTTATCTCGCCGCAAATCTACTGGAACATCGGCGCATCGAGCAATTTCGCAGCCATCGCTCCGTGGTGGCATCGCGTGGTAAAAAAATTCGACCGCCATTGCTACGTCAGCCAAAGCTTGACGTCGAACCTCGACAACGCCGCTTCGATTGAAGAATTCTACAACCAAATACAAATCTGCCGCACCAACGACGAACAAGACGCAAGCGGCATGGTTTACTTCTGTTGGAAAAATCTGAAAAACAAGACAAAGAAATACAACGGCAAGAATGTCAACTTGCCGACCTATTTGCGCTACAATGTGTTCAGCAACAAGGCGTTGCAGCCAATATGCTCGTGGATGCCCGCGACGTGCCCGGGTAGCATAAGCAACTTGAGCCGTTCGGGACGCACACTGACATGGACCGGCGTCGAAGGTATGCGCTACACCATCTACGCAGTGCCTAAGAGCCTCGACCCGGCAAACTTCCACAAGGAAGAATGCTACTTGAGAGGAGTGTCGTACAGCGAATCGTACACCATCCCCGAACCCGACAGCAACTATCCCGAATACGGCATTGCCGATGCCGATTTGGACAACTATAACTACGCGGTGTGTATCTACGACCGCTACGGCAACGAATATTCGGCATACTTTGCAGGCATCGCACCGGCGAGCGCAAGCCGCCCGACGCTGACCACACCAACAAACGGCGCTGTGGCACCTCCGGTATTCAATTTCGAATGGAACGGCAACAGCCAAATGTATGAAATCATCGTGGCACGCAATGCCGACCTTAGCGACATCATCTACCGCCGCGAACACGCCGAACGCAGCATTGCGGCAGCCGACGTAGCCACATTCGAACCCGGCACTACCTACTATTGGGCAGTTGTAGGCCGCAGCAACGGCGTGGCAGACCAAAAGAGCGACGTGGCACAATTCACCGTCGACACCTTCCGCATCCTCAGCCCGAGCAATGAGGCAAGCGACTGCGCCGACAACCCGACAATTACGTGGAACGAGTTGGGTAGCGGCGTTGAATATACGCTAACGATAGCCACCGACAACGCAATGAGCAAACAGGTCTACACGACGACATCAAAATCGCTGAAAGCCGACATTCCGGCATATACCCTCAGTGGCAACACCACCTACTACGCAACAGTAAAGGCAACCGTCAACGACCGCGAATATACCACCAACGTAAGTTCGTTCAAGACGGCATTGATGGAAGGTCACGTTCCCGTGTTCATCAACCCGACAAGCGATGGACAAACCATCCACAGCGACGAGATGGTAGAGGTAGAGCCACAACGCGGCATCACCCAACTGAAAATTATGATAGCCTCGTCGACGTCATTCTCGGCACGCTCGTCGTACAACGGAACATTCACAAAATTTGAGACCAAAACGCCGGCATTAAGCGAAATCAAGCTCGGCTCGGCAACGCTCGTCGACGGAAAAACCTACTACATTCGCGCCAACGTATCATATATCGGCGCAGAGGGTTCGACCGTAACAACAGAGTGGACAGAGCCCCGCTCGTTTGTCTACAGCGCGGAACAAGGGGCAGTGGCAACGGTTAAGACAGTCGGCGCGCACTACAGCGCAGGTAGCATCGTCTGCAACGGAGGCGACGCCGTAACGGTCTACACAGCCGACGGACTCGAAGCGGTAAACGGACACGCCGATGCTGCGGGACGTTTCGACGTGGCACAACTGCCGACAGGCGTCTACATTGCAAAAATCGCAGGGGCGAAAAAAGAGACAATAAAATTTGTGAAATCAGAATAAAAACAAGCTAATGATATGAGAAAACTACGTCTAATGATTTGCATGGCGATAGTCATCGCCTGCAGCGCACTGACAGCAAGCGGACAAAAGCACGAGCACCGAGCAGTGTGGATGTCGGCATTCGTAGGCGACTGGCCGACAAGCCCCATCCTGGCAGCGAACCCAAACTCACACAAGAACATCTGCATCAACAACCTCGACTCGTTGCAACGCAATCACATGAACGCCATCTACTACCACGTACGTACGATGTGCGACGCGATGTACAACTCGGCGTATGAGCCGTGGTCGAGTTATGTGTCGGGCACACGCGGACAGGAACCGCCGTTCGACCCGTTTGCTTACCTAATCGAGAATGCACACGCACGCGGCATCGAGGTTTATGCCTGGCTCAACCCGTATCGCTACATCAACTCGATATATGCAGACGGCTACGGGAATAACGGCGGCGACAAGAACTACGAGAACAGCCATCCCGACTGGCTTATAAAGTGGCAATACAGCGACAACGGCAGCACACGCACGTGGACCATCCTCAACCCGGCGCTCGACGAAGTGAAGCAACGCATTGTCGACATCGTAGCCGACATTATGAGCAAATACGACATCGACGGCGTGGTGTTCGACGACTATTTCTACCAGAGCGGACTACCGACGAGCTACGACGCAACGCAATATAATGCGTACAAAGCAGCCGGAGGCACGCTGTCGCAAGCCGACTGGCGTCGCGAGAACGTCAACGACATGGTACGCCGCGTCAATGCCTATATCAAGTCGACCAAGCCGTGGGTACGCTTC
>SAMEA3663025__coassemble_1140_pt1 | contig 12469 bp, 5 predicted proteins | sample SAMEA3663025__metabat2_low_PE_014 | metagenome-assembled genome bin SAMEA3663025 (sample SAMEA3663025) | pig gut metagenome | biome: pig gut; feature: pig-associated habitat; material: faeces | place: France | collected 2012
AACGACGCGAAAATCGTTGTTACTATGTCGCTCGTCGACTACCAAAAAGTTATCTATTTCGACATAAAAGCCGATAAAGGCGTTGAGCGCATCGGCATTTCGCTCCTCGGCGATATGATTTCGGAGCCGACAGCCGCCGACGGCGACGCTCTGCTCACTCCCCGCGAATCGCGAGGCGGCGAAGTTCGTCTTGCCACGCTCGACGGCACTGCCGTAACAGTCGACGGCAAGATTGTAAGCGCAGCAGCCACCTCCGGCGGTTTCGTTGCCGTCTACGCTCCCGAGGGACAAACGCCGGCACTACTGAGCAATGCACGCACAAGCAAAGCCGAATGGCTCACCCTTCGCCGCGACCGCATGCAGCAACTCGTCGACCGCAACGCTGTCGACAACAACAAAGCACTCGCTTGGATTATCCTTACCGCCGACGAACTCGTAACGCAACAACACGGCGGATGGGGCATCTATGCCGGTTTCCCTTGGTTTACCGACTTCTGGGGACGCGACATGTTTATTTCCATGCCGGGCACAATCCTCTGCACGGGCCAATTCGACGTGGCAAAAAACATCCTCGAATCGTTTGCAAAATATATGGATGTCGACCCGAAATCGGAAACATACGGCCGCGTGCCTAACCGTCTCAACCTCGAAGGAATTCTCTACAACACTACCGACGGCACGCCGCGGTTTGTGATGCAAGTCTACGACTACCTTTGCTACACCGGCGACAAAGCATTCGTCAAAGCAATCTATAACAAGGTTAAAATCGCCACCGACGCACCGTTTGCAAAATATGTCGACGACTACGGCTTCCTCACCCACGCCGACGCCGACACGTGGATGGACGCCAAGCGTCAAGGCATGCGCCCGTGCTCGCCGCGTGGCAACCGCGCTTCCGACATTCAAGCGCTTTGGTACAACCAACTCGTCTGCGCCGCTCGCTTGGCTACGTTGATTGGCAAGGCCGACGACGCTCGCCGTTGGTCGGAAGCCGCCGAACGTCTCAAGACGAATTTCCAACGTATGTTTATTGCCGACGGCGTGATTACCGACCACCTCAATGCCGACGGCTCGCGCGACGCACAGATTCGTCCCAACACGATGTATACCTACGACCTTGTCGACAACGCCGACGTATGCCGCGCCGACATTCGCACAACCTGGTCGCATCTCGTTTATCCTTGGGGCGTCGGCTCGCTCGACCAAATGGACGACGCATTCCACCCCTACCACGAACAGTGGCACCGCTATCACAAAGACGACGCATACCATAACGGCACGGTTTGGCTTTGGCAGAACGGTATGGCGATGCAGCGTATGATTGAATTCGGGCAAAAAGACAAAGCATATCGACTCTTCCAAAACATGAATCGCCAGGCTTTGCGCCACGGCGCCATAGGCAGCCTGTCGGAGTGTGCCGACGCATGGTTGCGCCCCGGACAGACACGCTCACGCCTCACCGGCACGTTCTTGCAGTCGTGGAGCAACTCCGAGCAAATCCGCGTGTGGAGCCAATGGTTCTTGGGCGTACGTCCCGACATGCTAAACAGCAAGGTGGTAATCGCTCCGCGCATCCCCGTACGCATTAAGTCGCTCAACACCGCTGTCTGTGTCGGCTCCGACCGCATCGGCTACCGCTATGATTCGACCAACGGCACCGACACCTACACATTCGACTGGAACGGCAAAAGCGCAATCACTATATCCCTCGACATGGAAAATCTCGCCGACGCCGACTTCGTTGTCAAGCCCGGCAGCACGCTCACCGTGCGCATCAACGACAACGAAAACCTCTACACGGCAACCGTCGATGGCACAACAAAGGCTTTGACGACCTCGCCGGAAAAAGTGGCACAAAGCGACGTCGACAAAAAATTCTTCAAAGGTGTCGATTTTGCAGAACCGTGCTACCGCGAGAATCTCAAATCGATGTCGCGCTACTTCGACCCACCTTTGGACTATCAAAGCGCCGAATAGCAGTCGGTTTGGTTTATTGGTCGATTGTGTGTAATTTTGCAAAAACAATAACCAAAGAATTATGGAAAGTACAAGACAAGCAAAAATCGCACGACTGTTACAAAAAGAGTTGAGCGAGATATTTCGTCGACAGACGGCAGCCATGGGAGGCGTGCTCGTGTCGGTGAGCGCCGTGCGCGTTTCGCCCGACCTGAGCGTGGCACGCGGCTACTTGAGCATCTTCCCTTCTGAACGCGCCGAAGAAATTCTCAAAAACATCAACGCAAACGCTCGCGCCATCCGCTACGAACTGGCACAAATCGTACGCCATCAGTTGCGTAAGATGCCCGAACTGACGTTCTTCATCGACGACTCGCTCGACTACATCGACCACATCGACTCGCTGCTCGCCGACAAGCATTAGACATTTCGGAATAATGAACTACCGATTGCCTCTGAGAATCGCACTTCGCTACTTGGTGTCGCGAAAGTCGCACACGGCTGTCAATATCATCTCTGCCATATCGATTGCGGCGGTGGCGGTGACAGCCATGGCGATGGTGTGCGTGCTGTCGGTGTTCAACGGCTTCGCCGGACTGGTGGGCGACAAACTGTCGCGGCTCGACCCGCAGATTAAGGTTGTTGCCACCGAAGGCGTTATCGAAAACAGCGACAGCCTCATCGACGTGCTGCGCAAGATTGACGGCGTTACACTTGCAACGCCGACCATCGAAAGTCGCGCGCTGGCAATCTACGACGGTCGTCAGATGCCCGTCGTTGTCAAAGGCGTTGCCCCCGACTACGAACGACTTACAGCCATCGACTCGCTGATAAAAGACGATGGCGATTTCTTGCTCAGTCTCGACGGCGACGACCTGTCGGTGGTCAGCCTCGGCGTTTCGTTGGTGCTCAACACGGCACCCGGCTATTTTGCCCCGCTCGAGATTTATGCACCACGCCGCCGCGGTGCCATCAATCCCGCCAACCCGATGACCTCCTTCCGCCGCTGCCGCACGTTCGTTGCCGGCACGTTCGAAGTGCAGCAACAAGAATACGACAACGACTACATCTTCCTGTCGCTCGATGCTGCACGCCAACTCTTCGACTACCCCACGCAAGCCACCGCAATCGAACTGGGCGTCGACGGCGACGTCGAAAGCGTGCGCCGACGCATTTCCGACACGTTGGGCGACAAATATGTGGCTAACGACCGACTTATGCAACACAGCCGGTCGTTCAAAATGATTAACGTTGAAAAGTGGATGACGTTCTTGCTGCTTGGCTTTATTTTGGTTATTGCCTCGTTCAACATCATCAGCACACTGGCTATCATCATTGCCGAAAAAGACGAAAGCATCACCGCCTTGCGCGCTATGGGTGCCGACCGCCGACTTGTGTCGGGCATCTTCGTTGCCGAGGGGTGGCTCATCTCCATTGTAGGCGCCGCCATCGGCGTGGCTGTCGGCTTAGGTCTATGCGCCTTGCAAATCAAATACGGACTCGTCAAGATGGGCACAGATGCCAAAAACCTGATTATCGACACCTATCCGGTCGTTATCGAGCCCGCCGACCTGCTTACGATACTCGGCATCGTCGCCGTTGTCGGACTTATCACGTCGTGGGCTACCGCTATCGCTATGCGCCGCCGACTGGATAGATAAGAAACTTGCAGATGTTTAACATTTGTTAAGCAACAGCCTCTAAACCTTTGGAGTATTTTCTATCTAAATAGAATATAGAATATAATCAATTACAACTATGAAGAAAAAAGTAGCATCGCTCCTTGCTGCAGCGGCATCGATAGCAACCGGTTCTGCCAAAGCTCCCGACTTCGCCTATCCGGAAACCGTAGCCGATGAAGCAACAAAGATTATTGCCGAAGCACAACTTAGCGGCAACGACCAAGCACTAATCGACGGAATGGTACGCCTTTCTCTCGCCAAATCGTCGATTTCCGACGACTATATACCCGAACTTATCGACAAGACCGACAGCCTTGCCACAGGAGCCAAGCAGACGTCAACGCGTTCGATTTTGACTATGTTTGAGGCTGACCTCTACAAAGCAATGTGCTCCAACAACGAGTATTACATCAGTCAACGCGAGCAAACCGACGTTCTGCCCACCGACCGAAACGAGTGGTCGATTGCCGACTTCAACAACAAGATTAACAGCCTCATCGAAGCCTCGCTCAGCGACTACGAAAGCCTTGCTCAACTCAGTGCCGACGACTTCAAAAGCATAATCGCGCCGGAAAATTATAACCGCGACTTCTACCCGACACTCTACGACCTGTTGGCGCATCACGCACTCGATATCCTCGAGGAACAACAGCTGACCTTCGCACCTGCTTTCTACCGGTATATGAACGACATTGCCGGCTGCGCCACATTCAAGTTGCCCGGCAACGGCGAGCCATCCGCTTTGACGATGAACATATATGCTACGCTATTAAGCATACACAAAGGCGATGCCGCGCCGACAATTTTAACCGAAGTACGCCGCATCAACCGACTCTATGGAAAATGGTCGCAAGAATGGAACAACGCTCTTTACGAACTCCACGCCACTTTCAAGTCGAGTCCGTATTCTACCGAAGCACTGATAGAACTCGTCGACGCCAAACCGACTGCCGACAAACTTTATCCATTGGCAAAAGACCAAGTAAAGGCTTACCCGAATTATCCGCGAATCGGCTATCTGCGTAATTTTATTGCCGACTATGAGCAAGTGCGTGCCGACATTGAAAGTCCCAACATGGTGACGCCAGGCAAAGACTTCAAGCTGACCGTTTCGGCTGCAAACACTGACAAAGTCATCGTAAAAGCCTTCGACATATCCGATTTTCCGGAACGGCTGAAAAGAGATGAAATCGTAAAACGCCTACGTCGGCTATCTGCCACTATAACAAAAGAATACAAGGTGAACTACCGTGCCGGCGACAAAATCGAAACAGAAGTGACGTTTCCCGGACTCGGCATTGGAAATTATGCCTTAATCATCGAAGTCTACGACCCAAAGAGCGGTAAGAGCATCTCCGGGCTCGACTTTGATAATTATGCCCAAGTTCGCTCGACCAACTTGGAGTTGGTGCGTCGCACCATCGACAACGAAAGGCGTATATATGTCTATAACGCACCCAACGGGCATCCCGTAGCGGGCGCCACGATTCACATCATCGATAACATGAATGAATCGTTACAAAAGACCAACCGTTTTGGCTATATCGTGCACGACGATAGCCTTTCCAAGAGTTATCACATCGATTGCTACGCCACACTCAACAACGACCGCAGCGCAAATTTGTCGTTCTATAGAAACAATTACAGCAATGTCAACAATCATACGCATAACAGCATAAACATTGTGACCGATTTGGCTGTCTACCGCCCGGGCGAAACCGTCAAATTCAGCGCCGTGGCTTATTCTACTAAAGACCGTAGAGGAAGTCTGACGCCGGGCATCAATCTCCAAGTTAGGCTTAAGGATACCAACTATGAGACTGTTGACTCGCTCGACCTTACGACCGACTCGTTGGGACGTATCGTCGGAGAATTCAAGATTCCGACCGATGGCATAACCGGAGAGTTCGACATCCATGTATTCGGCTCCGGCTACAGCGAAACGAAATCGATAACCGTCAGCGAATACAAGGCACCGACATTCTTTGTCGAGCTCAATCGCGAGGCATCGCATTTTGCCGCTACCGACGACATAAAGTGCGCAGGTCGCGTGGCTACCTACTCGCAATTTCCCGTTGCCGATGCCAAGGTGAAGTGCACGTTCACGCCCGTCCGATTATGGTGGGAATGGGACGAACCGGAAGGAAAGCCCTACACGACAACGACGACTACCGCTGTCGACGGAACGTGGACGGTCGACGTGCCGCAGACAATTCTCGACGGGAAAAAATACGGTCGCTTCAGCATAACCGTCGAGGCGACGTCGCCCGCCGGCGAAACGCAGTCGATGTCGGAAACTGTCTGCATCGGCTCAAAACTCGGTTTGTCGCTTAGTGACGCCTCTGTCAAGGCTTCGACGACCACGAAACTCGATGTCGACGTGCTCAATATCGAAGAGCGCACCGTCGATGCACGTTGCGCATATACACTGACCGATGCCGATGAGAAAAACGAAGTGGCTCGCGGCGAATTTTCTTCGCTCAGCCCCGTCGTCGACCTTAGCGCCGTGGCTTCCGGCAAATATACGCTGAAAGTATGGCTTGCCGACGATACCACCACGGTGCGTACATCCACACTCGTCGTTTATCGCTCAGCCGACGATATTCCTCCTTACGAAACTCCTATATGGGTAGAAACTTCCGAACTTCAAGAGGCTCCCGACGGAACGCTGACAGTAGAATATAAGTCGTCGAGCGCATCGTGCGTATTCTTCGTCTTGGAAGACGACGTCAAGACACTTGCATCGGGCAACCATCTGTCGGACGTTGGTCGCAACACCATCGTGCTACGCCCCAAACTTACTGCCGACAAAAAGGCTAAACTCACTCTGTCGGCTTACATCGACCACGAGATGAAACGATGCGTAATCAACGTCAAACCCGCCGAAACGCTCGGCGAAACGCGTATCGTCAAAGAAACATTCCGCGACTTCATCACGCCGTCGACTCCCGAGCGCTGGCGCTTCCGCATAGAGAACAACCGTCAACGACTCGCCGGCGCAATGATTGCATATATGTACGACGCAGCGCTCAACAGCATCGTGCCCAACTTCCCGGAATTCGGCTTCTACATGGAACAACTGACGCCTTACCGCGAAAATCCGAATAACGCAGGTTTCCGTACGGCGTATGCCCGTTTCGACACCAAACAATTTGCAGTGACAAGAATCCTACGCCCGTACATCAATATGTATAATTGTCAACTCGGACAAACAATATTCGAGAGCAGGGCTTTATATAAAATGGCATGTGCGGCACCTGTCGGCGCATTTCCTGAAAATGATTTTGAAGAGTGTGTAGTAGATGATTTGTCGTTGGATATGGGAAGCAGCAAGATGGCATCGAAAGAAGAAGATAGTGTAACAGCAGAATCAGAAGAGGCTGCCGACGACAACTTCAACTATCGCGACCCGAACATCAAAACGGCATTCTTTATGCCTTCGCTGATTACCGACTCCGACGGCGTGGTGACTATCGACTTCGACGTGCCGAACATCAACACGCAATGGCAATTCTGCGCAGTGGCTTATACACCCGACCTTCGCAAAGCAACCATCAAAGAACTCGTCACAGCGGCAAAGCCCGTTATGGTGCAAGCCAACTTGCCGCGCTTTGTGCGCCACGGCGATGCCGTAATCTTGCCGGCAACGGTGATGAACAACTCATCGGAGACAATCGAAACGACAGTGACTATCGAAATCTTCGATGCCGCAACGCGCAAAACATTGCTCACACGCAGTGCTACAGTCTCTCTCGAGCCTCTCGCTTCGCAAGTTGTCGACATAGCTGTCGATGGCGAAATCACGGCAAATATCGACGGCTTGGGCTACCGCATAAAAGCCGCTACCGAGAAATTTGCCGACGGCGAGCAACATCTCCTTCCCGTGCTTGCGGCAACTACTCCCGTCGTCGAAGCCAAGCCGTTCTACATCCGCGAGAACGAGCAAAGCGTGTCGTTCGCCTTTCCCAAGGTGTCGAAAGGCAGAATCACGTTGGAATACTGCGACAACCCAACGTGGTATTGCGTGGCGGCACTGCCTTCGCTCGTCAGCGAAAGCGTAACCGCCTCGGCTCAAGTGCGCAACTTCTTCGTATCGTCGGTAGCGGAAGGCATCGTAGGTTCGTCGCCGATGATTGCCGACGCCATCAAGCAATGGCACGACGCAGACTCGTTGACCTCCAACCTCAACAAAAACGCCGACCTGAAGACAATCAGCCTCAACAATAGCCCGTGGCTTACCGACGCCGAGCGAGAAACGGAAAATATGCGCCGACTTGTCGACCTCACCGATGCACAGGCCATTGCATCGCGCAAGGCGAAAGCCCTCACAATGCTACAGTCGCTGCAAAACGCCGACGGTGGTATCGGTTGGTTCAAAGACTGCGAGTCAAGCCTGTGGATGACGCTCGATGTGCTCGAAGTGTTCGGTATGCTCAACCAAATGGGCTACTACGATGGTTCCGCCGATAAATTTATCGAAAAGGCATGCCGTTACGCCGACAACGAAGTTGCCGACCAAATCAAACGCTACAAAATCAAGCCGGAACACTATTGCCAATTTTTCGACTTCATACTCATACGCTCGATGTTCGCGCAAATGCCGCTCACCGGCAAAGCAGCCGAGGTGAAAGACAAAGTTGTAAGCCAAACAATCCGGAATTGGCGCAACTACAGCATCGACCACTGCATCCCGGCAGCCATCCTGCTCGCCAACGTCGGCAAGCAGACAGCGGCTAAGAACATCGTCGAGTCGCTCCGTCAGCGCGCTCGCAAAGACGACACTTGGGGATACTATTGGGACACTGAGGGTCGCGACCGCCTATGGCTCGCCTCAAAAGCGCTCATCGCCTTCCACACCGTCGACCCATCCGACCCCGATATCAACAACATTCGCCGCTGGATTCTTCTCACCAAAGAGACACGCAACTGGGGCGAATCGCCTGCCGCTTGTATGGCAGTAAACGCCATCCTCGCCACCGGAACGTCGTGGACCAACGCAGACCGCCGTCCCGCTGAAATCGCAATCGACGGAAACCCCGTTGACTACGGCACAGACAGTCGGTTCGGATACGTTCGCCACAGTTTCGATGCTACCGAAGTTGCCGGCAAAGACGTTACCATTAAGCGCTACGGATACAACCCCGCTTGGGGCGCCGCTTACGTCAACTACGAAGCACCGATGACCGATGTGCGCCGAAACGACTCGCGCGACATCAGCATCAGCAAAGCATTGTTCCGCTACGACAGCGAAGGTAAACTAAAGAGCGTTGCCGACAACGAAATCCGCGTGGGCGACAAACTGCAAGTACGTCTGACGCTAAAAGCAACTCGCGACATGAACTACGTTGCCATCACCGACCAACGTCCGGCGGCATTCGAGCCTGTCGACAAAGTGCCGACATATGATTGGCGCGACGGTATCTTCATGCTCCGCGAAACACGCGATGCACAGACAAATATCTTTGTAACCGGGCTGCCGAAAGGTACGTTCGTGATTGCCTACGACGTTTATGTCAACAACGCCGGACAGTTTGCTTCGGGCATTGCCACTGCACAATGCCTTTACGCACCGCAACACGTAGCCCACTCCGCCGGAACTACAGTTACAACGAAATAGCGGAGAGTGGAGAGTGGAGAGTGGAGAGTGGAGAGCGGAGAGCGGAGAGCGGAGAGGTAAGAGGTAAGAGTTGGATTACGAGCAACAGTCCTCTCCGCTCTCCACTCTTACCTCTTACCTTTTACCTTTCCCACTCTTACCTTTCACCTCTCCCACACTGTTGTGAGGCTTTCGCGTCCGAGGTAGAAGGTTTTTGCACGGATAGTCTTTGCGCGGGTGCGCAGCGGTGCCGTGTAGAGGGGAGAATCGACGGTGGGCTCGCTGCCGTCGGTGGTGTAGCGCACTTGCGCTTGCGGATAGGCACTGTTGATTACAATGCGCCCTGCGCGGCGCGTGATGCCGGGCATACCGATACGGAAATTCAGCCCGTCGTCGCTCAATTGCGGTAGCAGCGACTCGCCTATCAGCGCATTAAACTGTGCTTTGGTCTGTCCCGGCAACAGTTCGGCATTCCATCCGCGTTCTGCCAAGCCGAACACTTTTGGAAACAGCAAATATTCAACCATCTCCGGGCAACGAATTGTTTCGGCAAAAATCTGCCCTTGAACGCCTTCTATCATCTTTCGCGAGCGACTGTAGAGTTTTGGGCGAATCACACGGATTTGGGTGGAGTCGAGCGGCTCGCCGTTGATACGAGTCGTCGTAGAGCGGTAGATGTCGTAGGGACGAGCATCCCAAGCGCGATATTCGTCGGTGTAACCGCCCCAGTTGAGTCCGCGCTCCGCCGGATGTGGATTGTATGCCATATCGAAGTAGAAATTGCCGACGTTGCAGAGCACAACGCGGTAGCCATTGTTAGCCACCGAGTAAGGCACGGTGTCGTTACCCCAATCGGGCACGGTCTGCCAACAGTAGACGCCACCAAACTTATCGCGCAGATGCTCGTCGACCGCTGCGCTATGGCGCATTGCCGCTTCCTGCCAACCGCCGATGCGTATACCTTTGGCGTCGGCGATGTCGGCAATACGAGTGATGTAGTATTGTTCAACGTCGTGGGTCGTCCTAAAGCCACTGCGCTGCATCAGATTTTGCACCGCCGGCGACAGCGCCCACGGATTGCGCGGCACTTCGTCGCCACCGACATGGATATAGGGCAAGTTGACGCCGGCACGCTCATACATGGCGACAATCTCGTCGATAACCTTCTCCATAAACCTATAAGAGCCTTCCATCGCCGGATTGAGCACATTGTCGTGATAGCCTTGTGCGGAGGTGTAGACAGAGCGGTCGTCGGGGTCGTCGAGGCGATAGCGCCAAGCCTCAACGGAATCGGTTGCGGCATAACGGCGATAGCGCGCACGCATAGCCGTGATGGCTGCACGAGCGTGTCCCGGCGATTCGATTTCGGGGATTACTTCGACGCCGATGCTGTCGGCAAAGCGCAGGAAGTCGACAAACTCGTCGACGGTGATAAATCCGTTGGATGTTGTCGGGCTGTCGGGATTGCCGTCGCCGTTATAGAATTGGCACAAAAAGTCGGTTTCCGAGCGTGTCAAGCCACGTCGAGCGCCAACGTCGGTGAGTTCGGGCAGCCCGGGGATTTGCAATCGCCAGCCTTCGTCGTCGGTCAAGTGGAAGTGTAAGCGATTAATCTTAAACTTAGCCACCTCAGCGAGCATACGTTTTACCGCCGCAAGCGGATAGAAGTTGCGCGCCACGTCGAGCATAATGCCGCGATAGTGCAAGTCGGGCCAGTCGCAGATATAAGCAGCCTCGATGGCACCGCGGTTGGCATTGCAACGAATGAGTTGGATGGCAGTTTTCACGCCGTTGAGCACAGCCTCACGGCTTACGCCCGCCACGCGCCAACGCTCGGGCGTGACGTCGATTTCGTAGTATTCGGTATTTGTTTTACCCTCCGGACTAAGTGCATCGGAACGGCTGAGCAGTTGCAATTCTATGGGTATTCCTGCGGCATTGTCGCGACCGATGCGCTTCAACTCGTTGCGGGCATAGTTGGCAGCCACGTCAAGTCCGTCGGCGGCACTTACGCTGAACGTTCCAATCGGGCAAACTTCGTCGGTCGTAGTAATGTCTTTGGGTGCCGGGAGGATGTCGTAGGAGCCACACCGACCATAGCCGCCAACCGACTCATAAAGGTCGAAGAGCCGTTGTGGCGTGGGGAAATTGGCATAGCGAAGGTTGATGTCGAGCGCAATGGGACGATGCTTGATAGGAGCCGCCTCGGGCGTGGAATCGCCGAAGGTAATGTGTCCGCCATCGGGTGCGTAACTGAGGTTGTTGACCATACCTACCATTTCGTAGTTGAGCGCAACGGTTTTGCCGGCATCGAGGCGGAATCCGGCTGTCGGACGAACGCAGAAATATCCCGTTTGCACGGTTTCGAAGGTTATGGGTGCGCCTGCCGACGGCGAATAGCGCCGCGGAAACGAGTTGAAGTAGAACGCCCAATTGTCGGTCACGGCGCCGTCCGACGTATTCGTCAAGATAAATTGGCAGTGACTGATGCGGTTTACCGAGTCGTATGAACACACTTGCCATTCCACTTCGAGCGGATTGGCTACAGCAAATGTTGCACAGACTATCAGTGCGTTAAGTAAAAATATTATTTTTTTCATTACTATGTCAATTATCAGTGTTCTACAATTTTCCGGCAACGAAGAGGTCGGCAATCGTGTTGCAAGCATCTTCGAGCAGGTCGAGAGCATCTTCGAATCCTTGCCAGCCGCCGTAGTAGGGGTCGGGAATAGAATCCCAATCGGGATGATGCCGGAAATACGTCGAAATGCGAACAATCTTGTCGGCATGAGCCATTGTCGGCGCAAGTTCTTGTAAATCCTCAACGTTGCTGCGGTCCATGCCGATAATCAAGTCGAACGCATCGAAGTCGGACGAGCGCACGCGGCGACTTCGATGCGTGAGCTGCAATCCGCGTTGGCTCGCATGCTGACGCATCCGGCTGTCGGGCAATTCGCCGCTATGGTAAGCCGAGATTCCGGCGGAATCCACCTCAAGGAGGTCAGCCAAACCGCGCTCGTCGATGATGCTTTGCATAACGCCTTGCGCCGCCGGCGAGCGACAAATATTGCCGAGGCAGACGAAGAGAATCTTGTAGCGTTCCATTGTATTATAGTTTTACGCTGATTCGCGCACCTTCGAGACTCTCGTTGTTGGCACGGTCGATGGCTGTCACCACAAAAACATATTTACCCTTCATATCGGCGGGCACAACGTATTCTTTTTTGTTGGTAAC
>SAMEA3663025__coassemble_1192_pt1 | contig 12118 bp, 5 predicted proteins | sample SAMEA3663025__metabat2_low_PE_014 | metagenome-assembled genome bin SAMEA3663025 (sample SAMEA3663025) | pig gut metagenome | biome: pig gut; feature: pig-associated habitat; material: faeces | place: France | collected 2012
TTTAGTACTCCTCAAAGTCGCTAAAATGAGCTGGTGGAACATCCTTCTGTTGCTCATCCCTATTGTCAACATTGTGATTTCCTTTATGGTTTACATTAATGTAGCAAAGAATTACGGCAAAGATGCAGGTTTCGGTGTCGGCATGGTATTCCTTCCGATAATCTTCATTCCAGTCATTGCGTTCGGTAATGCAGTTTACGTTGACAACCGCGTAGAAGGAGCAGCAGCTTAATTCGACCAACGTAAAGCCAAAAAACAGAGCGTGGCGACAATCGTCACGCTCTATTCTTATGGCTTTGATACACACTCGACTATGGTCGTCATCTTGCTCAGAATGAGCAATTTATCACCCTTTACAAACTTAGAGCGGTAGACGGGACTCGAACCCGCGACCCTCGGCTTGGCAAAATTTGCCCGAACTCCTCTAATCTCTTTCTCTCGCGCATCTGTCCTGCCGGGTCCAGCTCTCCTTGTACCTCTACTCCTCGTGCATCCACCTTGCTGCCGCGAACTTTCTCCAACGACCCAAGCGTTGCTTCAGCGTTATTCAACTGGTTATCCACCATGATGTCCATTACCTTCTGAACACTCGCCTCTATATCGTTCCGTCCTACGCTGTTCTTCAACGCCGCCAACACTCGCGAAATCTCATACGTACTCATATTGCTTAAGTACCCATTACCCATAAGTATCCGCGCAAGGTCGTATATGCGCTTTGCGGTTGTCTTGTCAAACTCTCGCTGGATGCTCATCGCCTTGCGTAAGTCGGAGAGGTTGCCTCCGATGGCTCGAATCGCATCGTTCTTTAGCATCTTGTTTTCCTTATGGTTGTTCGACAGCCTTATCTTAGCTAATGTCGTACGCTCTGACAAACTCAAACTATTGTCTTGCCATATATCCTCCGTCTCGTTCGGCTTCGGCTCTCGGTACAAATCACTACTTTCATCGGCTATCTTGCTCTCATCAAGCAATTTTTTCCCTTTTTCCATTGTTTTCCCGACATCTTTTATTACCTTCGCAAGCGGGTACCCTTCAAGTTCGCTATTAAGCGTACCCACACCATTCGAAGTGTTCGGCGTTTCTTCGTCGAGCACTTCGATTTTTTGTACCTCGTATGAGTGAATGCCATTGCCGCGATTTGATTTGTTTTCCTCCTTCATCAAGGTCATAACACGATAATCAACGCCGTCGATGTTGGCTACACCATAGAAACGGTGCATCAAGGCATCGGGATTGATTTTGCTATTATCACGCACATCACCAGTCTTTATGCGGTCGGGGTGTTCCTCTACCTCAATGCTTTCACCGATTACTCTATCAAGGTGTTCTGCCAAAGCAAGATGTACACCTTTGTTTACACTCTTGCCTTGATGCTTTGCACTTAACACGGTCTCGATTGCATTTCCGGAAATAGAGTAATCAAACTCCGCACCAAAGTTATTATAGTGCAATGTCTTCGGCTCTCCATTAGGAGCATACTTCGCCTTGGCTGCTTCGATGGCTTGCGAAGTAGCCTCTGCAATATTGCCGGTATAATGGTGCCTCGGTATGTTATCAACCACTTTCACCTGTGCATCATTAAGACCAGGCATGACGGTTCCCTTATTCTCTACGGCTCGTCTTTGACGCGCCTTGAAAGTCTCGGGGGCATCACCCATGCTGTAACGCGCCTCATCTGTCAGCCCAAGTTCCTCGCGCTTAACAATGTCGCGCGCAAGGTCTATTGGGTGTTCCTTCCCGCGCTCCAATCGCTCTTTACTGCGCCACAAGATGTAACGCAGTTCGTTGTCGCCAAGTTCAAACCAATTCGGCAACTTCAACGAGCCAAGGAACTTGTTAATCGCATTTACTACTTTCTTTCTTAGCCATTGCCAGATACTTCGCTCCGCCTCTAACATCTTCGAGCTTCGCGTTTCTCTTCCAGCGCCTGGAGCTCCCGTTCCTGCACCTTTGCCGCCATCTTTAGTCGCTTCGGTAGGCTCGGTATTGGTTTCCGGTTCGGCTGCTGCCAATGCTGATTGTACGGCTTTTCGTGATTGATTCTCAGCAATTTTTTCGGTCTTCGCTTGCGCTGTTGAAGAATTTACTCTACCTTTGCTCACAGAAAGAACATTGGTTTGAGGCGCATCCGTGCCCTCGGTAGTGGGGTCAGACATATTCCCCTGCGACGAGTACAAGCCTTGCTCAACGTCTGATGCAGCAGAAACATCATCGGCGTGTTTCCAAACCAATTTACCATTAGTGAGGAGGTTCGCAATAGCGTTCTTTCTCTTTTCTTGATTTGAAATCACCACCTCTTTACCGTCCTTGCTGACGGTTACCGACGTGAAATAGTAATATCGTGAGCCATCGGCTTTCTTGAATGCCTTGACAAAAACATACGACGATTTACGTTCTGCGACATCGCCATCCTTGGCTTCACTCGCATCCTCAATAATCACATCGGGAGTTTCAAGAGTTGGTTTAACCATTCCAAGTTTACCCTCTCTGTCTTGACGCATGAGTTTGGCAAACTGGTTCTCACCCATCTTTACTTCGCCAATCGGAGTTACTACACGCCCGTCCTCGCCGAATTGAGCATCCCAGTTCTCAATGGTTAGTTCCACTTCGGGAGCTACATTTGCGCGTTCTTCCATTCGGGCAATGAGTAATATTGCCTCGTCGTGTGTTAGCGTCGGAGTTTCTTCCGTGCTTCTTCCACTTCTTCCTGCGTCTTCGCTTCCTCCAGCGACTGCTTCAGCAGTACCATCCTGTTGAACGCTCTCTGCTTTTCTGCGCTCCACGGCTGCTGCCCGCGCTGCCTGAACAGCATTTCGTGATTGATTCTCAGCATCATTAACTCCTTTTCCTTGCTTGGTTGAAGGGTTTTCACTATCTTTGCCGACAGAAGAGTTGGACACGTTACCGTTTGGGACTGTTGGATTGTCGGACTTATCCGCAGCCCGCAAAGTGTTGTCATTAGCCGACTGCTTATTCTGCTCTTCGGAGGCAGACCATACTTCTTCTTTAGTATTTCCGTAACCTTTTCCTTGCTTGGTTGAACGGTTTTCTCTATCTTTACCATCAGAAATAAGAACATTCGCAAGAATGTCCCTATAAAGGGCAACACCTCCGTGAGGCTTAGACGCTGCGGTTTGAAGGGTGTTGCCCTTCTTTATTTTATCTTCTGCCTGAACAGTATTTCGTGATTGATTCTCAGCATCTTTAACACCTTTCCCTTGCGCTGTTGAAGAATTTACTCTACCTTTGCCATCAGAAGTCTGAGGAGAATTTCCTACTGTCGTGGTTACACCATTTGCTTGGCATCAATCAACTCCACTGGTATCGGTGTTAGTATCAGGCTCTAATGCGGGTCGGGTAAAGACTTCCGGCTTACGGCGCAAGTATTTCTTTTTGAAAATGCACGCGCTGTTTACGTCCCAATAACTACCGTCTCTTGACAACTGGATAACCCCAAATGTTCCCAAATGCACCGCCAATTCAGCGAATTTTCAAAGAATCGGCTTGAAATTTTGCTATGTATACTACTTAGATAATGTGTGTAACTTACTGATTTATTGTGTTTACAAACTTAGAGCGGTAGACGGGACTCGAACCCGCGACCCTCGGCTTGGGAAGCCAATGCTCTACCAACTGAGCCACTACCGCAATTGCTTTGCAGAACAGACTTTCGCCGTTTCTGCGGTTGCAAAAGTAATATATTTTTTTCGAGCGCCAAAGTTTCGCGGCTAAAAAACGCCACTCGACGGAAAAATACGTTCTCAAAAAACGGTGTTACATTCTCGGCGGCGGGCCGGGCATACCCATTGGGGCTCTCATCGGGCCGCCGGGGCCGAAACCGCCGTAGTTGAAGTCTTTTTCCGACGAACCTTTGCCAAAGATGGAGAATTTGTAAGCGAACGTGAGCATAAAGTAGCGCGTCACGGTGTTGTATTCGTTATCGGTGATATAGTTGGCAGTGACGGTTCGCGAGATGTTAAGTTTCTGACGGAGAAGGTCGTAAGCCTTAACTGTCAGCGTAGCGCATTGATAGCCGATGGATGCGTTCCAGAGCCATTGCTCGTTGTCGTAGCCTTCAGAGTATCCGCTGGTGCCGCTATACGACAGGTCGGACGACAGTACAAGCCCGAACGGTGCATAGTAGTTGGCGTTGAAGGTTGAGCCGTAGGTATGGATGTTGCGGTCGGCGGAAGTTTGGACGGAGTTGCGCGCCACCTGCAGGTTGTAGTACGGACGAAGTTCGATGTCGACCAACCCGTTGCGGAAGGCTATGCTCGGCGTTTCGCTAAGCATCGTCGAACCGCTGTGGTTAATCAGACCGTTATTGTAGCCGACTGTGCGGCTGTAGCGCAAGAACAGGTTGTTCGAGAAGTGCCAGTTGCGATTCTTGAACGGCGTGGTAAACATCGACATTGCGTTAGCCGACCAAGCGCCGTTGACGTTTTCGTAGGTGGTAGTTTGCACGCCTTTGTCGTCGAAATCGGTGCGCGAAACGATGCTGTTTTGCACCAACGAGAAGTTTGCCATTGCCATTATGCTACGCTGCGACTCTTGGTTGTAGTTGTTGTAGCGTATGTTGAAATTGTGAGTGAACGACGGCACGAGCGAGGGATTACCTTGAACGAGTTTCATCGGGTCCGACTTATCGAGAACGGGTTGCAATTGCGTAATCGATGGCGAAGTCGAGCGTCCGCGATAGTCTAAGCCGAGACTATTCTGCTTGGTAAACATATAGCGGAAACGCATGTACGGCGAATAGTTCCACGTCCAGTTTGACGGGATGTTGCGCGCGGGGTTGTAGAGGTCTTCGCTACGCATCATAACGGGGTCGAGGCTGAGTCCGAGGTTGAGTCGGTATTTCTTTGTCGACTGCTGGATGCCGACGCGGATTTGCTGGTCGAATTGGTCGTTTCGGAAGCGGTTGCTCAGATCTTCGTCGAGGATATAGTCAGCAGAGAGGTCATCGGCAAGGGTGCGTGCAACGACAGGATTTGTAACGATTCCGCGAGCGGCGAGAGCCTTGGTTGTTTCGTCGGGGTCGTAGATGCTTGTGAGGTCGTAGACGAGCTTGTCGGCGTTGTTGAAGTAGTAATTCATTCGGTAAGAAAGTGTCCAGAAGAGCGCTTTTTTAATGTCGCCGATAGGTTCTTTCCAAGTCAAGCGTGCACCGATGCGGCTCGACCATTGATGGTTGTCGGTGTATTGGTCGTAGGTATCTTCGTCGGAAACATCACCGGTGAGTTCGTCGAAAAAGCGGTTAACGGCTTGCGACGTTTCGTCTTCGACGGTGTTGCTAAAGCGGTAATGAACCTGCGTACTGAACGAGCGTCCGCGGCGACGCTTGAAGTTGCGGTTGTACACGATTTGCGCGCCCAAGTCATAACTTGTGCCATCGCTCGACGAGTATGTTTGGCTATCGTTGACCGGCTTTGTGCGGTCGATGTAGCCGAACAGTGCCGTCGATTCATTACTGTAGGAGTCGTTGACGCTGACCTTGAAGTTTGGTCGAAATTCGAAGATATTGAACGAGTCGCACTCCCACTTCATGCGGAAGTTGCCGACGAAGTTGTGCGTACGGTCGCGTGCCGACTTGTCGGCGGTTTCGAGCGACGTGGAATCTTGCAGTATGTATTGTTTATTCGACGAAGTTATGGTCTTTTGGTCTGAATGAGAATACATTACGTCGCCGCCAACGCGGAATATGTTCGACTTTCCGACGTTAAAGTTTATGCCGATACTTTGCGCGGAGTTGACACCGTTGATGCCACCGAAACGACGGATACGCCCTGCCCCTGGATTGGTAAAACCGGGGTCGTTGATGTTGTTAAGATTGCCCAACAGGCTGAACTGGTTTTTGTCGACGAAGCGGTTCACCATAAAGTTACCCATATATCGGTCGTCGGTGCCGTAGCCCGCCAACACGTTGCCAAACCAACCGCGCTTCATACCTTTTTTCACCGTAAGGTTGATTACGGTCTCGTCTTCGCCATCATCGACGCCGGTAAGCCGCGCCAGGTCGCTCTTGCGGTCAATGACTTGCAATTTGTCGACCAAATCGACGGGGATGTTCTTCGATGCAACTTTAGCATCGTCGGTAAAGAAGTCTTCGCCGTCGACAAGAATCTTGGTAATCGTTTTTCCTTGAGCGGTAATCTTGCCGTCGCTACCCACTTCCACGCCGGGAAGTCGCTTCAGTAGGTCTTCAACCACAGCATTAGGCTGCGTCTTGTAGGAGTCGGCATTATATTCCACAGTGTCTTGCACCACTTTCACCTCGGTTTTTACACCGACGACTTCCGCCTCTCGGAGCACTATCGTATTGGCTGCCAAGGCAATAGTATCGACACGCAGTCGAGCGTCAGCCATGCGAACGTTCACGCCGACTGTTCGATAACCCAGGTAGGAGGCTTCGACGATATAGCGTCCGCGCGACAATCCTTTGAGCGAAAAACGCCCGTTGACATCGGTTACGCAGCCGTTGACGTACGCGCTGTCGCGTTGATTGAGGATACGTATTGACGCATTTATCAGCGGACTACTGTCTGCCTTATCTACCACATAGCCATATATTTCGGCAGCCCTGACCGCTATAACACAACTTACAGCCACCGCTAATAGTACCAGTATTCGTTTCATTACTTCTTGAATCTTTTTACAAATTGTAGACACGTAAAGCCGCCGAAAGTTAATGGCGATACAGATTTTAACAAAAAATTAACTTTGCGTTGCTTTCGTGAACAAAAACGCTGCAAAGTTAGAAAAAAACACCGCTAAAAACCGCCGAAAAATTGCTAAATAAATATAAGAGAACCGGTTTTACGGCTGAACCAAAACAAGAGCCGCGCTCCGAAGGGGGCGCGGCTCTCTGTGTGTAACTATGAGAAAATATTATTTCCAGCCGGGGTTTTGAGAGCAGTTGATGTTCAAACCAGTTTCATTAGCCGGAACAGGGAACAAATAATATTTGGGGTCGAACTTACGAGTAGCACCTGTAGCCACAACATAACCGCCTTGGAGGTTACCTTCGTAGGTGATGCCTTCCATGTTTGCACCGAGGTTGATGTTCGGATACTTGCTGCTGTCGAGTTTGTCGAGTTGATGCCAACGAATAAGGTCCCAATAGCGATACCAGTTGTCGGTCATAAGTTCGCAACGACGGCAACGACGGATTTCCCAAAGGAGGTTGCTAACGCCGTGGTTGTTAGCCGGGTCGGCAGCGGGAGTCGTAGTCAAGCCGGGGAGTTCGGCGCGAGCCATAAGTTTGTTGATAGTTGCATCGAGGTCGCTTTGCGAAATTGTGCCAAGTTCGGCGCGTGCTTCAGCGTCGTTGAGGTAAATCACAGCGAGCCAGAAGAGCGGAGCGTCGGTGTAGCCTGTACCGATGTTTTGACGATAGTAAACAGCAGTCGAAGCGTCGCCGAGTTGGTCAGAGTAGTACTTAGCAACGGTGTAGCCTGTCGACGAAGTCATTTCCGCCAAACCTACGCTTGCGTCGCGCGACCAACCGTAGCCTGCGAGGCATACATACGGGTCGATGATAACGCTGAGGCGCTTGTCGCGGTTGCTCAACATTTTACCGATAGAGAGCTTGCCGTCAACGAGTTCAGGCTTGTCGCTCTTGTCGCAAGTTGTTGTAGCAAGAGGCTTACCATCGCGGAAGAGGAAAGCTTCGACAGCGTCGCGAGTGATGCCGCGTTGTGCCGTAGAACCGGTGGTGTAGTCCACTGTGCTATGGCCTTGCACGTCTTGCTTGTAGTTGCGATAGAAGATAACTTCGCTGTTGCCGGCAAGGTTAACCGAATTGTAGATATCGCCGTAGTTTTCCGTCAAAGAGTATCTGCCCATAAGTTCTGCATTGGTAGCAACGCAGAGGTTGAGATACTTCTTAGCGCGGTCGAGGTTCGGCTCTTTGCCGTTATCGGTTTGTGTGCGATATTTGCAGAATGTACCTTCGAAGAGGCAAACGTCCGACTTGATAGCGCGTGCCAAGTCTTTCGAGAAGGCGTTATCGCTGGAATTGGCAGCAACGTTTGCGATAGCGAAGTCGAGGTCTTCGATAATCTTATCAACCACGAGGTCGCGGTCGAGGCGTTCGCCATATACAGCTTCATCATCGGGAGAAGTCACCACTTTGTCTAACCATTGAATATCGCCGTAGAAGCGAACGAGTTGCCAGTATTCCCAAGCGCGATAGAGTCGAGCGATGCCGAGGAAGTTGGCTTTTTCGTCGTCGGTGAGAGTCGAAGCCTCAACGCCTGCAATCATATAGTTGGCGCGGCGTACTTCTTCGAACGATGAGCTCCAGTAGGATGATTTCTGCGGAATTGTTGTAAATTCCCAGTTGTCGAAGTTCGGGTTTGCTTGGTCGTCGCTCAAGCTCTTGAAGTAGAACCAACCGCCGGAACCGCCTTGACCGTAGCCCGAAAAATCTCCATACATCGAGTTCAGATAAGTCTGAACGTTGTTTGCGTTATTCCAGAATGCCGGATTGTTGGTAAATCCACTACGCATATCTTTGTCGAGGAAGTCATCACATCCGGTAAGAACCAATGCTGATGCGGCTAACGCATATATAATTGATTTTTTCATAATGCTAATGATTTTAATCGTTTTAGAATGTTAATTGCAAACCGAATGACCAGCTCCTTGTGATAGGATATGTACGACCCCAAGTACCATAGCCGAGGCTACCTTGACCGGCGTTCATTTCCGGGTCGATGGGGAGGTCGCCGCTACCCTTGTGGAGACAGCAAACGTTGTCGACACTTGCATACAAGCGAAGTTTTTGGATGTAAGCCTTCTTCGTCAATTCTTCAGGAATTGTATAGCCAAGTGTAATATTCTTCAAGCGGAGATAAGACATATCTACCAAGTACTTAGTTTGAGGATAGTAGTTGTGGCAGCCACCTTCGCCGGCAACACCTACTACGTTACCTGAATATTCGTTACCCGGGTAGAGGCAGGGGAAGTCGTTGCCTTGGCTGATGTTTACTATACCGTTTTCGGGGTCATAAACGTTGTAGTTTGTTTGGTGAGCAAAGATTGCCAAGTCGGCTTCGCGCATCATCGGGAATACGAATGCCGATTGTGTCCACATGTCACGTTTGCCAACGCCTTGGAAGAACAAGTCGAGGTCTAAGCCTTTGTACGAACCACCGAGGTGGAAGCTGTATTCGTAGCGCGGGAGTTGGTTACCGATAACCTTCAAGTCGCCGTGGTTCTCAGCCGTGCCGACAGGAATCGGGTTGCCGTTTTCGTCCTTCATATTCGGGTCGCCACCGTTGATAACGCCGTCGCCGTTAAGGTCCTTAAACTTGATGTCGCCGGGGCCGTAAACGAATTGTTGGGTTTGGATGCCTGTTTGGTCGGCTACGCCGGGAGCGTAAATCCAGCTGCCGTCGGCATTCTTGCCTGTGAAGTCGGCTTCGGTGAAGTAGCGTTCGGTTTCGAATCCCCAAATGTCACCCCAAGTTTGTCCTGCATATGCGTAAGAGGTGCTGCCCGGGTGGCCGATGAAGTGCGTGTCGTTGTTCCATTTCTCTACAGTAACTTTTGCATCGCCGATGCTGAAGTTTGCGTAGAGGTTAAGGTCTTTGGTGAACTGACGGCGGAGTGCCAATGTGAGTTCCCAACCGCGTGAGCGAAGTTGACCGGCGTTGGTGTAAGGACTTGCTGCGCCGATTGCCGACGGAAGTGCTTTACCCGGTGCCAACATGTCTTTAGTGTCGCGTTGATACCAGTCGAAGCCGAGAGTGATTTGGTCGTTAAACAAGCCGAGGTCGAGACCTACGTCGAGGGTTGAGATGCGTTCCCAAGTGAGCGACGACGATACCCATTCCGGCATCGAGAATTGGTTAACCTTATTGCCTGATGCGTCAAGCCAATAAACGTAGCCTGTCGAAATAGGATTAATCTTTTCGACAAACATCCAGTCGCCGACTGCCTCGTTACCGATTTCGCCGTAAGATGCGCGAATCTTCATGTTGTCGACAACGTCCTTGATAGGCTCGAAGAATTTCTCTTCGCTGATGCGATAGCCTACAGAACCCGACGGGAAGAATGCCCAGTGGTCGTTCGACGGGAAGCGCGACGAACCGTCGTAGCGTCCGTTGAGTTCCAAGAGGTATTTGCCCTGATAGTCGTAGTTGATACGTCCGAAGTAACCTGCCGATGAGCGGTCGTTGGCGTCAGACGAGATATCCCATTTTGCGCGGTCGCCATAAGTAAGGCTAAGTTCCGGAAGGTCCATAGAGTAAAGTTCCGGGCGATATGCATAGAAGTAGTCAAACTTCCACGATTCTGCATTGACACCGACCATCACGTTGAGGTTGTGCTTCTCGCTCCACGTCTTGTTGTAGTTGGCGTATGCGTTTACTGTCCACTTGTTGGCTTTAGAGTTGTCGCGCCATGTGCCTGTGTTCGACGGCGATACTTTGTATTTCGGATATGTGCCCATCCAGTCGTAGCCGAATACGGTGTAGTCCGAACTACCGCTGTTCATGTTGTTGATTTCGTATGTAAAGTCAGCATTCAAAGAGAGGTCTTTGGTGATGTTGGCTTTAGCAAACACGTTGAAGCGAGCAACGTCGGTAGTTACTTTCTTGCGAGCCGCTTGTTTCTGCATAGAGATTACCATCGGGTCGTAGCCGTCGATTGTGCCCGACGGGAGGAAGAACGAACCCCAGCGCCACAAGTATTGATAGATGTTATACCAAGTGTCGGCTCTCGAAACCTCTTTACGAGCAAACGATACGCGTGTTCCTGCTGTCAACCAGTCGGTGATGTCGGTTTGCATGTTGAACTGTGCGTTCCATTTCTTGCGGTTGCCCGTGTTGAAGTTCATCAAGTCGTCTTTGGTGTTGAAGCCGAACGATGCATAGTAGGTCGTTCTACCGCTCGAACCGCTCAAAGATACGTTGTGAGTTTGCGACGGTGATGCATTTTTGTACCAAATGTCTTGGATGTCGAAGTCGGCATAGTACATTGCTTGGTTACCGATAAAGCGATAGTCGCCCACGTTGTTTTCATCGACGTAAGGACGAAGTTCGCCGTAGCCAATCTTCTTACCGTTATTCTGCTCCTTCCAAGCCTCTGCATACGGCAAAAGTTGGTCGAAATACATACCGAAGAGCTCCACAGCGCCCGAGCCGGCACGCTCTTTCGCCATCATAGCCGACTTGAGTTGGGTCGGTACGTCGGGGAAATCGGGCAAGTAAGTAGCGTGGTCCCAAGCGAAGTTTGCATTGTATTGCACTTTCACTTTGTCGCCTTTCTTACCTTCTTTAGTTGTTACCAAGATAACACCGAATGCAGCACGCGAACCGTAAATCGACGACGATGCGGCGTCTTTCAACACCGAAATCGAAGCAATGTCGGAACCGTTTACTTGCGAAAGGTCGTCGACGGGCACACCGTCAACGATGATAAGCGGCGATGATTTTTGACCGTTGCTCAGCGTACCCAAGCCACGAATCGAGATTGACGATTCCGTCGAAAGGTCGCCACTGTTGGAGAGCACTGTAAGACCCGGCACAGAGCCTTGAAGCGCCTTAGTTACGTCAGCCTCCGGACGCGAACCGATAGCCTTGTCCATGTCGACAGTTGCTACCGCACCGGTAAGGTTGACTTTCTTTTGTTGTCCATAACCGACAACTACGAGTTCGTCGAGAAGAGCCTTGTCTTCTTTCAAAACAACGTCGAGATTAGCTCCCGCCTTTACTACCTTCGTACTGTAGCCAAGATAGGAAATCATCAGAGTTGAACCGGGTTCGGCTTTGAATGTGAACTTACCGTCTAAATCGGTCGAGATGCCTCGTGTTGTTCCCTTTTCGACGACGCTGGCACCGATAATCGGTTGACCCGCCTCGTCTTTCACAACTCCGGAGACAGTCGTAAGTGCTTTTGACGTTGCCACAACTTGCGGCATAGGAGCAGCGTAAATCTCACCCCCTCCTATGGCGCCTAACAAACACATTGCAACAGAGACTGTTACATTAAATTTTCTCGAAGAAAATTTCTTTTGTTCTGCAAATTTGTCCATAGTTGTTTCAAGATTAAACTTTTACAAATTTTTTAATAATTTATGGTAATATTATATTCCTCTATAATGCTTTTATTT
>SAMEA3663025__coassemble_1209_pt1 | contig 11954 bp, 7 predicted proteins | sample SAMEA3663025__metabat2_low_PE_014 | metagenome-assembled genome bin SAMEA3663025 (sample SAMEA3663025) | pig gut metagenome | biome: pig gut; feature: pig-associated habitat; material: faeces | place: France | collected 2012
TGACTTTTGTAAGCATGTTTTCTTTTAATCTTTCCTGACCCGGTAAAGGTAAACCTTTTTTTTGAACCGGAATTAGTTTTAACCTTTGGCATTTTTTTCTTTTTTAAATTACTATATGATTTACTTTGTTTTTAAAGCCTTCAATTATTTTGCTTTTTTGGGCGAGAGCATAATTATCATGCGCTTACCTTCCAAAACAGGCATTTGTTCCACCTTGCCGTAGTCTTCAAGGTCGTTTGCAAATCGCAACAAAAGCACTTCGCCTTGCTCCTTGAACAATATCGAACGTCCGCGGAAAAACACATAAGCCTTTACTTTTGCGCCTTCTTTCAAGAAGCCCATCGCGTGTTTGAGCTTGAAGTTGTAGTCGTGGTCGTCGGTTTGTGGTCCGAATCGAATCTCTTTGACAACCACTTTGGTCGACTTCGCTTTTTGCTCTTTAAGGCGCTTCTTCTGCTGGTATAAGAACTTTTGATAGTCCAAAACCTTGCATACCGGAGGATTTGCGCTTGCCGATATTTCTATCAAGTCAAGCCCTTGCGATTCGGCTATGTGCAACGCTTCGGCTATGGGATAGACTCCCTGCTCAACATTATCGCCAACCAATCGCACCTCGCGACTGCGAATTTGCTCGTTGATAGCGAATCCGCCTTTCGGGCCTTTGTTGTCTTTCTTCTGGTCGCGGGCATTGTTCGGTTTTTGCCCGGCTCCTAGTGGTGGTAGTTTTGCCATTAAATGCTTTTAATAGTTTGTCATCTCCTCTATTTCTCGAGAAAAATTCTCGGCAAAGGTACTGATTTTTACTGAACCCTTATCGCCTTCGCCTTGTTTTCTTACAGAAATTTCACTATTTTTAACTTCTTTCTCTCCTACAACGAGCATATAGGGGATGCGTTTGAGCTCATTGTCGCGGATTTTCTTTCCGATTTTCTCGTTTCTGTTGTCGACAATTGCGCGAATGCCCTTTTCGGCGAGGGTCTTGCGAACCTCTTCCGCGTAGTCGTTAAACTTCTCGGAAATCGGCAAAATAACTGCTTGCTCGGGAGAAAGCCACAGCGGAAGAATTCCGGCTGTATGTTCGAGCAATACGGCTACGAAACGCTCCATCGAACCGAACGGCGCACGGTGAATCATAACCGGGCGGTGTTTTTGATTGTCGGAACCGGTATATTCGAGTCCGAAACGCTCCGGAAGGTTGTAGTCTACTTGGATTGTACCGAGCTGCCAACGGCGACCGATGGCGTCTTTCACCATAAAATCGAGCTTCGGTCCGTAGAATGCCGCTTCGCCGTATTCGATGCGTGCAGGTAAGCCTTTCTCTTGGCACGCTTCTATGATGGCTTGTTCTGCCTTATCCCAATTTTCTTCCGTTCCGATATATTTTTCGCGGTTCACTTTGTCGCGCAACGAGATTTGTGCCTCAAAGTTTTCGAATTTCATCGAGCGGAACACAATAGAAATAATGTCCATCACTCGCAAGAATTCGTCTTTTACCTGGTCGGGGCGACAGAAGATGTGAGCATCGTCTTGCGTAAAGCTGCGCACGCGAGTCAATCCGTGCAACTCACCGCTTTGCTCGTAACGACAAACCGTACCGAATTCGGCGATACGCATAGGCAACTCTTTGTAGGAGTGCGGCGTATTCTTATAAATCTCACAGTGGTGAGGGCAGTTCATCGGTTTGAGGAAGTATTCTTCGCCTTCTTCCGGAGTATGAATCGGTTGGAACGAGTCTTTTCCGTATTTTGCATAGTGACCGGAAGTGACATAAAGCATCTTGTTGCCAATAGGCGGAGTAATCACCTCTTGATAGTCGTAACGACGTTGGATGCGGCGCAAGAATTCTTGCAAGCGCAAACGAAGTTCCGTACCTTTCGGCAGCCACAACGGAAGACCCTTACCAACGGTTTCGGAGAACATAAAGAGCTCCATTTCTTTACCCAACTTGCGGTGGTCGCGTTTTTTGGCTTCTTCGAGCATTGTCAGATATTCGTCGAGCATCTTCTTTTTGGGGAAAGTGATACCGTAGACGCGTACCAACTGGTTGCGTTTCTCGTCGCCACGCCAATAAGCGCCGGCGAGCGACAACACTTTAACTGCCTTGATAGCACCCGTATTGGGGATGTGCGGACCGCGGCAAAGGTCGGTAAAGTTGCCTTGTGTGTATGTTGTGATGTGGCCGTCTTCGAGCTCAGAGATAAGTTCACATTTATATGTCTCACCTCTTTCGCCGAACATAGCAAGTGCGTCAGCTTTAGTGATGTCTTTGCGAACGATTTCCTCTTTCTTGGCAACGAGTTCCATCATTTTCGCTTCGATTTTCGGGAAATCGGCTGCTGTGATTGAATTTTCGCCCGGGTCAATGTCGTAGTAGAAACCGTTTTCGATAGCCGGACCTATGCCGAAACGCACTCCGGGATAGAGTTCTTGGAGCGCTTCTGCAAGCAAGTGCGCCGACGAGTGCCAAAATGCATGCTTACCCTCGACCGAGTCCCACTTAAACAATTTCAATTCGCCGCCACTTACAATCGGGCGTGTCAAATCCCACTCTTCGCCATCGACTGTTGCAGCCAATACATCGGCTGCCAAGCGAGGGCTGATACTTTCTGCAATCTGAAGAGGTGTCGTTCCTTCTTCGTACTGCTTGATACTTCCGTCTGGAAATTTAATGTTCATATCTGTTTGTAAATTGTTAAATAATAGCGTTAATACAACGAACGCCTAATTCGATTGCAAAAGTAGTGCAAATCGAGTGAAAAAGCAAAACGAAAACGAAGTTTTCAAGTTTTGTTTTTCCGAGATGCCGCCTACTTTATCTAAAAGTAGTGCAAATTGAGTGAAAAAGCAAAACGAAAACGAAGTTTTCAGTTTTGTTTTTCCGAGATGCCGCCTACTTTATCTAAAAGTAGTGCAAATCTAGTGAAAAATTAATCTTTAACCGCCAAAGGCGGTGGTTATTGGTTATTGTGAAATATCGCCAACCTATACCCTACATCCCCACTTCGCCGAGGTTACAATTTCCGCATTCTTTTGAGCACGTTGTAAGATGTCATTATACCGAGTTCGCCGGCTTTCGACAGGTCGCTCATCCCGCGTTCGTTATTTCCGAGTTGAATATAGGCAATGCCGCGGTTGTAGTAAGCTTCGCCGAAATCGGCGCGCAAGTTGATTGCCGACGTAAAGCACGAAATTGCCGACGTAAAGTCGTTATGCTCCAAATAGATTGTACCTTTATTATAATAAGCGTAGACAAGGTTTGGCGACAGTTCTATCACTTTGTCGAGGTCGGCAATAGCAATTCGTATGTCCTGGCGCTCGCGGGTAGCAGCAATTTGCGACGACTTTTCGGCAACGCTCGACGAAATTTGTTCGATGGCACTCTTACGATACATTGCCATTGCTCGGGCGAAATAAGCAAGCGCAAAGTCAGGACTCAAGCGAATGGCTGCCGACAAGTCGTCGACCGCCGAATCGAAATTACGCACCAGCATATGGCTGATTGCTCTACCGAAATAGTCCACCGGACGTCGTCCGTGACTTTCTATCATCGATGTATAATGGCGGATAAGCTCAAACTGCAACTTGATTTGCTCTTCGCTGAGATTTCCAACGGAGTTGGTCAGATAAAGTTTGTCGCGAAGATAGTTTTTGGCGTTGATAATATCAACTTCTTTTTGGTAGTACGAGTTGAGACGCAATTCCGTGGGGCGGTCGTAATACGATAGCGTATACATTGGCAGCGGCTCAATGGCAGCAACACGGTTTTGCACTTTTCCACGATATTTGTTAGCATATTCGGGCTTTACGCTGTTGTCGTTTTCGACAGCCACAAGTTGTTTGAATCGCTGAGCGGCTTCTTGCTCGTCACTGAGGGCTTCTTCTTTGCTGTCGTATTCGTCTTTCGACTTCTTTTTTGAGAGCCCGCGCCAATGATTGTAGTCAGCCTCTCCGCCTCGCATATCGCCCATCAATCGTTTGCTCTCGCTACGCAGATAGTAGAGCATCGACATATTGGGGAATTTTTCGATAACGCGGTTGAAATCGGCAACCGATTTGGCATATTGACGCGTCTTTTGATAAAGCATGGCGCGGTTATAGACGGCAACAATGTTCGACGGGTCTTTGTCGATGACCAGCGAAAAATCTTCGATGGCTTTGTTGTTGTCTTCCACTTCCATACGAAGCAGACCGCGATTGAGGTGCGCTGTTACGTTGTTAGGTTCCAAATTGATAGCATAGTCGAAGTCGGACATCGCACCGAAGTAGTCGTCGAGTTGATATTTCAAGAATGCACGATTGACAAAGAGGTCGGCATTTTTCGGGCGCAAGGTGATAGCGCTACTGAGGTCGTCGACTGCTTTTCCGTAGTCGGATTTGTTTTTTATCATTATGTCGGCGCGCATTATGAAGGCATCGGCATTGTTTGCGTTGAGTTCAATGCATTTGCCGATTCGGTCGAGCGCACCAACAGTGTCGCCTCGTTCGAGCCGAAGGCTCGCCAATCCGAGGTAAGCGTTGTCGTATTTCGGATAGATTTGCAAGACGCGGTCGAACGTCTTTTCCGCCCCGTCAAAGTCTTTCACGTTGGTTTGGGCAACTGCTTTGTTTAGTAGGAATGTCTTGTTCTCGGGCAAGTATTTCAGCCCGAAATCGTAGTCTATAATTGCCAGGCTGTCTTTTTGCAAAGTTTGCCGCGAGATGCCCCGCACCTCGTAAGCGTCGACAATGAACGGATTGCGCTCTATCGCCAACGAGCAATCGGCTTCGGCTCCGCTATAGTCTTCCAGATAGAATTTCGCAACAGCCCGATAGAAATACGGGTCGGCAAGATATGGCTTGACCTTGATTACTTCGTTGAAATACTGAATCGACAGCAGATAGTCCTCAAAGTAGAGCGCATTGCGACCTATCGTCATTACCTTGTCGGTATCGATTTGTGCTGAAGCCCTGCCGGGAATCAGCACACTGATTATTGTTATACTTATATATAGTATTCTTTTCAAAACATTCATACGGCAAAAATAGAGCAAAAATGCGACAATACGCCTATAAAATCTCTTAAAAGTAGCAAATCTTTTGCATATTATAAACAAATTGCTTACTTTCGTTGTTAAATTAACAATTAAAATAATGTTTAGGTTTGTATGGAACATATAGTAATTATTGGTGGCGGTTTCGCCGGAATTAATGTAGCAAAGCGCCTCGACAAGCGCAAATATCACGTCACTATTATCGACAAGAATAATTTTCACAGCTTTCCTCCCCTATTCTACCAAATAGCCTCGTCGGGTATCGAGCCCGGAAGCATTTCGTTCCCGTTCCGACGCGAAATGCGAAAGCTCCGAAATGCCGATTACCGCTTTGGTAAAGTTAAATCTATCGACACCGATTCACAAACAATTACTACGGAATTTGAGCAAATACGTTACGACAAACTTATAGTAGCCACCGGAACTACCAACAACTTCTTCAACAATCCGGATTTGCGTACGAAAGTTCACACCCTGAAATCAACAGCCGAAGCAATACGACTGCGTAACGAGATTCTTGACCGCCTCGAACGCGCTTGTATCACAACCGATGTCGAACGTCGTCGCCAATTATTGAGTTTCGTTGTTGTCGGAGGAGGTCCTACAGGTGTGGAAATTGCCGGCGCGTTAGGCGAAATGAAACGCTACATTCTCAAAAAAGAATACCCCGAAATCGACAAGTCGGAAGTAAGAGTTATTCTCATCGAAGGAACAGACCGTTTTTTGCGCACTATGAGTGAGCGCGCTTCTGCCGATGCGGCAAAATATCTTGACCACTTAATGATTGAAACCCGACTGAACTGTTTGATGGAATCTTACGAAGACAACACTCTGCATTTGTCGACCGGTGAAGACATTTATTGCGAAACTCTGATATGGACTGCCGGTGTTACAGGAAACGTCATCAACGGTCTTCCCACCGATGCCATTGCTCGCGGCAACCGGCTCGTTGTCGGTCCTGATTTTGTTGTAAAAGGCACGAGCAACGTCTACGCTATCGGCGACATCGCTATGCTCTGCGATGACTCACACCCAAACGGCTATCCCCAAGTGGCTCAGGTCGCTATTCAGCAAGCAAAGTATCTCACTTCGATTCTCAACGGCAAATCGAACGGCTTGCCATTCCGCTACGTCGACAAGGGCTCGATGGCAACCATCGGCAGAAACCGTGCCGTGTGCGACTTGAATTTTGCTTACCTCTACGGCAGACCGGCTTGGCTAACTTGGATGTTTATCCACTTGATTTCAATTCTTGGTATGCGCAATAAAGCGAATGTTTTGATGAATTGGATTTGGGCTTATATCTTCTATACCAACTCTCTGCGTCTGCTTATTCGCCCGACTAAATACCCGATTCGAAAGCATTGGACTGACGAATAATGCCGACTATAATTGTACTAAAAGTAGTTTTTACACATCTATTTGTGTGATTTATGTTAAATTTCTATAAATAAGTTACAATATAAGAAAGTAATCATTATATTTGCCAAACATAAAAAACCGCCTATTTGGCCAACAAACCTAAACACCACATACACAATGAATTACACTTTAAAAACCGTTAAATCAAAAATTTTTAGGGGAGGGGTAAAATTCGCCCTTAGTTTCTCATTTGCATTATTACCATACTTTGCTTATGCGGAAGCCTATAATATAAAAAATGCAAGGGTGGAAAATGGAATAACGCATCTACCTACGTCAGGTAACTGGAGTGTAGATATCAATTCGGTGTTGTAGATACATTCGAGTTTATCAATACGAAAAGAATAGACGTCAGCCCCAACGCTGAGAACTATATACAAAACAAATTTTAACCTAATCTATTCAATTTGAGGAAGAGGCCGCCCGTGATGAGTAGCCTCTTCCGTTATTTTACGCAGTATGTGTGAATCATTTCAGAGCATCGATTGCGGCAGCGGCTTTGTCAATGCTTGCTTGATTGTTTGCATCTATGCCGTATTTCTCCGCCGGAGGTATTACCAGTACAATTCCCGACTGTAAATTGTTCGGGTCTTTGATTTTTTCACGGTTTTCTTGATATATATAAATCCAGAAATGATAATCGCCATAATAACGACGTGCCAAGTCGCAAAGAGTTGTTGATGCTTTGACTTTGCAAGTTACAGGCTTCGCTTCCGGCTCTTTTTCGGTTTCAACGCCCTTTGCTTCGTCGGCATCTTGTGCCGAAACAGTATCGACAGCATGCGGCTTAATCGGATAGATTGTATCGATGACAACCGTATCGTCGGCTACGGAAGGAATTTGCGTATCAACGACCACGTTTTGCTCTTGCGTTGTCGGGAGAATACCGAAATATGCTAACGCAAAATACGCAATCACAGCCACGACAATACCGCAAACAATGCCATATACAAATAGTTGCCAACGTGGCTTGCTCGACGAGGAGTCGTCATCATATCCGTATTCGGCATCATAGTCGGGAGTAACAGTGTTGGCAGTGTTGGCATCGCTGTCGGCCTCCTTAATTGCTTCGTCGGTCGAGGGTTCTTCTGTTACAGCAACAGACACCTCCGACGGTTGCAGCCTATCCTCTTCAGGAATTGGCGGCGGTAGCACATCCGGCTCATCGACTTGCGGCCCATCGATTGAAATATCTTCAGGTTGCGACTCTTCCGGTTGCGCCTCGTCGGTCTCCGGTTCGTCGGCAGTCAATGGCGGAAGTTCATCTTCCGACTCTTCTGTAGTCGGTTGCACAGGCTCAGTCGGCTGTGCAGTCTCTTGTTCCGCCTCGCCGAACAACTCTTCGTCGAAATCATCGTCAAGTTCTATCGGCTCAAAACAATCGAATGCGGAATTAAGTTCGTCGGCGAAACTATTATCAATTTCGAAAACCACCTCGCCGTCAATTTGGCGAAACGTGCCCAATCCTTTGACAAGGAAATCGTTACCGCTCGTAAGCTTTTCCACTCCAAGCGCCAACAGTTCACGAAGAAACGAATCGCATAAAGCCTCGGTGGTTCCGGTCGATTTTGCCAACAAAGCGACCAAGTCGGCAAAAACTACAACTTCATTTGCCATCCGCTCCTCCTTTCTCTGCAATTTTCGATTTCAATATAGCACTCGGCTCGAAGTGTAACATCACGCGAGGCGGCATAAGCATACGGCGGTTTGTCGTAGCGTCAACCTCTATATGTTCATCCTCTTTCCGCGGCACGAAATTGCCGAATCCGGGCAGAGCGACAGTTTGATTCTCGCCACAACAACTACGCACCGTTGCGGCAAAGCCTTCAAGTAGAGCCTTGACATCGTCGACGTCTCTATTCAATCGATTTGCTAACTCGTTTGACAAGTCGGTTTTACTGATAATATCATTTCAATACATTCCGAGCTACAAAGATACGCTTTTTGGCGGAAAAATCAAAAGCCCGAAAAAAGAGCCTGCGTTAAAACAGGCTCTAAAAGTTGTAGTGTAAGTCGTCTATCGAATAATAATTTTGAGAGTAGCGACATCCGCCGTTTCGGTAACGGCTTTTACCACATAAATTCCGGGGAGAAACAAATTGGTCGACAACTCGCTTCCGAGCGCCGAAGCGGCAAGCGCCCCTAATGCGTTGAATACCTCGATTTGCGCACATTCGGCACCCGTAACTCTTATTACATTATTATAATATACGATTCCGACTTTGTTATTTGTTTTTGCCACGTCGTCGACGCCGCTTTCCGCCGCCTTGGTTGCAGTTCCGTTCAACGCAATTGTACGAGTAGCGATGTCGTCCGACTCCACTTTAAGCCTTGCCGAATGCTGTCCTGCGTCGGTGGGGTTGTAGACAACAGTCACCGTCGTTTCGCCGGCTTTGCGGTCTATCGTATTTCTGTCGATTGTAAAAAATCGCGCATCGTCGCCGGCTATAGACAAGCGCATATTGCCGTAGAGGTCACCGCCATTGACAGTCAGCTGCGCCGACACCGGAGTCGAGCATTCCGTTGCCGAATCGACCGATTCGGTCGAAGTGTTTATCCAAGGCGCGGATTCGCCTGCGTAGAACAAATCCCACACTTGGTCGGTCCACGTATTGTATTGGTTACGATAGTCGAGTATCTGATTGCCCTCTACAGCAAGGTTGTAGAAAAGGATAAAGTGAATCGGCTTCACCGGAGCTGTCGTCCATGCGGCAAAACGCATATTGTTGTCAATTGTCGTACCGCTCTTGTACGGGCTGAACACGTTTTTGAACGTAACGTTGGTTATCGAACCTTCGCCCGACATGTCGCCCTTGATTGAGCCGAACACAAAATCGTCGATGAAGCACATACCGATAAGACGCTCTGCGTGATATACATATATATCTTCGTAGTGAATATCGCTGAAATACGTACTGCTGAGCGAGCAGATATTCATGGCAGCGCAATAGTCGAACTTCGTATGATTAGCGCCGTAGCCGTCGTCGTGTTGGAAAAGTATGTAGCAATCGTCGAAACGAATATCCGAGTAGTAGCAATTGGTTTCGGCTCCGATACCGAGACCGCAGTTACAGTCGTTCCACGTCTGGATATAGCGGAAACGCAAGTTTTTGTTCGGCATTTTTTCCGATGTCACACCTTTCTGGTTGCCCTTGACGGCGATTGCATCGTCGGCAGAGTGGATAAACATATTCTCGAACGTGCTGTTTGACGTGTTTGCCACATCGAGTCCGTCGGACGACACGCAACGCGTTGATACAATGTTGATATTCTTGAAATGCACGTTGTAGCAGTTGCTAACGCAAGTTGTCCAGCACTGCGCACGGTGTCCGTGGAATGTCAAGCCTTCGACGTCAACCGGACCGCCCGACCAATCCACGCTCAAAAGGATGTTTTGTTGGTTGGTTGCCACCAATCCCCTACCGGAAATCTTGGCGCCGTTACCGCCGCTCACACGAAGTATGCCGTTGAGAACGGCACCCGACGCCACATAGACTTTTGTGTCGTCCTTAATTTCAAGCATACCGTTATCATAACTACTATATAAATTATGGTATCCGGGTGCGAAATAGTGAGTTTTCGAAGCCTCGTCATAGACGTAACCGCTCGTAGCAAGTTTCGGGTCGCTATGGTCGATGCTGCTCGGGAACATATGAATAAAACCGCCGTGGTAGTCTTCGTCGTAGACAATCGTCATCTTTTGGTCTGCCTTTCGAGTCTTGAAACTGATGCAATTGCCTTCGCGCACCACATCGTAGATGTCCAAATCGTGCGGGAGAATTCTAAACGTCGAAAACCCTTGATCTCTGACCACGTCAATACAAACTTCTTCGCCGTTTTCAAATTCGAACATAGTGAAGTTTACCGCGCTGTTCCAGAAATTCACGTCAGAATATGTCGGTGCATAGTGTCCGTTGACGGCAACGTTAAATTTACGAGTCGCATCGCCGTTATAAGCATATCCCGACGGCACGGCGTGAGTTACCACCTTATCATCGGCATAGTTTTCGCCGTTGACGTTAGCCGTTGAGTAGGTCCACGTTTCGGGTCGGCTAACCGTAGCCATCGCCACCGACACTCTCTCCGACGGCATTTTCCCCTTTGCCTTTACAACAGCATAGACTTTGCTTCCTACAGGATTTGCCACCCATCGCGCTGTCCAATCATTGCCGTAGTGGAAAAACTGAATGCGTTGCTCACCCTCATAAGACGTATGAATATATAGATTCTCGGTAGGTTCCGAGCAAGTTACCTTTATGTTTTTGTTGTTAGCCTCGGTCACAACCGGCTGCGCCGTTTGGTTGGTCAACACGCCGTTGACAACCGGTCCGGAAATGCTTGCCGAGGATTCGTAGCCGCCCATGAATACGCAATTTGTAACGGTGGCATTCTGCGTGCCGCCAAGAATACCGCCTACGTTCGTCCCGCCGATATAGCATTCGCAATAGCAATCAACAATATTGGTCGCGGACTGAGTCATTTCGCCAACGATTCCGCCGACTTTCGACGTCGAACTTTTCACAGAGCCGTAAGATGCGCAGTTATAGATGTCAGCTTTTACGCCGTCGGGCTTTTTCGTATCGCTATACCCTATTATGCCGCCCACGCAGTCGCCTGTGCCGCTGATATTGCCGATAAAAAAGCAATCCGCCACATAACTCGGACCCACTTCCTGGTGCCCGACAATACCGCCGACGTGGTCGTAGCCCTTGATAACACAGTTGGTTGCCGAACAGTCGATGATTTCACCCGACGACACACCGGCAATACCGCCGATGCATCCTTTGGCTGATATAAACGTATTCTTGACATGACAATTGCGAATCGTACCGCCATGCTCTTGCCAGTTGCCGTTAGTCGACACAAGAATCCCCGACCACGAACCGGCTGCTATTACGGCTTGGTCGACTGTCAGGTTGCGGATTTCTCCGGGATAGTTCACCCTGGCAAACAGTCCGACTCCGTCGTTATTAGTACTGATATAAAGCCCGGCAATAGTGTGACCGTCGCCGTCGAACACGCCTTTGAAAGTGCTTATCGGAGTCCACTCTCTCCCATATATGGCAATGTCGTTCGTCATGCGGAAGTGCACGTCTGTCTGATTGGTATAATCGGAAACGTGTATTAAATCTTCTACTGTTTGGACTTTATAGGGATTCTCTGCAGTACCCTTACCTCTATAAACCCAAGCCGAAGAACTCAAAGATGTTAAAAACAACAACGTAAATAATAAAAAAGTCTTTTTCATCGTATTGGTATTTCTTGTATATCAATTGCAAAAATAAACAAATAATTTCGAATACAAAGAAAAAGAAAGATGCTTCGGCGAACCGAAAGCATCCTCCTTAAAAGTGACCCCGACAGGATTCAAACCTGTAACCTTCTGATCCGTAGTCAGATGCTCTATTCAGTTGAGCCACGGGGCCGAAGCCAATTTATTTGTGATCCCGACAGGATTCAAACCTGTAACCTTCTGATCCGTAGTCAGATGCTCTATTCAGT
>SAMEA3663025__coassemble_1241_pt1 | contig 11699 bp, 11 predicted proteins | sample SAMEA3663025__metabat2_low_PE_014 | metagenome-assembled genome bin SAMEA3663025 (sample SAMEA3663025) | pig gut metagenome | biome: pig gut; feature: pig-associated habitat; material: faeces | place: France | collected 2012
TACCGGTATGGCTTACGAGTTGCAACCTGTCTACAACGAATTCAACGGTTCTGATTATGCCGTCGACGTCGATAAGGCTTACAAAAACATCACCGAGAAATTCCGTTGGGGTGGCATCGACAAGTCGACGCCCGACAATCCCGTTTATCTCGACGAAACGGTTCGACGTATGGTCACTACAACGCGAAGCACTATGGTCGACCTCGCTTACGAACTCTTAATCGAAGGCTTGCAGTCGAAGGCGCTCATCAACGACACCATCGCCGGCAAACAGCCGCTCGCTAAGGGCTCGCCGGAATATGTCGAGGCTGAAAAGTATATGAAAGACCGATTCAACCGTTGCCGAACGATTCTCAATCTGATGGAAACGAAGTTGCCCGCACATGCCGCTCCTTATGCCGTGCAAATGGGACAACGCGTCGCTCAGTTGTACTACCTGCTCGGCACCGAATCGGGCAACAAAGCCGACACGGCTCGCGCCGCTCAAATCCTCGAAAGCGAATTGATGAGATTTGCTCAATACGTGCGCTACTATCAGAGTCTGTCGCCCTCGCAATACCGCCTGTTGACCAACACCGACATGTATATCGACGTATACTACCTCACGGAATTGCTCCAACTCTACGACGATGTTTGTCCCGAAAAGACGGAGCAAATGGCTGAGAAGTTGCGCAAAGAAGGCGTCAACTTCAAGCGACTGCTCGACAAATACAATGCTGCAAATGCCGGCGGTAATGCTTACGAAGAAGAAGTCCCTGCCGACACTGCGGGGCTATAATGTTTTAAGGGTTATGTTCTCGCCTCTCCGGCTCGGGCATAACCCTTTCTTTTTTATCCACACATTTTACACGTTTCTTATCTATGTTTATCGAACAACCACCATTGCTTTACCGCATGCTGTTTCCCGAAACGGTGTGGCGCATGCCTATGAAGCATAAGGCGGTCTACCTCACATTCGACGATGGTCCCATCCCGGAAGTTACTCCTTGGGTGCTCGATACGCTCGACCGATACGGCATTAAGGCTACGTTCTTTATGGTCGGCGACAACGTGCGAAAGCATCCCGAGACGTTTCGTATGGTCGTCGAGCGCGGCCACAGCGTGGGCAATCACACCATGCACCACCTTCAGGGCTCTATCGTAACAACGAAGCGTTATATCGCCGACATTGCCGAGGCTAACGATTACATCCACAGCCCGCTCTTCCGTCCGCCGCATGGCATTATTCGCTGGAAGCAAGCCGCCGCCATCAAATCGGATATGCGCATCGTTATGTACGACTTGGTGACGCGCGACTACAGTAAAAAACTCAACGGCGAACAGGTGCTCGACAACGTCAAACGCTTCACTCGCAACGGTTCTATCATCGTGTTCCACGATTCTCTCAAGTCGGAGAAAAATCTCCGGTACGCTCTGCCGCGTGCTATCGAATGGCTTAAGGAAAATGGCTACGAATTCTTGCCAATCCCTATGTAACGACGACATTCGTCGCCTTGCAGCTTCGTTAGGATTCGATGCCTGCGGCTTTGCTCGTGCCGACGACGTCGACGACACGGCTTGCAATGCCTACGACCGTTGGATTGCTGCACGACGCCACGGAGAACTCGCTTATATGGAAAAATATGGCGACATCCGCCGAAGCCCGGCGCTCCTTCTCGACGGCGCCAAGACGGTCATTTCGTTGGCGATGAACTACTTCCCTGCAGTGCGCCGCAGACCCGAATTGCCGCAATTCGCTTATTATGCTTACGGCGACGACTATCACGAAGTTATTCGCAGCCGACTTCGCCAAATCGCCGACTTCATTACGCAGCGCACCGGCGCCGCCTGCCGCCCTTGTGTCGACACTGCCCCTATCCGCGAACGCTACTGGGCGCAGCGTGCCGGCATTGGTTTTGTGGGTACGAACAATCAACTCATCATACCTCGTCGCGGCTCTTTCTTTTTCCTCGCCGAAATCGTTACAACCTACTCTTTTGCTCCCGACGAGCCTTGCATGGCGACTTGCGGCGACTGCCGACGTTGCGTTGAGGCTTGCCCGGCAGGCGCTATTTCGCCCGGCGAGGGGGTGGATTGCCGACGATGCTTGTCGGCTTTGACCATCGAACACCGTGGCGCATTGCCGCCGGATGTACGCCTCTGCGGGCACGTCTACGGCTGTGACGTGTGTCAGATAGTCTGTCCGCACAATCGCGCGCCACAGCCCACCACAGTGCCCGAATTTGCCCCGTCGGAGTTCATTCTTAACGCTACCGTCGACGATATTGCCTCGCTCACGCCCGACGAATTTCGTCGCCTGTTCCGCCATAGTGCGGTTCGCCGCGCCAAACTCGAAGGTCTCGTCCGCAATGCAGAAGCGATTAAGCGTTGATGGGTTGATATGTTGATGAGTTGTGAGTTTAGTTTGTAAATTCTTATATTTTTTGTTAGATTTGCCGAGTAAAACTAACATAACGACAACATTTGATATGAATTTCGACGAGATAGTGCCAAGAAAAGGCTCCGAATGTGTGAAATATGATGGCTTGCAAGAGCATTTTGGTAGAACCGACCTACAGCCTCTTTGGGTTGCCGATATGGATTTTGAGGTGTGCAAGGAGATTTCCGACGCTGTTGAGCAACGCGCACGTCATCACGTCTACGGCTACCCGACTGCCGGCGACGACTATTGGCAGTCGATTATCGATTGGTGCCGCCGTCGTCATTCGCTCACGGTCGAGCGTGCCGAGTTGGCATTTCTGCCGGGTATTGTTCGCGGTATCGGCTATTTGGTGAATTATTTCACTCGCGAAGACGACGTTGTGCTTATCCAAGAGCCTGTCTATCACCCGTTTAAAATTGTCGCCAAGGGAAGTCATCGCCGCGTGGCGGTCAACCGCTTGACTTTCGTCGACGGGCGCTACGAGATTGATTTCGATAGCCTTGAGCGACAACTTGCGGAGGTTCGCCCCAAGATGATGATTTTCTGCAACCCTCACAACCCCGGCGGACGCGCTTGGGAAGCGCCTGTTGTGGCTCGCGTGGCTTCGCTCTGCCGACGCTACGGCGTTATCCTTGTCAGCGACGAAATTCACGGCGACCTCGAACTCTTCGGCCACCGTTACACCCCGCTCTTCAACTCAGGTGACGATGCTGAAGAATGTGGCATTTCGCTCGGCGCACCCTCCAAGACGTTCAACATCCCCGGGTTGGTCAGCAGTTGGTGCATAATCAAAAATCCGGCATTGCGCGATGGTTTCTACGCCTGGATGGCTGCTTGCGAATTCAGCGAACCCACAATGTTTGCCACCATAGCCACCCGCGCGGCATATACTAAAGGCGAGCCCTGGCTCGAAGAATTGCTCCCCTACATCGAAGGCAATATCAATGCCGTTGTCGACTTCTGCGAGCGCAATATCCCGCAGATTCGCGCGTATAAGCCCGAGGCTTCGTTCCTCGTCTGGCTCGACTGCCACGCACTCGGTTTAGACAGCGCCGGGCTCGACGACTTATTCATCAACCACGCCCGGTTGGCGCTCAACAACGGTGCCATGTTCGGCTCCGGAGGCGACGGTTTTATGCGGCTCAACGTGGCTTGTCCGCGCGGCGTGCTCCTCGACAGCCTCAAACGCCTCGCCGATGCCATCGCTCGTCGATAAATCTAATTTTCTGCTCAAAACTATTGACAAAACGAAAAATCCATATTATTTTTGCATAAATGACCTTTTAACTATGGAAGAACTGAAGATAACCACTAATATCCAAGTGTGTAGTTATGCAGAACTTGTCGAAGACGATAGAATTCTTGTCGACAAAGCCAAGGCAATGACACAAAATTCCTATGTACCTTATAGCCATTTCCACGTCGGAGCTGCTTTATTGCTCTCCAACGGCAAAATAGTTGGCGGTTCGAACCAGGAAAACGCAGCATTCCCTTCGGGTACTTGTGCGGAACGTACAACCATTTTCTATGCCCACTCAAAATATCCCGAAGCAAAATTCCAAAAACTCGCGATAGCCGCTTGGCAAGCAGGCGATTTTACGGCAAATCCGACGCCCCCGTGCGGCGCTTGCCGACAGGCGATTCTCGAATATGAGAAACTCGCCGGACATCCCATTAAAATTCTGCTTTACGGTCGCGATAAGGTCTACGTTATCAACGGCATCAGAGAATTGTTGCCTTTGCAGTTCGACGAATTTTAATAACTTCGTCGGCGGTTATGCACGATTTATTTGAAGGACTAAATGATAGGCAGCGTGAAGCGGTGGCTGCCACCGAAGGACGTATACGTGTTGTTGCCGGTGCCGGCTCCGGCAAGACGCGCGTTTTGGCTCATCGGTTCGCTTATATCGTCGACGAAATAGGCGTTAATCCTGCCAACATCCTTTGTATGACATTTACTAACAAGGCGGCACAAGAGATGCGAACCCGCATTTCGCGCCTTGTCGGTGCCGGTATGTCGAACGACCTCATTTGCACAATCCACGGTTTCTGCGTCAAACTCCTTCGACGCGACATCTATCGTATAGGCTACCCTAAATCGTTCGGAATAATCGACGAAGAAGACTCCAAAAGCCTCGCTAAACAGGCTATGGAGGCTAACGGACTCGACCGCGCAAAAGATACCGTACGCCTGTTTCTCGAGCGCGTCGACATTTTTAAATCGTCTAACGATTACATCTCTACTTTTCTCATTCCGGACGCTTCCGGGTTGGGCGATGTCAGCGTCGAACTCAAGCCCATTGTCGACTATATAAATCTGCAGCGACAATACTATGTGCTCGATTTTCAGGATATTATAAACTTTGCGCTCTATCTCCTCGAGCGTTTCGAAGAAGTACGAGATTATTGGCAAACCACGCTCAACTACGTGCAAGTCGACGAGGTGCAAGACTGCAACTCCGCCGATTGGCGACTCATCAACATTCTTACAGAAAAGAGCGGAAACCTCTTCATCGTCGGCGACCCTGACCAAGCAATCTACGAATGGCGCGGCGCTCGCCCGAATATGTTCGTAGATTTCAAGTCAGACTCCGACATAATCCTCGCGCAGAACTATCGCTCTACGCCCGACATTCTCGACGTTGCCAACTCGGTGATTGCTAACAATCGCAACCGAATTCCTAAAGACCTCGTTACAGGAAATAAAAAAGGAAAAAAAGCCGTGCACTATCATGCGCGCAACGACCGCGACGAGGCTGCTTGGATTGCTCGTCAGATTCAACGCATCGTCAAGTCGCACAGTGGAAACACCTTCAGCGACGTTGCCGTGCTCTATCGCGCCTCTTACTTGTCGCGTACCGTCGAAAAGGAATTCATCGAACGCCATATACCCTACACCATTTGGGGCGGCATACGCTTCTTCGAGCGCGCCGAAATCAAAAACGTGCTGGCTTATCTCAAACTCGTCGACAACCCCGACGACGACCTCTCGTTGCGGCGAATCATCAACGTGCCGGCGCGCAAATTCGGCAAGGTGTCGCTCAAAAAACTCGCCGACCTCGCCGCTGCAGAGCATGCCTCGCTCTTTGCAACGCTCCGCCGTAACATCGACAAGTCGCCTTTCAACAAGCCCGAACTTAAGAGTTTCGTCGAACTTATCGACGACGTGCGCTCAAGCGTCGACGGCTCGCTCATCTCCGAACTCGTCGAAGACCTTATGACGCGCTCCGGTTTGACCGACCTGATTCGAAACGACGAGGAAGAAGAACGTCTCGAGAACGTCAAAGAACTCATCAACGACATTCGCAACTACGAAGCCGACCACGTCGACGACCTCTCCCTTTCAAACTATCTGCAAGACATTGCCCTATATACCAACGTCGACATGCGTAACGATAGCGACGTCGTTCGACTTATGACTATGCATCAAGCCAAGGGCCTCGAATTTCCCTACGTGTTTGTCTGTGGCTTGGGCGAAGAAATACAGCGACAGTTTGCTGGCCGAGAGCGGCAGCGCGCTGCTCTCGAAGAAGAGCGACGCCTGATGTATGTTGCAATCACTCGCGCCGAAAACGAACTCTTCCTTACCGAATCGGAAGGATATAACATCAGCACACAGCAAGACAAAGTGCCGTCACGGTTCCTCACTGAAATTAAGGACAACCTTATTCGTCTCGAGGGGCATATGGACCCTTATCTCTACACGCTGACTCGTCGAGTGGCGCAGGAGATTGATTCTTCTTTCGGCGAAAATGCAGAGCCGACCGACAAGTTTGCTACCGGCATGAGCGTGGAGCATCGTATCTTCGGCATCGGCACCGTGGTAACCGCAACGCCGCCTGATGCTAACGGCGTACAGAGCGTTGTGGTTGAGTTCTCCGTTGGTTCTCGCACGATTATGTCAAACAAATTAATCCAACACAAGTAGATTATTGGTAAAATTGTCATTCTATCCCAAAGGTTAGATGATTTTCTATAGATAATTATAAATTTCAACCAAATTTATCAATATAATTACAATTTGTTTGGTAAAAACTTGTTTTATTTAAAAATTGTATATACATTTGCAACCGATTAGGTTGGTAAACGATTTAACGGTATCAAATAGCTCTGTTTCGTGCCATAACCAAACGATAGCGTCACCATGACGCTGATTTGATACTGTTTTGTATGAATTTAATAGTTGTAAAATGTGTTTTATAGGAAAAGCGAGATTAGTTAGAAAATGGAACTGGAGCGTCTGTGAAGATGCTCCTTTTTCTTTGTAACATTTGAACTATGGTGCTTTGCTACATCTTTATTGTTCAAATGTAACAATTTGGGGCGATTTTGGACTAAATTGTTACAAATTCTGCTCTAATATTTCTCGATTACGTTTTTTATTCCTACTTTTGGTAACATATACAAGCAACGAATAGTCCAATATATGAAAATACTATTGCAATCACCCAAACACCTTCTATGGGTTGTTTTCCTGATTACGTCGGTTTGCACATCGTCGGCACAGTCGTACGAATCGTATCGATTCGCGTTCTATGCCGGCGACGATATGTTTTGTCTTCTATAGATAATGTTGTTGATGAAATTGAAGAGAGGGTATAATAAGTAAATATTTTGTTTATTATAATTGTGTTATTAATAGCTTGTAACTATTTTTGCATAAAAACATAACACATGGACAGATTTGAATTTTGTAATTTAATGGAGCAAGCTAAATTATCATCAGGTGTAACATCTACAGAAATCTCTTTTGCGATGAAAATGTTATTTTCAACATTTCGCCGTTTTGAAAAAGGGAAACATAATTTTAGCATGACTAAAGCCCTGGAATATATAAACGCACTTCATGCTGAATTAGTGATTTATAACGATGTTACATCAACGTCAATTACAGAATATAGCCTATTAATAGAATGGCTAATAAGCGCACGGAAGAAAAATTACACTCAACAGCAGTTGGCAGATAATATTAGTATTTCTCGGGATATGCTAATACGCATAGAATCACAGAGAAGTAATATATCTGTCGACATTTTCCTCAAAATAATAGATGTATTAGGATATAAAATAGATATTCAATTAATATGATAACAGGCATAATCACAATAGGAGTATGGGCGTTAATAATCAAATTCGTTATAGAATTAATATCAGGTTCAGAAAAGAAGATCCCCCTTAAAAAGCAAGTGATAGGTGGCTTGATTACTGGAGTAATTACATTATTTTTTCTGTGGCTTTACTTTTGTCAATGGGAATTGCTATTACGCATAATTGTTACCGTTGGCTTTATTTATTTAGTTCTGATAGGATTATTCGGAGTGAAGCTATGATATATTAATTTTGAATTTGATTTATGCATTTAAGCGCATCTGGTTTTGAACTGGGTGCGCTTAATTTTTACAATATTTGAAATGAAAAAGACAATAAAGCAACAAACATCCGTATCTCCAGAAAACCAAAAGAAAACTTTAGAACTGTTCTTTCGGTATTTTGAAACGAAGAAGCTCCTTTTGTGGCCGACGCTCATGCATCATTTAGAGCCTCTATCACCTCAACGCGTGCAGTCGATGCTTCGTGGGAACCCGGCGACGCTATCGGCATTTCGTGCCAGACCGGAGGCAAGACCTATACAAACGTCAACTACGTAACAGCCAATGCCGACGGTGTATTTACCGTGGCTAACCCCGGAGGAGTCCACTGGTATGACTCCAACGGCAACGAGTTGTAACTCCGATTTGTCTTTTTGTCTGTTTAGAGCAGAATCATATCGGCAAGGATGGGATGATGGTCGGAGGGAAATAGCGGTCCTTGCGACTCGGTGAGCACGGCGTTGGTCATCACTTTCCATGCGCCGCGAACGAAGATGTAGTCGAGGCGCGGACGCTGCTCGAAGGCGATGCGCCCGAAGTCGTGGAACGTGCCTTCCGGCCCGTAGACGAGTTGCGCGAGGGCGCGGCTGTCGATAACGCTTGCCGGGTCGGTCTTGTCGGTAAGCACTTTTATCGGGTCGTCGGTCGGCACGGCGTTGAAGTCGCCCGTAATGACCACGGGAAGACCTTTGGCATGTATTGCGGCTTGCTCGAGGAGGAGTTTTGCGCCGTTATGACGTGCTTCGACGCCGATATGGTCGAGGTGGGTGTTCATAAAGAAGAATTTCTTGCCTGTGGCTTTGTCGGTGAAGATGCCCCAGGTGGCGATGCGAGGATAGTCGGCATCCCAACCGAGTGCGCCCGGCGTGTGCATCTTCGATTTTTCGGCAAGCCAGAAATAGCCGCTGTCGTCGACGCTGAATCGGTCGCGACGGTAGAATATCGGTGAATATTCGCCACCGGTTTTGCCGTCAGTGCGTCCTACGCCCAAGTAGTCGTAGTCGGGCAATCCCGCTTGTAGGTCGAGCATCTGTTGGTGCGTGTCTTCTTGCGAGCCCCAGATGTCCGGGTTGTAGAATCGCACCAGGCTCACGGCGTAGTCTTTACGATTTTTCCACTGGTTCAGTCCGTCGGCTTCGACAACACAACGTACGTTGAACGACATTACTCTTATCGCCATTTCTTCGGCGAATGTGCCTGCGGCAACCATCGCCGCACATAGTAAACAAATTAATTTTTTCATAGTTGTATTTTTTTTACCGCCAATGGCGGTGGTTATTGGTTATTGGGGTGGGTTTATCGTTTATCGTGGGCATCTCGTCCCTCTCCACTCTCCACTCTTACCTCTTACCTCTCCACCCACTCACCGTTCTCTTTGATAATTTCGATAAGGCGGTCGAGAGCCTGTTCTTGCGGGATGTTGCGCTCGATGCATTGCTTGCCTTTGTAGAGGCTCACTTTTCCCACGGCTGCGCCCACATAACCGTAGTCGGCGTCTGCCATTTCGCCCGGACCGTTAACGATGCAGCCCATAATGCCGATTTTTAGCCCTTTCAGGTGCGCTGTGGCGGCTTTTATGTCGCGGACGGTAGTTTGTAAGTCGAAGAGTGTTCTGCCGCAGCTCGGGCAAGATATGAACTCCGTTTTGCTTATGCGTTGGCGCACGGCTTGGAGAATGCCGAAGGCATAGCGCAAGGTCGTTGCCGAGTCGATTGCGGGCGCTTCGATGCAGATGCCGTCGATAAGGCGGTCGAGCAAGAGTGCGCCGAAATCGGCTCCGGCGTGTATTTGGAGGTCTTCGTCGGAGGTGTCGTTGTAGGTCATCACGGCGATAACGGGCGCTTTGCATCCTTGTTGGGTCAGGTTGTGGATGAATGCGCGCATTTCGCCGACGGGGTTGATGTGGCGCGAGCGAAGTGCTATGATTCTGCCTTCGGCGCGTCGAGCAGCCTGTTGTGCATCTTCCGACGCCCATACTTCGCAGATTGCCTGGTCAGACAAGCATAAATCCGAACGTAATTCGCTGTCGACAACTTCCGTGGAGCCGCTCACAGCCACTACGGGCACGTTTTCGCCGCCCGTGCAGCCCACGGCGTTAGTCAGCCTGCGGCGAGGACAGATGGCATCGAAGTCGTCGCAGGGCGTTCCTTCTATGTGAGGATGATTGTTTCGTGCGGTGATGTAGTCGACGAGTTTGCGTGCCACGGGCACTTCGCATTCCGGCTCTTCGCTGAGGCTTACGCGGATGGTGTCGCCGATGCCTTCGGCAAGGAGTGCTCCGATGCCGACAGCCGATTTGATGCGGCCGTCTTCGCCGTCGCCTGCTTCGGTAACGCCAAGGTGTAGCGGAAAAGCCATACCTTCAGCGTCCATAGCACGGACGAGTCGGCGCACCGTTTCGACCATTACGACGGTGTTGGAGGCTTTGATGGAGATTACCACGTCGGTAAACTCCACTTCGCGACAGATTCGAAGGTATTCCATAACCGATTCGACCATCCCCGCCGGGGTGTCGCCGTAGCGACTCATGATGCGGTCGGAGAGCGACCCGTGGTTGACGCCCAGACGTATGGCGGTACCGTTAGCGCGACACAAGTCGAGAAACGGCACGAAGCGCGTGCGAATCTTTTCGATTTCGCGGGCATATTCTTCGTCGGTATATTCGAGTTTCTTGAACGTGCGTGCCGCGTCGACGAAGTTGCCCGGGTTGATGCGAACTTTGTCGGCGGTTGTGGCGGCAACGAGGGCGGCGTTGGGGTTGAAATGAATGTCGGCAACGAGGGGACCTGCATAGCCTTGGCTGCGTAATAGCGAGCGAATTTCGCCGATAGCCTTAGCCTCTTTGACGCCTTGTGCGGTGAGTCGTACCAAGTCGGCGCCGGCGTCGAAAATGCGTCGACATTGTGCCGTGACGGCTTCAATGTCGTCGGTCGATATCGATGTCATCGATTGGATGGCTATCGGGTTGCTGCCACCCATCGTTATGTTGCCGATACGCACCGTGTCGGTGTGTCGGCGCTGGTAGTCGAAAGTCATAGTCGTGCTAACTGTTTTAGACCTTGAATTTGTAACTTATGCGTTCCAAGTCCTCGTTGGCTTTGGAGATTTTTTGCGCCAGGACAAATTTGTAGGCATCAAGCCGAGCGGCGAGTCGGTCGTCGGCGAGGGCGAGCATTTCGGCAGCCAGAATTGCCGAGTTTTCGGCGGCATTAACGCCAACGGTAGCCACGGGGATGCCGGGAGGCATTTGCACGATGGCGAGCAGTGCGTCGAGTCCTTCGAAAGTCGATTTGACGGGCACGCCAATTACCGGAACGGTAGTTTGTGCGGCAATGACGCCGGGGAGGTGAGCCGCCATCCCGGCAGCGGCGATGATTACCTTTATGCCGCGACCGCGTGCCGACTTTGCAAACGCGGTTACTTCGTCGGGCGTGCGGTGTGCCGACAAGGCGTTCATCTCGAAAGGTATTTCGAATTCGTCAAGCAGTTTTGCCGCCTTTTCCATTATCGGCAGGTCGGACGTACTGCCCATGATGATGCTCACAATAGGATTCATAGTCGTATCGTTTTGTTACAAAAAATAAACACATAGAAAGCCGTTTATAGCGCCGGCGATGACTTGCATCACGGTGTGGCGCTCCATGGCAACGCGCGAGGTGCCGAGGATGCCGCCCACGAAGATTGCCACGCAGATAATCGGCAACAGGTCGAAAGCGCCGTCGCCGTCGGCATTGATGCGGCTCAAAAGGGCTACCAAGCCGCCGATGCCTGCCATGTGCGCGCTGATTTTCCACTTAAAGTTGACTATCATCGACACCAATGCCGCGCATCCGCCGCCGAACATAAACATCCACAGCCATTCCGGCGCATTTATCATAAACAGATAGTTGGCGGCTGCAACATAGCAT
>SAMEA3663025__coassemble_1244_pt1 | contig 11668 bp, 8 predicted proteins | sample SAMEA3663025__metabat2_low_PE_014 | metagenome-assembled genome bin SAMEA3663025 (sample SAMEA3663025) | pig gut metagenome | biome: pig gut; feature: pig-associated habitat; material: faeces | place: France | collected 2012
CATTTCTTTCGGCGCAGACCGCATATACGACGTGCTCAACCAACTCGACCTATATCCCGAAGCCACCCGTACAACTACCAAAGTACTATTCGTAAACTTCGGCGAAGCGGAAGCAACCGCATCGTTGAAACACATCAAAAAACTTCGTGCTTCAGGTATTTCTGCGGAAATTTTCCCGGAATCGTCGAAAATGAGAAAACAGATGGGTTACGCAAACGACAACGGCATTCCTTTCGTCGCAATTATCGGCGAAACAGAGCTTGCCAACGGCACAATTATGCTCAAAGATATGAATCTCGGCACTCAACAGCCGTTGACAATCGACGAAGTTATCGAAAAATTGAAATAACAGAAGTAATTGTAGAATAAACATGATAGAACGATTAGTCGTAATTGATAGTGTTGACCCCGTAACTTTCTATGGAGTAAACAACTCAAATATGCAGTTGATTCGGAATCTATTCCCGAAGCTACGCATCGCCGCACGCGGCACGCTCATCAAAGTGCTTGGCGACGACAACGAAACTGCCGAATTTGAAACAAAAATCAACGAACTCGTCGACTATTGCGTTAAATACAACAAACTTACCGAAGAAACCATCATCGACGTCATCAAAGGTCGTCCACCCAAAGAACTTAAAATGGACGACGTTATAATTTTCGGTGTTAACGGCAAACCGATTCAAGGTCGGTCGGCAAACCAGCAACGTCTCGTCAAAGCATTTAATGAATCCGACTTGACTTTTGCTCTCGGGCCTGCCGGTACGGGAAAAACTTATGTGGCAATTGCTCTCGCTGTCAAAGCATTAAAAAATCGCGAAGTACGCCGCATTATTCTATCGCGTCCTGCCGTTGAAGCCGGCGAAAAACTCGGCTTCCTACCCGGTGATATGAAAGACAAAATCGACCCATATCTCCAACCTCTTTACGACGCTTTGGAAGATATGATTCCACAAAACAAGCTGAAGGAATATATGGAAACCAACGTCATCCAAATAGCACCTTTGGCTTTTATGCGCGGTCGAACACTCAGCGACGCCGTAATCATTCTTGACGAAGCGCAAAACACAACGACACATCAAATCAAGATGTTTCTTACGCGCCTGGGAATGAATGCCAAAATGATTATAACAGGCGACATCACACAAATCGACTTGCCACACTCTACGCAGTCGGGACTCGTCCATGCGCTTCGGGTGCTCAAAGATGTAAAAGGCATCAGTTGCGTTCAATTCGACAAGACCGACATCGTTCGACATCATCTCGTGCAACGTATCGTTGACGCTTACGAGAAATACAACGAAGCTAATAAAGAATCAACATTTAATGACAAAAAAACAACATAAGCATTATGGCAACTTTAGTTAAAACGGATTTCAATTTTCCGGGTCAAAAAAGCGTTTATCACGGCAAAGTTAGAGATGTCTACAACATTAACGACGACCTGATGGTGATGGTCGCCACCGATAGAATCTCTGCCTTTGATGTTATCCTCCCTAAAGGCATTCCCTACAAGGGACAAGTTCTCAACCAAATTGCTTCTACTTTTCTTGATGCAACCGCCGACATCGTTCCAAACTGGAAACTTGCAACGCCCGACCCAATGGTAACCGTTGGACTAAAATGCGAAGGTTTTCGCGTGGAAATGATTATTCGCGGGTATCTTACCGGTAGCGCTTGGCGCGACTATCAAAACGGATGTCGCTCGCTCTGCGGAGTGTCACTGCCGGACGGCATGCGCGAAAATCAAAAATTCCCCGAGCCTATCATCACCCCGACAACAAAAGCAGATGAAGGTCACGACCAAAACATTTCTAAAGAAGAAATCATTGCTCAAGGCATCGTCGACCGCGACGACTATGAAACTATGGAACGCTACACAAAAGCTCTCTTTGAACGTGGTAGCCAAATTGCTGCCGAAAAAGGACTTATTCTCGTCGACACAAAATATGAGTTTGGCAAGCGTGACGGAAAAGTGATTCTCATCGACGAAATCCATACACCCGACTCGTCGCGCTACTTCTATGCCGACGGATATCAAGAGCGTTTCGAAGCAGGACAACCGCAACGCCAACTTTCCAAAGAATTCGTTCGCCAATGGCTGATTGACCACAATTTTATGGGCAAAGCCGGACAAACAGTGCCCGAAATGACCGACGATTATTGCAACACCGTTTCCGCTCGCTACATCGAACTGTATGAGCACATTACAGGCAACAAATTCCAGCCCGACAACAGCTCCGACATCGCTGAACGTATTCGTAAAAACGTTACCGACTATTTATCTTCTTTAGAAGCATAATCACAACCATCCATGCGGCGCGTGAGGACACAACAAATCCTCACGTGCCGCATCCTAATAATCACGTTGCTAAAACAATCGATGGAATATAAGGCAGAAAAAGTTACACCATACGGCTCCGACGAGTCGAAGACACAACAAGTGCAAGAAATGTTCGACAGCATCGCTCCGGCTTACGACTTTATGAACCGAGCGATGACATTCGGCATCGACAAAATTTGGCGTCGTATCGCTGTCGGTAAACTTAAAGGAAAACCAATCAACAGCATCCTCGACGTTGCTACCGGCACAGGCGACCTTGCATTCCTTCTATCCAAGAAAATTAAACCCCGAAAAATCAACGCAATCGACCTTTCGGAAGGTATGCTTTCAATTGCGCGCGAAAAATCCCACAAAAAAGGAATTAACAATATCACTTTCGAAACAGGCAACTGCTTGGACCTAAAATATGCCGACAACTCGTTCGACGCAATAACAGTAGCCTACGGCGTACGCAATTTCGAGCACCTCGACAAAGGCTACCAAGAAATGTATCGAGTGGCTGCTAAAGGCGCTTCGATTTGCATCATCGAACTCTCCACGCCTACAAACCCCTTTGCATTAGCTCTTTACAAAGTATATACACGCGCCATAATCCCCACAATCGGACGACTCGTGTCGCACGACCGCCGTGCATACACATACCTCCCTGAAAGCATCGCAGCCGTGCCTCAAGGCAAACAAATGCTGCAAATCATGCAAAAAGCCGGATTTAAAAACTGCAGACACTACCCGCTAACATTCGGCGTTTGTACAATCTATATTGGCGAAAAATTATAGATTATTATGGCAAAACGAAAGACATCACGTCAGACAAGAAAAAGTCGACGCAAAACAAATTGGTCACTCGGCAAAATATTCAGCATCGGACTTATAACCCTTGCAATAGTCCTCGGCATATATTATACCGTACAATACTACGAAGCCCAATCAGCAAACAAAGCGCAAACAGCATCGATTGACGTTCAAAAATATTTCGACGTCACCCTACCTGTAAATCGCCAAGAACAAATGATAGAATACACCGGATTCTTCGTTTCGTTCAACAAACAATACCACATCCCCAATTACACCGTCTACGAACTAACGGCAAAAGAAGTGGAAGGCAACGAATCGCGCGCAAAATCATTCGACCGCGACGAAAAAGTAGAAGGATGCCCCTACCCGTCCGACTACACACGTTCCGGCTACGACCGCGGACATATGACTCCCGCAGCCGATATGAAATGGGACTACGACGCTATGCATCATTCATTTCTTATGACCAACATATGTCCGCAAGTACATTCTCTCAATAGCGGTGGATGGAAACGCCTCGAAGAAAAGATTCGCGATTGGGCTGTTCGCGACAGCGCACTCGTCGTCGTTACCGGCCCAATACTATCAGCCAATATGAAACGCATAGGAGGCGACGTTGCAGTCCCCGAACGTTTCTTCAAAGCAATTCTTGCCCCATACGCAAACCCGATACGCGCCATCGGTTTCGTTTACGACAACGCCGGCGGACAAAAAGTCGTTGAAAGTCAAGCCGTTTCTATCGATTTCATCGAACAAGAAACCGGATACGACTTCTTCAGCGCACTACCCGACGACATAGAAACAGAAATTGAACATTCTTGCAACTACAAACAATGGAACAACTAAGAGCCCTCGACGATACAATCTGCGCAATATCAACCCCTCACGGCATAGGCGGAATAGCCGTTGTGCGAGTTAGCGGAAGCAAAGCCATACCCATAGTTAGCAAAGCATGGCGCGGCATCAACCTTGCAACAGCGAAATCACATACAGCCCATCTCGGCACAATCGTCGACAACGAGCAGCGACCACTCGACCAAGTGGTTGCCACAATCTTTCGCGCACCTCACACCTTCACGGGTGAAGACGTCATCGAAATATCCTGCCACGGCTCTGTATGGATTCAACAACAAATCGTGGCAACACTAATAGCTTGCGGATGCCGTGCAGCCTTAGGAGGAGAATTTACTCGCCGAGCATTCATGAACGGAAAAATCGACCTTTCACAAGCCGAAGCAATTGCCGACGTCATTGCTTCCTCCTCGAAAGCCGCCCACAAGATTGCCATTAGCCAAATGAGAGGCGACTTCAGCAAAATGATACAATCACTTCGCGATACACTTCTCGAATTCTGCGCACTATTGGAACTCGAACTCGACTTCTCCGAAGAAGAAGTCGAATTTGCCGACCGTGCAAAACTCACAAACGACGCCACAAACATACTCAATACACTCACCCGTCTTGCATCATCGTTTAAAACCGGAGATGCAATAAAAAACGGCTTCCCCGTTGCCATCGTCGGCGAAACCAACACCGGAAAATCGACCCTACTCAACCGCCTCCTTCACGACGACCGAGCACTCGTAAGCGACATCCGCGGCACAACACGCGACACAATCGATGGTACAATAACTATCGATGGAATACTATTCAGATTTATTGACACAGCCGGCATCCGACAAACATCCGATACCATCGAAAACCTCGGCATCGAACGAGCATTTCAAAAAATCGACCAAGCACAAATCGTCATTTGGCTAATCGACACAGCCGCACCAATCGAGCAAATCGACACACTTGCAGAACAAATTTTACCTCGTTCTGCCGACAAAAAAATAATCGCGGCAATCAACAAAATCGACATTGCCGACCCAAGCCGAATCCAAGCAATCGAAGACCATATTCGCCAACTCGCCCCACAGGCAGCAATAGCACACATATCGGCAAAGAACGGCATCAACGTCGAGCAATTAGAAACACTCATCGCCCGTACAGCACAAGGCGACTATGCACAATCCGACATAGTCATCACCAACGCACGCCATTACGAAGCCCTCACCCTTGCCGCGCAATCAATCGAGCGAGCCATTGACGGCTTACGTTCAGGCATCTCCGGCGATTTCGTAGCACAAGACATCCGCGAAACAATCCACCACCTATCCTCAATCACCGGCGAAATCACCACCGACCAAATCCTCGGCACAATCTTCAGCCGCTTCTGCATCGGTAAATAGACCGCCCGAACATAGAGTCCAACAGCAAATAGCAGTGTATGTCTTTTTCTCTTGAAGTCCCAGATAAATTGCGTATCTTTGCTCCCGGGTTAGTTGTCTGTACATTGCAATACAAAGATAATTAATCTTTGGGAGACTTCGGTCTCCCTTTTGTTTTTTTGTATTGCCACCAAGGGAAAGGTTTTCTTAGCCATAGCCGCCTTCTAAAATCATGAAAACGGAGTCGCCGAATGACAGCCTCGTCCGCATCCACGATTTCAGCGTGGAGGTTGAATCTATTGCTTGGTCGAGTTGCTCATCAGCAGAGCTCGCCTCCCCCTTCGATACACGGGGCTAAGTTAACGCTTTTCCTTGAATCTACAGTAATGTAGCCTACTCAGTGTTGCACTTCGTTTTGGAATCTACACCCTATTTATAAATACTATACGTTTCTTCTTTTCTTGTGCGAAATTCAATTCACGTATAGTCCAATTATTTTCATAATCGACAATCTTATTATGTGATTTAGAGTACATAAAGAGAAAAACTTCACATTCATTTATTGCATTGATAATTACATTTGCAAACTGTGCATCACTCTCAATGCCATCAAGGTCAATCCAGCATTTTTCACTGATTGTAGCTTCAATTTAATCTTTAATCCTAAAGACCTTCTCTTTATCGACTCGTTTATAGGATATGAATATACGCGCCATCTCAATTATATTTCTTCAAAATTATATACTTCCTTCATGTCGCTTGGATAGTCGGCATGGGGTTCTATGCTGATTGGATGGATGGAGAGGGTTGCCTGTTCCATGTCTTTTTGTGGGAAGGCGAGGGCAAGTGCTTGCTGGCGCTCCAACTGAACGTAATCGCTCTCTGCTGCATTCTTTGACCAACATAGGATGAAGAGGTCGGCTGAATTGATGTACTCTCTTATCTTCAATGGATAGACATCACCAGCCTTCAGATAGTGGCGGTCGAAGAAGTAGTCAACACCTTGTGCTTGGAACGCTTTTGCAAAGTATTTGACTGTCGCTTCGTCCTTATGAGAATAAGAGATGAAAATCTTATGGAATGCCTTGCTTTCTATCTTAGCATAGAGTTTCTGTGGTTGACTGACAATCTTTGTCTTGAACATCATACGGCCACAAGGTACATCGTTGACTGTCAGTATGACTGTTCCCAGCATAGAAGATGGCTTATATTCTTCTGGAACAAACACTCCAAACTGACAATCTGTATAGTGTCTTTGCCAAATCATTTCTTGGGTTGGTTCATCAACTTCTATGCCTTTTCCAGACATCATGAGCTTTACTTTTACTTTATCTCCATCCTTCAACTTTACAGAAAGAGGAGTATAGTTCTGGCGGCGAGCATCAGGATCCACTTCTGCGGCTTTGCAAGCAACGGTACGTTCTTCATCATCCTTATATAGGAACACCTGTATCATCATGAAGTCTCCTTTTTTCGTTTCCGATGGAGCAAAGATGGAGGAATTGACCTTTTCTGCTATTGGTTTTCTTTCTATGTGTGTGGTAAGAGTAGGATTCTCAGATTTACCAAAGAAAAAATCTTTTATCTTGCCAAACAGACCTTTGGACGATTGGGAAGAAGGAGCTGGAGAAGATTGTGGAGCAGGAGCACAATGAACTGTCCTGTCCGATGAAGTTCTTGACGAACTATTTGAACCACAAGGGAAATATGTCTCAGAATGCTTGTCCTGTTGTCTATTGCCTTTGTAAGAATACGAATTATCAGGAAAGCACCAAGCAGTAGTTGTAAAATCATCAATCCATTGTCGAGAAGGAACGTCAAAATCAACGGCATCATCACTTGTGAGGTCATCGTAATTATTCGAACGTCCTCCACATGTTGTTGCGAAATCGTTAATCTGTGAAGATGTATCTGTTGTATCAAAAGAATCTAAGTGACCGTCAGCATTGCCATCAACAAGCAAAACATCATCATTAGATTCTCCATCAATATCAACTATAGCAACATCTACCTCTCCATTTGATACAATCACAGAAGGATTAACTTCACACGTAGGACAGTATGTCTCTGCCTTGGGTTTTCTATCAACTGTTTTGAACAGGCTACCCTCAATAAGAAGTCTGTCCTGATTTGCTTGTTTGCACTCATTGATAGCCTCAATAAGCTCGCTTAATGTCTGGTATCTCTCTGAAGAATCATAACTTAACGATTTGAATATGAAATCAACTCGGAGGTTGCAGAGTTCTCCCTCTTGAAGCTTTAAAGGCGTTGGCAAACGGTGTGACTGCATACGTATACCAAGAGATTCTTCACCATATTCTTGCCAGAACGGAGGATATAAATCATTCAGCAAATAGTATGCTATCAATCCTACACCATAGACAGATGAGCGTTCATCGAAGATACCTTCATTCCACGTCTCCGGAGCCATATACCATTTGCTGCCCACACCACCTCGTTCTGTAAGACCTGCAAACTTACCGTCTTTATCAACGAACATACAACTACCAAAATCTCCGAGTTTATAGGTCAACTTACCGAAAAGCGTATCCTCGTACAAATATATATTATTAAGGTGTATGTCGCGATAGAAGATACCATGATCCTGCAATTCCTTTAATCCGGATGCAATATCAGTCAGAAGATTGCAGAAACCTTTTAGTGTCAGTTTATAGTAGTGGCTTGCTAGTAAATCTGACAAAGGAGTTGCTTGTTCCATATAGAGGATGCCCTTACTGAAATCTGAGCCTCCTGCTCGCAGAAGATGAAGACCAACACGATCTCGCATTACGATGAGTTCTTTGCGCAATAGTTCATGATTTTCATCATCTCGGAATACTTTAGCCACGAATCTGTGTCTATCGTATTTATCTTCATTATGTGCAAGATAGATGTCTGCAGTCGTACCCACATCCGAAAGGAGGCAGCCTAACCCTGCCGAATCGCCATTACGTGATGGACTAACATTGATCTTCTGAAGAATGGTGTAATCCATGTTTTCGCTACAAACAGGCAACAACTCAGGCTCCTCGATGGTACGAGATTGTTTGATAGTATCTGTATCAACACAGAAGAAGTTATAGAATAGTAAGTCATCACCCTTTGCTGGTTGAATGCCACACTGATGCAGCAAATGTTCTGTTTCAGGAAAAGCAAACGTTGGATCAAGGTGATACCATTGACCTTTGATGTTTATAATCAACCAACAATGACGACAATCTTCAGCACTATTATTCATCTTGCCAAACACCAATCTGCTTTCGATGCCCAACATTTTGAGAAGATATTGAGCAGCCTTGGCAATACCTGTACAAACGGAATGGCGATGAACGAATACGCTATAAATTGTTTGGTTGTGTGCAGAATGAATCGTGTAGTTACAATACAAGGCAATCCATTTGTAAACATACATCACCTGTTCCTTGACAGAAAGCGAACGTACATAATCCAACTTGAAGTCATTTTGCACTACGTCATCTATCTGTGCCTTGATCTTATTGCTATGTTCTTTGTCTATAGTATAGCGGAAACGAATAATAGCATTTTCTTGAGAATAATGCCATTGATGCGAGAGCCAGAAGATGTCAGGATTCTCACGCATCACCTGACGGATAGCATGGTAAACTTCATTCTCTGTGATTCTTGGAAACAACTGTAGTTCCGAATTATGAGAACGAATAGATTCTTCTAAGATTGTGGCTAATGATTGCATATAACTTGTTTAAGGGATTTAATCAACTTTTGGAATTTGGTAAGCTTTTGGGGAACCTGAATAGATTTCGAGGAACAATGGTTATTACTGTTATCCATCTTGGAAGTTACTCTTGTACAAGCATCTATAAATATAGATTGTCCAGGTCGCTCACATCGAAGTTCGCTATAGCATTCCCAAGCCGCATTTAAGTCACCTGGTGTCCCCCATCCGAATTCATAGCATTGACCTAATGCATATAATGCAAATAAAGAACGATTACTTGCTTCTGTAATCAATTTGAAATATAAAGAATAAAGATTATCCGCTTCCTCCATATCCACACTACAGTTGACGCCATTCTTGAAATTATGTGCATGTGTAAGTATGGCTCCAGGGGTCAGCATCTTGACCAGAACATGGTTGACAACTTCATTGCATTGCTCTATATTTTGTTTATCAGAAATGTCACGAATGTCATATCCTTTAAGTATTCCTAATTCTTCATCATGACTAATTGACTCTACCAATCCTTTTTTCGTTACAAAAGGGATAATTGACTTGCTTCCATTCTTTCTATCATAGTTTAGAGCTCGTCTGATTTCGTGACGCGAACCACTTCCTGCTGCTAGAACACGATCATTCATCAAAGCAATAATAAAACCGTTTGCCGCTGCACTATCCAATGATGATATTACCGTCTTGAGGTAATCATCACCTGGACGAAGCAAATCCATATCAACAAATATCTGAAAGTCAAACTTTGACAAACGTTCATAGATCATTCTTGCCAACTTCTGGTTCTCACGATTGTATGAGATAAACAACGTAGCTTTTCGTTTGAACTCGCTTAGCTTGCTTTTTATCTTTTCTATAGGCCAATCCACATTTATTGTCTCGTATATCCTATCATGATCTTTAATATACTTAACTTCCTCCTTAACCCAGTCTGATTTTCTCGCATTCTCGCTATCACAAAGAATAAAGCGAGTACGACAATCTATCTCTCGCTTGATAAGTGAGTCAATTTCATCATGGTCATTGAGACATTTGAGAAAGAACATAAGTGGTCGCATATGCTGATCTTCCAGCATATCTCTAACCTTACGCACCTTATCATAATCTTTATGAGAGTGAGAAAGGAATACCCATATTTCGTTGTTATTTCCCATTTTTTTACAGTCTTACCTTCCGTTCTGAATACATCTTATTACACGCTCTGTCGTAGGTGTAGCTTTATCGACAAGAGAAACATGAGTCGGCGCAAATTCTAGAGAATGGCAAAATAAATCTGTCCAGTAGCCGCTCAAATGTTTTACTTTGTATATTTCGTTTCTACGTTCATTCTCATTACACTTAATAACAGCTTCGGGTAGGAATATTGACTTCTCTGATGGACCAATTACTTCATAACCATTTACTCCATCTTTTTCAATCCAGATCCATTTACAGCAGGAAATTAGTTCTTCATAATCTTCTTGACTTGGTACAGTAAGATTTGTATGGATTCCTGCTCCTTTACAATAATTACATAATAAGTTTTCCACCTTACCCGTTCCATGACATTTTTCACAAGGCAAATCTTTCTCTTGCAGTTGGAATGATGTAAAATAAGAGCCAGTTTCAATAGGTCTTTTTGCACCAATATTTCTATCTGCCCACAGGGTTCTGCTTGGAAGTCCTAAATCTACAAATTCAATTTCATCTATAGGAGGTATCGCTGTCACTCCGTCTTCATAATCGTTTGGGCGTCCAGTGAAGCTCGGATTGGAAGTGCTATGGGGACATTCTTCTGTCCTATCATCATTAGTATTACCAACAATGAAACTTTTGTCTGCTTTCCTTTCAAAAGAAAGATAACCAAGAGGTAAGACAACTACGCATAGAACAAAAGCAACTGTAAGTGTAATTGAACACCCCTTATTCTTTCGTAAAGTGTTTATGGAAAAAGATGATCCTTGTTTTTTATCCGTTGACGATAAGTTCTTGTTGGTGCCACTCTCTTCTACTTCCTTTTTGGAAAATCCTATATGTATAAAGTCTGTATATTTAGCGGAGGGGATTTCTACAATTTTTGTTACGGTCAAGTTCTTCTCTGAAACAAAAGATAGTTCATGTTTACCCATTAGTAAATATAACTCTCCCCAATCTCCATCTTTGATTTCTCCAATTTGTTTACCAAATCTGTAAATCTTGCAAGTCTCATCTACATTGATATGTAGGCAAGCATATCCTGGATGTGATTCTACGACAAAAGTTCCAGAAGAATGATGCGTATTTAGCATAGCATTTGTAGTATGCTTGTTGCCAGTCCACTGTCTAAGATTGTTCAGTAGTTTAATCTGCTGTTCTTCTACTCCCCAGTTGATACAATCCAAGCCACTGCAATTAAATTCTACCCATTTACAATCATAAACCGTTGTTCCGTCTATACTGATAGGAATTAGTCGCTTATTATGACGAAGTGCATACATAACCTCCTTTTCTGGGAAAGTCTGCTTCTTAATGTCTATTTTTCCAGTGATTTCATCCCTGTATGGAGCGATGAAGTTCTGTGAGAGCATAAAGATGAGACTGTCTAACAACCAAAAGTTAGGCAGTCTCTATTTTATACACAAAATCTGA
>SAMEA3663025__coassemble_1260_pt1 | contig 11560 bp, 8 predicted proteins | sample SAMEA3663025__metabat2_low_PE_014 | metagenome-assembled genome bin SAMEA3663025 (sample SAMEA3663025) | pig gut metagenome | biome: pig gut; feature: pig-associated habitat; material: faeces | place: France | collected 2012
ATTGACTTTCAACCCATTCTCAAGTGCTATACAAGTATAGCCAAGCAAGAATACTACTACTATTGAAAAAGATAGAAACATAATTAAGTCGTCTTCTATAGGTTCCGTGTTTGCTCTTGCAAAATTACGGAAAAAATTCTTTAATTTAAATACACACGATAATTTTTCAGTTTGTTTAACAAAACCCGCCTCAAAATATGCAAACTCAATAGAAAATGCTTGATTGGCTCGGCAACCTTGACGGCTTTGATTGTCCGACTCTTTGCTACCGAATTTGCAAGAATTAGTTACGACTTTGCTCGATTGATGATGTAGATACCGGCGGTGGCAAGCGTTGCCGCAACAACGTATTTCATATAAAATGTTTCGCCGAGGCAAATACAAGATGTAACGGCGCCGACTACGGGAATGAGCGAATTGAAAATCGCCACTTTGCCGATAGGATTGCAACTAAGCAACTTGTTGTAGAGCGCAAAACCTACCGTCGAGATGGCAATCAAGAGCAACAAGATAACAATACCCGTCGCCGTAACTTGCCCGAACGAGCCACCTGCAACATATCCGGCAACGACGAGCAACACGCCGCCGATTGCCAGGCTATAGCCCGTACCGACGAAAATGTCGACGCGACGGCTCAGTCCGCGCGTCATCAATCCAGCGAATGCCGAGCAGAGTGCGTTGAGTATAATCATTCCGTCTCCGCTAAACGAGAAACCATCGGTTGAGTCGGCATTCGAAAAATTGAGAACAACCACTCCGGCAATACCTACGCAGCAACCGAGTAGTTTTTTGGAGGTTAGTCGGTCGCTCTCGAAAAACATACAAGCCAAAATGACCAGCAGAAATACGCTCATAGAGTTGAGAATCGCCGCACGTGCGCCGGGGCTATGCGAAAGTCCAAAATAGAAAAACGCATAGTGGAGTGTTGTGTTGACAATCGCAAAGGCAACGACGTATAGCCACCCCGAACCGCCCGCCACGGCAAAACGGCGATGAGCGGCACGAGCAATGGCGAGAATTATCATGCCCGAAATGGTAAAGCGCACGCCGGCAAACACCATCTTGCTGCCCGTCATATCGGCAGTGATGGCAAATTCGCCAAAGCCTAACTTGATGAGCGGATAAGCCCACCCCCACGCAATTGCCGCGGTGAGGGCAAACACAACCACCCATAGCGGGCGCTGAAAAATGGTCGGAGAGTCGTTACCCATATATTATATAAGGTATAGCGCCCGTCAAGAATGCAGTTGACCGCCGACGATTGTGAGCTCGATGCCCATTTCTTCGATACGCCGCGCCGTAGCCGCCGGAATCTTCGAGTCGGTAATGATGTGGTCGACCTCTTCCATATCGGAGATTTTGCTGAAGCCGCGACGCCCGAACTTCGACGAATCGGCGAGAACAATAGTTTTCTGCGCTGTCTGCATCATCACACGATTAAGCATAGCCTCCATCATGTCGGTGGTCGTAATGCCGAAGTCGAGGTCGATGCCGTCGACACCTATATATAATTTACTGCACGAGAAATCGGCGAGCGCCGACTCGGCATACTTGCCCACTACCGACAGACTGCTGTGGCGCAACATACCGCCAAGCTGAATAATATCGACGTTGCGGTCTTTCGAAAGTATGGTAGCCACCTCGAGCGATGCGGTGATGACAGTCAACTTGTCGGTCGTCACAATGTTGCGAGCAAGAGCGTGCATAGTGGTTCCCGAAGCGATAAGAATAGAATCTTTCGGCGTTATCAACGAAGCCGCCTTGGCACCGATTGCGCGCTTTTCTTCAACACATAACTTCTCCTTATCACTAACGTTTCTGTTATCAATATAAGGGTCAATCAAAATTGCCTTACCATGATTTCGGTAAAGCTTTTTTGCCCTTTCGAGTTCTGTCAAGTCCTTTCGTATCGTAACCGACGACACGTTAAGTTGCTCCGCCAATTCGGTCACCAATATAGAATTGTGCTGCATCAAGGCATTCAATATAAACGTATGTCGTTCCTCTTTTGTCATATTTTTCTTAGAGCAATTATTATCATCTTCAAAGGTGAGCAAAAATATTAAGAATTGAAAGTAATTTGTGTTAATCTTTGGTAAACGACACACTAAAGTGCGCATTCACGCTTTCGTTTAAACTCAAAACAAAGGCATTTAGTTTCGTTCGAAAATATGTTATGAAACATAATTTGAAAAAAAGTGCAATTTTTTTTGAAAAAAAACTTGATAATATTTCGTTATAATAAATTTTGTTTCTACATTTGTTGCGAAATGAAATCTAAACGGATTACAATGGTAAATTTTCAAGGATTTCCATTTCGAAGCGAAAGCATAAAAACAAAAACAAATATGACAAACAACAAAAACGACAACGAATACGACATCATCGTCATCGGAGGCGGAGCGACAGGAGCCGGAACGGCACGCGACTGCGCACTTCGTGGACTGCGCGTATTGCTTGTTGAACGTTACGACCTGGCAGTAGGGGCTACAGGTCGCAACCACGGCTTGCTACACTCCGGAGCGCGCTACGCCGTGACCGACGAAGAGTCGGCACGCGAATGCATCAAAGAGAATATGATTCTCCGCCGCATAGCAAGCCACTGCATTGAAGAAAACGACGGACTGTTTATCTCGCTACCCGAAGACGGGCTTGACTATCAAGCTACATTTGTAGAGCGATGCCAAGCCGCAGGCATTAGCGCCGAAATAATCGACCCGAAACAAGCCAAACTACTTGAACCGTCGGTCAATCCGGCACTCATCGGCGCAGTGCGCGTGCCCGACGGCTCGGTCGACCCGTTCCGACTGACGCTCGCCAACGTTGTCGACGCAAAACGTCACGGCGCCACCGTGCTCGTCTATCACGAAGTGACCGAACTAATCTCCGAGCAAGGGCGCGTCGTCGGCGTCACAGTCTTCGACCGAAAGACGAAAGAACAAAAGAAATTTTATGCACCTCTGACAATCAACGCCGGAGGAATATGGGGACACGGCATAGCCGCAAAAGCCGGCATCCGCGTAGATATGTTCCCTGCCAAAGGCTCATTGCTAATCTTCGGACACCGCGTCAACAACATAGTACTCAACCGCTGTCGTAAGCCGGCAAACGCTGACATTCTCGTCCCCGGCGACACCATCTGTCTCATAGGCACAACATCGAGCCACGTCGGCTTTGACGAAGTTGACGATATGCGAGTAACGCCCGACGAAGTCGACTTGTTGCTCAGCGAAGGTGTTAAATTAGCGCCCTCATTAGCAACGACTCGCGTACTCCGAGCCTATGCCGGAGTTCGACCCCTCGTAGCCGCCGACAACGACCCGTCGGGGCGCAACATCAGCCGAGGAATCGTCCTGCTCGACCATGCAACACGCGACGGCGTCGACGGATTTATCACAATCACCGGCGGAAAATTGATGACCTACCGACTTATGGCAGAATGGGCTACCGATTTGGCATGCCGCAAACTCGGCGTTGACAGCAGTTGCACAACAGCCACCGTGCCGCTGCCGGGGAGCAAGTCGGCTGAAAAGCCCGAAAACGTAGGCAAATCGTTCACATTCGATGCCAACCGAAGTTCGCAAATACACCGTCACGGCGATATGGCTGCGCAGATTGCCAACAACACACCCGCAGAGCGCAGCCTCGTCTGCGAATGCGAAGACGTAAGCGTCGGCGAAGTGGAGTTTGCTCTCAACAACCTCGACGTCAACAACCTTGTAGACCTTCGTCGTCGCACACGCGTAGGCATGGGCACTTGCCAAGGAGAAATATGTGCTTGCCGCGCCGCCTCTATGCTGGCACGCGCACACAACTGCGCCGAGCGTGCACGCACCGACCTCGCCGATTTCGTTGCCGAGCGTTGGAAAGGCACCTACCCCATTGCTTGGGGCGACACACTCCGCGAAGCGGAATATACGCAATGGGTTTACTCAGGAATTTGTAACATTAACAACAAATAGAGCATTATGAAATTCGATACAGTAATCATAGGAGGCGGACTTGCCGGATTGACTTGCGGCATACGTTGCCAACAAGCCGGAAAGAGAACTTGCATCGTGGCGACAGGTCAAAGCGCACTCCATTTCTCTTCAGGCTCGTTCGACTTGCTCAATGCTCTTCCCGGCGGAGAAAAAGTAACAAATCCCACGGCAGGAGTCGCCGCACTTCCCGACCATCATCCATACAAGAATCTCGCAGACCGCTTTGAAACACTTGCCGACGAAGCAAAACAGACTCTCGCTCAAGCCGGCATCGAGACTAAAGGAGACGCCCGTGCCAACACCTATCGCATAACACCGATGGGCGGTCTTAAAAGCACATGGCTCACACTCGCAGAATTTACTACATTCCCAAGCGATACAGGTATAATAGGTAAAAATGTTTTAATTGTTAACTTTTCCGGATTCCTCGACTTCAACACAAGCTTTATCGCTGCTGAAATGGAGAAACGCGGCTCAACGTGCACAGTCGGCGCACTCAGCATCCCGGCAATCGACCGACTACGCAACAACCCCACTGAAATGCGTGCCACAAACATAGCCCGCGCTCTCGCCGTCGAGGACACATTCAGCCGATTCAAAGAAGAGCTGAACAAAATGACCAAGGGATACGATTGTGTGGTATTGCCTGCCGTATTTGACTTGTATGCCCCTGAGGTCGCGACGGCTTTGGGCAGAGAGATTAACGTTCCTGTGTGCTTAGTGCAGACAATGCCACCATCGGTTCCCGGCATTCGCGTTCAGACAATGCTACGCCATCGCTTCGAGTCGCTTGGCGGTGTATTCATGGCGGGCGACACCGTAATCGGCGCCGATTTCGACAACAACAAAGTGAATAAAGTGTATACAACAAACCACGAGGAAATTCCGCTTGAAGCGAGCGCATTCGTTCTCGCTTCAGGCAGTTTCTTCAGCCGCGGCTTGACGTCAACGCCCACGGGCATCAGCGAACCGATTTTCGGCGCAGACGTCGTTGCCGAACCGAATCGCAGCGATTGGTATTCTACCGACGTGTTTGCACCACAACGATATATGGAATTCGGCGTTGCTACCGACCGCAACTTCCATGTATTAAAAGAAGGAAAAACCATTTCGAACCTCTACGCAATAGGCTCCATACTCAGCGGCTTCAACCCCGTAGAATTGGGATGCGGTGCCGGAGTGGCTATGCTCACCGCAATCGATGTGGCTAACAAACTAACCGACAACAAATAATGGAAATGCAAGACAAAAATATAAGCGCAAACAATTTTGAGCAATGCCTCAAATGCACGGCTTGCACAGCCTACTGCCCGGTAGTTGCCGTGCGCCCCGAATATCCAGGACCGAAGCAAGCCGGTCCCGACGGAGAACGACTGCGCCTTAGTCGCGAAGACTTCTACAACGAAGCGTTGAAATATTGCCTCAACTGCAAGCGATGCGAGGTGGCATGCCCTTCCGACGTCAAAATCGGCGACATCATCCAACTTGCACGTATAAAACACAGCAAACACAGCCCGTCGTTGCGCGACCGCATGCTCGCAAGCACCGATTTTGTCGGCTCGATGGCAACGCGACTCGCTCCGATTGTCAACACAACGATTTCGCTCAAGCCCGTGAAAGCCGTGATGCACAACCTGCTCGGCATCGACCGCCATCGCACATTCCCCAAATACTCCTCAACGACGTTCGTCAGCCGGTTTAAGCGCAACTCAGAGAGCCTACAAGCACAATATCCCCGACAAATCAGCTTCTTCCACGGCTGCTACATCAACTACAACTACCCGCAACTCGGGCAAGATATGGTTGACGTTTTTAACGCTTGCGGCTACGGCGTAAACCTGCTCGAAGAAGAGCGTTGCTGCGGAGTGGCTCTCATTTCGAACGGGCTCATCGACAAAGCCCGCAAAGACGCCGAACGCAACATGGCAAGCATCCGCCGCTCTGTCGTCGAACTTGGCCGCCCCGTGGTCGGCGCTTCGTCGACATGCATATTCACCATGCGCGACGAATATCCTCACCTGCTCGGCGTCGACAATTCCGACGTGCGCAGCAGCATCGACCTCGCCACACGATTCCTCTTCCGCCTAATCGACAACGGAAACGTGCAGCTCCGATTCCGCCCCGATTTCAAGAAGAGAATAGCCTACCACACACCATGCCACATGGAACGCCTCGGCTGGGCTCACTATTCAACGAGCCTGCTGAGAATGATTCCCGGCGTAGAGCTTACCGTCCTCGACTCACAATGTTGCGGCATCGGCGGCACTTACGGATTCAAAAAAGAAAACTACCCCACCTCGCAAGCCATCGGCGAACCGCTCTTCCGCAAAATCGAAGCCGCCAACCCCGACGTAGTGGCGACCGACTGCGAAACATGCAAATGGCAAATCGAAATGTCGACTTCATATACCGTTGCCCACCCGATTTCCATACTCGCTCAGGCTATCGACCTTGAAGAAACGAAGAAACTTAACATCAAATAAACCATAACAATAAAAATTCACTATCATGTTAAAATTTTTAGCACCACCGTCATTTAAGCCGGAACTTCCTGCTGAAAAAATAGACTCGACCTACAAGAGTTATCGCTGGCAGGTATTCTTAGGCATATTTATCGGTTACGCAGGGTTCTACATCGTGCGTAAGAATTTCTCAATGGCAATGCCATTCCTCGAGCCGTTCGGCTTCGACAAAGGTGAATTAGGAATCGTGCTATCGATGAACGCCATCGCTTACGCCCTCTCGAAATTCTTGATGGGTAGCGTGTCCGACCGAAGCAACGCAAGAGTATTCCTTCCCCTCGGATTGGTACTTGCAGCGATATCAATGATGTTTATGATTGTGCCCGTTGTGGCATTCGGTCCCGAACACAAAACAGCAGCAATTGTCCTGATGACCGTTCTCAACTTCCTCGTAGGATGGTTTAACGGTATGGGCTGGCCTCCGTGCGGACGCGTAATGACACACTGGTTCTCGCAAACCGAACGCGGCACAATGATGTCCATCTGGAACTGCGCACACAACGTCGGCGGAGCACTCGTCGGCCCGATGGCAGCCTACGGCGCCGTTTGGTTCGGCTCATGGTTCTACGGTAATCAAACCGACTACTACTTCCTAATCGGCACCTACGCATTCCCGGCAGCAGTTGCCATTTTCATAGCTATTCTCGCCTACGTACTTATCCGCGACACTCCACAATCGTGCGGACTCCCGTCGGTTGAAAAGTATCGCAACGACTATCCCAAAAACTACAGCGAAAAACAAGAAGAAGTACTCTCGACAAAAGACATATTCTTCAAATACGTGCTCAACAACAAAATGTTGTGGTTCATCGCCATCGCCAATGCATTCGTCTACATGGTACGCTACGGATGTCTCGACTGGGCGCCGAAATTCCTTATGGAGAGCCAAGGCTACAACATCAAAGAAGCCGGTTGGGCATATTTCGCATACGAATTTGCAGCCATTCCCGGCACACTCATTTGCGGTTGGATAAGCGACAAAGTGTTTAAAGGCGGTCGCGCCATGACAACAACAATATTTATGGCTGTCGTTGCCGTATTCATCGCCCTCTACTGGCAATTCTCGGCAAATCCGACAATCGTAACCATCTCGCTTATCGGCATCGGATTCTTCATCTACGGCCCCGTTATGCTCATCGGCGTACAAGCCCTCGACCTTGCCCCGAAGAACGCTGCCGGAACGGCTGCCGGGCTCACCGGTTTCTTCGGCTACTTCTTCGGAACGGCTATTTTGGCAAACATCGTTATCGGCTACGTTGCCGAAGCAGGTTGGGACTGGACATTCATCCTACTGCTCGCCGCATGTGCACTTTCGATTGTGTTTATGTTGTTTACCTACCCCGACGAGAAAAAAATGCTCGCCGACAAGAAATAACATAACACCCCGAAAAGTTATATAAATGTCATTATGTAAAATCTATTTTTATAGAATCATATTGGAAAATTAAGTTTCTTATAATCTAATCATTAACTAATTTAAATTATGAAAACAGAATCAAAAGTTATCAGAAAGATTACATTAGCGATTCTTTCAACTGTCTTCTGTGTTGGGGCTTTCTCGTGCCAAGACGACATTCGCACTGACGGTTACTCAACAAACGACGTTCCCGAACTGCTTCCGCTGTCGGAAGAGCAAAAGGCTGTCATTGCTTATTTGCCGAAAAATGTGATTATCGCTCACCGCGGCACTGAATTCTGGGCCCCGGAAGAGAGTGAAGCCGCAATGCGTTGGGCTCGTAATATGGGCGCCGACTACATCGAATGCGACCTCCAAAAGACGAAGGATGGCGTTATTCTTGCTCTCCACGATGAAAGTCTGCTCCGCACTACCGACATCGAAACGATTTATCCGAATCGTAAAAATGACTATACAAGTGCGTTTACGTTCGACGAACTTCTGAAACTCGACATCGGCTCTTGGTTTAATGAGGCTAATCCTGACCAGGCTCGCGCTTCGTTTGTCGGCTTGGATATTCTTACGCTCGAAGATGTGTTAGCTATTGCTGAAGGAAAGCGCATCAAACGTGACGCCAACGGCAAACGCGTTGTCAACCGCGACGCTGAGGGCAAATATGTCAGCACTGTCTACGAACCCGACCCGGCTGACAATGGCAACCGCCCCGGTGTTTACATCGAAACGAAAGCTCCTTATTTGTTCGCGGGTATGGAAAAAGCTTTGCACGATTGCTTGGAGAAGAATGGTTGGTATGCCGATAATATCAACGACATGAAGAAGATTGCTTACAAGGACGGCAAGAAGGGTGAAGTTGACATTGCCAACACTCCGGCTCGCATTATCCTTCAAACGTTCAGCCCCTCGGGCTTGCAAAATATCAAGGCGGCTTTCCCGCGTTTGATTCCTACTTTGTTCCTTTGCTATGATTTTAGTGGTTCTCCTGTCAATTACGCCGAACTTATCAACTTTGCAATCGAAAATGGAGCGACTATCTTTGGTCCTAACATTGACTATGTTACCGGCTATCCTACGAGTTTAACACCCTGGCAAGGCGATATGATTCGTCGTTCGGGCCTCGACATCCATGCTTGGTCGTTCAACACGCAAGAGCAATATTTCAAATACACAGGTCCATGGTGTGACCCGCAGAAAGAGGGTGGCGCCGACAAGAACTATCTCGATGGTTCGTTTACAAACCTTACCGATTTGGCTTTGCGATTCTATAAGGAATCTCTTCAAGCATATGCTGATAAAGGCTTGAACTATTTCCGTTCGAACGCCGCACTCGGCATTGAAGACAATATTCACAAGAATAAGACTATGCGCACAGCACAAGAGGTGTTAGACGAACTTGGCTACTAATTCATTATTAACCCGCAAAAACTAAAGTTATGAAAAAATATATATCAGCCTTAGCGCTCAGCATTTGCTTCTTCGGTGCCGCTTATGCTCAAGAAACCGAAACGACAGAAGCTCAACAGGAATTGCAGGCCATAATGGACGAAGGCCTCGTGAAGTTTAAGACCGAAGACGGCAAGTTTTCTTTCCGTGTAGGTGCACGCGTCGACATCGATGGCGCTCACTATATTGACGACTATACCGACCGCTCAAGTGGCGCAAATTTCACTGCCGCTCGAATCCGTATGTATAGCAAATTGGGCGACAAACTCGACTTCAAGATGGATTTGGACTTTGCAACCAAAAACATTATGAAGGACGTTTATCTCCGTTGGCACAGCAACAAAAACGGCTTCCTCCGCGTAGGTAATTTTGCAGAAGCTTTTTCGGCGGAAAACATCCAAAGCACTATGGACTACCCGTTTATCAACAAATCGGCTACCGTTGAAACTTTCGGCACCGGACGTTCGCTCGGCTTGGCATATCGCTACTATCATCCGTATTTCTGGGGTGAAGCAGGTGTTTACTCTCAGAAATACAATAAGGAGCACAAAGCCGGCGATATGGGCTACGGCGTTTCGACTCGTCTGTTAGGCCGCATCACTCGCGACGATTGGAATGTACATATCGGTGGTTCTGTTAACTATCGCCGTCCCGATGCTAACGGGTTTACCAATGGTAACGACGACTACAATCGCTCTGTCACTATCGGCTCTCCGCTCGAGACTTCGATTGACGATACCCAATTTATCGGCGCTACGCTCAACAACGTGAAGAGTGTTCTTCGTTACGGTGGCGAAGTGATGGCAAACTATAAGAGAGTATACGTCAAGGGTGAATACATCGGCGCAACTTACGACCGCGAACGCGACTGGGATTACAGCTTTACAAATTCGTTAGGTTCCGTATTGTCGACGATGTTCCCAACACTTGATGCCTACAAGAAACTTATGGGCGAAGACGAGGCTGCAAAATTCAGCGGCTACAGCATCGAAGCAGGCGTTATTGCTATTGGTGGCGACTATAAATACAACAGTGTAGACGCACTTATGCGCCGTCCGAAAGGCAAAACTCTCGAAATCGTGGCTCGCTACAATCACACCGACCTCAACGACATTTTGCCCGGCAGCTGGTATTACAACGGCGGCTTCTACTCGAGCTCTTTGCACCAAGCTTTCGGCATCCGCAACCAATCGGTTAGCGGTGGTAAAGTCGACACTTTCACCCTTGGTATCAACTATTATATTACAAACAACATTGTTACGAGATTGAACTATTCGTATCAAAAGCTCAATCAAGAATACAATCGCACATTTAGAGAAGACAAAAACTTGCATTCTATTCAAGCAAGATTAGCGTTCGAATTCTAAAATTTACTTAATGGGCTTATAATACATAAAATTCTTGGTTACTGAGACTCGAAAGAGTCATAAAAGTCCCGCCGTAGCGATTACGACGGGATTTTTTTCGCTCGCCTTGCACTAATTTTAGATAAATCAGACTGCGGCTCGGATAAACAAATCGCTGAAAACTTCGTTTTCGCTTTGTTTTTCGCTCGCCTTGCACTAATTTTGTCGAGCAAACGCAAAAAATAATAGAATTACACTTTGTTGTGGATATGAAAAAGTTAGACATTCAATCGTATGACCGTACTGTGGTGCTTGGCGCTTTGGTAGTGGTCATTGCTATGATATTAAGTTTGCCATGGCTTGGTTTGGGCAATTTTTACACTCGCGGGGAGCCGCGAGAAGCGCTGGTAGCGGTTGCTATGATGCAACAAGACAACTATATCTTGCCGTTCTTCCAGGGCGATTTTGCGTTCAAGCCGCCGATGCTCCATTGGCTTGTAGTTGCGTGCTCTCTACCTCAAGGCTTTGTGTCGGAGACGTCGGCGCGACTGCCGTCGGCTTTGGCTTTGATAGTTATGGCTCTGGTGTTTTTCCGCTTTACGGCTCGCCGCACGTGCCCGAGTCGCGCATTTATTGCCACAACGATTATGCTGACGTGCTTCGAAGTGCACCGTGCGGCGATGACGTGCCGGGTCGACATGGTGCTGATGGCGTTTATGGTGTGCGAGATTTTGGCTCTGTTCCGCTGGTATGAACGCGGGCTGAAAGGCATGCCATGGCTTGCTGCTTTGTTGGCTTCGGGTGCGATTCTTACGAAGGGTCCAGTGGGCGTGCTATTGCCGGCTATGGCTT
>SAMEA3663025__coassemble_1279_pt1 | contig 11444 bp, 15 predicted proteins | sample SAMEA3663025__metabat2_low_PE_014 | metagenome-assembled genome bin SAMEA3663025 (sample SAMEA3663025) | pig gut metagenome | biome: pig gut; feature: pig-associated habitat; material: faeces | place: France | collected 2012
CGAGAGTAGAAACCAAAAGCGACTTTCCGAACCGTCTCGGACGACTCAGAAAGATGTAATTGCCAAGCTTAATCATCTTATAGATGTACTGTGTTTTGTCGACATACAAGCAGTTGTTGTCAACCAATTTCTCGTAGGTCTGAATACCCACCGGCAATCGCTTAAGTTCCATAGCTTCTATCGTTAAGGTTTTCCGTTTACAAATATACGCAAGTTCTTTGAATTATAAAAGAGAAAGCAAAAAATAGGTATGATACAAAACACTCGGTTTTATAGTAGTTCGTTTTTGTACTTTTAACCACAATAAATTTTCTAATCATGGACCAAAATAATAATTCTATTCACGACTTTGATTTTTCTCTTATTTGTAACTATTTTTCGTCACTCGAGCGACAAGGTCCGGGCAGCGACGAAGCAACTCTTACCGCTCTGCACTTCGCCGAATCTATTCAGCCGGGAGCAAAAGTTGCCGATTTGGGCTCCGGAACGGGGTCGTCGGCTCTGCTCATTGCTCGCCAAACTCAAGCGCACGTCATCGCTGTCGACGCTTTTGCCGACTTCTTGACGAAACTCGAGCACAGCGCTATTCGTCTCGGCCTTGGTAGCCTTGTTGAACCCATCGTCGGCGACATGGCTCATCTATCGTTCGAACGCGAATCGCTCGATGCTATCTGGTCGGAGGGCGCTATCTACAACATCGGTTACGAACATGGCTTGCGCTATTGGCATCAGTTTTTGCGTCCTGGCGGCTTCGTGGCAGTGACCGACGCTGTGTGGTTCCGTAGTAATCCGCCGCAAGAGGTGTGGCGTTTTTGGAATGATGCATACGACCAAATCGACACCATTGACCATAAAATCGAGCAGATGCAAGCCGCCGGTTACGAATTTGTTGCTGCTTTTCGCCTCGGCAGCGAGTGCTGGACAGAGAATTTCTATGAGCCGCAACATGCTGTGCGCAAAGCCTTTGCCCGACAACATGCTGACAATGCTTTCGCTCAGGAATTCATAAAAAATCAAGAGTTCGAAGAGTCGATTTACGCAAAATATGGCGACTACTACGGCTATGCGTTCTTCATAGGCCGCAAACCCGCCGACAAGTAGCAGCAATTTTGTGAGGGAGAGTAGTGCTCGCCGATGGTAATTTCTATCTTATGTCTTATCTTAGAATAGGGCAACGATGCATCGGATTGTGACATAGGCGCAGAAGAAGAACTTAAGCAATGTGCCGATGAAGAATCCGAGGAATGAGCCGAATCCGGCTTTTAGGGCGGCGCTGAATTGCTTACCGCCGATGAGTTCGCCGACAGTTGCGCCGATAAACGGACCTAAGATGATTCCCACCGGAGGGAAGAAAAGTCCTATGATAGAGCCAATTACGCAGCCCCAATTGCCCCACTTCGTGCCGCCGAACTTCTTTGTTCCGATTACCGGCATCACATAGTCTGCCACCGAAATTGCAACAGCCACAAGGAAGGTGATGCTCAGTTCGAGGGCTGTGATGTCGGCTTCGGCGACGTCGGTAAACGAGAGTAGCAGCAGTCCAACGAATGCTAAGGGCGGACCGGGTAGCGCCGGGACGATGCACCCGACGATGCTTGCTGCCAAACATACGGCTGTGAGGATGTAGAGTATGATGTCTAATGCCATCTATGATTGTGTTTTAAATGTTAACAACTTATTCATAATAAAGTTCGTTGCGCCAAACACAAATAGGCCGATGAACTGCGCGACGTATTCGTTCATACCCAACAGGTCGGCGAGGGCAAATGAGCAACCGAGTTGGAGCAGGTATGCCGTGCCGTAGGCAATCAGGTTGAGCGCAATCTCGCGCAGCAGGTTGCCGCCCCGTGCGCGAAAAACCCACAGCTTGTTCCAAACAAAGTTGTTGACCAGGGCGATTGCGTAGGCTGTGATGTTGGAGGGGAGCATATCTGCTTGGCAGAGGTGCATCATAATCCACACAGTGAGCGAGATGATGACGAAGTTGCTGAACCCGACCACAACAAAGCGCATCACGCAGAGAAATTCTTCATTACGGCTCATCATTCCAGGATTTTAGCAACTGTTAGCCCATGCCGACTGCCGACAACGTAGCGCGCTTGTGAGTCGGTCTGCGTGGCGCGGCAGAAGCGGTCCATGATAAGTTCGCGTCCCGGCTCAAAGGTTAGACACTCGAAGGTGTCGCCGGGTTGGATTGTGGCGTTGAGCGAACTGACGGCGCGGAAGCGGTTGTTGCCAAGATATTCCACAACGCAAACGCGGTCGGGCTTCCACTCCAACCTAAGACGCATGCCGGCTACGAGGTCGGCGGTCGAGATGATGTCGGGGTTGAACGTATCGCTGTCGCGTTCGCATTCCGACAAGAATGTGTGCCAATCATTGCTGCCTACATATTGAGCGAGCAAGTTGAGCGTAGCCGTCGATGCGTTTTCGTGACTTGCGCGTGACGAATAACCCCAAACGCGCTCGAGGGTCGTATCCGATAGAAATATGTTATGGTCGTTGCGAAGAGTTTCGCAGAGCGACACAAAGTCGCCGTGAGTGAGCAGTTTGTGGCCGTATCGAGCCTCCACACGTTCGCGAAGTAGCGCAACATTCGGGTTTTTAAGGTTTATCTTCATTCTCAATTCTTTGTGTCGGCAAAAGTAAACATTTTTTTGCAAACCCAATCAAAACTCCGTGTATTTTTATCCATCGAAAACAGACGCTCGGGGTGGCAAAAAGACGGTGTCGTCAAAATGCTACTTTTGACGACACCGTTTCTTAATCGGAGCAACTTGTTACTTCCTTTGGCAATAGTCTATCGCACATTCGGGAGTGCAAAATACCATACCAAACCAGTAGTTATCAGTTGTTGCATTTTTTAATGCTTCATTCCATTCTGTGTAAGCATTCTTTACATCCTCATCGTCGAGTGCTTTTTCCCAGTCAGGGTCTGCTTGGGTTATCTCGTAAAGGCGATGCATCAACTTGTCATGGATTCTGTCGCAATCGTCATTGCTCGTTGCAGTTTCCAATTCTTTTGTTGCTTCTTCGTAGGCACTGATAAAGTCACTACCTGTTGATGAACAAGACACCAACATAAGTACTGCTATAAGCAGTTGAAAGATAACTAGTTTTTTCATAACAATTGAGTTTTAGAATGTTGAAAATTTAGAGTTATGTAGTTTTTATTATTTTTCAAGATATAACCATTTCTCAAGTTTGCCATTCTTGAAATAATAGCGGGCGTAGGGAGTGTTGGCATTCACTCCGTAGTAATAGTCACCGCCCGATTTATAGCGTTTTTGGGAGCCAATAGATAGCAGCTCATACACCATATATTCACCCATTCGTTGACCTCCACTGAGTCTGCCGGGTACGTCTTGTTCTACCATCATAGCTCGCAAAGCATCCACAGAAATTCCAAGAAGTTCATCATTTAAAAAATGAGACCCCTCAGGCGAATTTGTGTCTAAAGAGAGTATCCAGCACATTGTTCCACCTATGTTCGCCTGAAGCAGAGCGTTCATGCCGCAGTTTCTATTTCCGTACATTACCACATACCCGGGGTCATTCTCGTTTGTGCCGTATCCCAGTGCTATGTTTTTGCCGGACCAAGCAAATTCCAGTTTTTCGCCTTTGCCACCTTCTGTGGACGCAAAGTAACAGCTGAGAATCACCGTTGTGCCTTCATCTCCAAAGTCGAACACCCTGAATTCAGCATAACTTTTATTTGCATCAACCATACCTCCTTTTTCTTGGTTAATAAACATCCCACTGATGTTCTTCTTTAAGTAGAAATCGCTTTTTATAATCTTATCCTGAGCATGGGAGCAAAAGCTTATAGTGACAAGCAGCAGTGTTGATAATACTAACTGAAGTTTTTTCATAATAATTGAGTTTTAGAATGTTGAAAATTTAGAGTTCTGAATAATTAGTTGTTAGAATTATACTCAATATATTCAGTCATAAGTTTCCGTTCGTCGTTGACATTGTCTATTTTCCAAACGCCGTCTTCTTTAACGAGTTTTACAGTAAGAGTTTCCCAATTCGTTTTAATTTTGGCGGTAGCTGTTGTAGCTGTGATATCGGAGATTTTAATGCTTTTAATAGTAATATCATCTTGAGCCTGAGTCAGAATATCGTGGTCAAGAAATCCGATTTCTCCTTCCAAACGTTCATCAATTTCTCGAGTTTTATCAATAAGAGCTTTAAACGAACGAGTACATGCCGTTTTTTCGTTTGGAGCGGAATAAATCTCCTTTACACGTTTTTTAATAACATCCTCTGAGTCGAGTGCCGGAGCTTCTACTACCTCCTGCTTAATAGTATCCACTTTAGTAGTGTCGACTTTTGTGGTATCGACTTTTGTGGAATCAGGAGTTTGGTTTTCTTGAGTTTTACCGTTACTGCATGCACACATCAGCACAATAGCAGCGAAATAGAATAGTTTTTTCATTGTTTTGATTTTTTTGTTTACTCTTTTTGTTTTTCCTTTAAGTCGTTTTCTTCTTTAACGGTCTGATAATTATTGATAATTGCACCGGTAACAAGATTCAGAAGAAGGAATACAGCTATAACAAACCAAGAAATGTGGTAGATGTTAATAACCGTTGGGTTTACTTTAATTACGCCCAGATTGGAAGCAGTAATGTGATTATATCTAAGGTCGGTCCAGTCTTCCCCTGTCAATTCTCTAAAGAGAGTGAACATCGCTTCGTCAAGAGAGCCGAACGGGTCCGGCGAGTTGGCGGGGGCATTAGGAGCAATCTTCATAAATTGTTCATAATGTAGTTTGTCTTCTCCTGTCAATTGGTCAGGATTCGGGAGCTTAAACAGTCCCACCCCGATAATCGCATATAGATAGATAAAGATGACGAACAGAATCACATTGTAGAACATCGCACTGAAAGAGCGGATAAGAACTGTTATAATAACCTTTATCTCTTTTGCCGTTCGAATTAGCCTGAGCACACGGAACACGCGCAAAACTCGGAGCGCCATCATCATGGAAGCATTATCAACCAATGTCTCCGGAATGTATCCAATAATGACGAGCGTCAAGTCGAAGATATTCCATCCATTTGTGAAGAAATTACGGATATTTTGTGCTGCAATAAATCGAACAGCTATTTCAAATGTAAAAATGTACAGGATAATATGTTGCACCAACACTATATTCGGATTATAAGTATAGGTTTCAACTCCTATAAGTACGGAATTAATAATAATTATTCCGATTATAGCGAATTCAAACCATTTGTTGGTAGCTATGCGTTTTGAAATATCTTGTATTTTATTCATTTATAATTTATCCGATCTTTGTGCTCGAAAATTAAGGCTATCGTAGCAACTATATTGCCGAAACCACGATAGCCTTATTCATTGATAATTAAGTATTATTTCATTTCTTGAGCGGCTTTCAACATCTTCATCTGTATTTTCGAATATCGAGCTGCCTGCGAAGCTGTCAAATTACCTTTAGCACCACTCAACTTATCACCAAATTCCTCTGCTTGTTGCAAGAGAGCCGGATATTCTGCCATAGCAGTCATATCGCCCTTGGATGCTTTCTTCAATAAAGCGATGTACTTGTCAACATATTTCTCGTATGAGTCAAGCGCTGCGTCCCAATCTTCAGAAGATGACGACGAGCTGCTTTCTGCTACTTCTTCTTCTGCATCGCTATCATCAGCATCATCCGATGAAGATTCTATACCTTCTGAATTTGAAGATTTTTCTTTGTATTCTGCATATTTTCCAGAAGACCATCGAGGTTTAACTACGATATAGACTCCTTCTTTGAAAAGTTTATCAAGTTCTTCTTGGTCTTTGGGAGTGATTTCGTTAAGATTATCGCGGTCTTCCATTTGAGCACGTACAGAACCGGCATGAAGAATACGATTAAATTGCCCATTATCATAGTCGTAGGTTGCCTCAACATCATAATGTGAAAGCTCACCTATTTTAACGTGGTTTTTGTCAAGCACTTCAACATCGAAATCAAAGCCGTAGTCAGTAGCAACAGATTTGGAAACCTGTAAAGCTAATGAAGATGTGATTACTCGATACTCTTCACCATCTTCTTTTTCGTTTGACATCGTAACAACTACTTCTTGGTCGGCAACTGTAATATAATCAGCTAACTGGCCGAGTTCTGCCTCAACTTTGAACGTAACACTGTTTCCGTCACTCTTGTCTCCTCCACAAGCAGCAAAGCACACTGCAAATGCTGCGAATGCTAATAATTTTAATGTTTTCATTTTGTTATTGAATTTGATTTATAAATTAGGTTTATTATTTTAGGTTCGTTTTTAGAGTATTTTTTCTCGAAAGCAAAAATAGTAATATAAGAACTATATGTACTATCCCATTTTGTTCCTTTTTTTTAACTTTAAATTATTCCATTTAATTCCTTTTTTGGTTTTCTTTGAACTTCTGCACAAAAGTTAGTAATTTTGCAATATGCAGCAGGATTATGACTCGTCTACCTCCGGCTACCTAGTGGATTCTTTCGAAGGAATCAGCAGCCAATTTACCGATGTAACTATACTAAGTACATCGGACGTAAACGTTGTGGCTAAAGCGAAACGCTATGGGCGTTGGTGGTTGCTGAAAGGCTTGAACAAGAAGGTGGCTAACCAAACCGCATATATGCAGCGGCTTAGAAAAGAACTCGAATTGCTTACGCAATTGGAGCATCCGTTATTGGTGACAACAATAGGGTTGGAAAAGGTAGACGAAATCGGCTACTGCATCGTGATGGAATATGTGGAAGGCACGACGCTGAAAGAATGGCTAAAGGAAGAGCAAACTCGCAAAGAGCGAAGAAGAATTGCTATTCAGTTGGCAGAGGCTGTCGACTATATACATTCCAAGGGCATCGTCCATCGCGACCTGAAGCCGGAGAATATTATTGTCACCCAAAATGGCAAAAACGTAAAACTGATAGACTTCGGGCTTGCCGACACCTGCAGTTACGCCATACTGAAACAACCGGCAGGCACTCTGCAATATATGTCACCCGAACAAATGCAGATGACCGTAGCGGATGTGCGAAACGACATTTATAGCCTTGGCGTTGTCTTTAGCCAAATGAATCTCGGATTTGGGTTTCGACATATTATTCACAAATGTCTTAAGCCGATAGACCTTCGATACCGGAACGTGTCTGAGTTGCATAATGCCATACTTAAACGAGATAAAATCACAACAAGATTAGCTTGGGTTGCTACTATATTTTTGGCAGTGATAATGGCTTTCGTCGTTCTAACTCAAACGCTTCGAGTGAGCGAACTCACACACGAGATTAGCAGAAGCAAACAAAACCAAATGGGGATTAACGAAACTGTTTCGTCGCTGAATGACAGTCTGCTGCGAGTTACGACTGCTCACCGAGAATTGTTGAAAAAACAACAGGCTCAGGAAGAAGAACGGAAAAGAGTGGACGACGCTATTAAAGAAGGAAAGATTACCATCGACAAAGCCGTCAAGGCTGCCGGCGTTATGCATCATCTCGACACGCTAAAATCTTTCGACAGTCTTAATATGGATATTTTTAACAGGATTCATGAAAGTAGAACTGCATACAATCGCTACCTGTCGACGATTAGCGGCGAATTTACCGAAAACGAGATGGCAGAAATAACGAATGCCCTCACAATTTACGATGGTAATATGGTAACGAAAATGATGAATCGATACACTCAACTGAAAAATGCTCATGATAAATCAATTATGCATGGAGATTGAGACAGCTCTCAATCATAAGATAAAGACACCAAAAGACTTCGACTTTTTAAGAGAAAACATCTATGCACGTCTGCACATGCTCGTCAGCAGAACCACATTGATGCGTGTTTGGGGTTATTTAAATGAAGACGTTACGCCAAGGAACGGAACGCTCTCTATATTGGCTGAATTCCTGGGCTATCGCGACTGGGAAGACTATTGCAAAAATGCAATTTTGTCGAAAGAACAACAGAGCAATCCCGTTTTAAACAGGCGACTGAGCGTGGCTTCGTCGCTAGATCCCGGCGATTGTCTGCGCCTCACTTGGCAACCCGACCGCGTGTGCGACGTCGTCTATCTCGGCAATCTTACGTTTCGGGTTGAGGCATCTACTAACACCCGTTTGCGTAGAGGCGACACCTTCCAATGTAGTTTGATAATTGAGGGTGAGATGTTATATATCGACAACCTCATACAAGGTGACGCTCCGGCTATAGCCTATGTCTGCGGAAAGAAATCCGGAGTGAGATACGAGTATATTTTGCCGAATAAGGTTGATTGTCAGTGATATATACACTCTGAATATGCCGCCCTGCAGGCGCGCCTCGGTGCGTTCTGCCGGGCGAGTAGTGTGCTATCCGGACATACACATCGTGTCGAGATACGATGAGGATGAAAAGCCCCGGGGCGTCAATTGTGGGATAACGACATGTGCAAAAAAGTGCAGGAGCGACTTACCCGAGAAATGTCACCCCTGCACACTCACACTTATTTAATGCCGGATAAAAGCCTAACTAAAGTATCGTAAATACTTAGAAAACTTAACCCTAAAATAAACCCCACTATATTCTTTCTTCCGATTAAATGCCCCGATATATATTCATAACAAATATTGCCAATTCAAATATTGCCAAAGGAATATACACTTTTTTGAGTTTCAAAAAATTATTAATCTTTGTGATATAATCAAGAGAATATTTGATTCTCAAAAAGAGTAAAATCGGATATGCAACAAGCGCCGGAAGTAAGATTATAATATTCGGATTTAGTTCAATCGCCGAAACGAACTGCCCATGACACAACAAGATTAACGCTCTCGTCATTCCGCACCCCGGACACGGGATGTGGAAGATTAATTTGGAAGGACAAATTGTTATGTGCAGATGAAACACTCCAATGAGTATCATCCAAACAAAACCTGTCGCATAAAACAGCGTAGCAAACGTGATGTCGCTTTTGTCCTGTTTTGTCAAGACTGTCGTTTTCGTGTCGTTTATATTGGATTAAATAGCAAGTTCGAGTTTAATCTTATTCGCTTTAGATGTGCGCTTCTTTGCTGTAAAGAGGTCAATCAAAGTACCAATACCGAATATACCGCAGGTCAGCAATTTGACAACGCCCATACCGGTGTCACCAAGATAGAATCTATCGATTCCTAAGTTCCCTAAAAAAAAGTCAAGAATTAATGTCGTTGTCGGACTTTTAAAATCAAGAGACATCAATTCCTCGAAACGGTCATCATCTACCGACTCAAGAGTTCTTTTGATTGAAGGCAAATCCTCTTCTGCAAATTTACTGTTATGAGCGGCAATAAATTGGGTTACATGTTGTTTGTCCATTTTCTCTAATGTTTTAAAATGTTTATAATAAATTTAAATTTAAATTTCTTAATTTACTCTTTGTCGCAAAGATAATTCATTCAATAATTAATATTTTGTTCCATTTGATTCCTTTTTTTGTTTTCTTTTCACATTTGCACAAAAGCGATAAAAGTTGTGAACGGAAATACTAAGATATCGGTGGTCAGTAGCGCCTGATAGGTTGCAGCAAGATGCGACGCTGTTAATTATCAGCATAATACACAACAACGAATGCTTCAATAGGGGCCCAGTATGCCTGTGGTATAAAAAAAGAAGATGTACCAATTTTGATACATCTTCCTTCGAGAGAATGAACAGCGATTGCTATTATGCTTTGTTTTTGTCGCGGATTTCTACGCGGCGAATCTTTCCGCTGATGGTTTTAGGCAGTTCGTCGACAAACTCTACAACGCGTGGATATTTGTAAGGCGCAGTTGTGCGCTTTACGTGGTCTTGAATCTCCTTGATAAGGTCTTCGCCTGCTTTGTCGCGGTAAGCGGGAGCGAGTACGATTGTTGCTTTGACCACTTGCCCACGGATTTCGTCGGGAACGCCGGTGATGGCACATTCGACGACGGCGGGGTGTGTCATCAGAGCGCTTTCGACTTCGAATGGGCCGATGCGATAGCCCGACGACTTGATGACGTCGTCTTTACGACCGATGAACCAGAGGTATCCGTCTTCGTCGCGCCAAGCAACGTCGCCGGTATGGTAGATGTTGTCGTGGTATGCCTCGTGGGTGAGTTGCGGGTCGCGGTAGTATTCTTTGAACAGACCAAGCGGGCGATGTCCATCGTGTGTGCGAACCACGATTTCGCCTTGTTCGCCGTCTTCCGCCCGGCGGCCGTCGGAGGTGAGCAGGTCGATGTCGTATTCCGGACCTTTTTTGCCCATCGAGCCGGGTTTGGGCTCGAGCCACGGGTAGGTCGCTATGGTGAGCGTTGTTTCGGTTTGTCCGAAGCCTTCCATAAGTTTTATTCCGGTAAGGCGTTTCCACTCTTCGTAGACGCTCGGGTTGAGGGCTTCGCCGGCGATAGTGCAATATTTCAGGCTGGAGATGTCGAATTTCGTCAAGTCTTCGCGAATGAGGAATCGGAACACCGTCGGTGGTGCGCAGAACGACGTGATATGGTAGTCGTGAATCATATGTAGCACGTCGACGGGCTTAAACTTTTCGAAGTCGTAGACGAATACATTTGCTCCGGCAATCCATTGACCGTAGAGTTTGCCCCAAACGGCTTTTCCCCATCCGGTGTCGGCGAGTGTCAGGTGTAGGCTGTCTTCGTGTAGGTTGTGCCAAAACGAGCCGGTGATGATGTGTCCGAGCGGGTATGTGAAGTCGTGTGCCACCATCTTTGGTTCGCCGGTTGTTCCGGAGGTAAAGTACATCAGCGAAATGTCGTCGTTAGAGTTGACGTTGTCGGGACGCACGAATGGGGCAGCCTCGTCGCATCCGCGGGTAAAGTCGTCCCAACCGTCGGGCACGTTGGGTCCGATAGAGATGACGTGTTGCAGCGAGGGGCACTTAGGCATTGCGTCTTGGATGTGCCCGATAACAATGTCGTCGCCAACGGCTACGATGGCTTTGATGTCTGCGGCGTTACAGCGGTAGACGATGTCTTTGCCGGTGAGCAGGTGTGTTGCCGGAATGGTTACGGCGCCGATTTTGTGAAGTGCTATGATGGAGAACCAGAATTGGTATCTACGCTTGAGAATGAGCATCACCATATCGCCTTTGCCGATGCCCAGCGAGGTGAAATATGCCGCAGCCTTGTCGCTCTCGCGCTTGATGTCGGCAAATGTAAATTGGATGGTTTCGCCTGCTTCGTTGGTCCAGAGCAGGGCTTTCTTGTCGGGGTTTGTTCGTGCCCATTCGTCGACAACGTCGTAGCCGAAGTTGAAATTGTCGGGAACGTTGACGTGGAAATTTTGCATGAAGTCCTCGTAGGAGTCGAAACTCGTCTTTGCGAGAAATTTTTCTAACATAATATGTTGTTTTTACAGATTAACAGATGATGGCAATGAAGCGAAGCGGTTGGTCGCCGATGGCTTTCATGCCGTGAGGGTGACGTGCGTCGTAGATGATAGTGT
>SAMEA3663025__coassemble_1315_pt1 | contig 11197 bp, 10 predicted proteins | sample SAMEA3663025__metabat2_low_PE_014 | metagenome-assembled genome bin SAMEA3663025 (sample SAMEA3663025) | pig gut metagenome | biome: pig gut; feature: pig-associated habitat; material: faeces | place: France | collected 2012
CATTCATAGGCTGTGCCACATTTGCCGGAGCCACCGGAGCCTTGCCCCGAGCAACTGTACGACGAGCCGCAACGACCGCCGCCACCGGAGCATTCATAGGCTGTGCCGCATTTGCCTGAGCCGCCTGAGCCTTGTCCCGAGCAACTATATGATGAACCACATTTGCCGCCGCCACCGGAGCATTCATAGGCTGTGCCGCATTTGCCTGAGCCGCCGGAACCTTGACCGGTGCAACTATATGACGAACCACATTTACCGCCACCTCCGGTGCAGCTATATGATGTGCCGCATTTCCCATCTGCCTTTGCTTCGGCTACACCACTTCCTTCCGTGAATAATGCCGGGGCAACAAGCCCTGCGCCTATTACCATCGATAGTTTCTTCAAAAATTCCCTTCTTGATAAATCTTTTTTGTCTTTCATGTCTCTCCGTATTTGTCTTTACAAAGATATAAACAGAATTGAAGAAAAGCAAATCGGCAAGGCTATTTCTTTTGGATTGCCGAAATTAAATCTGCAACGACAAATGTGCTGCCACCTATATATATAAAGTCGCTGCTGCAACTGTCGGCTTTGGCTTGTCGGTAAGCTTGCTCGACGGTAGGGAAAGCAACACCGTCGATGCCGTTTTGTCGAGCAATCGACAGCAAAGTGGTTGCATCCATAGCGCGTTTTACGCCGGCTTGAGTGAAATAGTATGCGGCGTCTTTAGGCAACAAAGGCATAATGTGGGCTACGTCTTTGTCGCTTACAAAACCGATAACAATTCTCAGTGTTTTGTAGCTTTCTCGAGCCAGTTGACGTGAAATGTATTCAAATCCGCCGATGTTATGCCCCGTGTCGCAGAAGGTGCGCGGACGGTCGCCGATTTTCATCCATCGTCCCATCAGACCGGTCAATTCGCATACGTTGGCAAATCCGTTTGTTACGCTTCCGGTTGATATGCATAGCCCTAACTCGTTCAGTACTTTGACGGCAACGAGTACGGTGTTGGCATTTTTCAATTGACACTCGCCGCTAAGTTCGTCGATAATTTGTCCGAAAGAATACGTGTCGATGACCCATCGGTCGTTGATGCGCCGTGCATCGAATATCTCGTTGTTTTGTTCGGCAAAAATCCCGGAAGTATTAACCTCGGAAATTCTTTTGCGAAACACCGGCTCGGTTTCGGGGGTGGTTTCGCCAATGACAACAGGTGCTGAAGGCTTGATTATTCCGGCTTTTTCTTTGGCAATTTGAGCGAGCGAATCGCCGAGCAGAGCGGTGTGGTCGAGCGAAATGTTGGTGATAATCGACGCAATCGGCTCGATTATGTTTGTGCTGTCGAGGCGTCCGCCCAAGCCGGTTTCGATGACGGCAAAATCCACGTTACTCTTTTTAAAATAAGTAAACGCCATAATCGTTGTCAACTCGAAAAAAGAAGGCTTTCGTCCGGTGTAGTCTGAGTTGAGAAATGTGTCGACAAACTCGGTTACAAATTCTTCGCTTATCATTTTTCCGTCGACTCTTATTCGCTCGCGAAAGTCGACCAAATGAGGCGACGTATATAGGCCGACGTGGTAGCCTTCACTTTGCAGGATGGCTGCTAACAGATGCGCAGTAGAACCTTTGCCGTTGGTCCCGGCAATGTGGATTGTGTTGAGTGATTTGTGTGGATTGCCAAATAGTTTGGCAAGTTCGAGGGTGGTTTCCGGCCCGGGCTTATATGCTTGTACGCCAACGTGTTGGAACACAAGCGTTTTGTTGTATAGATAGTCTAATGCTGATTGGTAGTCCATACTGTTAATAAATTAGATAACCTGCGATGGCGGCAAGCGTGACAATTAGAATAGGATGAAGTTTATAAAAGTACGCCAAAATAAAAGCAACAACGCAAATGGTGATGCTCGACCATAGTTCTTGGAAATTTTCGCGGTTCATCAGCAATAAGGCAGCCGAGCCGATTAGCCCGACAACGACCGGGCGAAGTCCGGCAAAAATACCTTTAATAATAGCGCTGTCTTTGTGGTGTTGGATGAATCGGCTCGTGAAAAGTACGAGGAAAAAAGAGGGTAGGACTACTGCCGTAGTTGCAATAATTGCACCTAAAATGGTGTTTCCTGTTGCCGTGTAGCCGATATATGTAGCGGAATTAATGCCTATCGGACCGGGAGTCATTTGCGAAATGGCAACAATGTCGGTAAACATTTGTTCGGTAATCCATCCGGGACCCATAATTTCGTGGCGAATGAGCGACAACATTGCATAGCCTCCGCCGAAGCCGAAGATGCTAATCTTGAAATATGCCCAAATCAGTTGTAAGTAGATATTCATTGTTGGTCCTCCTTCTTTATTTTTTTAATGTTTCGTCCGTAAATCAGGTAGCCTGCCAAGCCGCCTAAAACGATGAAAAATATCGGACTTGAAATGATTGGAAAATCCGCCCATATCAATAGGGATATGGCTAACGGAATTATAAAGTTCTTACGATTGATTTTTGCCGATTTTGCAGTGGTAAAAACCGGAGAAAGGATTAGCGCCACTACAGCGGGGCGGATTCCCATAAATATTCTTGTCAGAGTTTCGCTGCCCTTGATGGTTTCGGGCGTAAGAAACATCGCAATGGCAAGAATTATCAGAAACGATGGTAGGATAGTGCCCAACGCAGCCATAATACTACCGCTGAGTTTTGTGAGTTTGTAACCAACGCCGATTGCCATGTTGACCGACATAATTCCCGGCAAAGATTGTGCAATCGCTAATTGGTCGATAAATTCTTCTTTAGTCAACCATTTGTGAGTGTCGACGATATCTTTTTCGATAAGTGCAATCATAGCCCAACCACCGCCAAAAGTGAAAGCACCTATCTTAAAAAATGAGTAGAATAATTGTAAATTTAATCGGTTCATCAATTCCAAAGTTTTTGCAAAATTACGCTATTTAGATAGATTGACAAAACGTAAATGTTGAAAATGTTGACTCTCTTATTTGGATAGTATCATCGCCGGCAATTTAGTCAGAATTATATCAAAAAGTTTTGTCGAGCGATTTAAATGACGTAATTTTGTGGCAGATAAACTGCTATGCCAATGACTCAACTCAGTAACAGTCGCTTCCAAACAACTGCTAAGGTGGTGAGACCGGCATACGAGATTGCCTTACTATACTTTTTTGACTAACATATGACGAAGAGGATAATCACATACTTATTACTGACCGTCTTTTGGACGATATCTGCTTGCGGTCAGAAGAGCTATGAAGATGCTGATATTAAAGGCTTTTCAGAGCTAATCGGAAAGCCTGAAGTGGTGGTTCTTGACGTAAGAACAGCCGACGAGTTCAATGAAGGTCATATTGAAAATGCCCTAAACATTGATATTAATCAGAGCAACTTCTTGGAGAAAGTTAAAGAGACGCTCCATAAAGATAAAACCATTGCCGTGTATTGCAGAAGCGGGAGACGGTCGGCCAAAGCGGCAGAACGACTAAGTTCGGAAGGCTATAAGGCTGTGAATCTCTCGGGTGGTATAATTGCATGGACAAACAGCAATATGCCGATAACAACCGATACTTACGAGGTTGATGTGTTCAAGACTAAGAGCGGAAAGACGGTCAAGTTTCACGCACTAATGCACGCCTGTGTCAGAATTGAGTATGACGGAAAAGAGATAGAGATTGACCCGGTGTCAAAATTGCGTGATAGAACTATTGACTATTCTGCGATGCCCAAGGCAGACTACATCTTCGTGACACATGAACACCCTGACCATTTCGACCCGGAAGCAATCAAGCAACTGACGGGTGAAACCACATTGCTTATAACAAACAAGCGGTGTGGTGATATGTTGGGGTATGGTCATGTGATGGCAAACCACGATACTTACAAGATTGCGGACGATTTCTTGGTCGAAGCGGTACCGGCATACAATTCGACCGAGGCTAACCGAAAGTTTCACCCCAAAGGAAGAGATAACGGTTTTATCTTGACCATCGACGGACTTAGAATCTATATTGCCGGAGATACGGAAGACATTCCGGAATTGTCGGACATTAAAGACATTGACATTGCTTTTCTCCCTTGCAACCAACCGTTTACTATGACACCTGACCAACTTGTGAGAGCCGCAAGGACGGTGAAACCAAGAGTATTGTTTCCCTATCACTGCGGTGGTACAGACCTAAGTGGCGTTTCAAGAGTTTTGAAAGATGACGGTATTGAAGTAAGAATAAAACACTTCTAATAATTGTATGGTTCGTAATCTCTTGTTAGTGGCCTTGGGTGGTGGTTTGGGTTCTGTATGTCGCTACCTTGTTTCGCGAATAGTAGAGTCGTCATTTCCTTGGGGAACTTTTGCTGTCAACATTCTTGGCTCACTACTCATAGGGCTTCTTGTCGCTCTTGTAGGAAAAGGTATTGTGTCAAACGAAATTAAACTCCTTCTCGTTACCGGTTTTTGCGGAGGCTTTACTACCTTCAGTACCTTTGCAAATGAATCTTTTGGAATGATGAAAACAGGAGATGTGCTCCTTTTTGCCGTCTATGTCGGGGCAAGTGTTTTCGTCGGCATCTTTGCGGTATGGTGCGGGCTGAAACTTGTGGGAGGTTAGCGTATGAAACAACAAGGAAAGAGAGCAATAGTCGTCGGTGCATCTTCCGGCTTAGGAAAGGAAGTGGCAAAGATTCTGATAGAACAAGGCTGGACGGTTGGTGTGGCTGCAAGACGTGTTGAACTTCTACATAATATTGGGGCAGCAGCCGTCGAGCATATCGACGTGACCTCAGATGACGCAACGGAAGCATTGCAAAGACTAATCGGTAAGTTGGGCGGCTTGGACTTGTTTTTCTACTCATCGGGCATAGGAAAGCAGAACCGCGAATTAAAAGAGGATATAGAACTGGCAACGGTGAACACTAACGGTATGGGCTTTACGCGGATGATAGGCGAGGCATACCGATATTTTTCAAAGCAAGGATACGGACACATAGCAGTCATTACTTCGATAGCAGGCACTAAAGGGCTTGGACCCGCTCCATCTTACTCCGCCACAAAAGCCATGCAGAACGTCTATCTTCAGGCTCTTGAACAACAAGCTTATAGCCGTGGACTTGACATTGTATTCACGGATATACGTCCGGGCTTTGTTGATACGGCTTTGCTGAGTAGCGATTTCCATTACCCGATGATGCTTCGTCCGGAAAGTGTGGCAAAGGAGATTGTATATGCCATCAATAAACGTAAGCATATACGTGTAATTGATTGGAAATATAGAGTATTGACCGCCTTTTGGAGAAGAATACCCAGATGGCTTTGGAGAAGGTTTAAATTATGAAACGTCTTATGGATAATCAGCAAGAGATATTCCCGAGTAGATGAGGGCGGGGCGGTTATAGGCTCAGCCACAAGAGGCGAGTGTCATAGTGGCTCCGGGCTTCTTCATCCCGTAGTGCATCTTCATGTGTTCAATTCCAAGGGCGAAATCTACTTGCAACGTCGACCGGATTGGAAAGACATACAACCGGGGAAATGGGATACTGCCGTTGGCGGTCATGTCGACTATGGTGAAACACCTGATGTGGCTCTACGCCGGGAAGTGCGTGAAGAACTTGGAATTTCAGACTTTATCCCTGTGTTTGTTGATAAGTATGTGTTTGAAAGCACACGAGAGCGTGAACTTGTTTATGTACACCGAACAACCTATGATGGCGAAATAAATCCGTCAACTGAGGAACTGGATGGCGGTCGTTTCTGGACTGTACTTGAGATTCGAGAGGCTATGGGTAAAAACGTGCTGACTCCGAACTTTGAAAGCGAGTTTAAAAGATGCTTTGCAAAAGAGTAGGGCATTCTGAATGTAAGAGAATATGTCATAATTAATGTTAAAGTGTGCCTCTTTGAGTGTACACCTCGGTTTTTCGACTCCGTGGACGACTATTGCGAATTATACGTAGATTTTTGACCAAAAGTGGTGATTATCTAAAGTTTATTTTGTATCTTTGTCCAATATTAATGACCTGCGATATTAGACCTTAAGAATCATTTTGAGTTGAAAAATATGTGTAAATTTGGTAATTGACTGATTGTTAGAGTTTTATATAACAATCGGTGTCCCCAAATAATGTTTTGTTAAGAAATGAGGAGGTTCTGTCGCAATATAAATAAATAAACTGATGGAGAGTGATTACTTGTATTATTGTGTCGGAGCGGTTTTATTGAGCTGCTTGCTCGCGGGCATTTTAATACCACAGATATTATTGATATCATTTCGTAAGAAATTGTTTGATTTGCCGAATGAGCGAAAGATACATTCGAGCACGGTTCCGCGTCTGGGTGGTATAGCCTTCGGTCCGGTAATATTGTTTAGCGTTATGTTTATCTTAGCGCTGAATATGTTGCTCAATAATGTGCACATTATTCCGGTGTCGGAGCAAGACTCTATTCAAATGTCTCTTTTTATATGCTCGGGCATCTTGCTTTATCTTGTCGGTATAGCCGATGACTTAATCGGCGTGAGGTATCGTGCCAAGTTTATCGTGCAAATCGTTTGCGGCATTATGTTTGTTGCTTCCGGGCTGTGGCTCGGCGATTTATTTGGGCTATTAGGAATAAGCGGTATGCCTGTTTATGTGGGCTATCCATTGACGGTGCTGATGGTTGCCTTTTTTATAAACGCCATCAATCTGATTGACGGTATCGATGGTCTGGCATCCGGACTGACGGCTGTCGCTTTGCTCGTCTATGGATTTGTCTTTCTGAAAGTAGGAGATTTTATCTTTGCATTGATAGCATTCTCGGCATTTGGCGTGCTTTTGCCGTTCTTCTATTATAACGTATTTGGCAACGTTCAAAAGCGAAAGAAAATCTTTATGGGCGATACAGGCTCGCTTACTATCGGTATTATTGTCAGTGCAATGACATTGCGACTGATGTCTGCCGACGAAGGGCTTGCAGAAATGGATATCAATCCGGTAATAGTTGCTTTTACTCCGCTTATTGTGCCGAGTTTTGATGTTTTTAGGGTCGTTATGCTCAGGTTCCGCAATCATACAAACCTGTTCTTGCCCGACAAAAATCACATCCATCACAAACTCTTGGCGGCGGGTATGAATCAGCATTCGGCACTTATTTCGATTGTGTCTTTCTCTCTGCTGCTTACGTTGAGTAATATTGCTTTGGATTCTTATGTAAATATAAATATACTATTGGTTGCTGATGTTTTAATATTTACCATAGCTAATATTATTATTTCAAAATTTATACTTAAACGAAAAACTTCACAAAATAAACTATAATGAGAATTATAAGACTATTGATTATTTTGCTGATAAGCATTGTAGCAGTATCGTGCGCAGTTGAAAAGCAAGTAAACTATTTCCAGGATTTAAAACCGGGACAAGAGATAAAGAAACTTCAAATGTCATCGGAGGTTGTCGTACAGCCGGGCGATAAATTGTATATACGAGTCAGCAGTAGGGACGAGGTGCTCGTAAAACTCTTTAATCTGTCGGAGGCAACAACGTCGTCGAACAAAGTAATAGTAGGCTATACTGTAAGCTCGTTGGGTACCATCGATTTCCCGGTGTTGGGCTCACTCTCAGTTCTTGGCAAGACGAAAACGCAGGTTTCTGAGTTGATTAAGTCGGAACTGGTAAGCAAAAATTTTGTAAAAGACCCGGTTGTAACTGTTGAATTTCTCAATCTTGGCGTATCGGTATTCGGCGAAGTTAAAACGCCAGGCCGTTACCCGATAGAGCGTGACCGCATTACGATTCTCGACGTGCTGAGCCTTGCGGGCGATTTGACCATCCAAGGCCGCCGCGACAATATCAAGGTGATTCGCGACGAGGGTAGTGTCCATCGTGTGTATTCTATCGACTTGACATCCGGTCAAGGTGTATACGAATCGCCTGTTTTCTATCTTCAACAAAATGACGTGGTCTACGTTGAGCCTAATTCAATGAAAGCGCGACAATCGACAGTCAACGGCAACAGCGTGAGAAATATATCGTTCTGGATGTCGTTAGCATCGCTATTAACAACCATTGCAGTCCTCGTATTTAAATAGTATAGTATTATGGAAAACAAACAAAATACTGCCAAACAGGCTTCCCAACCGGGGGAATTTATGCGTATTCAAGATTTATTTTACCTATGCCTCTCCAAATGGTATTGGTTTGTGATTTCGATGGTTATTGCTTTGGGATTGGCTTGCTTATATATTATGAAAACGCCGCCTGTTTATACTCGTGTTGCAACTTTGCTCTTCAAAGATGAGTATAGCGGTGAATCGAATCTTTCGGCAGAGATTAGCACTTCGTTTGCAACTATGGGGTTGGCAAATCAACGTACCAACGTGTTTAACGAAATGGTGGCTTTGCAGTCACCTTCGTTAATGGTTGACGTAGCTAAACGTTTGCAACTCTATATGAACTATTCTGTAGAAGGTCGTTTCTACAATCGTCCGCTTTATGGCAAGACTTTACCGGTCAGCGTTTCTCTGGTTGACATTCCTGACGAAGTAGGCGCCGGGCTTACTGTTCGTATTCTTAATGCTAAAGATGTTGAACTTTCGGCGTTCTACAAGAACGAAGATGTGTATGAGAAAACCATCAAAACTACATTTGGCGTTGCAACTCAAACGCCTATTGGCAAGGTGATTGTGACACCTTCTGCGGCTTTCACTACCGACGGAGTAGAGCCGATTTTGGTTAGCAAAACGAGTATTTTCAATGCCGGAGTGGCGTGTCTTGGCGGTTTGTCGGTTGAGCTCAACGACGAGATGTCGGCGGTTGTTAAGATGTCGTATTTTGATACCTGTCCGGAACGTGCAGTCGACATTATGAATACGTTAATTCAGGTCTATAATGAAAAATGGATTGAAGACAAGAATCAAATTGCAGTGAGCACTTCCGCATTTATCAACGACCGTTTGGCTGTTATCGAAAAAGAACTTGGAAATGTCGACGAAAGCATTTCGTCATATAAGAGTTCGCAACTTCTTCCCGACGTACAAGCAGCATCCGGACTTTACATGAGTCAATCGAGTCAAAACGACGCTCAATTGCTGTCGCTCAACACGCAACTTTCGATTGCTCAATATGTAGCAGGTTTCGTCAATAGCCATACTGACAATAAGCAAATTTTACCGGCAAATGCCGGCGTTAATAATCAGGCGGTTGAGAATCAAATCAATTCGTACAACACATTGTTGTTGCAACGCAACAGTTTGGTTGCCAACAGTAGCGAAAGCAATCCTGTTGCCGCCGATATGGACAACCAATTGTCGTTGATGCGTGCCGCTATCTCGCAATCGTTGAGCAACTATATTGTTTCGCTGAAGACTCAGATTGCAAGTTTTGAGCGCAGTCAGCGTGAGACTACAAAGAAAATCGCCGCAAATCCTGAGCAGGCTATGCACCTTCTATCTGTTGAACGTCAGCAGAAGGTCAAAGAGTCGCTCTATTTGTTCCTTTTGCAGAAACGTGAAGAGAATGAGCTTTCGCAAGCCTATAGCTCGAACAAGACGCGCGTCATTATGCAGCCGTTCGGTAGCTCGGCTCCGACAACTCCGGTGCGCAGAAATATCTATATGATTGCAATCGTTTTGGGTTTGTTCGTTCCGTTGTTGGTGCTCTTTATCATTGAAAATATGAATGACAAGGTTCGCGGACGTGTCGACCTCGAAGGTCTGGCGATACCTTTTGTAGGCGAGATTCCTATGGCATTCAAGAAACGTAGCCGTTTCCGCATGCCTTCGTTCTTCGGCTTGCGGCGTAAAGATGTGGCGCAAAATGTGGGTATCGTTGTCAAAGAGAAGAATAGAAACATCATCAATGAGGCTTTCCGCGTTGTGCGTACCAACCTTGAGTTTATGGTCGCAGAGTCGGACGGTGCGAAAGTTGTTATGCTTACATCTGCCAATCCCGGTAGTGGTAAAACGTTTATATCGTCAAATCTTGCAATGTCGCTTGCCATCAAAGGCAAACGTGTGCTGGCTATCGACTTGGATATGCGAAAAGCAAGTCTAAGTAAAGTGTTTGATGCGCCCGAAAGAGGTATTTCAGGCTACCTGATTGGAAAGTTGTCATACGATGAAATCATTTTGCGCGGTGTTCAGAATCCGAATCTTGACGTTATCCCGGTGGGTGTAATTCCGCCCAACCCAACTGAATTGCTCTTCGACAGCCGCTTTGAAGAACTGATGAAGCGTGTTCGCCAAGAATACGACTATGTTATTATCGACTGTCCGCCTATTGAGATTGTTGCCGATTCGCAAATCATCAACCGTTTTGTCGACAATACTATTTTCGTTGTTCGTGCGGAATTGCTCGAGCGCTCGATGCTCCCGACTATTGAGAGACTCTATACGGATAAGAAGTACAAAAACTTGGGATTGGTGCTTAACGGCACATACCAAGCGCATACCGGAAAGCATGGTTACAGCTATCGTTACGGCTATAACTATGGTTATGGATACGGTTACGAATATAACGAATAATAGAATAAATAGGATATGAAAGGCATTGTATTAGCAGGCGGTTCAGGAACGCGTCTTTATCCGATAACTAAGGGTGTAAGCAAGCAATTGTTACCGATTTATGATAAGCCGATGGTCTACTATCCTATTTCGGCTCTGATGCTTGCAGGTATACGTGATATCCTAATTATTTCAACGCCGGATGATTTGCCCGGGTTCAAGCGTCTTTTAGGTGACGGCAGCGACTTTGGCGTGCGGTTTGAATATGCCGTACAGCCGTCGCCTGACGGATTGGCTCAAGCTTTCATCATTGGCGAAGATTTTATAGGCGACGATGCTGTTTGTTTGGTGCTTGGCGACAACATTTTCCACGGCGTTGGATTTAGCAAAATTCTATGTCAAGCGGTTGTCGATGCCGAGCAGAACGACAAAGCCACGGTTTTTGGCTATTGGGTCGACGACCCCGAGCGCTATGGCGTGGCTGAATTCGACAACGATGGTAACTGCCTTTCAATCGAAGAAAAACCCGAGCATCCCAAGTCGAACTACGCTGTTGTCGGTTTGTACTTTTATCCAAACAAGGTTGTCGAAGTGGCAAAAAATATAAAGCCGTCGGCTCGAGGCGAGTTGGAAATCACATCGGTCAATAAGCAATTTCTCGACGATAAGCAGTTGCGCGTATCCACTCTCGGACGTGGCTTCGCTTGGCTCGATACTGGTACACACGATTCGCTCGCCGAGGC
>SAMEA3663025__coassemble_1320_pt1 | contig 11168 bp, 14 predicted proteins | sample SAMEA3663025__metabat2_low_PE_014 | metagenome-assembled genome bin SAMEA3663025 (sample SAMEA3663025) | pig gut metagenome | biome: pig gut; feature: pig-associated habitat; material: faeces | place: France | collected 2012
GGGCTTACGACCGACATAGACGCGTGGTCAGCGCATTCTCCGGCACGATGACTGCAATAGCGGCACTGATGGCTGTTGCGATGTCGGCGATACGCTTAATCGACCCGCAGATGTTGGGAACGTCGCGCTCGGCACGGCGGATGGCTTCGCAGTTGGCAGGCATTCAGGCTGCCGACGATTCAGCGCTCTACATCGCATCGATAGCACTGTTGGTTGCTGCCATCGTGGTAGTTATTGCCATGCGTCGCAACCGCTATGCGAGCATTGTCGGAGCATTATTGCCGTGGATTTGCGCTACGATAGCAATTGATGCCGCCATCAATCCTGCAATCAAGAACAGCGTACCAGACTACGATTTTGCGATGAAAACGCGCGCGTTGCTCGGCGGCAACCCTGCCTATTATTTCTGTGCCGACGATATGGAAGAGAATGTGTTTACGGTCGATTTCTATCTTGACGACCGTGTCGAGGAGTTCCACTCGGCAGCGCAATTACCCGACAAAGGTTATATATTCTTCAAGGAGCACAATTTGGCAAAAATCGACAGCGTAATGTCGGGCATCGACACGCAAAAAGTGCTCGAAACGCCTAACGAATTTACGTGTTTCAAGGGTAGAATTTATCTCTATCGGTTTGAGAAGTAAAAGGCATGCAGAACAAGAAGTCGATACGTTTTTATAAAGATCATGAAGTGAGGGCCATTTGGGACGAAGAAAAATCCCTGTGGTGGTTCTCTATTGTGGACATCGTTGGGGCTATTACGGATAGTCCGAATCCAAGAAAGTATTGGAGCGTATTGAAAACCAGACTGAAGAAGGCAGGGAACGAGTTGACTACACGTTGTAGTCAACTGAAGATGACAGCTGCCGACGGTAAGCAGTATGCTACAGATTGTTTTGCACAGGACGATATAATCCGGATAGTAAGGGTGATTCCAAGCAAGAAAAAAGCTGACTTCCTTGATTGGTTCGTATATAGCGATAACACTATTGACGGACAAAGCAAGAAAAAAGCTTATACACTCTTGGAAAGTGGACTGCTGGACGGCATGATACCGGGTACTGTGAAGAGTCTGCAACAAATTCACTCTTTCTTGTTTGGCGGGCTATACGAATTTGCAGGTAAGATACGCACCAAAACGATTTCGAAAGGGAACACAATTTTCTGCCTGGCAGAGCATCTGCATCAGTATCTACAAACGGTAGAAGGAATGCCGGACAGCACATTCGATGAGATTGTGGACAAGTATATAGAAATGAACATGGCTCATCCGTTCATGGAAGGCAATGGCCGTTCTACGCGTATCTGGCTTGACCTTATGCTGAAGAAAAGACTCGGCCTCTGCATTGACTGGAGCAAGATTGGTAAGAGCGATTATCTCAATGCCATGATAGAAAGCGAGATTGATGGCAAAAAGATACGAGAACTGTTGCATCAAGCCCTTACAGACCGGATAGACGATAGAGAGACATTTATGAAAGGCATCGACTATTCATACTATTACGAGCAAGAGGAATAAAATTAGGCGAGATAGCCATACGGTCTCACGTTAATTAAATAACCAAAGCATAAAAAGGTATGATTGACAATTTAATTAATGAGCATGTCACAACGGATGGCTTCGCATTTTGTTTTTTCGCTCGATTTGCACTACTTTTAGATAAAGTAGGCTGCATCTCGGAAAATCCAAATTTCAAAACTGCGTTTTGATTTGTTTTTTCGCTCGATTTGCACTACTTTTGACCCCGAATACAATCGTCGGCGAACAAAACAGGTGTCGTAGACGTTAATACTATAGTATGGACAACAAATCGAAACAATCAAAGTTAGACCTACGCTATATACGAATGGCGCGGATATGGGCGGAAAACTCGTACTGTCGACGTCGTCAAGTAGGCGCACTGATTGTAAAGGACAAGATGATTATTTCCGACGGTTTCAACGGCACGCCGTCGGGGTTTGACAATGTGTGCGAAGATGGCGACAACCATACGTTTCCGTATGTGCTTCACGCCGAAGCGAATGCCATAACGAAGGTTGCACGAAGCAACAACAGTAGCGAGGGTGCTACTCTATACGTCACGGCGGCGCCTTGCATCGAATGTGCCAAACTGATAATACAAGCAGGAATACGCCGTGTGGTTTTCAGCGAATATTATCGCATTGCCGACGGATTGGAATTGCTCGAAAAAGCAGGAATTGAATGCGTCTATGTCGACGACTCGAAAAAAGAAGACTAAATAACGACAACTAAACAAGGATACGAAAAAAGTTTATCGAATGAGACTGAAACATAACCCGATAATTTGGTTTCCGCTGGTTATTGCCGCATCGATTGTGCTCGGAATAATTGTTGGGAACCACATTTCGACAAAGAAATTCATCACCGACAAAGACCGCAAAATCAACACGGTGCTGAATCTTATCGAGAGCGAATATGTCGACACTGTCGACATCAAGGAACTCGTCGAATTGACGATTCCGAAGATAATCTCAAACCTCGACCCTCACTCATACTACATTCCGGCGAAGGACGTTCGCGCCACCAACGACGACCTTAACGGGTCGATTAGCGGCATCGGCATCACCTTTTCGATGCTCAACGATTCGGCACACGTGCTGGAGATAGTGCCGGGCGGTCCGGCTGAAAAGGCGGGAATTCTTGCCGGCGACCGAATCATTACGGTCAACGATTCGTCGATTGTCGGTCCGACGATTTCGTCGGAGAAGGTGCAGTCGATGATTCGCGGCGAGCGCGGCACGAAGGTAAAAATCGGCATCCGCCGCAACAACAGTCACAAACCGCTGTCGTTCGAAATCACCCGCGGCGACATCCCCATCAACACCGTCGACGCAGCATACCTACTCGACAAAGGCATCGGCTACATCAAGGTCAACAAGTTTGGACGCTACACCTACGATGAGTTTTTGACAGCACTGGGCAATCTCCGCGACGAGGGCGCCACGAAATATGTCGTCGACCTGCGCGGCAATGCCGGCGGCTTTATGGAAATGGCAACGCTTATGGCTAACGAATTCTTGTCGAAGGGCGAACTGATTGTCTACACTAAAGGTCGCGACTCGCGCGAAAACATACAAGTGTGGAGCGACAACAACGGCTCATTCCACGACGCACAACTGGCTGTGCTCATCGACGAATATTCGGCGTCGGCGAGCGAAATCTTTGCAGGAGCCATCCAAGACAACGACCGCGGTCTGGTAATCGGTCGACGCTCGTTCGGCAAAGGTTTGGTGCAAAAACAGACCTACCTGCCCGACAGTAGCGCAATTCGTCTCACCATAGCGCGCTACTACACGCCGTCGGGACGCTGTGTGCAGAAAGACTACAAAGCGGGCGACGAAAGCACCTACTCGATGGAACTGTACGACCGCTACAGCAACGGCGAAATCTTCAACGCCGACAGCATCAAAATCGACAAAAGCAAAATATTTACCACCGTTGGCGGACGCACCGTCTATGGCGGTGGAGGCATCATCCCCGACATATTTGTGCCTACCGACACCACCGGCATGACGACCTACTACGTTGCCTGCGCCAACAAGGGCTTGCTGCAGCGTTACGCTTTTGCCTATACCGACATCAATCGCGACCGACTCAGCAAGATTAAAGACGTCGACAAGCTGATGCGCATTCTGCCAAGCGACGACGCTCTGACCTACGACTTTATCATGTATGCCAAAGACAACGGCGTGCCCGTGCGCTGGTTCTACATCAACATGTCGCGAAAACTCATTGCTCGCCAACTCAAGGCTTTGATTGCACGCGACGTGATTGGCGCCGAAGCCGGCTACCGCATACAAAACAAGTATGACAACACCGTACAGACTGCCGTAAAAGCTCTTAAAGCAGGCAAAGCAACTCCTCCCGTAACCGTGGGTAGCCCTAAAAACGACAAAAATGTAAAGAATGGACAAAACCGAATTACGCAAAATTGTTCGTCGCCGCAAGGCGGAAATGGACTCCGACGCGAAGGCTCCGGCAGAAGTTCAAGCCACGGCACGGCTGCTACACTTGCCTGAATTTGTCGGCGCACGCACGGTGTTGGCTTACCACGCCCTGCCCGACGAACTCAGTACGACACAACTGCTCGCCGCCGCTCATGGCAAACAATTGTTTCTACCTCGCGTAAACGGCTACAACCTCGAAATCGTTGCCTACAATCCGGCGACACTCAGCCGCGGCGCATACGGCATTCAGGAGCCCCTCGGCGACGCAACTGTCGGGATTGATAGCATCGATGCCGTAATCGTGCCGGCTATAGCTTACGACCGCTCAGGCAACCGCCTCGGTCGCGGACGTGGCTACTACGACCGACTTCTCGCCGGAGCACATTGCCGAAAAATCGGCTTCGTCTACGACTGCCAAATTGTCGACTGTGTACCGTCCGACCAATTCGACGTTGCCGTCGACGTAATTGTTACCGATAAACAAATCATCCGACATTAACCGCTATGGCTTTAGTAACACCCCAAACACGACTCGCCGACGTAATCGTAGCAGAACCTTCGGTCATCCCCGTTGTCAACCGCTTCGGCATCTCACTTGGCGTGGGCGACAAAACCACCGCCGAGATTTGCTGCGCTCGCGGCATCGACGTCGACTTCTTCCTGACCATCATCAATGCCTACATATTCGAATCGTTCTACCCCGACAAACACTTCCAATCGTTCGGCGCACGCGAAGTGATTGACTACCTCCGACAGACCAACGAGTCGTACGTTCGCAACCAACTGCCCAACATCGAACGCCACTTCAACGCGCTGATAAGCCGTAGCAATGCCGCCAACAACCTGTCGCTACTCTTCGACCTCTACAAAGAAGTGCGCGCAGCCATCGAGCAACGCATAGAAGACGACACCCCGTGGTTCGACCGAGTACTCCACCAAGAGAGCAACATCGAAGCCGGAGCCATACATATCAACCCCGACGACGTAAACTCCGACAACGACGACGCCATAAGCGATACCCTCGACGACCTCGTCAATATGTTCGTAATTCACCTACGCGGCGACTACGACGCAAACCTTTGCCACGCCGTGCTATTCGCCATCATCAGTCTCAAAAAAGACATTTGCCAAAACAATCGCATTCGCAACCGCGTGCTCTACCCGCTGTCGAAAGCCATTGATAAAGCTTACAACAAATAACGATGGCTACTCGAGTAAACATAATAACCGAAGACGTGCTGTTGGCTGCCGGCATCAAGCATTTGCTGCGTAACCTGTTCGGTATTGACGCATCCTCCTATACCACACCGGCAGAAAACGCCGCCGAGCAGTCGTGCAATCTTATCATTACCGACTGCAACAGCTTTGCCACCAACACAGCCTTCTTTGTGCCGCGTCGCAACCGTATTCTGCTCATCACCGACGGCGAAATACCTACAGACCAAGGCGTCGCCACTCTGAACCGACGCGCCTCGGAAGACGCCATAATTGAGCGCATCGCCAACTTCGTGCGACAATCTTCGTCGACTGCCGACAATTCAAACCAACTCTCGCAACGCGAAATCGAAGTACTCCGATTCGTTGCACAAGGACTTCTCAACAAAGAAATTGCCGACCGACTCAACATCAGCATCAACACCGTTCTGAGCCACCGCAAGAACATAACTGCCAAACTCGGCATCAAAAGCGCATCAGCCCTCAGCGTCTACGCTATCATTAACGGATACATTTAGACGACTGATGTAATACAGACATTTACACCATCTGATTAATGTAATTGAGCAAAAAGTCTTCCACTCCGATGTAAAGGATGCCCGATTCATCGGTCCAACGTACTATGTAATCTCGTACAACAACGATTTTCACAAAAGAGTCGTTTATTCTTTTTAGAGAATTTATTTCTTGCTGTCGTTTATTTTCTTCCGCAACGGTTAATGCCGATTGTATGTAATAGCGACCTTGACCTCGATGGCACACGAAATCGACCTCTAAAAGAGACCGTTGACGTTTGCCTTCCGCATTGATAACCGAAGTCTCGACAACGCCTACATCTACGCTGAATCCTCGCGCTGTCAACTCATTATAGATTATGTTCTCCATAATGTGATTCTCTTCTTGCTGTCGGAAATTCAGTCGTGCATTCCGCAGACCCACATCACTATAAAAATACTTCTGCTGTGCACCTATATATTTTCTTCCCTTAATGTCGAAGCGCTCAGCCTTTTTCAAGATGAAAGCATCTAAGAAACAATCTATATAAACAGAAATCGTATTATGAGAAATGTTGATATGTTTTTCCGACTTGAAAGTGTTCTCGAGTCTGGTAGTATTAGTAAGACTGCCAACAGAAGAAGCCAAAATGTTAAGCAAATCTCCTAAAACCTCCTTCGAGCCTTTTAGGTTGTTGCGTTCAACGACATCGGTAATGTAAGTGCGCTCGAAAAGCCCCTGAAGATAAGCTGCTTTATCTGCATGCCCGGTCTTACTCAACACATAGGGCATTCCTCCATACATCATAAATTCCGCCCAAGCCATTCGCGAGTCTCCTTGATAAGCAGACATAAACTCATCAAAAGTGAGAGGATAAATGCGAATTTCCTCACCTCGGTCTTTAAATTCGGTAAGTATGTCAACCGAAAGCATTTTCGAATTGCTACCGGTTACATATATATCTACATTCGGCAGATTTTTCAACCCCAACAAAACATCTACAAAACCGATTTTTGCTTGTGGATTGTCCGGCAAATATGGATTCGCGATGCTCTCCACCTTCTGTATTTCATCTAACAATATATAAAAATAACGCGACCTATCAGCACAGAGTTCTCTTAAATACTTGCCGAGTTCCAACGGATTACGATACCGCATATTTACGTCTTCGTCGAGCGCCAACATAATAATATTGCGTTCCTCTACACCTTCGTCAAGCAGATGGTTGCGAAATAGAACATTAAGAAAATAGGACTTGCCGCATCGACGGATGCCGGTCACTATCTTTATCATTCCATCATGCTCTTTAGCAACCAATTGCTTCAAGTATCTGTCTCTCTTAATTACCATACTACGTACTTTTTTTGTGTAATGTCACACTTTTCGTCTGTAAAGGTACTGCGATTTTCTAAAAACAATGGATTTCTTGCGTACTTTTTTTGTGTAATGTCACATTTTTCGTCTGTAAGCGTGGATATTTTTCCGCATATCACAACCGCCCCTCTTACCTCTTATCATAACCGCGCGTCAGCGCCTAATAACCGCATCAAAGATGCCTAAAAACCTCTAACTACAAACGCAAATAGCCGTCACCCTGTGGGGCAACGGCATCGCTATTCAGTCGATTAACCGAATTATTTGCCTGCGATAGAGTGAGACACTGTCAAACGTGCGCGACCTTTTGCGCGACGACGTGCCAATACCTTACGTCCGTCGGGAGTAGACATTCTCTCGCGGAAGCCGTGCTTGTTCACTCTCTTTCTGTTCGATGGTTGGAAAGTTCTTTTCATTGCGTTTTTATCTTATTTCGTTATTATTCCTCTTTACGGACTGCAAAATTAGTCAGATTTTTTAGAATAACAAAACTTTATTGCCACAATTATCGAAAATGTTCGACACTTTTTAGCAAATCGCGGTCTTTTTTGACTCCGGCGCGTGCCAAAAAGGTGCAAATAATAGCAAACGGCACGGCGAAAGCACCGAGTGCCACCTCCACTACGGCGTCGGCAGGGAGCATCATAACGTCAACGACGGCAACAGCGACAGCCGCCAGGTAAAGAAGTTCGAGCACCGAGCAAAGTTGCATTTGCAGTTTCAGGTTCTTATACTTAAAAATTGTCAGCAACGAAAGCAGCGCACACACGTCAGCCAAGACGAAATAGGCAGTCATACCCATCTGCGAGCTTTCTGCGCCCAACACGTTTGCAAACGTCACGTCGACAACTCCCGTCGCATCGCCAATGGTCATCACCGGAACAAAATTTGTAACTATCATCAAAATTACCGCTATCAACAGATAGACGGTTTGCCATCTTTGTAACACCATAATATACAGTAATTTATGTTTATACTATTTAATAACGTCGTCGAAGTTGATTGAGCAACTCTGCTCGCGCTCGCAGCGGCGATTACGATAGCAACGACGGCACATAGCCATATACTTGTCGTCGCCGCCGATTTCCACTTGTTCGCCGTCGAGAATAACGTCGCCGTTGCGGTCGATACGCGCGTTGACGATAGTTTTGCGACCGCACGTACAAGTCGACTTGATTTCGTCGATTGTGTCGGCGAGCTCGAACAGGCGGCGCGAGCCCTCGAAAAGGTGCGTTTGGAAGTCGGTACGCAAGCCGTAGCACATCACATTAACGCCGTATTCGTCAACCACTTGCGCCAGTTGGTCGACCTGTTCGGCTGTCAAGAATTGGCTTTCGTCGATGAGCACCCACTCTTTAAGTCTGCCCTCGCTTTCAAACATTTCGACGAGCATTTGATACATATTCGTGTTTGGATAAATCCAACAGCAGCGACGCTCGATGCCTATACGCGAGCGGATTACACTATCCTTCTCGCGGTCGTCGATTACGGGCTTCATGCAGACGTAGTCCATCTTGCGTTCTTCGAAGTTGTATGCTGTCGTGAGCAACAAGGCGGTTTTTGCCGAGCCCATTGTGCCGTAGCGGAAATATAACTTTCCTCGTCGTTGAGATTTTTCGATATTCATTTTTAATTTTTGTTTGGCGGTTGTAAAATTAGTACAAATCTGCCGAAGCCACAACCCTCCGAGAAGAAATCTTCGCCAAGTTTGGCTATAACCGTCTGTACCTCAAAGGTTATAAATTATGTAAAAAAGTCACAGTGTTAAAGATTGACTTTTACCGCAATGGTAGGATTGACAAAAAATTTGCGATGAGTAGACGCCGGATAGACGAAGTTGTTAGACAACTCCCACTCCGTGCCGACCGACAATTTCGGGATGACGTTATACCAGAACTGCGGTTCAGTGATAAAGACCAAACCCTTGCATTGGCGGCCCGACGCCGCCCAACGAGGACGGTAGCCGTACCACAAGTCGGCAAAGCCGGAGAAAGTCAACTTCGATTTGCAAAAATTAATAGCCCAAACAGTAGTCAGTTGGAACGACGAAACGGCATCGAGGTCGTTGCCGGCAAAATACTGTTTATAAAGCGCCTGTAGCGACCAGGTGCGGCTAAAATCGGAGTTATGCCAATTGTAAGCAGGGCCGAAAAGCGCCGCATGTTGGAAACTTCCGCCGCAGTTCAATCCGCCGTCGAATTCCATATGAGCCGCCCAAGGTTTATCCTTTTTCAGCGTAAATTCGCGACTGATTTCGGCATAAGCGCCCGACATGCCGCGACTGCGAAGGTCGAGGTCGACGAAATAATACCACGAGCCCAAACGGTCCGCCTTAAACTGCTCCAACGTCGCGGTAACATACTGGCGCTGAGGCTCATCTTCATTGTAGATGTGCCGTCCAAGGTCATAGTGAAGTTGAATGTTTTGGGCATACGCCGGAGCGATACACACAAGGATAGCCACAAGGGCTGCAATTTTAAATGCTTTCATATTCATATTTTAAGGTAATTTTCTGTGCGAAAAAGGTCTGCTAAATTACAAAAATAAGTTGTTATGGCAAAATCGTGATAAATTTGGCAAAAAACAAGCAATAAAATGTTGTCGGATTGCAAAAAAGGTATTACCTTTGCCGAGCCATTACAACCGAGCTGCGCGTTACCGGCGCACAAAACAAAATTGACGAAATAAAAAAGATATAACAATGAAAAAAGATCTTCATCCATCAAACTATCGCGATGTGGCGTTCAAAGACATGTCGAATGGTGAAACTTTTATCACCCGTTCAACAGTGGCTTCAAAAGAAACTATCGAAATCGATGGCGTAACTTATCCGTTGGTAAAACTTGAAATCACCAGCTCTTCGCACCCGTTCTTCACAGGTAAGCAGAAGTTAGTCGATACAGCAGGTCGTGTAGATAAATTCATGAGCCGCTACGGCAACCGTCTTAAGAAATAAGACATTAAATAAAATCCTCAAAACAGCATCAACGCACAGCCGAGTTCAAGCAACCGAGGCTGTGCGTTTTGTTTTGTGCCGACCTTAGCGCAGATTAGAGTTATAGTAGTCGGGATTGCCGGTGACGTTTTCGCCAACGAAAGGCGGAAGGTCGTAAGGGGTTTGGCTGTCGGGAAGCTCGATTTCGGCAACGACAAGTCCCTGCCGAGGGCTTGAGAACTCGTCAACTTCCCAGCAATGCCCGTGAAATTCAACTATGTAGCGCACCTTATCTATAATAGGCGGCGGGCACATTGCAAGCAGTTGGCGCGCATCGTCGACCGGTATCGGGTATTCGTACTCGCGGCGCGAGTCGCCTTGATTGCGCGTTTTGATGGTAATCATACCGACGTTGTCGGCAATTCGTATGCGGATAGTTGTGTCGGGGCAGCGCGACAAGTAGCCCTGACTGATGTGTATCGACCGACTCGACATCTGCCGATAGGAGGCGTCGACAACCGTATATTTGTGCTCTATTTCGACATTCATAGCGCTTCGCAAAAAGTTTAAAAAGTATAATAGACTAATTTTTGAGCCATTCAAGTTATAATAAAACGTAGAAAGTAGCTACTTTTGCAAAAATAATAAAAAACAAAGAGAAATGGTAAAAAATATAGATATTAATCATATTTTAGTTGAAACAGATTCACCATATTTATCTCCAGAATCAAATAGAAAAAAGCCGCGTACAAAGGCAAAAAACAAAAGGAATAAAGAAAAACTGTGGGTATTAGAATCAATTGGTTTCGAATATCGATAATGTCGATTATCATGCTATGGGCAGCAACGGCATGGAGCCGGTCTGCCGACAGTGCAACAACGGTTAGCGGTGTGGTTGTCGACTCAATCAGCCGCGAGCCGTTGCCCTATAGCGCAGTGTTTTTGCGCGGGTCGGACATGGGCATCCAAACCGACGAAAACGGGCGGTTCATCATTCGCACACGCGTCAACTTCATCAGCCTGCAGTTTTCGGCAATGGGCTACACAACCAAAGAAGTGTTTGTAAATAAAGGCGAAACCAACGAAATTACCATTGAATTAGCACCTACCGGCGTAACACTCAGCGAAGTAGTTGTTAAGCCCGGCAAAGAGAAATATAAAAAGAAAGGCAACCCGGCTG
>SAMEA3663025__coassemble_1372_pt1 | contig 10782 bp, 10 predicted proteins | sample SAMEA3663025__metabat2_low_PE_014 | metagenome-assembled genome bin SAMEA3663025 (sample SAMEA3663025) | pig gut metagenome | biome: pig gut; feature: pig-associated habitat; material: faeces | place: France | collected 2012
ACGACCCCGAGATTACAAATCACGTGCTCTGGCCAACTGAGCTAAAGAGGCTTTTAGCTGCTCTCAAGTCTTTACACAAGACCCAAAGCGAGTGCAAAGTTACGCATTTATTTTTATCTCACAAATATTTCATATCATTTTTTTTCAAAAAATACTGTTTTATGTTTTTTTTGCATTCTTTTTTCCTCTTTTCCACATATTAAAACCCGCGCGCACCCGCCAACGGCAACGCTTATATATAATAATGTGTCAAAGCCGCCGAATTACTCCGGCGGCTTTTGACAAAAACACCTTACAAGTCTAAAATAATACTTACAAATTGAACACTATTTCTTTTTATCTTTGATTTTTACAAGCTGACGGTCGAGCGCGTCGATAGCCAAGTCTACCGCTTCCTCAAACGTGTCGGCAACTTTCGATGCAAACAAGTCATCGGCATTGGGAACAAGCAGCTTGATGGCAGCTTCTTTATTCATCGCCGTTTCGGGCTTCACTACTTTGAGCGTCACGTCGAAAGTGGCAATCGATTCGTTACGACGCGCAAGCTTTTGCGCTTTCTTGTTGATAAACTCTTCCAACTTTTCAGTTGCGTCGAAATGGATGGCTTTAATTTTAACTTCCATATTACCCTCCTTTTTTTAGTGCTCTTGGGTGAGCGTGTTTGTAGTTTTGTTTTAACTCTCTATAGGTGATATGAGTGTAGACTTGCGTAGCGGCAAGCGACTCATGTCCTAACAATTCTTTAACGGAATTAATGCCCGCACCGTGGTTAAGCATCGCCGAGGCAAACGAATGACGCAGCACGTGCGGCGAACGCTTCGACTCCGTCACCGACGAAAGCGCACCGGTCACCACGTTATAGACCAACGTCGGATAGACGGCGCGACCCTTCTCGGTCACGAAAAAGCGGTCGGTTTCGGGCGAAAGCCGCTTACGCAAAGTCCGATAAACCTCCACCAATGCGCCCAACCGCGGCCCGAAAGGCACAATGCGCTCCTTATTGCGCTTGCCTAACACCTTCAGCTCGCCCGCACGGCTGTCGACATTGACGTCCTCCAGCGTAATAAGCTCGGCGCGGCGGATACCCGTCTCGTAGAGCATCTCGACTATCAGCCGATTTCGCACGGCAACGAAATCGCCATGGTCGTAATCCTCGTCAAGCACCTCGTCCATCGACTTCTCGCGCACAAACACCGGCAACGGATGCGGCACTTTTGCCATCGGAATATCGTCGACTGGACTTGCATCGACGACGCCCTCCTTCTGCAAGTAGCGGAAATACGCACGCAACGACTGCACCTTGCGACGCACCGTGCGCACCGCCATACCCGCCTTCGACAGGCTGAAAATCCATGCCCGAACGTCGCCCACAGCAACACGCTTCGGCTCAAGCGATTCAACGCCAAGAAATTGCGCAAACTGCGACAAATCCTTGGAATAAGACAAAACGGTATGAACCGAATAATTCAGCTCATACCGTAAGTATCTTATATATTTCTCGTCGTTCATATTCATGGATTTGATACCACGAATATATAAAACATTTTCGAGAAATCCAAATAAAATGTCGAAAAATTAATCTTCTTGTGTGCGGAGGTGTTGTACGTAGACTGCCTTCATCATTTTTTTGCGGTTTGCTACCGACGGCTTTTCGAATGCCTGACGGCGACGAAGTTCTTTTACAATACCTGTTCTTTCGAATTTTCTTTTGAATTTCTTGAGGGCTTTTTCAATATTTTCGCCTTCTTTTACTTGTACGATAATCATTGTTTATTTTTGTATTTTTGTTATTTCTAAATATTAAAAAGCGACGCAAAGTTGCACATGCATAATCGCCCGAGCGTGCGCCGTAGACGCTTCGGTCGATGCGGCGTAGCCGCACTGGGTCTGTATGTTGTTAAAAACTCTCTATGCGATAGGTAGTTAACCCCCTCTCTTTTTATGCGACTGCAAAGGTAGTGAAGTTTTTCTAATTATACAAAAGTTTTTCAATTTTTTATTTCTTATCCGATTTCATACAAATAAATCTTGGCGCTGTAGAGCGGAGAGTGGAGAGGATGAAAGAACGGACTCGACACGAGGCAGGAAGCGGAGAGGATGCTGCGACCATACCATGCGCTCGCTGCCGATTTGTCATCGATTATATTAGAATTGGAAATAGATAAACGGCTTGACTTCAGCGCTCATAAACTGCAGCGTCAGCTGCACTACAACGATAAAAATCAACAGTTTCACAATCCACGGCGCGTCGACAAACCATCGCGAAGCGCGGTCGAGCCACCCTAACGGCAACGCATGAAGGGCAATGATTATCACCATCATAACGCACCACGTGAAACGCTCGGCTACGAAAGGTGTAAAATGCGACAGGTCGAAGTCGGTGAACGCTTGCGTGATGATTGTCGCCGCATCGCCGAACGAATCAGCACGGAAAAACACCCACAGAAGCGAAACGAACGTCATAGTCACAAGCCAACTGAGCGCACGCACATACCACGCATCGGGCGAGCGGTCGAGCCACGGCTTGCACGCCTTGTGGACCATCAGCCCAACGCCATGCATTCCGCCCCAAAACACGAACTTCCACGCCGCACCGTGCCAAAGTCCGCCGATGAGCATCGTGGCAAGATTATTTATATATGTACGCGCGCGCCCGCGACGGTTGCCGCCCAGCGGAATGTAGATATAATCGCGTAGCCACGACGACAGCGAAATATGCCAACGGCGCCAAAATTCAGTGATATTTTTTGACTGATACGGCAGCCGGAAGTTGTCGGGCAAACGGAAACCGAGTATCAGCGCAATGCCGATTGCCATGTCGCTATAGCCCGAAAAGTCGCAGTAGATTTGCATCGTATAGCCCGCAATCGCCATCGCGGTTTCCAGCCCGCCGTAGCCGCCGGGATTAGAAAAAATCAAGTCGTTATATTGCGCAATATAGTCGGCAATGATGGCTTTTTTCATAATGCCTACAACGACGAGCCAAAGCCCTGAATAGACCATGTCGCGCGTCGCCGGACGATTGTCGCGCATCTGCGGCAAGAAGTTGTCGGCACGCACAATCGGGCCCGCCACAAGTTGTGGGAAAAACGACAAATAGAACGCATATTCGAGCCACGAATCGGTCGGCTCGATACGGCGCTTATACACGTCGACAACGTAACTGACCGACTGGAACGTGTAGAACGAAATGCCGACGGGCAGGATTATGTCGAGCGGTTGAAAATTGCCGCCGACGATTGCCGCCCAATTCCAAAGAACGAAATTGGCATACTTGAAGTAGCCGAGCACCGACAGCGAGATAACTATCGACAGAGCGGCGAGCAACTTGCGGTGCAGTCGGTTGACAGACGAGGCGATGGCGCGCGACAGCAACCAATCGCAGAGCGACGTGCACACAAGCAGCAAGAAGAACCAGCCGCTCGATTTATAGTAGAAATAAAGGCTGAAGGCGAGCACAAAAATCATCATTTGCAGCCGCCGACGCTTCAGCATCGCATAGATGGGCAAAAACACCAAAAAGAGCACCCAAAACAACCCGCACGAAAAGAGCATCGGGTTAGCAGGGTCGTAGCTCAGTTGCTGCAAAATATTGTCGACAATCTGCATAATAAACGACTGTTTTTCAGGCTAATAATTATCTCTTTGGTTGCAATACTTCCACACGATTCGCCTTAGCGTTGCCGGGCATCGGCGTTTTCAAGCGAATCGGGTGTGCGCTATGGAGCACCACCCACCGCGCCACGCTGTCCATCCATAATGCCGACGACTTTCGCGTCGGGTGCGCGCCGTCTTTACTGCGGTCGAACTTCATGCCGTCGCTCAAGAAAAAGCAGCCCGGCTTGGCTTTCGACGCAATCAACCGGTTGATGCCGGTATCTTTCTTCCAATTCGGCGGACCTATCCATACGTAAGGTATATTGCCGATTTGGCTAAGCATATTGTCGACATATCGAGCACGTTTTGTAATGATGTCGCGCACAAACAGTTCGTTAGCTCCCAAGCAGACAAACACATAGTCGGGATGGTATTTATTGACATAATGTTTCAGTTTGTCGCTGCTACCCCACACCTCCGTCGTCGAGCTATACCAAATCACGGTATAGAGTTTGTGTCCGTTCAGGCGAGCATAGGAGGCGAGGCGCGGCGAAAGTCCTTCGAGCATCGAATCGCCGACGAAGAGGATGGTTTTCGACGCCGTGTCGAGCGCCGCTCGCTGATGCTTCCGTGGCTTTTTCACGGTAGACGGCGCTGTCTTATGCGCAGTTGGCACCTGTGCCGATGCGGTCAACGCATCGACAAAGGTGGCTTTCTGCAATTCTACGCCGAATATTTTGACAGGACTAATCAACGACACGCCGACAAACACGGCAAGCGCCACGGCGAGCAGCATCCATAGTCCGAAATAAGGCTTATTGTTCATTGATATTGGTAGGTTTAATCTAAGAGCAAAGGCTGCCGACTATTTGTAAGAATCAGCATAGATTTTTACAACTTCGTCGGTCGACAGCGGACGCGGGTCGAAGTCGAACAGCCCGCCCATCGAGTCGAAAGCCTTGTCGGCAAAGCGCGGGAAGTCGACCGGCGAAATGCCGTAGTCGCTAAGCTTGATACTATCGACGCCACATTCTTGCTGCATATACACCAACGCGTCAACGAAGTCGCTCGGGCGTGCGCTTTTCTTCTCGGTCATCGTCTCAAACATCTTCATATAGCGCTTCATGCGGTCGTTTTTGAACGTCGTGAAGTACGCTTTGCTGATGGCAATCAGCCCGGCTCCGTGAGGCAACTCGGGGTAGAACGCGCTCATTGCGTGCTCGAGCGAGTGCTCCGACGTGCACGACGACGTAGCCTCAACCATTCCGGCGAGAGTCGATGCCCATGCCACTTTCGTGCGTGCCTTCAAGTTGCGTCCGTCTTTTACAGCCACCGGCAGATATTTGTAAAGCAAGCGGACAGCCTCCAGCGCATAGAGGTCGCTCATCGGCGACGCACAGCCTGCAATGTAGCCTTCGGCAGCGTGAAAGAATGCATCGAAACCTTGATAAGCAGTCAATGCCGGCGGCAATGAAAGCATCAATTGCGGGTCGACAATCGACAACACGGGGAATGTCGACGGGCAGCCGATGCCCACCTTCTCTTGCGTATCTTCGTTGGTAACAACCGCCCACGGGTCGACTTCCGTACCCGTACCTGCCGTGGTCGGGATTGCGACAATCGGCAAAGCCTTGCGGATTGGTTTGCGACCGCCGGTGCCGCCGACAACGTAGTCCCACAAATCGCCGTCGTTAACAGCCATCACGGCAATAGTTTTTGCCGAATCGATAGTACTGCCGCCGCCGAGACCCACGACGAAATCGCATCCGTTTTCGCGACAAAGGGCGGCGCCTTCCATCACGTGACTTTTAACAGGGTTCGGCAAAATCTTGTCGAACACCACAGATTCTACGCCGGCTTCACCGAGCAGACTCACCACGCGGTCGAGATATCCGTATTTACGCATCGACGTTCCTGCCGAAATCACCACCAAGGCTTTTCGACCCGGAAGTGCGCTATCTGAAAGTTTTGCCAGCTGACCGGCTCCAAAGAGTAATTTTGTAGGAATATGTGCAGAAAAAGTCTTTTCACTCATAATTTTTATCGTTTTGTCGTTTAATAATTCGTTTATATCTTCAAAGTTATAAAAAATTGACGATATTCTTAACGAAATAGGCAAATTTAACAGATTTTCTTAATTCCCGGTAGCAAAAAGAGCCCGCCGATGCCGACAGACTCTCTTTCAAAGTTTATCAATTCAGCACCCTAACGTGCTGTAACAACACGAATTGTCCCAACGAAACAAAGCACGAAACTGCAACTGCTTTATCACTGTACATTAGGCAATGATAGCAGGTATTCAGGAGCGAAATCAGCCCCGTTTTCCCATTCCACTGTATTATACTTAACAGAAAATTTCTTAAAATAATCCAAATCCTTAAGCGGTTCAAACACCAACCCCTTTAGCGACGACTTTAAGTCAACAACTTTGGTCACGTTATTATTAAACCACAATTTTATGCGGTAATCGTCGACGTATTCTGCTTTTACTACCTCGATAAACATAGCCTTCAAGAATTATTTTAATGGTTCGATTTTATTCAATGGCATACCGTTTTGGGCTTTTTCCCAATTGCTAAGAAGTTCTTCCCGATGCATCTCTAACCATTCGAGAATCATTTTCAATGCACGACCAGGCATCTCACCTTTTACAACACCATCAGATATGCTGACAATCACTTTATAATCTCCATACCAAGCATGAAATACCGCGCGGCAGCAAAAAGAGAGCCCGCCGATGCCGACAGACTCTCTTCTACTATAGCTAAATGAATGTTTAATTATTTCGCGGGTGCTGCAGCGGGTGCGTCGCTAAGATTAAGTTTTTTCTTAACAAGCGGCGTAGCGTTGACTGCGTCGGGACCTGTATAAAGAGGTTGTGCGCTGTCGAGAATGATGGTGAAAGCGTTTTCTTGACCAACGGCTTGAATTGCCGATTTAATCTTCTCTTGTATCGGAGCAAGAAGTGTCTGTTGTTGACGTTGGATGTCCTTGCCGGCTACTTCCTCAAAGTTTTGAATCTTTTGGCTGAGTTCTTGGAGCTCTTGTTGACGACGCTCTTTGATTGATTCCGGAGTGTCTTGTGCAAGATTTTGGAATTCTTGAATCTTCTTGTTGAACTCGTCTTGGAGGCTCTTATACTCTGTTTCGTATTTCTTCGAAACTTCGGCAAGTTTAGCGTCTGCCTCTTTTACGTCGGGCATAAGTTGGAACACTTCTTGAGTGTTGACGTAAGCGATTTTTTGAGCGAAGAGGCTCATAGGGGCTGCTACTAACACAGCCAATAACAATTTTTTAAGCATATCTAATTTGTATTTAATTTATTCTGATTTGTCTTTTCAATGACCACGCAAAGATAATACATTACAAATTTATAGGCAAACAAATCGTGCACTTTTATCAGGTGCGTAGCCACCTGGGCTGTGCTTCTACTTAGAGTAACCGAGTTTCGACAACACTTCGTTGCTGACATCGATTTTGGGAGAAGCAAAGATAATGCCTGCCGACGACGCACGGTCGAAAATCACCTGATAGCCGCGTTCTTCCGACACTTTCTTGACAGCCTCGTAGATGTCGGCTTGGATGGGCTCTATCAGCGATTGACGTTTCTTGTAGAGCTCGCCCTGCGGTCCGAAATATTTCGATTGAAGTTCGGCAGCCTCTTTCTCCTTGGCTACGATTTCTTCTTCTTTTTTCTTCTTTTGTTCGTCGGTCAAAAACACCATATCGCTTTGGTAGTTCTTGTAGAGCGTTTCTGCCTCTTTGGTCTTGGCTTCGACCTCTTTCTGCCATCGCAGCGAAACCTGGTTCAACTGTTCGTTAGCCATTTCGTATTGCGGAATATTTTTAAGCACATACTCCATGTCGATTAAGGCATATTTCTGAGCGAAAGCTCCTAAAGAGCATACCATGGCAATTACTGCCGATACGAGTATTTTTTTCATAGTCAATAAAATTAAAAGTTTAACATTTAGACTACATTTAACACACAAAGTTTAAAAACATCTTGAATATTTTAGAACTCTTGACCGAGGATGAAGTGGAAGTGGCTGCCACCCTTGGTGCCGAATACCTTGTCGAAACCGTAAGCCCAGTCGATACCCATCATACCGACCATCGGCAGATAGATGCGCACACCGGCGCCGGCTGAACGCTTGAGGTTGAACGGAGAGAATTCTTTGATGTCGGTCCACGCATTACCGCCTTCGATAAACGTAAGACCGTAGATTGTGGTGCTCGGCTGCAACATGAACGGGAAGTGGAGCTCCATGCAGAAGCGCGTGTAGGCGTAACCGTCCTTGGTCCACGGCGTGAACGAGCCGTTGTCGTAACCGCGCAAGGCGATGGTCTCCTGTGCGTAGCCGTAGCTGCCCGACATACCGTCGCCACCGACGTAGAAGGTTTCGAACGGCGACTTCAGATATTTGTTATAGCTGCCGAGAAGTCCGATGTCGGCACGCGTCATCAACACGAGTGTCCATTTGCTTTCGGGATTCGACAGCGGCGTAAAGGTTCTTGCTTTGAATTTGAGTTTCCAATATTCAATCCATTTATACAATTCCTCTTTTGCCTCTTGCGTACCTGCCTCCGAAAGCGCCTTCCAATCTTTGTTGGAGAAGAGCGACACGGGAGGAGTAAGTCCGAGGTCGACCGAGAAACTGCTACCGCTACGAGTGTATATCGGGTTGTCGATACTGTTGCGCGACAGGTTCAAGCCGAGCACGAACGAGTTCGACGTACCATTGTTCATATAATATAGGTATTCCCAGTTCTTGAGGTGATACCAGTTATACGAGAGTTGCGCCATGAAGGTGAAATAGTTGTCGGGCCAGTTCAAACGCTTACCGAAGCCGACGGTCACGCCTGCCATTTGCAAGAATTTGTTCTTGTCGTAGGCGTTCTCGATACTGCTCTGATAATAATTGTCGTAGTAGTTTGAATTGTAGCCGAGGTAGCTGCCCAAGCCGTTATAGTACATACCGCTGGTCATATAGTTGCGGTTGTAGAAGTTGGAGTTGACGCCGGTCTGACGCGAATAATACGCCGATACGGAGAGCGAGTTCGGACGCTTTCCGCCAAACCACGGGTCGAGGAACGACATAGAGTATGCCTGATAGTACTTTGCATTGGTCTGCGCGCTGATAGAGAACGTCTGACCTTCGCCTTGCGGGATGATGCCCTTGTACGAACTCGGGTTGAACAGGTTCTTTATAGAGAAGTTGGTAAACTTGAGCGCCACTTTACCGATAACGCCGGTTTGTCCCCAACCGGCAGAGAGTTCCACTTGGTCGCTGTTTTTCGACGTCAGGTTGAAGATTAGGTCAACCGTACCGTTGTCGGGATTCGGCTCGGGGCGAATGTCCATCGACTCGGGGTCGAAGTGACCGGTTTGGGCGATTTCGCGCGCCGAACGTTGCAACGCCTCTTTCGAGAACAACTCGCCCGGACGCACGCGCAGTTCGCGGCGAATTACCTTCTCATACAGACGGTCGTTACCATTGATAACAATACTGTTGATGCGCGCCTGCGGACCTTCCATAATACGCATTTCCAGCGCAATCGAGTCGCCTTCGATTTTCGACTCAATCGGCACGAGTTGGAAGAACAAGTAGCCCTTGTTCATATAGAGGTTAGCCACAGCGTCGTCGTCTTCCATCGTACGCTTGTTGAGCAACGTTTGGTTGTAGACGTCGCCGGCTTTCATACCCAACACGAGGTCGAGATAGTCGGACGTATAGATTGTGTTACCCGCCCACGAAATGTCGCTGATGTAGTATTTCTTACCCTCGTCGACCGTGATATGTACGTCGACATATTTGTCGCTATAGTTGGTCACCGAGTCGCTCACGATTTTCGCATCGCGATAGCCTAACTCGTTGTATTTCTTTATAATAAGCCCTTTATCGGTTTCGTAGTCGGTGTCGACAAATTTCTTTTGGCGGAAGAGATTGACGAGGCGTTTCTTCTCGTTGGTTTTCTTCATCGCTCTCTGTATCTTGTTGTCGCTGAGCACCTCATTGCCTTCGATATAGATTTTGTGCACCTTGACTTTTTCGTTCTTGTCGACATCGATGGTCACAATCATCTCGTTTTCTTTGGTGATGTCGGGCGTTTGGCGAATCTTGACATCGACATTGCTAAAGCCTTTTTGTTTGAAGAAAGCCGACACGATCTGCTCACCGCGGTTGACGATGTTTTGCGTAATCTGGTTGCCGGCAGTCAAGCCAAGACGCTTGTCGAGCTCTTCGCGCTCACCCTTTTTCACACCTTTGTACTCAATGCGAGAGATGCGCGGCTGTTGGCGGAGGTCGAACACGAGCCATGCCTTGTCGCCACATATCTTCTCAACCTTGATTTGAATCTTGGAGAACAAACCTTGTTTCCAAAAGCGTTTTGCCGCGTTTGTAAGCTCGTCGCCGGGGATTTCGATTTTGTCGCCCACAGCCAAGCCGCTGTAGCCTATCACGATGTAATCTTCGTAGTATTGTAGACCGGTGACGCGCATTCCCGCTATTTCGTACGTCTTAGGCATCGACGAGAAAACGATATTCGGGTTGTATATAGTATCGTTTTGCTCGACAGCCGAAACCGACAGACAAGCCAAGAATGCTATCACAAGTGAAAGTGCTCTGATTTTCATATTTATTCTTCCAAAGATGTTCATTGTTTGTTTTTTATTTGTTCGCCGGTCAGGCCGAAGCGACGTTCGCGCGTTTGATACTGCTTGATGATGTTGCAGAAATCTGTTTTCGAGAAGTCGGGCCAAAGCACCGGAGAGAAGTATAGTTCGGCATAAGCAATCTGCCATAACAAGTAGTTCGAGATTCGGCATTCGCCACCTGTGCGAATCAGCAAATCCGGGTCGGGCATACCCGCCGTGGCAAGGCGCGACGCAAAAGTGTCGGCATCGATGTCGGCGACATTGACCTCACCCTTGACCACATCGGCTGCCAAGCGACGCACGGCGTCGACTATCTCGGCGCGCGCCGAATAGCTGATTGCCAACGACATCGTCAAACCCGTGTCGGATGCCGTCTGCTCCATGCAGTTGCGCAAGCGGCTTAGCGCAAATTCGGGCACGCGACTGAGGTCGCCGATGATGTTCAGGCGAACGTTATTTTTTATCAAGTCGGGTGTCTGTTGCTCGATGGCGTATGCTATCAGATGCATCAGCGAGTCGACTTC
>SAMEA3663025__coassemble_1413_pt1 | contig 10576 bp, 7 predicted proteins | sample SAMEA3663025__metabat2_low_PE_014 | metagenome-assembled genome bin SAMEA3663025 (sample SAMEA3663025) | pig gut metagenome | biome: pig gut; feature: pig-associated habitat; material: faeces | place: France | collected 2012
ATGACAACGGGATAGACCTGCGGCTCGTGACCGTAACGTTCGTTAAATCTCGTTTTTGCGGTTTCGATAAACTTGTCGCGAAGGCCTTTCTTGACGAGGTTGATGGTGCATCCGCCGAAGCCGCCACCCATAATACGCGAGCCGGTCACGCCGCATTCGCGAGCAATGTCGTTGAGGAAGTCGAGTTCCTCGCAGCTAACCTCGTAGTCGTCCGACAGTCCGCGATGGGTTTCGTACATCATACGTCCGACGGTCTCGTAGTCGTCGGCGTTAAGTGCATCGCATACGGCGAGTACGCGCTCTCTTTCTTCGATTACGAATTTTGCGCGGAAATAGTCTTCTGCTGTGATGTCGGTACGGATAGAATTGAGCAACGGCATAGTTGCATCGCGGAGAGTGTCCAGCCCGAGACGTTTCGCTACACGCTCGCAAGATGCACGGCGCTTGTTGTAGGGAGAGTCGGCGAGTTCGTGTTTTACCCTTGAGTCGATGAGTATGAGTTCGTAATCTTCCGGGGCAAAGGGGAAGTATTCAAATTCCATCGAACGGCAGTCGAGACGCATAAGTTTGTCTGCCTTCCCCATAATTGATGCGAACTGGTCCATGATGCCGCAATTCACGCCGCAGTAGTTGTGTTCGGTAGACTGTCCTATTTTTGCAAGCTCGAACTTGTCGATGCGATTGTCGTTGAAAAGGTCGTTAATGGCGAAAGCGAAACAGCTCTCAAGTGCCGCCGAAGAACTGAGCCCGGCGCCGAGAGGAACGTTTCCGGCAAACACTGTGTCAAAGCCCTTCACGATGCCTCCGCGTTTAATAACTTCCCGGCATACACCGAAGATGTAGCGTGCCCAAGAAGCCTTCGGAGCATCAGCCTCATTCAGACCGAACTCTGCGTAGTCGTCAAGGTCTACGGAATAGACACGCACCTTGTCGGTGTCGTTGGGCGCAATTTTTGCCATTATCACTTTGTCTATCGCTCCCGGGAATACAAACCCTCCGTTATAGTCGGTATGTTCGCCGATAAGGTTGATTCGTCCCGCCGAGGCATACACCGAACCCGGCTTGTTGAAGCGTTTGTTAAACTCTTCGCTGATTTTGTTTTTTAATTCCATATAAATAAAAATGGACGGTTTAAAAATTTCAAAGTATTAAATCTGTGGATTTTAAGTTTCCAAATGTAGCGAAAATGCGGAATATAGAAAAGCAAAACCGGTACATTAACAAAACATAACAATAGGCAGATGCCGATTCGTCGTGCGTCGATGCTTTTCCAAAAAAACGTTCGAAAAAGCAATAAAAGGTATAGGCGTTCGTTATAATATAAAATATGTGATAATGAAACGTACGCTATATATATTGTTCGCTCTGGGGTGGATGTTGACGGGCTGCCGCAGCGCAAAACTAAGCACAGCCAACGAGCAATTCGACCGAGGCGAATACTACGACGCTTCGGTGACATATAAGAAGGTCTACAACAAGTTGAAGGCAAAGGAAGAGCGCGACAAGCGCGGCATGGTGGCATATAAGTTGGGCAATTGCTATCGACTGCTCAACATGTCGTCGCGTGCGTCGGCGGCGTATGCCAATGCTCGTCGTTACGGCTATCCCGACAGTACGGCGACGCTCTACCTGGCGCAGGCGTTACATCGTCAAGGTCGCTACACGGCTGCAATAAGCGAATATGAGGCATATCTTGCGAAAGTGCCGACCGATTCGTTGGCAATCAAAGGCATTGCCGGATGTCGCGACGCCGTGGAATGGGCGAAAGAGCCTACTCGCTACGAGGTTAAATATGCCAAACTGATGAATTCGCGTCGGTCCGACTTTGCACCTATGCTCTATGGGGCAGACTTCGACCAATTGTACTTGGCGTCGACCACCGAGAAGGCTCTGGGCGACAAAAAGAGCGAGATTACCGGTATGAAAAATGCCGATATCTTTGTGGCAAAGAAAAACGAGCAAGGTCAATGGGAACGTCCTGAAGCTGTCGAAGGCGAGCTCAATACGGAGTTTGACGAAGGCATAGTGTCGTTTAGCCCCGATGGGCAAACGATGTATCTGACAAAGGCACGTCGCGACCCGAATGCATCGACGTCGGTCGAAATCTATACGGCACAGCGCAGCGACGCACAATGGTCGGCGGCGCAGAAGTTTGAAGTAATTCCCGACACGTTGTCGACGTTCGGACACCCGGCAGTGTCGCCCGACGGCGAGTATCTCTACTTTGCCAGCAATATGCCCGGCGGATACGGCGGCAATGATATTTGGCGAATTTCGTTGAAAGAAAAGACCGGGTCGCTGCTAAACTTGGGTCCGGATATCAACACGGCGGGCAACGACGACTTCCCCTACATACACTCCGACGGCACGCTCTACTTTTCGTCGGACGGACATCCGGGCATGGGCGGACTCGATATTTTTAAGGCAAAACCGCTCCCCGACAACCATTGGCAGATAGAAAATATGCGCAATCCGATAAACTCGTCGGGCGACGATTTCGGCATCACATTCGGTCGCGGTGATGAGGGATTTTTTACGTCGAATCGCGGCGACGGACGAGGCTACGACCATATTTACAGTTTTGCGTATAATCCGGTGAAGGTGACCATCGAAGGCACTGTGTGTGACGTCGACGAAGAACCTGTGCCGGGCGCCATCATACGCATCGTCGGCGACGACGGCACGATGCAGAAAGAAGTGGCTCGCGACGACGGTACGTTCCGCTTTGCGCTAAATCAGGGAGTGCGCTACGTGATGCTTGCCGGAGCAAAGGGCTATCTAAATCAGCGTCAGGAGTTTGAGTCGGACACAACGAACGAAGATGCCAACTATTGGGTCGACTTCGTACTTCCGGCAATCAACAAGCCTTCGCTCATCGAAAACGTCTACTACGACTTCGATAAAGCCGATTTGCGTCCCGAAACAGTAACCGCTCTCGACGAACTCGTCAAGGTGCTCAACGAGAATCCCAACGTAACAATCGAAATGGCGGCGCATACCGACCGTTGGGGCTCGGATGAATACAATGTAAATCTGTCGAATCGTCGTGCCGAGTCGGTAATCGACTATTTGGTGTCGAAAGGCATCAGTCGCGACCGCCTGCAGCCGCACGGCTATGGCAAGACGATGCCGAAGACCGTGACTAAGCGCATCAATCGTCTATATCCGCAATTCCCCGAAGGAACGGTTCTCGATGAGGCTTATATCAAGGGCTTGAGCGAAGAAGACCAAGACGCAGCCGACCAAATCAACCGACGCACCGAGTTTCAAGTGCTGTCGCTAACTTATCAGATGAACTAATGGAAGACGAATGCTATATGAAAATGGCACTCGGCGAGGCGCGAGCTGCGGCTGCCGAGGGCGAAGTGCCGGTTGGCGCAGTTGTTGTGTGTCACGGCAGAGTGATTGCGCGAGCGCATAACCTCACCGAAACTTTAACCGACGTAACCGCACATGCCGAGATGCAAGCCATTACCTCGGCTGCGGCTACTCTGGGCGGAAAGTATCTTACGGATTGCACGCTCTACGTTACGTTGGAACCGTGCTTGATGTGCGCCGGAGCACTCGCGTGGAGCCAAATCAGTCGCATCGTCTATGGCGCATCTGACGACAAGCGCGGTTTTCATACATATTGCGAAAAACCATTTCACCCCAAGACCGAGGTGGTCTCAGGGTGTCTTGCTGAAGAATGTTCGGCGTTAGTTACCGAGTTTTTCCGCTCGCGTAGGCGTTAGAATCCGTTATCGGCGGTCGAGGCGCACTACGTTTTCGACATGATGCGTGTGTGGGAACATGTCGACCGGCTGAACTTCAATCACTTTATATTTCGAATCGAGAAGGGCGATGTCGCGCGCTTGAGTTGCCGGGTTGCAACTAACGTAGACAATACGTTCGGGCTCGGCACGCATAATCACGTTGACCACGTCGGTGTGCATTCCGGCACGCGGCGGGTCGATAATCATCACGTCGGGACGTCCGTGTAGCGCCACAAAATCGTCGGTAAGAATGTCTTTCATATCGCCGGCATAGAAGACTGTGTTGTCGATGCCGTTGACCTGCGAGTTGAGTTTTGCGTCTTCGATAGCCTCCGGAACGTACTCGATGCCAACCACTTTGCGTGCGCGCGACGCCACGAAATTGGCTATCGTTCCCGTTCCGGTATAGAGGTCGTAGACGAGTTCGTCGCCCGTGAGGTCTGCCATTCGGCGTGCCACCGTGTAGAGTTCGTAGGCTTGCTCGGAGTTGGTTTGGTAGAACGATTTGGCGCCGATGCGGAAGGTGAGATTCTCCATACGCTCTTCGATGTAGTCTCTGCCGCGCCAAGTAAGCACTTCTTGGTCGGTAATCGTGTCGTTCGCCTTGAGGTTGACGACGTAAAGCAGCGACGTGATTTGCGGGAATTGGTCTGCCACGGCGTTCATCACGTCGGCAATCGCTTCTTGGTTGTTTTCGCCGAAGACAACGACGAGCATCACTTCTCCGGTCGAAACGATGCGCACCATCAGCGTACGCATAAGTCCTTGTTGCGCTTTCAAGTCGTAGAACGAGTAGCCGCGGTCGAGCGTGTACCGGCGGATGAACAAGCGTATGCGGTTCGACAGGTCGTCTTGCAGGTGGCATTTGTGGATGTCGAGCACCTTGTCGAATGCGCCGGGAATGTGAAATCCCAAGGCATTACGGTCGGGAAACTCTTCGCCGCTGCGCATTTGCTCGAACGTCAGCCAACTCTTGTTTGAGAAGGTATATTCCAGTTTGTTGCGATAGCAGAGCGTCTTTTTCGAACCTAAAATAGGGTTTACTTCGGGTAGCTCCACTTTGGCAATACGCTCCAGCGCATCGCACACTTGAGTGCGTTTGTGTCGGAGTTGCTCTTCGTAGGGCAGGTGCTGCCATTTGCAACCGCCGCACACGCCGAAGTGTTGGCACACGGGCTCGCAGCGAAGCGGCGATGGCTCGACCATGCGTACGATATGCGCTTCGGCGTAGCTGTGTTTTTTCTTGTCGATTTTGATGTCGACAATGTCGCCGGGAGCGCCGTAGGGGATGAAAACGACCAGGTCGTTGACGCGAGCAATGCTCTTGCCTTCGGCGGCAACGCCTTCTATCTTTACGCCCTCGATTACGGGCAATTCTTTACGTTTGCGTGACAATGTTGTGGCTTTTTTAATGTTACTATTTTGTTTCTTCCAAGACGTGTTGACGGAGGGCTTTGCTGAGCTGGTCGGGGCAGGATGTCGATTTTGCGCCGCAGCGAATGCCTTGCAGGCGGTCGACCACCTCTCCTGCATCCATACCTTTGATTAGCGAGCAGATGCCTTGAAGGTTGCCGTTGCAGCCTCCGAAGAAGTTTACGTTTTGGATGCGACGGTTGTCGTCGACTTCTATTTCAAATGCTTGGCAACAAGTGCCTTCAGTGCGATAAACGAATTTCATAACGTATGCTGTGTAAGTAGGTTATAAATCAAGTTGGTAAATGTGGTAAGCAATTCCGCGAGCGCCTTGCCCTGACTTCATCTCTATCAAGTTTGCGTTGAGGTACGTTCCGTCGCGCTCGTTCGATATGCCGAAGTCGAAGTAGGTGCGGTCGGCATAGACGTCGGCAATGAGATGGTGGAACAAGTAAGCCAATGCTCCGATTTCGGCGCCGTGCGGGTTGGCTGACGAATACTGAGCATGGACTGCTTCGCCGTGGTCGTAGATGACGCATCCGGCAACGGGTTCGCCCTCGGCGTATGCCATGTAGAGGTTTATTTCCTGCGGAAAAGCCTTGCTCAGTCGCACTATTTCGTCGAGGCTGTGCACCGGGTTTACGCCGTATTTTTCCTGTAAGTTGTCGGTGAGTATGCGCCAAAACGCCTCATAGTCGGTCGACTGTGCAACGGTAACACCGTTGTCGAGTGCGAGCGAACACGCGCGGCGAACGCGTCGGTTGTAGGGCACTTCGCTGCCTCTGTAGAACACCGCCGACGACATGTTGGTGATGATTTCTCGAGCGCCGAGGCGGAAGAGTGCGTAGATGTCTTCTTCTGCGGGATAGCGATGGAAGATGTGCGGTACTGCCTTGTAAATTAGAGTTTTGATGCTTTCTGAGCGAAGAAACTCGACCATAGTATCGGCAACGTCAAGCATCGTGGCTGCATTGAAGTGGCGGACGGGCATGAGCCAGCCGCCGTAGGTAAGCCCTTGATGCGAATAGAGTGTATCGCCGACGCGGTTTGCCGGCAGAAGGGCGATGAGGCGCGTGCCGTCGAATGCCATCAGCGAGAAGTCGTCGAAGCGGTCGCTGTGGTAGTCCATATAGTTGCGGTTGTGGAGGAATGTGGCATTTTTTGCGCGTGCCACAAAGTCGTTCCACATATCGGCATCGGTCGGTTGATATTTTCTAATTGTTATCATTCTCTTTGCCTGTTACGTTTTTACTTCAGCCGAATCCATTCTTCGGGGTTGAGTTTCTCTCGTTCGTGGCGAACTTCGAAGTGGAGCACGCCGATTGAGGCATCGTCGGGGTCGGCAGCAATGTGTCCGAGCGATTGCCCGGTTTTGACTTCTTGACCCGACTTGACGTCGATTGTTTCGAGTCCGCAGTAGACGGTGAGATAGCTGCCGTGGCGGAGCATAACAATGTAGCCGTAGGTCGGTTCCATAAAAATTGCCGACACACGACCGCGGAACGCCGCGCGTGCCGTTGCTCCTGCCGAGCCTTCGATGTCGATGCCCAGACAGTAGGTCTCGACGTGTGCCAGGTCGCCATATTTTTGGCGTCCGAAATGCTTGACGATGCGGCATTTTCCGCTCATCGGGAATGGCAGTTTTCCCTTGTTTGCGGCAAAGTCGCCTGCCAACGACGCTTCGTCATTGTCCATAATATATTTCTGCGACTTCGCTTCTTCTGCCTTGCGAGCAGCCTCTCGTTCGGCCTCTTCGCGCTCGCGGCGGAGCTTTTCTTCGCGCTTGCGCAATTCTTCTTGTTGGCGTTCTATCTCTTTTTGCTTGCGAGCAAGTTCTTCCTTGCGCTTTTTCTCGGCTTTCTTTTCTTGTTCGGCTTGCTCGCGGCGTATACGCTCGAGTTCTTTTTGTTTTTTCTCTTGTTCGGCTTTTATGCGTGCTTCTTCGGCTTTGCGAGCCTCTTCCGCCTTTCTGGCTTTTTCGAGTTCGGCGGCTTTACGACGTTCGGCTTCTGCGCGAGCACGTTCAGCCGAGCGGCGCTCCTCTTCTTCTATTATCTTGTTGAGACGTTGGTCGAGGGCGCGTGATGCGGCTTCTTTTTCGCGCAACACTTGAGCCAGGTCGACCGCTTCGGCGCGCAATTGGTCGACGATTTTTGCTTGCTCGCTACGCTTTGTTTCCAGACTAAGTTTGTTGCTGTTGACGGTCGCCACGGTGCGATTTTTCTCGGCGTGGAGGTTCTCCAGGCTGCGTTTTTCTTCGTTCAAGCGAGCCTGAGTTGCCTCGATTTCGCTCGAGCGTTTTTCGCGCCAGCGAGAGAATTCCTTGAGGTATCGCATACGGCGATAGGCTTCGTGGAATGTGCCCGACGAGAGCAGAAACATCAATTCGTTGTTGTCGCTGCGGTGTGCGCGCATTTTCTTGATGGCGGCAAGATAGTTGCTGCGCAATCGGGCGAGTTGGGCGTTGGTGCGAGCGATTTCGTCGTTGAGTGCGTTGATTTTGCTTTCGATGCTGTCGATTTGGCTTTGGAGTCCGACGATTGTGGCTTGTTGTGCTTCGATGTCGCCTTCGATGCGATTGAGTCGGTTGAGAGTTTTGCGAGTTTCGTTTTTGTTACTTTTCAGCATCTTCGATGTCTCTTTAATCTCAGCCTGCACTTCGCTCTTTTGTCGTTTTATCTCCTTGACCGTCTGTGCGTTGAGCGCACCTACGGTGACGACTGTCAGCAATATCACAACGATTCGACGGACCATATTCGTTACATGTTAGAGATTAGTTTGAGAATGTCGTCGAATGAGAGTCGGCGCGCGTCGGCTGGAATGTCGATGCCGTCGGTGAGCCCGGTGTTCCATTTTGCGGACTTGTATGTCAAGTCGAGGGCTACAATTTTGCCGCCCATGGGTATGCGCGAACTTATCTCGCCGGCAATTTCGCCACATGCAGTGGTCATATATTTGCCGAAGTTCATGGCATATTCCGTATCTGTTCCCAACGAAAGGACGAACTGAAGCATGCGGTTTTCCTCCATCTCGTAGCGATACGAAAAGCGCTTGTCGCTACGTTTGGGCATCATTTGCCAACGGCGATTGTCGTCGGGCTTAGTCGACTCCATCAACGATGCCAGTTCGGGCGTAATCGTGCCTTTGCCAACGACGAACGGACGCGATAGGAAAAGGCTTTGCAGCGTTGCGACGGTGATATATTCGCCCATGAAATCGCCTATGGATTCGCGCAAGTAGGCGTTGTGATATTTGTCGACAACGGTTACCGTGTCGCCTTCGAAATAGAGTTTACCCACTTCGATGCCCAGTAGCGGTCGCAGCGAAATCGACAGCGACTTGCCGCGAACCATCTTCATAACCATACTGCTCGTCATGCCGATGCTCACCTTGCCGTTGAGGGTTACGTCGGTCCACTCTTTTGCTTCTGCGGCAACGGTTGCCGGTGTGTAGGTCTGAATGGATTCTGCCGTCGGAGTCTTTTCGGCGGTTTTCTGCGAGCCGCACGATGCAAACGCAACGGCAACGACGGCAAATGCTATAATTTTTACAAATGATTTACTCATAGAAATATGTTTTGTGGTCAACCTTTTTGCGCAATAGTTCCGACGTGGGGTTTAGTTCGAGCGCTTTACGCCAGCAGTCGAGAGCTTTCTCCGGTTGTCCGTTCATAAACAGAATGTCGCCGTAGTGTTCGAGCAGTTCGCCGGTCAGTTCTTCTTCGTCATTTTCGGCGGAATTTATGGCTTTTTCGATGTATTCCAAAGCCGGCTTGTAGTCGTGTCGCAAGAAGAGTATCCATGCGTAAGTGTCGAGATATGACGAGTTTTCGGGTTCTCCGGCGAGAGCCTTTTTTACCATCGTTTCGGCGCGGTCGAGATCGCCGCCGTGGGTCGATAGGGTGTAGGCATAGTTGTTGAGCGTCAGTATGTCGTCGGGGGCGGCTTCAAGTGCACTGTCGAAACATTTGTAGGCTTCTTCGATTTGCCCGAGGCGCTCATAGCAGGAAGCCATGTGTGTAAATATGTTGGCACGGTTGATAGAGCTGTCGTCGTTAACTTTTGCCAAGGCAATGCTGTCCATCTCGAGGGCTTCGCTAAAGCGACCTGCCAGGTTCAGGGCATTCGCTTTAATGTAGTATATGTCGCTCGATTCCGGGTAGTAGGCCAACGCGCGGTCGCCTGTTTCAATTGTCTTGTCGTACGCTTTTTGGTAGTTGTAGAGCCACATCAGACGTTGCCACAGCTTGAGGTCCGACGGGTCGCCGTCGAGGGCAAACGAGAGTTGCTCGGCTGCGCCTTCGTAATTGTGTACGTACGTAAGATAGTCGGCATAGAGTCGTCTGAGTACCGGCTCGTGGGGATGCAGTTCGATTACCGTATTGCAGATTTGGTCGATGTTGGTTGTCGAATCGTTGTCTTGCAAGGATTTGCCTATGTAGCGCGTTAGAATGTCGACTTTCATATCGATGTCGGTATCCTTGTTAAGAAGAGCGCGGCGAATTTCACGCTCGTAGTTGTCCGTGTCGCCTTGCTCGCGATAGATGTTAGCCTTTGCCAAGTTGATATATCCGTTTCCGGGCTCGATAGCCAGCGCTTTGTCGTAGCTCATCAATGCGCTGTCGGGGTTGCCCAGACGCATATATACTTCGCCCATCATGATGTTGCCAAACAGTCCGTTGCCGGTTTTCTTGAGCACGCGTTGACCTTCGTTGAGCACGGCAGCCGTGTCGTTCATTGCCAGCATATAGCCTATCTTCTTAGCCGAAATGTCGTTACTCATTCCTTCGGTCTTTTCCACCTCCGCAAGAGCGTCGATAGCATCTTTTAGCCTTCCTTTTCCGGCGTATGCGTCAGCAAGCATCATTCGCATCATCGAGGCACGGTCGGGGTTGCTTTTGATGAGCGTCTCGAGCACGCGAATCATGTCGTCGGTGCGTCCCACTTGTCCGCAAATGCGCGCGTAGATGAAATTCTCGTAAAAGCATTCGGGATGGCTGTGGAAAAAGGCTTCCATCTTATTCAATGCGTTGTGGATGCTGTCTTTTGGTGCATGACCGCGCAGCAACGTTGCATAGCCGGCGTAGTAGGCTATCGTAGCGTTGTCGGGGTCGAGTTGGCAGGCGCGGTTGATAAGGTCGTAGAACGCCGAAACGTCGTCGCTTGCCAGCCGCGACGCTGCTTCCAAGTAGATGTAGTTTGCCTTGCGTATTCGCTCTTCGTCGGCTTTTGTGGTTGATAGCATAGGCAATGCCACTATAGCCGCTACGATTGCAAATATCCACAGTCGTAGTTTGTTTTTTGTTTGCATGATTAACCTATTTGATACCGGTATGTCCGAAACCTCCGCAGCCTCGTTCGCTCTCGGCGAGTGTTTCGACAGCCTCCCAATCGACGAATCCGTGACGT
>SAMEA3663025__coassemble_1535_pt1 | contig 9913 bp, 10 predicted proteins | sample SAMEA3663025__metabat2_low_PE_014 | metagenome-assembled genome bin SAMEA3663025 (sample SAMEA3663025) | pig gut metagenome | biome: pig gut; feature: pig-associated habitat; material: faeces | place: France | collected 2012
CAATCATCCGCGCAAGCCAATAAATAGCCGCATCCGGGTCGCTACCTCTTACCGATTTTATAAAGGCGGAGATGATGTCGTAGTGCATTTCTCCGTTTTTGTCGTATGCTGCCGGATTTTGTTGAAGCCGCTCCGTGACTATCGCATTGTTGATTACCATCGGTTCGTTTTCGCCAACCGATTGGTAGATTAAGTCGATGATGTTTAGTAGTTTGCGAGCATCGCCTCCGGCGTATTGAAATAGGGCATCGGTTTCTTCCACAGCGACTTCTCTTTGGTTGAGTAGCGTGTCGCGATGGATGGCATTGTCGAGCAACTCTTTGAGGTCGTCGTCGGTCAGCGGATTGAGCACGTAGACTTGTGCTCTCGACAATAGTGGACGAATGATTTCGAACGAAGGATTTTCGGTGGTTGCTCCTATAAGCGACACCGTGCCGTTTTCGACAGCTCCGAGCAGCGAGTCTTGTTGCGACTTATTGAAACGATGTATTTCGTCGATAAACAGAATAGGGCGGTGCTTGACAAATACGCTATGGCTATCAGACACGCAACGATTGAGCACGTCGCGCACTTCCTTGACTCCGGCACTTACCGCCGAAAGTGTGTAGAACGGGGCATTAACTTGCGAAGCTATGATTCGTGCCAGTGTCGTCTTTCCTACACCCGGAGGTCCCCATAGAATGAACGACGAGATGCTTCCTGACTCTATCATGCGTCGCAAGATACGTCCCTCGCCTACCAAGTGCTTTTGTCCTATATAGTCGTCGAGCGACTTCGGTCGAAGCCGTTCTGCCAATGGCTCAAATGTCATATTCTTTTGATTTTTTTGCGAAATTACTTAAAATGGTGATTAAAACAAAATAACTATTAAGTTTTTGATATGGAGACATAGAGATGTATGTCGTAAAAAATGTAGATATTTGTTCGATTTGTTTAAAAACTTGGTCACTTAGCCATTTTTTCGTTGAATGTCAGATGTAGTGGTTTGGTGAGTATGTTCGATATTTGTACCTTTGCCGACGATTTGAAGAAAGACTATGTCATTTTTGCGGATACTGACTTTATTAGTTGCATTGATTGTGTCGACGGTAGCGTTGGCGCAAGAGTTCGTGCCTGCCGACTCGCTGAATGTCGACAGTCTTATTCCCGCAGAATTGCGTAAACAACCGACTCCGGGAATATTCTCGCAAATCTTTAAACGTCAGAACAAGTTTACTACCTACCTCGACGGACTGATTTCCGGCAACGAAGACCATACATTCGACAAAAAGTTAGACGTCAACTTTATCGTTATGCCATCGTATACTCGCGAAGGAAGTTTCGGTATTGGCGGTGGTGCTACGGGCTTGTTCCGATTGGATAAGACCGATTCGATTATGGCTCCGTCCGACGTGACGCTTATTGGCAATGTGACGTTGAAAAAGGTTTGTTCGCTGTCTGCCTATGGTAATATTATGTATCCCGGGAGAAAACTGCGCCAATCCTATAAAATGGAGTTCACTTATTCGCCGCTTGACTTCTGGGGCATTTCTTTTTACGACTGTAATGTGAATCCGACGATAGAATGGACTCGGCAGCAGCTTAAGTTGAATACCGACCTCGTATACAACCTTAAAGGTCCTATTTTCCTCGGACTTGCTCTTGATGTGAATTACAGTTATGTGAAGTCGATTGACGATATATCTTATTTAAGAGGTCAAGATACTCATCAATTTTTCACCGGGCTCGGCTTTACGTTTCAATATGACACGCGCGATTTCATCCCCAATCCGACGCGCGGACGAAACTTGACGTTACGCACACTTATACGACCTCAATTTTTGAGCGGCTTTGACCGTACTCTAATTAATTCTACGCTTACATTCAACTGTTATCAGCGGTTGTGGAAAGGCGGTCTGCTGGCGTTCGATTTGTACGAAAGTTACAACAGTCAGGAAACCCCTTGGTCGTTGCGCGAGGCTCTCGGTAGCGGTGGTGTCCGAATGCGAGGATATTATGCCGGTCGTTTTGTCGACAACTGTATGGTGTCGAGCCAGCTTGAACTGCGTCAGCATATCTATAGCCGATTCGGTTGCGCCGCTTGGTTTGGCGTTGGGGCGGTTTTTTCCGATTACGGGAATTTGGGTAAAGAGAATTTTTTGCCTAACTTTGGCGTCGGACTTCGTGTGGAACTAAAACACAATCTCAACGGTCGTATCGATTACGGTATGGGTAAAACCACCGGCGGGTTTGTGTTTAGTATTGGCGAAGCTTTTTAGTCAAACAGTTTTGTTCTTATGACAAAGAGTGTACGTAACAGCCGTATAGAGCTGTTAAGGATATTGAGTATGATGATGGTTTTAGGCGTCCATTTTGTTGGCGCCACTTTCGGATTGCCATCGTGTGAAGAATTACGGCATCCAACGTCAACGATGGTCGCAAAGGAGTTGCTCGAGGTATTGATGATTGTCGGCGTAAACTGTTTTGTGCTTATTTCCGGTTTTTTCAGCATACATTTTTCGGTGCGCGGTTTGCTGCGATTTACAACCATTTGTCTTGTTGCGTCATTGACGGTTTGGGCTTACCAATGGGTAGAAACAGGCGAAACATCGCTACAATCGCTATGGGATGCCGTTCGCATTTATTCCAACACCGACTTATGGTTCGTGCCTGCTTATTTGGGGCTTTTCGTCCTAAGTCCTTTTATCAATGCCGGATGTGATGTGCTTACGTCGCGACGGATGTTGGGTATGTTGTTGGTGTTGACATTCTTAAATGTCTACCTCGGTTGGTATTGGTCGGGGAAGGTTAATTCTACCGGTTATTGCGTGATGCAACTTGTCTATGTGTACTTCATCGGGCGGACATTGCAGAGATTCATGCTTCAGTTGCAAAGAATCTCGTCGTATGCGTATTTTATTATGTATCTTTTAGCTACTGCTTGCGTGTTTGTTTCGGCGATGTTTTTGCCTTATGCTAAAGCATTAGCCTACAATTCTCCGTTTGTGCTTGCATCGTCGGTAGCTCTGTTCTTGACTTTTGCTGTCGGTCGAGAATTTAACAACAATATCATAAACCGTCTTGCTGCGGCTTCGTTTTGGGTCTATCTGCTTCACAAATCTCCGTATTTTTGGATTAAGTTGCGCAATCTGTTGCTGAATTTTGATTGTCGGTTTGACGGTGTCGAGTTTATCGGTTGGTGCTTGTTTCTGTTTTTCGGAGTGTATGCTTGCACGACAATCTATGGCTTGATATACAACAATATAAGCCGAAATATAAGCCGAATGTTAAGTAGCCGAGGCAAACGTTAGAGCGCCTTCCTTAGACGGCAGGCTTATCCGAAATCAGTGGTCGGATGAGCGGCATTAGTGTCGGCGGTGCCACGAGGATGGATATGTTGCGGTCGTGCCTGAAGTTGTCGACTTTGGCACCTGATTCTTTGGCAATAAGCAAAGCTGCGCACACGTCCCATTCATGAAGATTTAGTTCCCAATAAGCGTCAAGAAACCCTGCTGCAACATAGCAAGTGTCGATAGCCGCCGAGCCGAGGCGGCGCACGTCTCTGACTCGTGGCAGCACGCGACTGAAATTGTCAAGGTTGTTGTCGGGAGTAGTGTCTTTGTCGACGGGAAATCCGGTGGCAACAACCGCTTGTCGGAGGCTCGTTTTATTGCAGGGAGTAATTCGTTTGCCGTTGAGATATGCGCCTTCGCCTTTTACGGCATAGAAACACTCATCGAGATAGGGCGCATAAACCACACCGACAATGGTTTCCCCGCGATATTCGACGCCAATCGATACTGAAAAATGAGGCAGACCGTTACTATAGCTCGTTGTGCCATCGAGCGGGTCTATCACCCAACGGTAGTCGCTGTTGCAAGTCGACGCACCCGATTCTTCAGAAAGAATCGAATGCGTCGGGTATTTTGCTTTGATGGTTGAAATTATCAGTTGTTCCGAACGTTTGTCGGCGTCGGTAACAACGTCGCTTTCGTTGTATTTTGTCCGGATGTTAAGGTGGCTGCTGCGGAAGAGTTCCATTTGGATTTTCCCCGCTTCTTTAGCCATTGCGAGACAGTTGGAAAGTAATTCGCTCGTGTCAATCATAGTTGCTATTCTTCCTCTTCCGGAGTAATAGGGATTTGGCGTTTGAACACTTCCTTGAAGGAAATAAGCGACTCTGTTCTTGCCAACCCGAGATTCTGAAGTTTCCCGTGGATAATGCTCATGAGATGTCGGTTGTTCTTTGCATAAATCTTGATGAACATATCGTACTGACCGGTGGTGATGTGACATTCAACGACTTCGGGGATTTTTTTCAGTCGTTCAATGACTTGGTCGAACTGCGACGGGTCTTTTAGAAAGAAACCGATGTAGGCGCAAGTGTCGTAGCCTACTGTTGACGGGTCGATGAGCGATTCCGAACCTGTAATTACTCCGATGGAGTAGAGTTTTTGAATGCGTTGGTGAATTGCGGCACCAGATACATTACATTCGCGAGCGATTTCAAGATAAGGCTTTCGTGCATTTGCCGATAGCATTTCAAGGATTTTGTAATCCAATGAATCCAATTGAGAATTTGCCATATAGGATTTATTTTGTATTTTAGCAGTATGTTTTTATTTCAACAAACAAAATTAATCATTTTATTTGGTTCTACGAATGAAAATTGAAGAAATTTCTGTTAAAAATATTATAATTGATAATATTCACAATCTATATGAGTCAGCGTTTCCTCGTGACGAACGGCGTGATTTTGAAGATTTTTTGCGTTTACTCGCCGACCCGGAAAGCCGTTTTTCGGTCTATGCATTTCTTGAGGAAGGCGAGTTTGCCGGTTTTGCAAGTTGTTGGCGTTGGGATAGCTTCTGCTATTTGGAGCATTTCGCCGTCGAAGAACGGATGCGTAACGGCGGTCGGGGAGCTCGCTATCTTACGGAGCTGATTCGCAGAATGGCTCTGCCGATGATTATTGAGGTAGAGCCTCCGGAAGACGACCTTTCGCGGCGCCGAATCGGCTTCTACGAGCGCAATGGTTTTCGCCCGGCAGAGGATATCGAATATGTTCAGCCGCCTTACAGTCGAGACCGAAACGCAATGAGGCTTATGCTTATGACACATGGCGATATTTGCCTTAAGGGTGCCGACGATGACCGCATTTTGCGCATAAAGGCCGACGTCTATGGTGTGACTGAATAATTCGGCACGATTTTTGTTGTGAAATTTAAAATTTGTTTATGATGATGAAAAAGTTATATTTCTTTTTATTAGCGACGGTGTTATTGATGTCTTGTTCCGGAAAAGGAGATGCTACTAAGTCTATAATTACTGTCAGTATAGAACCGCAACGCTATTTTGTCGAGAAGATTGCCGGCGACCGGTTCAAGGTGCGATGTATGCTCGACAAAGGGGGAAGCCCCGAGACATATGAACCATCTATGGCGAATATGATGTTGCTCGAAAAGAGTTCTGCTTACTTTTTTATGGGTAAACTCGGCTTTGAAACTGCGATTCGCGGTAAAATTACTGAATATAATCCGAATATAAAGTCATACGATTTGTCGCGCGGAGTGTCTATGCTCGAAGGGTGTCATCATTTTGATGCCGACGACGACCACGGCACTGACCCCCATATATGGACATCGGTTGTTAATGCCAAGATTATTGTAAAAAATATCCATGCGGCATTGTGCGAGCTCGACCCCGACGGGGCGGAAATCTTTGACGAAAACTTACGCAATTTCACTGCAGAACTCAACGAATTGCAGTCGCAACTCGATGCCAAGCTTGCCGACTGCCGCGGTAAGGCTTTCTTGGTGTGGCATCCGTCGTTGAGCTACTTCGCTCGCGACTATGGTCTGCAGCAGATAAGCATAGAATACGAAGGCAAGGAGTCGCCATTGAAACACGTTCAAGACAAGATTGATTTGGCAAAGTCGAGTGGGGCAACCGTTTTCTTCTTGCAGAAAGATATGGATTCGGCACAGGCTGCGGCTGTTAATGCAGAAATTGGGGCCAAGGTTGTTGAAATCAATCCTTTGTCGTATAATTGGAAAACAGAAATCGAAAGAATAGCAGATGCAATCGCTCAATGATAAAACAATCATTCGCGGCACGGGGTTGACCATAGATTATGGCTCGACGCCGGTGCTTGCCGATGTTTCGCTCTCGATAAACGATGGCGACTTTGTTGCCATCACCGGTCCAAATGGCGGCGGTAAGAGTTCGCTGCTGAAAGTGTTGTTGAAGTTGCTCAAACCTACTAAAGGTTCTGTGGAATATTTCCGCGATGGTAACTCGGTCGAAACTCTGTCGTTTGGCTATTTGCCGCAAAAGAACAACATCGACAGCCGTTTCCCTATAACAGTAGAAGAGGTCGTTGCCTCAGGGCTGTTTGCCGACCGACGAAACCTTTGCGGCGGTTATTCGGCAGAAACAAAGCGTCAAATCGATGATACTCTTGAGCTGATGGGCATTGCTGATTTGCGCCAACGTGTCATCGGCGCTCTTTCGGGCGGACAACTCCAGCGCGCCTTGTTGGGGCGGGCAATCATAAGCCACCCTTCGGTAGTTGTGCTCGATGAGCCTCTCTCGTATATCGACCGAAATTTCGTCGAACAAATCTATAAGATTGTCGAACATATCTCGAAAACGGCGACCGTTATCGTTGTTTCGCACGAAATGACGGTGATTTCCGAGCTTGCTAATCGACATTGGCTAATTGACCATTCTTTGCAAGAATGTCATGCCTCGCACCACTTCCTGCGAACAGAATGTGACGTTTAGAACTCGTCCCCGAATTATATGCAGTGCAACACAATCAAGATTAAAAGCTATGAGTCGCCGTATGGCGTGTTGTTACTCGGCTCGTTTGGCGACAGGCTGTGCTTGTGCGATTGGCAAGCGGCGAAACGTCGCGACTCTGCGGAACGAAGGTTGAAAAGATTGTTGAATGCAGAGTTTGACGACGGACCGTCGGGAGTGATAGAAACAGCCGTAGCGCAACTTGATGAGTATTTTGCCGGACGACGCGCGAAGTTTGATGTGCCGTTGTTGTTTGTCGGGACAGAATTTCAGAAAACAGTGTGGAACGAATTGCTGAAAATTCCTTTCGGCAAGACGATTTCTTACGGAGAATTAGCACGAAGAATAGGCATGCCGAAGGCTGTTCGTGCGGTAGCAAATGCTATTGGAGCAAATGTGATGTCGATTTTTGTACCCTGTCATCGCATTATCGGTAGCAATCGGACGTTATCCGGCTACCGAGGAGGTCGTGCAGCCAAACGGAAGCTACTCGAGCAGGAAGATTGTCTTTATTCCGAATGATTTGATACATAATACACCCCAAAAGTCGAGGTTAGGACTTTTGGGGTGTGATGTCTGAAAATCCAACAAGGATTTGTGAAAATGTTAGCCGAGGTATGACTTGAGTATTTTGCTCTTTTGTCCCTTGAGTTTCATTATCGCTTTCTCTTTAATCTGACGGACACGTTCGCGAGTGAGTTCAAACTTTGCGCTAATTTCTTCGAGTGTCATTTCTTGGCAACCGATACCGAACGCCATCTTCAATATTTCGCGTTCGCGCTCTTGTAAGAGGTTGAGAGCACGGTCGACTTCTGTCGAGAGCGATTCTTTTGTGAGCGTAGAGTCGGTAGTCGGTGCGCTGTCGTCGGAAAGCACATCGATAAGGCTATTTTCTTCGCCTTCGGCAAACGGCGCATCTATCGAAGTTTGACGACCGGAAACTTTAAGCGTTTCCACGATTTTCTCAACGGGAATGTCGAGGTCCTTAGCCAATTCTTCAGGAGAAGGACGGCGTTGGTTTTCTTGCTCGAATTTGGCAAGCGCTTTGTTTATCTTGTTAAGAGAGCCTACTTGGTTGAGCGGTAGGCGAACAATGCGCGATTGCTCAGCCAGAGCTTGCAAAATCGATTGACGAATCCACCATACAGCATAAGAAATAAACTTAAAACCGCGTGTTTCGTCAAATTTTTGTGCCGCTTTAATCAATCCAAGGTTGCCTTCTTGGATAAGGTCGGGCAATGTCAAACCTTGGTTTTGGTATTGTTTAGCTACCGAAACCACAAATCGGAGATTAGCGTTAATCAGTTTGTTGAGTGCCCGTTCGTCGCCGTTTCTAATCTTTTCTGCAAGTATAATTTCTTCATCTACAGAAATTAAGGGTTCCCTGCCTATCTCTTGCAGGTATTTCTCGGTAGCCGGGTCACGCTTTGTTACAGACTCTGTAATCTTTAATTGCCTCATATTATTAATTTATACCTTACGTTTGCAATAATTCAATTTACAACTCAGTGCCTTTTTTTGTTTGATGCTTATATAAACGCAAAAAATTGCATAAAAGTTTAATCACACATGTAAAAATGTGTTAAATCAACTTTTATAGCACCGCTCCGCGGCACAAAAGCGGAGCACAATTTTCGGCTTATCATTGTCGTTATTCCATCCGTGGGAATCGATAGTCGACGATGGTTGTAAGCCAAGTTTTTTTACTGCCCGAGAAAAGACTTCAGCGCGGCACTATTTTCGCCTTTCAGCTGGCGAATGGCTTTCTCTTTGATTTGTCGCACGCGTTCGCGCGAGAGGCTAAGCGCCTCGCTGATTTCGTCGAGCGACATCTCGTTGCAGTCTATGCCGAAAAAACGCTTAACAACGTCGCATTCACGGTCGCTCAATCTGGAGAGCGCCCTATTGATTTCTTGAATTAGCGACTCCTTGTTAAGCGATGAGTCGGCTTCCGGGGCATCGTTGTTGGGAAGAACGTCGAGCAGACTGCCTTCTTCGTCATCGCTGAATGGCGCGTCGACCGACACGTGATGTGCCGACACTTTCAGCGTATCAGAAATCTTCTCCACCGGTATGTCGAGCTCTTTCGATAGCTCTTCAGCCGACGGACGGCGCTCGTTTTCTTGCTCGAACCGCGACAACGCTTTGTTGATACGGTTGAGCGAGCCAACTTGATTGAGCGGAAGTCGCACTATTCGCGCTTGTTCTGCCAATGCTTGTAAGATGGACTGGCGAATCCACCATACGGCGTATGAGATAAACTTAAAGCCACGTGTTTCGTCGAATTTCTGCGCTGCTTTAATCAAGCCTAAATTACCTTCATTGATTAAGTCGGGGAGGCTTAATCCTTGGTTCTGATACTGTTTTGCCACAGAAACAACAAATCGAAGATTAGCACGGGTCAATCTATCAAGAGCTTGGCTGTCGCCTTTACGTATCTTCTGCGCAAGCTCTACTTCCTCCTCTGTGGTTAATAGAGCTTCGCGGCTTATCTCTTGCAGATACTTTTCGACGGATGCGCTCTCGCGATTGGTGATAGATTTTGTAATCTTTAATTGTCTCATCAACGTTTCTTTATCTCGTCACTTTTTTTCAAAGTGCAAATATAATACCTTTTATTCAATTTTTAAATAAGCAGTTGCATATTTTTTTTGAATTTTTTTATTTGTGTTATTGCTCCGGTATGACGGGCTAATCAGCGATAATGGTTTTGTGGGCTATGTATAGGTCGTTAATAAGGCTGCGACTTTTGTCGTTGTAGTTAAAGTCTATGCCCGCCAAGTCGTAAAGCAAATAGGGGAGGTCGTCGGAGCAGAATTGGCGGTCGACTGCGTTTCGAAGGCGTAGAGCAGCGTCGCTATGACGTGCCGAAAATGAGGGACTCATCCAAATCATAACAGGAATACGGAAGATGTTGTCGTACGGTTCGTCGTCGTAAAAACTGCATAAGAATCCGCGTCCGAAATAGTGGTTCGGACCATCGTAGATTTGTTCGCCATGGTCGGCAATGTAGATGATAACGGCGTCACTGTTACGGTAGTGGTCGATGATTTTTGATATAGTGTAGTCGTTGTAAAGGGTTGCGTTGTCGTATTGTGCCACCTGCTCGCGTTGACTTTCTGAGAGGTCT
>SAMEA3663025__coassemble_1583_pt1 | contig 9691 bp, 6 predicted proteins | sample SAMEA3663025__metabat2_low_PE_014 | metagenome-assembled genome bin SAMEA3663025 (sample SAMEA3663025) | pig gut metagenome | biome: pig gut; feature: pig-associated habitat; material: faeces | place: France | collected 2012
CAGCAGGCATAGGCGCCGACGTAACGATAGCCGACATCTCGATACCGCGATTGACATACCTTGCCGACGTAATGCCGAAGAACGTCAAGACGCTGATGAGCAACGAGTATAACATCCGCCAGGAGTTGAAAGAAGCCGACCTGGTAATCGGTTCGGTGCTCATTCCGGGCGCAAAGGCTCCGAAACTTGTGACCAAAGATATGCTGAAACTGATGAAGAAAGGTTCGGTGCTGGCCGACGTAGCCATCGACCAAGGCGGATGCTTCGAGACATCGCACCCGACAACACACCAAGACCCGATTTACGAAGTAGACGGCATCGTACACTATGCGGTAGCCAACATCCCGGGAGCAGTGGCACGCACGTCGACGCTTGCGCTGACCAATGCCACGATACCGTATGCACTGCTGCTTGCCGACAAGGGATGGCGCAAGGCGTGCGCCGAGCGCAAAGACTTGCGGTTGGGCTTGAACGTCGTCGAAGGCAAGGTGGTCTTCAAGGGCGTAAGCGACGCCTGGGGACTCCCCTACACCGACGTTGCCAAAGTGCTGTAAGGAATATAACTACATAGAATACGACGAGAGGCTGCCCGCGGGCAGCCTCTCGTGTTGTTATGGCAAACGTCGTTATCGTTTGATGAATCGTACGGTAGTAGTTGAAGTAGCCGTTTTGACGTTAGCTAAGTATATGCCGGCAGGGAGGTCGGCAACGTTGACTTCGTTAGAGCCTGCCACACGACGTACAAGAGCACCGGCAGCGCTGAGGATGTCAATTTGTTCAACATCGTTAGCCGTGAATCGAACGACATCGGTTGTCGGGTTGGGCGTAGCGACGATGCGCTCGGAGGTGAGGCGAGTCAATCCTCCTTGACCGAACTTGAAGTGCTCGTAGTAGAAGTCGTCGAAGAAAGCCACGTAGGCAGTAGTTTCGGCAGTATGTTGGAGAGCAACGTACACGTTCTGACCGGCATACTTGCTCAGGTCGACGGTGTATTCGGTGAAAGCGCCTTCCTTGCTGTAAGCGAGTTCGGTTTTAGCCTTAACGGTTTCGAAGCTTTCCGGATTGGTGTCGGTAGTGCTAACGAGCACCGAGAAGTAGTGGGGTGTGAAGTCGTTGAACTCATCGTCGGTAGCATACGACTTACCGAAGAAGCGGAAACGCGAATCGACGGTTGCTTGCATCAGCGGACTTATAATCCAGTCGCTAACCGCGCCACTCGGGCTTGCCATAGCCGCCAAGACTTGATTGCCGCTTCGAGGATATACGTTGCGCCAGTCAGCACACTCGGGAGTTACGTTGATTACGACGAAAGCGTAAGGAGCATAGCGGTTAGGATATTTGATGACCGACGAGCCGTAGGTGGCGTAACCGTCTTTGTCGACAACGGTGAAACCTTTAGGAGCGATAGAACCGAATTCGTCGTTTTCGAAGCTGTAGAAAGCCACGTCGGCAGCGAGGACAGTAGCGTTGAGCGGGAGCGACACTTCTTGACCGTTGGTGAACGTAACGGTGAGAGCGTCGGGATAAGAGCGCGCCTCGGTAGCGCCGCCGAATGAGATGTCGAACGGCAGAGCCTTGTTGGCTTGGATGGTTGCACCGACTTGGATGTTGGTGCTATAGTGCGGGTCGGCAGTAGCGACCGAAGCCACGGTAAGGTCGTGGGCGCCGCCGTTGCTAAGAGAGAACTTACCGGCAGCGGTAACCGTTTGAGCGTTGTTGACTTCGCCGGCATTCCATTCCGAGGTGTTGAAGTAAGCCAAGCATCCCGAGAGGTCGTCGATTTTCACGTTGTCGAGGCTGATGCCGCGCGAACTATACGACTTCGAGATGGCATAACGCCAGCGGAAAGCGACGGTTTTGCCTTTATATGGCGACAGGTCGAAGCTTTCGCGCAACCAGTATTGACATTCTTGCGAAAGGATAGCGAGTTGATGCCATTCGTTGTCGACGAAGATGTCGAAGTAAGCAGCATCGATGCCGTCGGGTTGGGTGGAAGTGTTTTGACCCTCGCCGAAGTCGTCGCGAGTGAGGTTGACGGGAGCATTAAGACCCCAGAAGAAGGAAATCTGTAAGTTTTTGTCGGACGGGATAGCAAATTCGGTCGATTCGAGGACAGCTTGCGTACCTGAAACCGAACCGCCGCCGTAAACGCTGCGAGCGCCATCGAAAGGATTGGTTTTCGTGATGCTCCACTTCGTGTATCCGTCGCGAATCGAACGCCAGCCGAGGGGGAATTCGTCGGAATCCTCAAAGCCTTCGAAGTAGGGATATTCGGTAACCGTTTGGTCAGCCATTGTGGTAAACGACCAAACAGGCACATTGTCGGCGCTGCCGAAAGCATTCGACGGAACGACCTTCCAGAAGTAGGTCGTCGAGTAGTCGAGGCGCGGAAGAGTATAGGAAGTAGCACTACCTGCGTCGATACCGTCGCCCAAGTTGTCGGCAGACGTACCGTAGAAGACAGTATACTTATCGGCAAACTGCGTTTCGCCCCATTGGAGAGCGACTTCGCGGTTGATGATATCGGTAGCGGCATCGGCAGGTGCGACCAGAGCGGCAGCGCCGGGAGCCGACGTAGAACCGTATAGCGTCGGCAGAAGGACGTCGTCGATGTAGATTTGCGAGAATTCGACGTCGGCGGTTTGCATCAGCGTTTCGATGTCGCCGAGATAGTATTCAAACTTGATGTAGCAGTTATCGCTCTTGGGGTTGCCCAAGCTGAGCGTTTTGCGAATGCGAGAGTTGAAATCTTCCTCGTTTTCGTAGAGCAAAGTCCAAGAAGCCTTGCCGTCGGTGCTTAGATAAACGCGGAAGTAGTTGTCGGGCTGGGGATAAGAGCTCACGAGTTGTTCGTAGCTGTCGAAGAAGTCGAAGAAGAACTCGTGTTCTTTATCTTCGCTAAGGTCGAGACGTGGAGTGATGAGCGCGGCATATTCCTCCATAGCCGCCGTACCCAAAACGCAACGGTCGCCGCTATAGCTTGAGTCGAGCGAACGCCAGCAAGTGCCTTCGAGCGACCAACCTGCGGGCGGGAATGTAGCGCCTTCGAAGCCTTCATAGGTATAACCGTAAGGGATGGCAACTTTTTCGCCCTTGAGGGCAATTTCGAGATTGTTTGCGCCGTTGGTTTGAATGACCATCGTAGCCTCGGTTTTACCGGCGAGCGTCGGCGTGTAGTGCACGGCAAACTGATATTCTTCATTTTTGGGAAGGCTGACCGAGCCGGGAACAATGCTCGTCGAGAAGTCGGTGCCATCGAGACCGCTGATGCCGGTAATTTCGAGATTGCCGACGCCGACGTTCTTGAAGCGAAGCACTTCGGAATGGCTCGACGTGCCGATGTAAGTATACGACGAAGTAGCCGATTCGATGATAGCGCCGGTAGGCTTGACGTACGATTCGAGGGTGATGTCGTCGACTTTAACGGTGTTACCCGAATAGCCGTCGTTAAACTTAAGCCAAACGAAAGCCACGCGGATTGTCTTACCGGCGAAAGCCGAAACGTCGACCGTTGATTGATAGGTATTCCAGTTAGCCCAGGGCCATTTCACGCCGCTGGCTTCTACATCCGCTTGGTTTGTAAAAGAGAATACGCGAGTCCAAGAGTCTTCGCCGACAACCTGTACGCGCACTTGGAAATCGTACTGCGACTGCGAGATGGCATAAGACGCCGAAGCGCCGCCCCAGAGGAATTGCAACTTGTATTCGTCCTCGCCGAGGGTTACGTCGGGGCTGACCAAACACTGCTCGGTGGCGGGCAAATCGTGGAAACCGCCGGCAGTTGCCGAAGCCTCACCGGATATTGCCGACGACTTACTTGTCAACTTCCAACAATCTGCTTCGGCACGGTCGTCAACGACGACCGTCCATCCGTTATCGGAGAGACCGGTCAATCCCTCGAAATCTTGCGAAAGCAATACGTCTGCTTTAGCCGAAACGAAAGCAAAAGCCGAGATTAATAAGAAAACTGTAGTTTTTTTCATAATTTTGCTATAAATTTATTCGTGATGCAAAAGTAATGCAAACCTCGTGATTATCAAAATTTGACGTTCAGAATTTAGAGACGAAAAAAAATAGGAAAATGGAGTCGCCAATAAGCAAATAATAATTACTTTTGCAGTAATAAACAAAAGTAAGCATTATGGTTTTTGAATATGATTACCTCGTCATCGGGTCGGGAATAGCCGGAATGAGTTATGCTCTGAAGGTAGCAGCGACCGGACGAGTTGCACTAATCTGCAAAACCCAACTCGAAGAGGCAAACACGTATTATGCCCAAGGAGGAGTTGCATCGGTAACAAATTTGGCAGTCGATAATTTCGACAAGCACATCGAAGACACGATGATAGCAGGCGACTGGCTAAGCGACCGCTCGGCGGTAGAAAAGGTAGTGCGCGAAGCGCCGTCGCAGATACGACAACTCATCGACTGGGGCGTAAACTTCGACAAGAAAGAGAACGGCGATTTCGACCTGCACCGCGAAGGTGGACACTCGGAATTTCGCATACTCCACCATGCCGACAACACGGGAGCGGAGATTCAGGAAAGCCTGATACGCGCCGTCAAGAGTCATCCGAACATCGACGTTATGGAGAATCGGTTTGCCGTAGAAATCATCACGCAACATCATTTGGGCAAGATAGTAACACGCCGCACGCCCGACATCACCTGCTACGGCGCCTATGTGCTCAATCCGGAGACGAGCAAGGTGGATACCTTCCTTGCAAAGATAACGGTTATGGCAACCGGAGGCATCGGTCAAGTCTATACAACGACGACCAATCCGCCGGTAGCCACCGGCGACGGCATAGCGATGGTCTACCGCGCCAAAGGAACGGTGCAAGATATGGAATTCATCCAATTCCACCCGACAGCATTGTTCCACCCGGGCGACCGACCGTCGTTTTTGATAACCGAGGCGATGCGCGGCTACGGGGGCGTGTTGCGGACGCTCGACGGCAAAGAATTTATGCAGAAATACGACAAGCGACTGTCGCTGGCACCGCGCGACATCGTAGCACGCGCCATCGACAACGAGATGAAGATGCGCGGCGAAGACCATGTATTTCTCGACGTAACCCATAAGGATGCCGAAGAGACGAAGAAGCACTTCCCGAACATCTACGCAAAATGCTTGAGCCTTGGCATCGACATTACGAAAGACTACATCCCGGTAGCACCGGCAGCGCACTACCTGTGCGGCGGCATCAAGGTAGACCTCAACGGCGAATCATCAATAAAGCGGCTGTATGCCATCGGCGAATGTTCGTGCACGGGACTTCACGGCGGCAACCGCTTGGCGTCGAACTCGCTCATCGAAGCGGTAGTCTATGCAGATGCGGCGGCACGCCACAGCCGAGAAGCAATTTCGCACTATTCGTGGCGCACCGACGTGCCCGAATGGAACGACGAAGGCACGCAACACAACGAAGAGATGGTGCTCATCACGCAGAGTGCCCGCGAGGTGAACCAGATAATGAGTACCTACGTAGGCATCGTACGCTCCAACTTGCGACTCGACCGCGCCTGGAACCGCCTCGACATCCTCTACGAAGAGACCGAAAAACTCTTCAAGCAGAGCAAAGCGTCGAAAGAGATATGCGAACTGCGCAACCTCATCAACGTAGGCTACCTGATAATGCGACAAGCCAAAGAGCGTCACGAATCGCGCGGCTTGCACTACTCAATCGACTATCCACCCGAAAAGAAAAAATTCTAATAAAACACATTCGACATGTCAACTTACACAGAAGATAAACGCAAAGTAACAACACGCCGGCTAATCGAAATGAAGCAGCGCGGCGAAAAGATAGCCATGCTTACAGCATACGACTATTCGATGGCAAAACTTATCGACGGAGCAGGCATCGACGTAATACTCGTCGGCGACTCGGCGTCGAACGTCATGGCGGGCAACATAACGACCCTGCCAATCACCCTCGACCAAATGATATATCACGGCAAATCGGTGGTACGCGCCGTCGGGCGTGCGCTCGTTGTTGTCGATATGCCGTTCGGCACCTATCAAGGCAACTCGAAAGAAGCGCTCGCCTCAGCCATAAGAATAATGAAAGAGACCCACGCCGACTGCATCAAACTCGAAGGGGGCTCCGAAGTGCGCGAATCGATAGAGCGCATCCTCTGCGCGGGCATTCCGGTGATGGGTCACCTCGGCCTCACACCGCAATCAATCAACAAGTTCGGCTCCTACACCGTGCGCGCTAAAGAAGAGGCAGAAGCGGCAAAACTCATCGAAGATGCGAAGATGCTTCAAGAAATCGGCTGCTTCGCCGTCGTTCTCGAGAAGATACCGGCAGCGTTGGCAACAAAAGTGTCGCAAATGCTCGACATCCCGGTAATCGGCATCGGCGCCGGAGGCGGCTGCGACGGACAAGTGCTCGTGATGCACGACATGTTGGGCATCAACAAAGGCTTCTCGCCACGATTCTTGCGTCGCTACGCCGACGTAGGCACCATCATCAACGATGCGGTGGCAAAATATGTCGACGACGTCAAGACCTGCGATTTCCCCAACGAAAACGAACAATATTAAAAAACACAACACCCGCGAAAACGATGAAGCAATATCTCGACCTACTTCGTCACGTTATGGACCACGGCACGATAAAGAGCGACCGGACAGGCACGGGCACAAAGAGCGTGTTCGGCTACCAAATGCGTTTCGACATGGCTGACGGATTTCCACTGCTAACGACCAAAAAGTTGCACCTGAAGTCAATAATCTACGAATTGCTGTGGTTTCTTGCCGGCGACACCAACAAAAAGTATCTCAACGACCATGGCGTACGAATCTGGGACGAGTGGGCACTTCCCGACGGCGACCTGGGGCATATCTACGGCTACCAATGGCGGTCGTGGCAAGACTACGACGGTGGCGCTATCGACCAAATCAGCGAAGCCGTTGAGACCATCAAGCACAACCCCGACTCGCGACGCATCATCGTGAGCGCATGGAATGTGGCAGACCTTAAGAATATGCAACTGCCGCCGTGCCATGCGTTCTTCCAGTTCTACGTTGCCGACGGACGGTTGAGCCTGCAACTGTATCAGCGCAGCGCCGACCTGTTCTTAGGCGTTCCGTTCAACATCGCCTCATATGCGCTTCTGCTCCGGATGATGGCGCAGGTGACCGGACTACGTGCCGGCGAATTTGTGCACACGCTGGGCGATGCACACATCTACCTCAACCATTTCGAGCAGGTGGAATTGCAATTGTCGCGAGAGCCGCGACCGCTTCCCGAGATGAAAATCAATCCGGATGTAAAGAGTATCTTCGACTTCAAATACGAAGACTTCACGCTCGAAGGCTACGACCCGCATCCACACATCAAAGGCATCGTTGCCGTATGATTTCGATAATAGTAGCCATAGCCCGAGAAGGCGCCATCGGCAAAGGCGGCGACTTGCTGTGCCATATGAGTGCCGACTTGCGCCGATTTAAAGCCATCACGACCGGTCACACTGTCGTTATGGGTCGCAAGACGTACGACTCGTTGCCGAAAGGCGCACTGCCGAATCGGCGCAACATCGTGGTGACGCGCAATGCCTCGTTTGCGGCAGAACGCGTCGAAACGGCACATTCGCTCGACGAAGCCCTACGCCTTGCCGACGGAGATGCCTTCATCATCGGCGGCGCCGAAATCTATCGCCTCGCCCTGCCGATTGCCGACCGACTATACCTGACGGAAATCGATGCCGTATTTCCCGACGCCGACACTTTCTTCCCCGAGATTGACAAAAACGAATGGATTCTCGTCGAAACGGAGACACACGTCGCCGACGACAAGAATCCATATCCTTACGCATTTACTACTTACGACCGTCGTCGATAAGACTTCGGATGCGGTCGTTGCGCGCCGTGAGGAACGACGTGAACGAATCGAACAAGTCGAGCAGCGAGATTGTGGAGTTTTCCACCTGACTGTCGTAGAGTTTCGAGCCGTTGACGCCGCTAAGGTTTTGCCCTTGCATGGCAGCCGAAACGCCCGAAATTTTCTCGAAAAGGCTCATCTGGAGGTTTAGCAACTCATAAGCACCCGTATTGGCGCCGTTGACAATCAGTTGCTCGGGCTTAAAGCCGGAGTCGAGGCGCATCGAATCGTAGGGGATAACGCCATTGGGCGAGCGCCAAGTGCGCACCAAATCCTGCCACGAAAAGCCCTCGGGCAGCGACTCGGTGGGATAAATCAGCACCCCTTTGGCGGTAGAATCCATAACGTGGTCGATAATCGTGATCATACGATTGACAAACTTCTGCTGGTCGATGACGTCTTCGACAAACGAATGAATCTCGCCGTCGGTGAGCGGATAGAGTTTGAACACGAAAGGATGCATCGGCGCATCGTATTGGCTGAGAATGATGCCGGAGGGAGTCAACCAACGGCAACGCCACACGTCGCGAATCGTCCATCGGCGCTCCATGCTATCGTCGAGGCGCTTAGCCTCAGCCGGAGTGACGTAGAACAAGGTTCCGCTTTTGCGGTCGTGGCAGCGATAAAATTCGCGGCTTTCGAGAGTCCACAGTTCGACGACGCGATAGCGGTCAGGGTCGCCGCTTGTAAAAAATTCGGAGCCGACCGACGAGGGTTGAGCGAATGCCCGGCAGATGTCGACGGCACGCGCGCGGCTTCCGTCGGCGAGACGGCGGAGGATGTCGCTCATCGCCATGTCGTGGAGTTGCCCGACGAGGCGACAGTCGTTGCCGCGCGAGTCGGTAATCTTGCTCGTAAACATCTGCGCCGGGCAGACGTTGGTGATTTCCACACCCGCGGGACCGACCTCAATGCGCTGAAAGCATGCGCCGCTAATCAGAAATTCTTCGAACGTACGGCAGTCGACTTCGTCGGCGAGATTTCGCGACAGCGTGTCGGCAATGTCCTCGGGCGCGGAGTCGGCGGCTTGGCTGCGGAAGCGCCCGACAACACTTTTGACCAACTGACGAATAAGGTTGTTGGTCGACGGCGTTTTACCCGACAGTTGGCTGTGCTCCTCCTCTGTAATCTCCGAGCCGTCGTGGAGTCGGATTGGGTCGAGCCACTGACGGCCATAGGTGAAATTCATATTGCGCTCGCGACGTCGGCGGAAGTCGCCGTAGCGCTGCCACGCCTTCAGAGCAACGTCTAAATGCGCAAGTCCTTCTTCATTAACAAGTTTCATGGTATTTATATTTAAGGTAACTAATAAGGGCAAAGTCGCCCGGACTCTGCCCTAAGGAGATAAAGAAACTACGAGCGGACGATGCGCATGTGCGCCTTCGGATAGCGAAGCACCATGCACGAAGCCTCGGTAAGCACAAGAGCGTCGGTATTGCGAACGCCTGCCGATTTGAGGTTCAACTGCTCGGTCGTGAACGGGATGTGGCTATACTTTTGGAGGTATTCCGGGTCGATAATCAAGCCATTATCCTCCATTCCGCACTCGTCAAAGATTTCGGAGAGCATAACGTAGACGGTACCGAATTTCGAGCGAATTTCGGAGAAATCGATGCCCCACTTCACCACGTTCTCGCTCGCCATAACCACCTTGGTTGTTTCGAGGCGATTGAGTTGTTCAATCAGCCCCGAACCGGCGATGAGCACCTTTCGGCGGCTACCGGCATTGCCCGTAAATGCTTGTCGCATCATCGAGACCAGGACATCGTCGTTGAGAGCGCCGCTGACGTATTTGAATT
>SAMEA3663025__coassemble_1632_pt1 | contig 9522 bp, 6 predicted proteins | sample SAMEA3663025__metabat2_low_PE_014 | metagenome-assembled genome bin SAMEA3663025 (sample SAMEA3663025) | pig gut metagenome | biome: pig gut; feature: pig-associated habitat; material: faeces | place: France | collected 2012
AGAGTTGATGCAACACGTTAAAGCGCCCGACTTCCCCACCGGAGGAACAATCTATGGCTATGCCGGCGTCAAGGAAGCTTACGAAACAGGTCGCGGTCGCGTTGTCGTTCGCGCACGTGCCGAGGTAGAAACCGAAAACGAACACGATAGAATTATCGTTACCGAAATACCTTACAACGTAAACAAGTCGGAACTCGTCAAGAGCATCGACAACCTTATCAAGGAGAAGAAAATCGACGGAATTTCCGACGTCAACGACGAATCCGACCGTCAAGGCATGCGCATCGTCATCGACCTTAAGACGGATGCCAACGCCAACGTCGTGCTCAACAAGCTCTACAAGATGACGCAATTGCAATCGGCATTCAGCGTTAATAATGTGGCTTTGGTCAACGGCGTGCCCAAGGTGCTTAACCTCAAAGAAATCATCGAAGCCTTTGTTGACCATCGTCATGAGGTGGTTATTCGCCGTTCGCGCTTCTTGCTCGCCAAGGCTATGGAGCGTGCACACATCGTGGAGGGCTTGATTGTTGCTTGCGACAACATCGACGAAGTGGTGCATATCATTCGCTCATCGTCGACCACCGAAGAGGCTCGCGCCAAGTTGTCGGAGCGTTTCGGACTCGACGACCCGCAAACGCGTGCTATCGTCGATATGCGCCTCAGCGCTCTTACCGGCATGAGCATCGAAAAACTCCATGCCGAGTATGAAGAACTCGAACGTCAAATTGAATTCCTCAACTCCGTGCTCAACGACGACAACGTATGCCGCAAGGTGATTGAAGACGAGCTTATTGAAACTCGCGAAAAATTCGGCGACGACCGCAAAACCGACATCGTTTACGCATCCGAAGAATTCAACGCCGAAGACTTCTATGCCGACGAAGATATGATAATCACAATCTCTCACCTCGGCTACATCAAGCGTACGGCTTTGTCGGAATTCCGCGCACAAAATCGTGGCGGCGTAGGCGCCAAAGGTAGCGACACACGTGACGAAGATTTTATCGAGCACGTCTATACTGCCTCGATGCACAACTATATGCTCTTCTTTACACAGAAAGGCCGTTGCTATTGGCTTAAGGTTTACGACATTCCCGAAGGCACGAAAAACTCCAAGGGCCGTGCCATCCAGAATCTGCTCAGCATCGATGCCGACGACAAAGTCAACGCCTTTATCCGCGTGAAGAAGCTCGACGACAAAGAGTTTACGCTGACTCATAACCTCATCTTCTGCACGAAGAACGGTATTGTTAAGAAAACGTCGCTGGAGGCATACTCGCGTCCGCGTCAAAATGGTGTCAACGCAATCATTATTCGCGACGACGACCGCCTTATCGGAGTGGAAATGACCGACGGCAACGCCGAAATCCTCTTGGCAAACCGCAACGGTCGCGCCATCCGCTTCAACGAACGCACTGTTCGCCCGATGGGACGTATGTCGACAGGTGTTAAGGGTATGACTCTCGACGACGGTGACGACGCTGTTGTCGGAATGGTTACAATTGCTGCCGACTCCGAAGAAACAATAATGGTAGTGAGCGAACAAGGCTACGGCAAGCGTTCGGTTGTCGACGACTATCGCATTACAAACCGCGGCGGTAAGGGCGTTAAGACCATCAACGTTACCGATAAGACCGGTAAACTCGTCGCTATCAATGCCGTGTCGGAAGAAAACGACTTGGTAATCATCAACAAGTCGGGCGTAACGCTCCGTATGAAGGTTTCTGATGCTCGCGTTATGGGACGCGCAACTCAAGGCGTCCGTCTCATCAACCTCGAAAAACGTGGCGACGAAATTGCTTCGGTTTGCAAAGTGCCTGCGGCTCAAGATATAGAAGAACAGGCTGACGAAGCAACTGTTGAGGGCGCTGAACTCGCTCAAGACAACGCTCCCGAGACTACCGAAACAACCGATAACTCGGCAGAACCCACGCAGGGCGAAATATTTGATTACACAAACAATGATTAACTATAGTAAATCTATTTAGCAATGAAAAGAAAATCGATTTTGACGCTATGTGCCATTGTATCGCTTGGCGCATTTGCACAACAGGCAACCGTAAAGGATGTGGAAAAGGCAATTGGCGGTCTAAATCCGGACGTTAACACGCTCGTAGATGCGGCTAACAAAATCAAATCCGCGCTTACTAACGCCGAAACAAAGGACGACGCTAAAACTTGGTATGTTGCCGGAAAAGCTAATTTCGCAATCTACGACAAGCAACAAACGGCAATGATGATGAAACAACCTATCGACACTGCCTTGATGGGTGGCTCGATGGTTGAAGGCTACAAATACTTTATGGCTGCTCTTCCTCTCGACTCTGTTAAGCAATTAGAGAAGGACGGTTCTTACAAGTTGGAAAAAGACGGCTCTATCAAAGTGAAAACAAAATATTCGAAAGAGATTGTTAACACTCTTGTGACTCGCCACGAAGATTTTAACCGTGCCGGTGGTCTTCTTTACGATTCAAAGCGCTATAAAGAAGCTGCAGAGGCTTGGGGCATATATTCGTCGCTTCCTTATTCGGGATTGGCTGAACGTTCGAAATTTGTTGTAGCCGACACAATCCTCGGTATGACCGCTTACTATCAAGGTATCGCTTTGTGGCAAGCCGGCAATGTGAACGACGCAGTAGGTGCTTTTGCCAACGCTCGCAAACTCGGTTACAAGCATAAAGAAGCTTACGACTATGCTCTCAGCTGCGCCGCTCAAGCAAAAGACAACGTAGCTATCGTGGCTATCGCTGAAGAGGCTTATAAAGAGTTTGGCGGTAAGGATATCCAATATTTGAATGTCTTAATCAACGATAAGCTCAGCAAAGAGGAATTCGACGATGCCGAAACTCTTATCAACGACGCTCTCAAGGTCGATGCAAACAATGCTGAGTTGCTCAATCTTAAGGGTCTTATCGTTGAAAATAAGGGTAATGAAGATGCCGCTTTGGACGAGTTTAAGAAAGCAATCGAAATCGACAATACGTTGGCTCAAGGCTATTTCAATGCAGGTCGTATCGTTATGAAGAAAGTCGTTGCTCAACAAAAGGCTATGGAAACAATGAACCGTTCTGATTATGCAAAGGCTAAAGAAGAAGTCTTGATTCCGTTGCTTAAAGAGGCGCTTCCCTATATGGAAAGAGCATACCAACTCGACGACACTAACGCTAACGCAAAACGCATCCTTAGCAATATCTATTATCAACTTGGTGACGAAGAAGCTCTCCAAGCTCTTGATAAGTAGTATAAACATTATTTAAAATCAAAAAGGGTGTGCCTCCTCGGGTGCACCCTTTACTACAAATTATGGTAGACAACGAACAAATCCGTGCCATCAAGAGCGAATTTTTCGCACTTCGCAATGGCGAAATTGCCGACCGATTGCGCCGCGCCGGCTCTCCTTATAAAATTATCTTCGGACTTCAGCTTTCGCAACTCGACGCTATGGCTGCCCGCTTGCAGAAGTCGACGGAATTGGCTGGTGCGCTTTGGCAAAACACATCGACTCGCGAAAGCCGACTCCTCGCCGTGTTGGTCTATCCGCTCGATACGCTGACTCGGCAAGTTGCCGCCGACATGCTCGCACAAGCCGACACGCGCGAACTTGTCGACCTGCTTTGCTTCAAACTTGTGCGTAATTTGCCCGATGCGGAAGTCCTGGTCGGCGAACTCTGCACGACTGACGTCTATGCCGCTTTGCGCCTGGCAATGAATCTTCTGTGTCTGCAGAAGTTGGAGAATCTTGATTCGGTCTACGCTTTGGCACAAGCTGAACTTGCCAACCGAGAGTCGACGTGCCGCATTGTGGCTCGTCAGGTGGTCGACGAAATCGATTTCCTTCGCGAAAATGATGAGTAGAGCAGGCTCTTAAATCTTGAGCTTTTCCGAAACAATAACACCGCCGATGGTCAGTGCGCATCCGATGTAGCCTACCGACGTGACAGGCTCGTTGAGTATCAAAATCGAGGCTATCAGCGTTATTACCGGCGAAAGATAGAGATAGTTTGATGCTCGCGACGCGCCCAAATTGTTGATGGCTTCGTTCCACATTATATAGGCAAGCATGGAGCATACAAGTCCTAAGAAGCCGAGGTGAACCCATGTAATCGGGTAGAGTAGCACACCGAAATCCATCGATTTCTCTTGAAATGCCAAAAACGGAAGCGCCGTAATTAAGCCATAGAAAAATATTTTGCGAGTGATAAATAGCGTGTCGTAGCGCGCATTAAGTTTCTTTGCAACAATACAATAGATGGCAAAACTCAGCGCTGCTGCAATCGAAAGAAGGTCGCCGACGGGCTTCACTTCGATGCTCGAACTGCTGTTGAAAATCACGCACGCAACGCCGAAAAACGCTATCGTCGAGCCGATTACGAATCCCTTCGAAAACTTCTCGGTTTTATACATCAACTTGGTCAGCAGCACCGTAAGGATAGGTGCAAGCGTGACAAGAAGCGACACGTTGGTCACAAGGGTGTATTGCAGCGCCGTGTTTTCTCCAATAAAATATATAGAGCCGCCACAAAGTCCGCAAATGACGAAAAGCGCTTCGTCTTTTAGCGATTCGCTGCGGATGTGTCGGCACGTAATTGCCAAAAGAACAACGTATGCCATCAAAAACCGTAGTAAGTAGATATCTATAGGTCCGATGCCGGCATCGAGCAACTTGCTCGTCGATATAAACGACACACCCCATACGATTGACACAAAGAGCGCCAATAAGTGGTATAAAAATGTGCTTCTGTTGTTACTATTAATAGTTGATGTGTTCATTTGCTACTCGAGCATTAGTGATTGCAAAAGTAGTGCAAATTAAGCGGAAATACAAAAAATAAAACAATTCTTTGATGTGTCGAAGTTTTGTGCTAATTTTGGGATATGGAATTGACCGGAAATACAATAAAATGGGTGCATTCGCTCGGACGGAAGAAAGTGCGGGTGCAAGATAGATGTTTCGCCGCCGAAGGAACGAAATGTGTACTGGATACTTATGGCAAATTTCGTGTACGCGGCATCTTTGCTACCGCCGAGTGGCTCGCTTCACATCCTGAGGTTGACGGCACTGTGGCATCACGATTGCAACTCGACCGAATGTCGAATCTGACCACGGCTTCTGATGTTATTGCTGTCTACGAGATGCCCGACGTTCGGCTCGACGAGGTAGACCTCCGTAGCGGGCTGACGATTGTGCTCGACGGCGTTCAAGACCCGGGTAATCTTGGCACGATTATGCGTATTGCCGACTGGTTTGGCATCTACAACATAGTGTGCTCTGAGGGCACTGTCGACGTCTATAATCCAAAGGTTGTGCAAGCCACGATGGGTGCCATTTCGCGCGTCAGAGTGTTCTATACGTCGCTACACGACCTGTTTGAGCGGTACGCCGATTTGCCCGTTTTCGGTACGTTTCTCGAAGGCGAAAACATCTACGGCGCCGATTTGAGTGAAACGGGTTTTATCGTTATGGGTAACGAAGGCACAGGCATTTCGCCTGAGGTAAAGCAATTTGCTACACGCAAACTGTTGATACCCTCTTGGCCCGGCGATGTGCCTACCTCGGAATCGCTTAATGTTGGTATGGCAACGGCAATTGTAGTCAGTGAATTTCGACGCAGAATGAGATAAGTTATGGCAAAGCAGCGAACAAAAACAGTATATTTTTGCAGCGAGTGCGGCAATGAGTCGCCGAAGTGGCTGGGTAAGTGCCCGGCGTGTGGCGCATGGAACAGTTACGTTGAAGAAAAAGTGTCGACGACAAATAGTCGCGAGGCTCTCCTTCCGGGGTCGATGCTATCGTCGAAGCCGGTGCGTCTCGGCGACATCGAACAGGTGGCGGAGGAGCGCATTCCTATGCCGAGCGGCGAACTCAACCGTGTGCTCGGCGGCGGATTGGTCACCGGTAGTATTATCCTTATCGGTGGTGAACCCGGCATCGGCAAGTCGACGTTGGTGCTGCAAAACATGTTGCGCATCCGTAGCCGACGTGTGCTCTACGTGTCGGGCGAGGAAAGTGCTCGCCAACTGAAAATGCGTGCCGACCGCCTCGGTGCCGACGGTGGCGAATTGTATGTTCTTTGCGAAACGTCGTTGGAGAAAATTTTTACGCAAGTCGAAGCCTCCAAGCCCGGTATTTTGGTCGTCGATTCAATACAGACAATAGCGTCGGAGGCGCTCGAATCGTCGGCAGGCAGTGTGGGGCAGGTGCGCGAGTGTTCGGCTCAGTTGCTCAAGTATGCCAAAGAAAGCGGCGTGCCGGTCATCCTTATCGGACATATTAATAAGGAGGGCACTTTAGCCGGACCGAAAGTGCTCGAACACATTGTCGATGCCGTGCTGCAGTTTGAAGGCGACCGCCACTATATGTACAGGCTGTTGCGTTCGATAAAGAACCGTTTCGGGAGCACTTCCGAATTGGGTATTTACGAAATGACGCAAGTAGGGCTTCGCGAGGTGTCGAATCCTTCGGAAATGCTCTTGACCGACAACGAAGAGCCTGTTTCGGGTACGGCAATCGGCGTGGCTATCGACGGCGCACGTCCGTTCTTGATTGAAACACAAGCGCTGGTGAGTACGGCTGCTTATGGTACGGCGCAGCGCTCGGTGACCGGATTTGATGCCAAGCGGATGAATATGCTTTTGGCGGTCCTCGAAAAGCGTGTCGGCTTTAAGATTGCTCAAAAAGACGTTTTTCTGAATATTGCCGGCGGCTTGCGTGTAAACGACCCTGCACTCGACTTGGCTGTTATCACAGCAACGCTGTCGTCGAACGTCGATATGGCTATTCCGCACGGTATTGCCTTAACCGGCGAAGTCGGGTTGTCCGGCGAAATTCGTCCGGTTACTCGCATCGACCAGCGAATCAGCGAGGCTGCCAAGTTGGGGTTTAAAACGATTTATGTACCTCATAACAATCTGAAAGGCTCCGACTTGTCGAACCGCGGCATTCGTGTCGTCGAGGTGGCTAAAGTTGAGGAGGTTTTTCGCAGTTTGTTTGCTAATAAATAAAAATCATTTTATGTTGCGTAAAATTAGAATATTGTTAGCGATTTTGTCGTTTCTGATAGTAACGGCATTGTTTCTCGATTTTTCGGGGGTAATGCATCGTTGGTTCGGCTGGATGGCGAAGATTCAGTTTGTGCCCGCTGTGTTGGCAGTAAATGTGGTTGCCGTTGTGCTGCTTGTGGTGCTGACGCTGTTGCTTGGCAGAGTGTATTGCTCGGTGATATGTCCGCTCGGTATCTTCCAAGACATTGTGGCATGGATTGGCCGTCGGAAGAAGAAGTTACCCTATAAGTTCAGCCCCGAACTTCGTTGGCTGCGCATTGCATTTTTGGTGCTGATGGTGGTTACGCTCGTTGCCGGACTTGTGCCGATTGCAGCGTTGCTCGATCCCTATGCTTCGTACGGCAGAATTGCGAGCAACTTTTTTCAACCGATATATCGTTATGCGAACAATTTCTTGGCATACGTTTCAGAGCGCGCTGACAGTTACGCATTCTATAGCGTTGACGTGTGGCTGAAGAGCCTGCCTACGTTGATAGTTGCCGGAGTGTCGGCGATTGTTGTGGTTGTGCTTGCATGGCGCGGTGGCAGAACGTATTGTAACACGGTTTGCCCTGTCGGCACCGTGCTCGGATTCTTGTCGAAATATTCTTTGTTTAAGCCCGTTATCAACACCGATAAATGTGTCAATTGCGGCATTTGTGCACGCAAGTGCAAAGCGTCGTGTATCGACTCCAAGCAGCATGCCATCGACTATACGCGCTGCGTTGCGTGTATGGATTGCCTGAACAATTGCTCGCATCACGCCATTTCGTATAGTCGTCGGCGACGGTCGACGGCATCGGCGCCGGTCGACGAATCGCGGCGCGGATTTCTTGCCACGGCAGCGACCGTTGCTGCGGCTTCGGCATTGCGAGCTGAGGAGAAAGCCGTCGATGGCGGACTTGCTGCAATTGCCGACAAGCAGTTGCCCGAGCGCGCCACGCCACTTGTGCCGCCCGGTGCGCAGAGCATTCGTCATTTTGCTCAGCACTGCACGGCATGCCAATTGTGTATCTCCGCTTGCCCTAACGGCGTGTTGCGTCCGTCGGCGGAGTTGGAAACGCTTATGCAACCTGTAATGCAGTACGACCGCGGCTACTGCCGTCCGGAGTGTAGCCGTTGCTCGCAGGTATGTCCTGCCGGCGCAATTCGTCCCGTTACGCCCGCCGAAAAGACTGCAATCCACATCGGTCGCGCTATATGGATTAAGGATAATTGTTTGCCCGTTGCCGAAGGTGTCAGCTGTGGCAACTGTGCGCGACATTGTCCCGTCGGTGCGATTACGATGGTGCCGACAAATCCCGACGACCAAGAGTCGGTTCGTATCCCGGCTGTCGACACCGAACGCTGCATCGGTTGCGGTGCGTGTGAGAATCTCTGCCCGGCTCGCCCTTTCAGCGCTATTTATGTTGAAGGAAACGAGTGCCATCGTGTTGAACTTTAGTGCCTGTTACTGCTATGAATACGAAGAAACCAAATATCTCAAGACGCAATTTTCTCAAAAAGTTTACCGTCGTAGGCGCAACTACGGCTGCTACGCTTGTCGGCTGTCGTGATGCGTCGAAACAAATCATAAGCGGTACCGCTTCGCACGGCGACGTGCCCGTCGATAAGATGACCTACCGCACGAGCAATAGCGGCGACCGTGTTTCGTTGCTCGGCTACGGCTGTATGCGTTGGCCAACCAAGCCCGACCCCAACAACGAAGACAATAAAATCATCGACCAAGATGGCGTCAACCACCTCGTCGACTATGCACTCGCTCACGGCGTAAACTATTTCGACACTGCGCCTCCTTATTGCCAAGGTGCTTCCGAAAAAGCCACCGGAATCGCTTTGTCGCGGCATCCGCGAAATTCTTATTTCCTGGCAACGAAAATGTCGAATCAGCGTTTTGCCGGACAAGGTCTTTCGCCAAAGCAGATGTTCGACAAGTCGGTCGAGATGTATCGCAATTCGTTCAGCCAACTGCAGACCGACTATTTTGACTACTACTTGATGCACATTGTCGGAATGGGCGACGACAGTATGGCTATGCTCAACGAACGTTTTTTCGACAACGGACTTCTCGACTTTTTGCTCCGTGAACGCGAACAGGGCAGAATTCGTAACCTCGGCTTTTCGTATCACGGCGACGTGCGCGTGTTCGACTATCTACTGTCGCGCCACGATGAGTTCAAGTGGGATTTCGTGCAAATCCAACTCAACTACGTCGACTATCGTCATGCTTCGGGGATAAATTTCAACGCCGAATATCTCTATAACGAACTCAACCGTCGCAACATCCCGGTTGTAGTAATGGAACCGCTTTTGGGTGGACGATTGGCATCGATGCCTGAATTCTTGATTCAGCGCCTCAAGAGCCGACGTCCCGACGACAGCCTTGCTGCGTGGGCGTTCCGTTTTTGCGGCACGTTCCCGCGCGTGCTGACCGTACTCAGCGGTATGACTTATATGGAACATTTGCAGGATAACATC
>SAMEA3663025__coassemble_1674_pt1 | contig 9361 bp, 7 predicted proteins | sample SAMEA3663025__metabat2_low_PE_014 | metagenome-assembled genome bin SAMEA3663025 (sample SAMEA3663025) | pig gut metagenome | biome: pig gut; feature: pig-associated habitat; material: faeces | place: France | collected 2012
TAGAGCACATGACTGTTAATCATGGGGTCGTTGGTTCAAGCCCATCCTGAAGCGCTTATTAATTGCTTCAATAGCTCAGTTGGTTAGAGCACATGACTGTTAATCATGGGGTCGTTGGTTCAAGTCCATCTTGAAGCGCATAACGGAATCGCTCAGCGGTTCCGTTTTTGTTTTCTCTCCCCACTCTTACCTCTTACCCCTCCACTCTTACCTAAATTTGTCGTTTACGCATTTTTTCTCCCCCGAACAGAGTAATTTTGCCAATAAAAGTGTAAATTTGCACTCAAACGAGAAACAATGAAAGCGACCGAGCCCAAAAGCATCGGAGAAATTCTTAACGAATTCCTCGACCCCGCAAAACTCGACGACAACATCAACGCACGTCGACTTGAAGCGCTTTGGGGCGAAGTCGTCGGTCCTTACATTAATCGGCAAACCGTTCGTCGATACGTAGCGCGGCGCGTGCTTCACGTCATCATCAAATCGGCTACCCTGCGCAACGAACTCATGATGAATCGTTCCGCTCTCGTCCGACGGCTTAACGAAGCTACAGGTGCCGATATTATCGACGACATTTCTTTCTCATAATCACAAGGTTAGAACTATGACTGACAACAACAAACCAACTAAAAACGACTCACCGGCGTTCCGACACTCTATTCCGGTGCAAATGCGTTTCAACGACATCGACGTGCTTAACCACGTCAACAATTCCGTTTACTTCAGCTACTACGACTTAGGTAAATCCGCTTATTTCACCACCATCAAGCGTGGTGTGGTCGATTGGGACAAAATCGACGTCGTCGTCGCTAACGTAAACTGCAACTTCATCGCACCAATCTATTTTGGCGAACCCGTCACGGTGGTTACTCGCGTCGAGGCGATTTTCAACAAGAGCTTCAAGCTACATCAACGCATCATTAACTCCGTAAACGGACAAATAAAAAGCGAATGCTCTACCATTATGGTCAGCATCGACTCTTCGACAGGCTCGGCTGTAAAACTCTCTCCGGCTTGGATTGCCGCCATTACCGCCTACGAAGGGCATAACTTATTAGAAAGCCATCCTACTGATTCTGAATAAATTAGCAAAATGACAGACATTAAACAAACTATGCGCGACATCCTCGCCGCCGAAAGCCACGCCGTGGCTAACATCCCTGTTACTTCCGGCTACGAACGTGCTATCGATATCATCGTCGACCACGTTTGGAACGGCGGTGCAAAGCTCATAACCTCCGGTATGGGTAAAGCCGGACAAATTGCAATGAACATCGCCACTACATTCTCTTCGACGGGCATTCCCGCTGTCTTTCTTCATCCCAGCGAGGCGCAACACGGCGACCTCGGCGTGATGCAACCTAACGACATCATGCTCCTGCTCTCAAACTCCGGAAAAACTCGCGAAATCATCGAACTCGTCGACCTGGCGCGAAACATGAACCCCGACCTCAAAATCATCGTCATCACCGGCAATCCCGACAGCGAACTCGCTCACGCTGCCGACGTTATGCTCTGGACCGGTGCCGCCGACGAAGTGTGCCCGCTCGGCCTTACTCCAACCACTTCGACCACGCTAATGACGGTTATCGGCGACGTTCTCGTCGTCGGCACGATGAAATCTACCGGATTCACCAAAGAAATGTACGCCATGCGCCACCACGGCGGATACCTCGGCAAAAAAAGCCGCGGCGAAAATAATAAATAAGTACATACAATGAATAAAGTTATTGCAATCGGGCAATCCGTGCTCGACATCATACACCTCGACGGACGCCCCATCGCATCGTTCACCGGCGGACGTATCGCCAACATGGCGGCTTCGCTCAGCCGTTGCGGCATCGACGTCGAATTCGTCAGCGAATGCGCCACCGACAGCGTCGGCGACATGGTGGTCGGGTTCCTAAACCGCAACGGTGTGTCGACTAAGTCGGTCGACCGTTTCACCGAAGGCCAATCGCAAGTGTCCCTTATTTTCCGAACAAGCGACGGAAACGAACGATACTCGGAATACGTCAACTACCCGACGTCGCGGTTCGACGTACTCTGGCCTCGAATCGACGAAGGCGACATCGTGGTCTTCGGCTCTTACTTCGCTATCGACGACAGCCCGAGAAACGGACTCCTCGAACTGCTTAACTACGCTCAACAACGAAAAGCCATTATCGTATATCTCCCCGGCTTTCAGCCTCAACTCTGTCCCCGCATAACCCGTGTTATGCCGGCAATTCTCGAAAATCTCGAACTCGCCGACATCGTCGTCGCTCGGCAATCCGACATGGAGAAAATTTTCGGCAAAAGCGATTCCTCCGAAGTCTACAAAGACCACATCTTATTCTATTGCCCGAATTTCATTTTCATGGACAGCAACAACCGCATCGACCTGCACGTCCCGAGCGGAAACCTTTCTGCCGCGCTCTCTATCGGCGAAAACAACCGACTCGGCAAAGACGCATCTTTCGCCGCAGGTATTGTCTACGGGCTACTTAAAGAAGACGCGTCGCCGAGCAACGTCAACAGCCTCAGCACCGACGCTTGGAAACGCATCGTCGACCGCGCCACGGCTTTTGCCGCCGACAGCATCAGCTCCGGCGAAAACGTCATAACACCCGATTTCGCATCTAAACTCTAACCTCATCCCTCTCCACTCTCCGCTCTCCACTCAACCCCGTGACTCAATGAGCTAAATTGCATCGATTTTGCTCATTATCAGTGCTAAGCACCCTCGAACCAATAACCTTTTTTGCCTATTTCCAAAATTTTACCTAATTTTGCGCCGCAAAAACAAAGTAAACAATAGTTGGTATGCCAAAAAATTTAGTAATCGTGGAGTCTCCGGCTAAAGCCAAAACAATTGGCAAATTCCTGGGTAAAGACTACGAAGTACTTTCAAGTTACGGCCACATCCGCGACTTGAAAAAGAAAGAATTCAGCATTGACGTCGACGACAACTATAAGCCGATTTACGAAATACCCTCCGACAAGAAAGAACTCGTAAAAACCCTTAAAGCTGAAGCCAAGAAAGCCGACATGGTATGGCTCGCTTCCGATGAAGACCGCGAAGGTGAGGCTATCGCCTGGCACCTCTACGAAGTGCTCGGACTTACCCCTCAAAAAACGCGGCGAATCGTCTTTCACGAAATCACTAAAAACGCTATCCTTAACGCTATCGAAAACCCGCGCGACATCGACATCGACCGCGTTAACGCTCAACAAGCGCGACGCGTGCTCGACAGAATCGTCGGCTTCGAGCTTTCGCCCGTGCTCTGGAAGAAAATCAAGCCTTCTCTCTCTGCAGGACGTGTACAAAGCGTTGCCGTACGACTTATCGTCGAACGCGAAAAAGAAATAAAATCGTTCAAAAGCGAACAATACTACCGTATCGTTGCCGAGTTTAAAACCGACGACAATCACGTGCTTAACGCCGAACTGAGCAAACGCATCGCCGACCACAATGAAGCCGCTGCGCTCCTCAACGACCTCGCCAAAGCCGATTTCGCCATCAGCGACATCTCCGTCAAGCCCGTTAACCGGTGCCCGGCTCCGCCTTTTACCACTTCCACGCTACAACAAGAAGCTTCTCGAAAACTGGGATTCTCGGTGTCGCAAACGATGATGGTGGCGCAGAAACTCTACGAATCGGGACACATCACTTATATGCGTACCGACTCGGTGAACCTCTCTTCGCTCGCGCTCGGCACGATTTCTTCCGAAATCAAACAATCGCTCGGCGACAAATACTACAAGCATCGCAACTACCATACAACTTCCAAAGGCGCTCAAGAGGCTCACGAAGCTATTCGCCCTACTTACATCTCTAATCGCGAAATCGACGGTACTGCCCAAGAAAAACGCCTCTACGAACTCATCTGGAAACGTACCATCGCTACGCAAATGGCTGACGCCGTCTTCGAAAAAACTAACATCGAAATCGCTATCAGCAACCGCAGCGAGCACTTCCTCGCTACCGGCGAGCGACTCGTATTCGACGGTTTCTTGAACGTCTACAAAGAGTCGACCGAAGACGAAAGCAACAACCCGGACAACAAAGCGCTTACCGAAGCGCTCCTTCCCAAACTCGGTAACGGCGAAAGCCTTAACCTCATCTCTTGCGAAGCCGACCAACGTTTCTCGCAGCATCCGCCTCGCTATTCCGAAGCTATGCTCGTCAAAAAACTCGAAGAACTCGGCATCGGCCGTCCTTCTACTTTCGCTCCTACTATTTCTACTATACAAAACCGCGGTTACGTCGAAAAAGGCGAAAAGCCCGGCGTTCGGCGCTCTTACGAGGTGATTACTCTCAAAGACGGCAAAATCGGAACGTCAAAGAAAACCGAAACTTCCGGCGCCGAAAAGGGCAAACTCATCCCGACGGATATCGGCGTTGTGGTGAACGACTTCCTTATGGAATACTTCCCCGACATCATCGATTTCAACTTTACGGCAAACGTCGAAGAGAAATTCGACGACATCTCGCAAGGTAAATCGCAGTGGAACGAGCAAATTGCCGACTTCTACTCTTTATTCCACCCGGAAGTCGAAAAAATCTCAAAACTCCGTCTGGAGCACAAAGTCGGCGAACGCGTCCTCGGCAAAGACCCCAAATCGGGCAAAGACGTCTCTGTCAAAATCGGTCGCTACGGCCCTATCGTGCAAATCGGCAGCGCCGACAGCGACGAAAAGCCGCTATTCGCATCTCTCCTCAAAGGGCAATCTATCGACAATATTACCCTCGACGAGGCTCTTAAACTCTTCGAACTGCCTCGAAATCTCGGCACTTACGAGGGCGCCGACGTTACTGTCGCTATCGGCAAGTACGGTCCGTACGTAAGGCATAACGGCACTTTCGTTTCTATCCCCAAAAACCTCACGCCTCAAACCATTTCGCTCGACGACGCCGTCGAACTTATCAAAGGAAAAGCCGAGGCGGAGAAGAAAAAATTAGTCAAAAAATTCGACGAAGAGCCCGACCTCGAAATCCTTAACGGTCCTTACGGCACTTATATCGCTTACAAGAAAAAGAACTATAAGATTCCAAAAGGCACTGACGCTCAAGCGCTTTCTCTCGACGATTGCAAAAAAATCATCGAGGAAGCAGCCACAACGACCAAAAAGCCACGACGCCCAAAACGCTCGTAGCACCCCGCGTTTTAGCATTTATCGTCTATCGTCAGACCGGCCCGACCACTCCGACCGGTCTGATTGATTTTTACCATTAGTCCCATAACCGCGCTCCATCGCCGAATAACTGCATCGCAGATGCTTCATGATATCGTCAAGATGCTAGCTCGAAGAGCTTGCGGTACTTGGTTAACCCCACCTTGCCGCCTGCGGCTAGGTGGGGACAGACGCACCTCCAAGACTACAATGAGCTAAATTGTATAGATTTTGCTCATTGGCACTGCTAAGTCGGAGACTTTGCATAGTATAGTAGGGACTAAAGCTGTAAAGCGTATTGCTCATTCGCCTTAAAGTCGCCAAATTTTTCTACCGCCAAAAGGCAGCTTTAGTGTAAGGTGGACTACTGATGAGGTTTTGCCTTATTCTTGGGAAACATAATATCTAATTCTTCCATTGTTAGATATACAGGTTGCTGTTCTGCATGTTCGGCAACCTCTTTTAATCTTTGATAATGATTTACCGACTTTTTTCCGAAATTTTTCTTTACCTCAGACAACTCTGACTCATAACCATTTCTATTTATCAGATACAAGAATAGAGGTGCAATGTCATGATAGCGATTACAAACCAGATTAGTAATCTGTTTAAGATTTAATTCCCCTTCATATCCAAAAGACTTGCCTTGTTGAGCGGATATAAGACACTTGATTTCATTTGCCTTCTCTGAAAAGAACTGAGCAACTCGTTCCGGAATACACCTTTTAGCCTTAAAAAATCTATTTAGGATTAAAAGTGGCGCATAATATACAAAGTCCTCGTTATCGTCTTTTATCGATTGGAGAAAGGTTGATGTTTCATCATCAAAAGGTGTTATCAGCAAATTCAGAATACTGCGATAATTACGCGGGCCAAATACAATAAGAAAATCTTTTAGAGTCAAGTAATCTATTTTACGTTTATCTCTCTCAAAAGTATAAATAACCTCATTCCAAACATATTTTGCAACCTGAGCCTCAATCCCCTTACTTTTAACAATTTCGCACACCACTTTCAGCCACTTGTTAATCGCATCAGCTTCTAACGATCTCAAATTATCAATAATGCTTGTAAACAACAAATCCACATCTTCCTCGTCTATCTGATTGATATGTTTTAAAACACGCTCAAACATTTCCGATGGAAATGCCCAACAAGGAATGTTGTGTATGAAGTCTATAACTTTTTGGCGCTCATTAATAGACTTCTTAATAGACAGTATACGGCTTTCACATTGTTGCTTTTCAGTACCTGAATCATGTAAATAAACCATTCTTTGATTAGAGTCGAATTTCAGCTCCGAAAATTGAACGGTTTCTGTTTGCCATGTACCGCCTAATCTCGAATTAAGCCCATCCTCTATAACATTGAAAACATAGTATTTTACAGTCAGGTGTAGTCTCCCCGATTTTGCAGTCGCCTCTTCTGCTTTGTCATCAAAACCAAATAGATTGTAGTTGTTGTTTACCCAAGCGTCGAGCTCTCGCATTTTTGGATTATTTTCGTTGACATCATCAAAAATCCAACAGATGTACCATCCATTGTCTCGGTATGCATCATTCCTTTCAAGAATTACGTGGTGAAATATCGATGAAAGCTGGACTTCAAAAACAACCGTTTTATCTTCAAAATTCGCTCTTATATCCGGTCTGCGCCAAGTCTTGCCGATATGCTTAGCCACCTCTTCTATTTTTACATTTTTAAATGATGGATCCTGATTCAATGCGTTAGATATAATTTCCTTGGTTCGTTTATGCTGAAGACTTTCTGTGCGACCATTGAAAATCATGGCCTTAATTTCCTCCTTTGTAAACGAAACCTTTTCATAGTAATCACAGTCTCCTTTAGGCGGGATTTCTATGTGCATAAAATGGAAACATTTCTTGCCACCTTCGTTACCACCAGCAATTTTTAATGGTCTTTTGCAACATCCACACAAAAAGGTATGACGACTATCAATCGCTTTTTTTTGTTTTGCCGCAGTGCGAAGCTCAGACAAAAATGTAATTCTTACATCTTTGTTGATAGGATCGTAGTCGCAATTAAACAACTTAGCGGACTCACGGTAAATCATTTGTCCGTCACGATTATCGAAATATGTTTGAATAGTTATTTTATTTTCCATACATCAAAGATAATGCCACAAAGTGCCATATTCGTGTACTGGTAAGTTAAATATTCATAATATGAAAATCTATAATTCCTGCCCATCCGGCTATACCACGCAGCGCCAGCGCCGAATAACCGCATCACAGATGCTTTTTTGTCTTTTTCGCTTGACAAATGCGCATTTTTCCTGTAATTTTGCAGAAAATTTCAACAACAATGGCTAACTCAACGAAACACCCTAAAGGTCTCTACGTACTCTTCCTCACCGAAATGTGGGAGCGTTTCAGCTACTACGGCATGCGCGCCATGTTCGTGCTCTACATGATTAAGTGCCTCACGCTCAGCAAGGAAGACGCCGCAAGCATCTACGGCAGCTACACCGGACTCGTCTACCTCACGCCCCTCATCGGCGGATATCTCGCCGACCGCTATTGGGGTAAACGTCGCTCAATCCTGCTCGGCTCGCTGGTTATGGCTTTAGGGCAATTCTTGATGTTTGTCAGCGCATGCAACTACTCAAGTGCCTCGGCGCCGCTGATTATGTTTATCGGTTTGGGTGCTCTGATTTTGGGTAACGGCCTGTTCAAGCCAAACATTTCGTCGATGGTCGGCGACCTCTACGAGCGTAGCGACAATCGTCGCGACGCTGCCTACTCGATTTTCTATATGGGCGTTAACGTCGGAGCTATGATTGCTCCGCTATGGTGTGGCTTCATCAGCAACGGCGACAGCCCGGAAGGTTTCAAATGGAGTTTCCTCTCTGCTGCAATCGGTATGGTTATCGGCGGCTTGTTGTTCTATTTCCTCAAAAACCGATACCTGCTCTCCCCCGATGGCAAACCCCTCGGCACTAAGCCCGTTCGCGACAACACAAAGCAGCAGTCGGGCACGTCGAAGTCACTCATCGCATGGGGCGCGGCTATCGGCATTAGCCTTTTCGCCCTTTTCTATCAAGCCGGCAGCGACATTATCGGAGCCATTATCTACTCCGTGTCTATCACTGTCCCCATCATTATTCTCCTCGACCGCTCGCTTACCCCGCTCGAGCGTAAGCGCATCGGCGTGATATATGCAATCACCTTTTTCGTCATCTTCTTTTGGGCGGCTTACGAGCAGTCGGGCGCATCGCTCACGTTCTTCGCTAACGACCAAACCGACCGAAACATCTTCGGCTGGGAGATGCCGGCTTCCTACTTCCAATCGTTCAACGCCGTATTCATCGTTTTGCTCGTTCCGGTGTTCAACTTTATCTGGAAAATCCTGGGAAAACATGGTCTCGAACCGGCGGCTACGATGAAGCAAGCTATCGGTTTGGCTCTTCTTGCGCTCGGATATCTTATCATTGCTAAAGGTGTCGACGGCATCGCTCCCGAAGTGAAAGTCAGCATTATGTGGCTCACAAGCCTTTACTTCATACACACTCTCGGCGAACTCTGTCTCGAGCCTATCGGGCTGAGCATCGTCAACAAACTCTCGCCGGCGAGATACTCCTCGCTCCTTATGGCTGTGTGGATGCTTAGTTCGGCTACTGCCAACAAATTTGCCGGTTTGCTAAGCACGCTCTATCCCGAAGACGGCATGCCGAAAAGCCTGTTGGGATGCGAAATTGCCTCAACAAGCGACTTCTTTATGATTTTCGTCTATATGGGTTTTGCCGCTGCCATCATCCTTGCCCTACTTTCCCGACGCCTCGAGCGCCTTATGTAGCACTTCGCGATTGAGCCGGCGTCGCTCCGCGTCGACCAACCAGCCCCACTTGTTGAAATAGCGTATCATGTTCTCAACGTGTATGCGCAGCATCTTCGCCGACCGATACGACGAGGCGCGGTGGGCGTGCACGATTTCCACCTCAGGCCAATAGAGCACGCGGCTTATGCGGCGCATCCGTCGACTGATGTCGATATCTTCGGGATACATAAAAAATCGCTCGTCAAATAGCCCGACTTTCTCCAAATCGGCAAGCCGGAAAAACAAGAAACTGCCCTGAAGATACGCCACCTCGAGCGGCGTCCGATGGTCGTACTCTTCAAGCGTATAACGCCGACGGCGCCCCCGAAAGAGGCTCTCGGGCAGAAAGCGTCGCAGCACCAGGTCG
>SAMEA3663025__coassemble_1713_pt1 | contig 9216 bp, 11 predicted proteins | sample SAMEA3663025__metabat2_low_PE_014 | metagenome-assembled genome bin SAMEA3663025 (sample SAMEA3663025) | pig gut metagenome | biome: pig gut; feature: pig-associated habitat; material: faeces | place: France | collected 2012
CTCTGCAACGAAGAACAAAGGTTGTGCAGCCTTAAGAATTCTAATATACTCATAGAAAAGCTGTCCGCGAGCATCCTCGATACCTTTGAGACTGCCTGCTTCACTCCAAGATTGGCAAGGAGGACCACCTATAATACCTGTTACTCGCTCAGGGAATTCACTCTCCTTTATATCTCTAATATCACCTTCAATTAGGAGTGTATCTGGAAAATTCGCCTTAAAAGTCGGGCAAATCTTGGGGTCAAACTCGTTTGCAACAACAGTGTGGAAGCCAGCATTATGGAAGCCCTTATCAAGGCCGCCAGCTCCAGAGAAAAGACTGATTAATTTCATTTATACAGAATAACAAATTAGTTTACAATTCAAAGATACGGCAGGATTATTAGGATTGGCTATAGTAACATCTTCTACGAGCAAATTATTGCTTCTGCTGTTTATGATGTTTTGTATATCACCCTGAGGAAGACTGTTGAATTTAGACAACGTCATGAGAACATACATCTGGAAAGATGCATTTCTATTGTATGCAAAAATCTGCGGATTCGCATAATTACCTACATTTTGCTGAATACACTTAGAAACACATTGCTGGAACAAGACATTCGGGTGATCCAACATCCACATGGCTCTAACTCGCAAATCAGCAGTCCCCAATGGATCCACATCTATTGCTTTTGCCAATTCATTGGTTTGAATCCAATTATAATTAGGGATAGCTTCAACTGCAGTTTTGACTTCTTGTTCAAGAGTTCTAAACACTTGTTCATTGGGGCATAGGCAATCACCATAAATCATCCAAAGTTTCTTTGGACCTAATTGTGCTTGGGGATCTGTACCTATCACATATAAAATATCTTTTGACTGCCAGTTACCTCCATCGCAAGTTCTTGCAGAATCTGCTATCTTGGGATTATTATTGTATAATTTATCTATTGGGCAAGAACTGTTCAATTGAAGCTGTCCAAGTCCGTTTTCTTTTTTTACCTCAATTGCATCCCCACCTGTTAGAATCATATCCGGAGGATTATTAGCAGTCCCCAGATGAGAGAAACATGTATTGACCCATCTTTGGTTTCCTCCCTGAGCACCAAATGTACCTGCAAAAGCATCCTTAACAAATCCTTCTAAGGAAGTACCATTTGCATTCATCCCATTTCCCCCTCCGTTGGGAGCGCCATTAAATGCCTGACGATGGTTGATGATGTTTATTATTGCCTTAATGATATTTGACATAATTACTGTAATAATTTATGACTTACTTAATCAAATATTGTGTGATGTCGATATTCTCACTTGGCTCGTTAAAATTCCAAAAAGTCAATATGTCATTAGCATTATGCTTAATTCTGACATGATATTGGCGCCCCTTATTAGATTCACCTTTCCATCCGGAGAACTTGTTATAGTGCAACACTACATCTATTGGTATTACAAGCGCTCCAAAGTTACCAGCTGTAAAACAAATTTTTTCACAGCCTATCTGCTTAAAATAAGAAGTTACACAACTGTACCAATAATAATTCTGAGGATAAAGCTTAGAATTAATTATCGGTAATGGCTTTCCTTCAACAGTTTTATAAACCGATCGTTCAAGCCTATTCTCTATGTCTATTTTAAGATTTTCTGGCAGTAATGCGTTCACTTTGTCTAAACTCAAATAAGTTTCTTCACTATTCGCCATAACTTATAAAATTACCATTGGCAATTATACTTAATGTTCACATCCGCAGGCATTCCAACTATTTGTATATCAAACTTCAGCGAAGTTTCAACTACATCTTTTGCATTATGGATTCTGAACGAGAACTGCCAACCATTATCATAACACATAATTACGGTTGTTTTGCTGCCAGGTTTGAATCCAATATGCAATAGAGTTGTAGGAAGGTTAATTACAGGAACCTTGATTGATGGTTGAGACACCCGGCTTGGAAGATTTAAGGTGCCATACATATTGAAAGACTGTATGGTTGTAATTCTTTTGCTGTCAATGCTAATTACCTTATAGAAATCATATTTGCTGAGAAGATACTCAACCATTCTACGAGGTACTTTCTTATTTGCCTTTACCTGTGAGCTGACTTCCTTTACGAAAGCATTAAGCAATGGTACATATACATCATCCTCTTTTGATCTCAGGTCTCTAAAATATGTACCCTTTGCTTTTTCGCGTTCCAAGAAATCAAATGTCGGTTTAACATCATTCCAATACGTAGAAGAACAAGGAATGTCATACCATTTTGAACCAAAGTCAAGAGTTTTGGCAATTCGGCTATGTTTCACAGCCATATGGTTGTGTTTGATACTTAAACCGATTTCCCAAATAATATCTTTCCTCTCAATGATTATATCACGAACATCTGCCTCTTCGCCATGTTGATCGTTTTGGATATAAAGGTTAAGGATGTCAGAACTTTGTTCTACAATATTTGGTTCGAGAGCAAAGATTGTCTCAATCGTTGACTTGGCACTTAACGCATATAGAGTTTGTTCGCCATGGGTTAATGTCTCCCATGCGTTTTCTGCGGCCAGATAACTACTGTTTCTTACTATTTTTGCAGGGCGAATCTTGTTGATTGCCTCATACAATGAGTTAAGGCATACAAATTCGTATGCTCTTCCTTGATTGTTACTTGCGTTACTCATAGGAATTATTCTTTATTGTCCACCAATAAATCTTTAATGTTCACATCTAACAGTTTTGATATTTTATCCAAAGTCTGAAGATCAGGTTGTATGCTGTTGCTACACCATTTACTAACAGTACAATTAGATTTTCCAAGCTCAGTAGCGAGCCATCTTCCTGTCTTTCCTTTTTCGACAAGCACAACTTTTAGTCTATTTATATTTGCCATAAGGTGTAAAATGTTTTAGATTTGGTGCAAAAGTAATAAAACTCCGTAAAAAAATTGATTCTTGTTCAGAGAAAGTTGCTTTTTACCCTATCTAAGGTATACTCCAAAGCGTTACAAAATGCCACATTCGTGGTATGTTTCTAACGGATTTTAGACAATAACTTTGCAGAATAATTTACAAAAGGATAAGACTATGGTTCAGAAATTTGATTTTTGGTATCCGGCAGCACTCGACAATCGACGTATCCACTTATACCTGCCGGACGATTACGAGCAAAGCAACGAACGGAAAGAACCGATTGCCGCCAACCGTAGCCATTACCTGCGCGAACGCCCTCATTTCGATTGCAAAAACAGAGTGTTCTGTTAAGACGCATTTCTGCTAATTGTGATAAAAATATCACAGCGGCAGTTGTAATTTTGCAATTTATGTCTTAGTTTTGTCGGACGGAAACCAACTAAAAAGAAACAACTATGATAAACGATTCGCGACCGTATACGTTCGACCGAGTTATTCGCCTGCTGATAGGCGCCGGTTGCCTTTTGGCAGTCTTCTGGCTACTCAATCGCCTCAGCGATGCCTTGCTCCCGTTTTTTGTGGCTTGCCTGCTTGCCTACATCTTTGAGCCGTTTGTGGCTTTTAACAAGCGCATACTCCGACTTCGCGGCAATTTCATACCCATCTTGCTGTTTCTCATTGAGTTATGTGGCATAGTGGCGCTGTTTTTCTATCTCGTTGTGCCGACAATCGCCGACGAACTCGTCTCTGTGTCGCGACTCATAAAAGGCTACATTTCGTCGCCCGACAACCCTTATATACCCGAAGCAATCGACTCGTTTATACGCCGCAACATCGACTTCTCCTACATCTCGTCGCTTCTCACTCAGGAGCAATGGACGGAACTCGTCAAATCGACGATTTCGGGCACTTGGACCGTCGTTAGCGGAAGTATTTCGCTGTTGCTCACAATCTTGAGTTGGTTCATCGTTCTCCTCTACTTTATCTTCATCCTACTCGACTACGACAACTTTATGGCAAGTATGCGCGAACTCGTCCCCGCGAAATACAAGCATATCGTGTTCAGCATTGTCGACGACGTGAAATACAGCATGAACAAATACTTCCGCGGACAAGCGCTCATCGCTCTATGCGTCGGCATTCTCTTCAGCGTGGGATTCTTGATTATCGACATGCCGATGGCTATCGTTTTGGGGCTGTCGATTGGCGTACTCAATATGGTGCCCTACTTGCAACTAATTTCTATCATCCCCACGACGTTCCTCTGCATGGTCTATGCCGCCGAAACAGGCACCGGATTTTGGCACATTTTCATACTTGCAATGGTTGTCTACGGCGTGGTGCAGCTGATACAAGACCTCTACTTGACGCCCAAAATCATGGGAAAATCGATGGGACTCAACCCGGCAATCATCCTACTTTCGTTGTCGGTTTGGGGGTCGCTGTTGGGCTTTCTCGGGCTTATTATTGCCCTGCCGCTAACAACGCTCCTACTGTCCTACTATCATCGCTACGTGCTCCACATTCCCAAGCCGGAAACACCTGCCGATGCCTCTCCGAAAGAGCCGGAAAGTTGAAAACGCATTTTTTTAGGATAGTTTATTGCTTTTTCGCTTAGAAAGTCAAAAAAAAGCATTATTTTTGTGCAAGTAAATAACACTTATAAAATTCAACACTTATGAAATTTTGCAGCAAATGCGGACAGCCGCTTAACGACAGTGCTATGTTCTGCCCGAAATGGGGCACTAAGACAGACGCAATACAGCAACAACCGCCACAACCACAACCACGACAACCGCAGCAGCCACCTTTATATCAACCACAGCCGCCACAACAGCCTATCAATCAGCCTTATGACGGTCAGCAATACGGCGGACAGCAATATGGTGGTCAACAATATGGTGGACAGCAATATGGTGGACAGCAATATGGCGGTCAGCAATATGGTGGTCAACAATATGGTGGACAAGGCGAAAATTTCGAATACAATGAAAAAGGACGCTTCCGTAAAGTCGAGTTTATTGAAGCTTGCAAGATGTTTTGGAAGCGCTATGCTGAATTCGAAGGACGCAGCCGCCGTTCCGAATATTGGTGGGCATACCTGATGACTTTCATTCTCGGTTGCATCCCGGGCCTAAACTACATTGCCTTCTTAGCATGCCTTATTCCGTCGTTAGCCATCGGTGCGCGCCGACTCCACGACATCGGCAAGAGCGGCTGGAACCTTCTTTTAGGCTTAATTCCGCTTGTCGGATGTATTATCCTGATTATTTGGTTCTGCCAAGACGGACAGGTCGGACCTAACGAATACGGCGAAGACCCGAAATACATTCCTTAACAACCGAATACACAGAACATCGACTGAATTCCTTGCATACGCTTGCCGGGGATTCAGTTGATTTGTCAAATAAAAATATGATTTTCAACTCTTTAGAATTCCTATTTTTCCTACCAATAGCCTTTATGCTTTACTGGTTTGCCTGTCGCAAATCGTGTTGGCAGAATGCCTTTTTACTCCTGTCGAGTTTGGCATTCTACGGCTGGTGGAATTGGAAACTTCTCGGGCTGATTGTAGCGATTGTTGCAGTTACCTACGTCGGTGGAATTCTAATAGAGCGCACGTCAAGCAGAAAAGCGGCAAAAGCCATTTGCGCCACGGTTGTGACTCTATGTCTGCTCAACCTTGGCGTGTTTAAATACTACGACTTCTTTGCCGACAACCTTGTCGGGATTCTGAACAAGTTCGGCATGGATGCCTCGTTTACGACGCTTAACCTTGTGCTGCCAATCGGCATCAGCTTCTACACGCTGCAAGCCGTCAGCTACGTCATCGACGTCTACCGCGGCTCAATCAGAGCATCGCATAGCCCCGTCGACTATGCAACATACATCAGTTTCTTCCCGCAACTCGTTGCCGGACCTATCGAGCGCGCCGGAACGATTCTACCACAGTTTGCCGCCACTCGCCGTTTCGACTACGCCATGGCTGTCGACGGTTTGCGACAAACGCTCTGGGGCTTCTTTAAGAAACTTGCCATCGCCGACAATTGCGGGCACATCGTCGACCAAATTTTTGCCGACTACCACTCCTACGGCACGGCTACGCTCGCCTTCGGCGCCGTGCTTTTCACCATACAAATCTACACCGACTTCTCAGGCTACAGCGACATCGCAATCGGCGTTGCCAAGCTATTCGGCATCCGACTCAGCCGCAACTTCGACAACCCCTACTTTGCCATCGACATCCCACAGTTTTGGCGTCGTTGGCACATGTCGCTCATGTCGTGGTTTCGCGACTACCTCTACATCCCGCTTGGCGGAAACCGCCGAGGCAAAGCCCGTCAGGTGCTCAACGTCGGCATCGTTTTCTTGGTCAGCGGACTCTGGCACGGTGCAAATTGGACATTCGTCGCTTGGGGTGCATACAACGCACTGTTGTTCATCCCCTACATCATCACTCGCCACCGCACCAACGACTCGACATTCTTGCGGCGCCTCGTCGGTCGCATTGTCACATTCCTGCTCGTCGTGATTGGATTCACCTTCTTCCGCGCCGACTCAATCGCAGATGCCGGCAACTATTTCGTATGTATGTTCACCAACCCATGCTTGAGCATCAGCGACTTTTCGCTGACAATTTGCATCTACACCTCCGTGGCACTGCTCATAGAATGGATTGGGCGCAACGGCTCGCACGCAATAGCCTTCGTCGCCGACATCAAGTCGTCGCTCTGGCGTTATGCCATCTATTACGCAATATTGCTGACTATCCTTCAGAAAGCCAACGACACAACGCAATTCATTTATTTTCAGTTCTAAAGCATGAAGAGGTTTCTAAAGAAAATATTACTATTCGTCAGCCCGATTGTCGCCGTTGTGGGAATCTACATCATTTTAGACCCCTTTATGGTGGTCCACCACCACTCGCCGTTTTTCGAGCGCGAATGTTACGTAGGCATCAACCCTAACGTCGGCTACGTCAGCACAATGACCTACATCGAAAACCTACCCGAGCAAGACTACGACTCGTTTATCTTCGGCAACTCACGCAGCGTACACTTCCTCATCGACGACTGGCAACCGCACATCGACCCCGCAGCACGCTGCTTCCACTTCAACGCCGACGGCGAGTCGCTCTACGGTATGCTCAAAAAAATCGAGCTTATCGACAGCCTCGGCGGAAAACTCTCCAACGCTCTGCTCATCGTCGACAACACGCTTCTTGGGAAGGCTAAAAACAACGAAGGCCACCTCTTTGCCATTCCGCCGGCACTCGAAGGCGGTCGCGGCAAGACGAGATTCCAATGGCAGTACATCAAAGCATTCCTCACTCCGCGTTTTACCGTTGCTTACGCCGACTACACTATCACCGGCAAAATCAAAGACTATATGCGCGCAGGATTCTTCGTCTCCGACGAATACATCACCTACGACTACCGACGCAACGAGTTGAAAGAGACCGGTTTTGAGCGCGAAATCGCCGCCGGAACATTCTATACACCTACCCGAAAAGCCTATTTCACCGACTTTCCCGGCACCGTGGCAAAGCCCTCAATCGGCGCGCAACAAGCTCAGATGCTCACCGAAATTGCCACACTCTTGCACGAGCACCACACTAACTACAAAGTAATCGTCTGCCCGATTTTCAACAAAATCAAACTCAACCCGGCAGATTTGGCATTTCTGCAAGCCACTTTCGGCATCGACGCAGTCTATGACTTCTCCGGCGTCAATAGCTATACCGCCGACTATCGCGGCTACTACGACGCCTACCACCCGCGACCCACAATCACTCGACAAATCATCAACCAAGTCTACGCAGATTGAGTGGAAAGTGGAAAGTGGAGAGTGGAGAGGCAAGCACCTCTTACCCCTTACCTCTTACCGATAAAACAAAAGACCGGCGCCGGTGGACGTCGGTCTCGTTGTGTATTTCAAGTGTCCGCTATTAAGCAAACAGTTTGTTGAATTCATCTGCGCTGACTTCTTTCTCTTCAACGTCGGCATTTTCGCGAATTGCGCTGAAGATTTTGTCGTCGATTGCTTTGTCGGCAAGGCGGCGGCGATAGTCGTCGTTCTTCAAGAAGTCTTCAGCATAGCGGTCAACATATTCGTCGGGAACGTTCGACATTCCGTATTGTGCGAATTGCTGAACGGCAAGGATTTTCGCCTCGCGAAGGAGGTCGTCGTCGGCAACTTTGATGCCTTGTTGCTCAACAATCACCTCTTTAATAAGTTGCCAAGCAGCAGCCGGCTTCATGCGTGCATATTCCTCGTCGACATTTTCTGCCGTAACCTTTTCGTTGGTCTTAACGAGCCATTTTTTGAGGAATTCTTCAGGAAGTTCAATTTCGCCGACAGCCTTCTCCAACGCTGCTTGTGCGTCGATTGTGAAGCGGTAGTTGCTGTCGAGACGAAGTTGTCCGGCAATCATCTTGCGAAGCTCTGCATCATACTCTTCTTCGTTGTGAACCTTGTCGGCGCCAAACACTTCATCATAGAATTCTTGGTTTTTCTCAGCCAACTTGAGGACGATAATTTCCTTGATTGTAAATTCAAAGTCGTTCTCCACGGCTTCAGCGGCTTCCTTCTCAATGTTGAGCATCGAAGCGATTTCGGTAGTTACGCCCTTAGCGGCAGCTTTGGGGTTGAACACCACCTTGTCGCCAACAGCCTTGCCCATAAATTTTGCTTTTTCGTCGGTTTCGCCGAGATATTCCATCGAAATGATAGTGTTGTCGTTAGCAATACCGCCTTCGAGAGCCTCACCGTTAGCGAGTTCGACAACCGAGCCCTTTACGAGTGCCGTTTCGTCGACAGCATCGCCCGGTTCTTGCTTGCCATAACGGCGAAGGAACGACTTGTTGTGGCCATCGACCATCTCGTCGCTTACCGCGATGTTGTAGAACGGCACCTTCAACGATTTGTCGAGCTTAACATCGATTTCCGGTGCAAGTCCGATTTCGAAACTGAAGGTATATTCTTTGGTGTCGAAGCTTACTTCTTGCGACTCCGTGTTGAGCAACGGTTCGCCGAGCACTTTCAACTTATTGTCGCTGATATATTTGTAAAGCGCCTCTACCGTCTCACGATTTAACACGTCGGCAAGAACTTGTTTGCCGAACATTTTGCGCAAGATGCCTTCGGGCACTTTGCCCTGACGGAAGCCGGCTATTTGGCGTTTTTGACCGATGGTTTTAAGGTCTTTCTTTACTTTATCCAAATAATCGTTTTCTTCAATCGACACTGTGATTGTTCCACTCACATTGCCGGTTTTCTCCATTGTTACGTTCATAAATCGTACTTTATTGATTCTTAATTATTACTTCAAATTTTTCAAGG
>SAMEA3663025__coassemble_1798_pt1 | contig 8858 bp, 5 predicted proteins | sample SAMEA3663025__metabat2_low_PE_014 | metagenome-assembled genome bin SAMEA3663025 (sample SAMEA3663025) | pig gut metagenome | biome: pig gut; feature: pig-associated habitat; material: faeces | place: France | collected 2012
AGGGATACAAATTACCAGAGCAATCGTCAAAAAGTTTTTTAAAGATAATCTCATCAGTGTGGCTTTTATAAATGTGTTAACTATATGTACAAATGTGAAGAATACCGTCGACAAAGATACTTATTATATCTATATAAACAAATTTTTTAGTTAAAAACATATAAATAAACATATATATACAGTTTCACGATACACCCAAAAAGACGTTCTACGAATAAATTTGGGTTGAGTTATTGCGAGTTATAAAAAAAATTAATAACTTTGCAGCCGTAAAAAACAAAAGTTAAATATCAAATAAAATCATATGATAAACGCTCAAGACATTAAAAACGGCACATGCATCCGTATGGATGGCAAACTTTATTTCGTCATCGAATTTCTACATGTAAAACCGGGTAAAGGAAATACCTTTATGCGCACAAAACTCAAAGACGTGGTAAACGGCTACGTACTTGAGCGTCGCTTCAACATTGGTGAGAAATTGGAAGATGTACGCGTGGAGCATCGCCCCTATCAATATCTCTACCAAGAATCAGGTGATTACATTTTCATGAACCAAGAGACATACGAGCAAATTCCCATCCACAAGGATTTGATTACCGGTGTTGATTTTATGAAAGAAGGCGATGTTGTCGACGTAGTTTCGGACGCATCAACCGAAACAGTGCTCTACGCAGAAATGCCCATCAAGACACAACTCAAGATTACTTACACCGAGCCGGGTCTGAAAGGCGACACTGCAACAAACACATTGAAACCCGCTACTGTCGAAACTGGTGCAACAGTCCGAGTTCCTTTGTTCATCAACGAGGGCGAGACCATCGAAGTTGACACACGCGAAGGCACTTACGTCAGCCGCGTTAAAGCATAACTCGATTAAATACTTATCAATACAAGAGGAGTGCCAACAACTTGGTTTGGCATTTCTCTTTTTTGTCACTAATAGCGACATTTTTTGCATAGAGAAGAAATTTAGTCTCCACAAAGCGGTTTGGCACACTTTTTGTACAACTTTAGCCATAACGTAATTAATACAGCATGAAGTTTTTTGACGATAACAACGCAAACGATTCTAAAACATCGCCAAAGATATGTTCGGTGATAACAGAGATAGGTTCACATACTACCGACCCGGAAGAGGTTGAGCAACTTAACACCCACGAGATTCCCATATTGGCGCTACGCAATATGGTATTATTCCCGGAAGTTGCCATCCCGGTAGCCGTAGGTCGCAAAGAGTCGTTGGCTCTCATCGAAGAGGTTCAACGCACTCACGCATTGATTGGTGTAATCTGTCAAAAAGAGGAGTCGGTCGACAAGCCTCAGTTCAACGACCTACACCGCGTCGGTGTGGTTGCCGACGTGCTCAAGGTTCTGGAATTTCCCGACGGTTCGACAAATGTCATTTTGCAAGGCAAATATCCGTTCGAGTTGGAATCAATCACCCAAAGCGAACCGTTCTTAAAGGGACAAATACACACGTTCGGCAACGAAAAGCCGCAAAACGGCGACAAGGAGTTTGATGTCTTGATTTCTGCCATCAAAGACATTGCCATAAATATGCTCAACAACTTGGGCAACAAGTCGGCAGAGTTGGTTTTTGCAATAAAAAACATCGACAATAGCGAACAACTGATAAATTATTTGTGCGCCAACACTCCGATATCGCCCGACGACAAGCAAAAGTTGCTCGAAGAAACGTCGATTAAGAATCGCGCCTATATGCTATACTCGCACCTCAATCGCGAGGCTCAATTTGTCGAAATCAAAGCCGACATTGAGTCGAAAACGCAGAAAGACATCACCGAGCAGCAGCGCGCCCACTTCTTACAGCAACAGATTCGCACTATCCAAGACGAGCTCGGCGACACCGACGAAAACGACATCAACGAATTCTACGACCGCGCCGAGAAGAAGAATTGGAGCGAAAGTGTCAAGGCGGCTTTTGAGAAAGAATTGCACAAATTGGAGCGACTCCAACCGCAGTCGCCCGACTACTCCGTGCAATACACCTATCTGGAAACTTTGCTCGACCTGCCTTGGGGTGACTGTACGGAAGACAACTTCGATTTAAAAAATGCCGAAAAGCAGTTGGACGAAGACCATTACGGCTTGGACAAAGTGAAAGACCGTATCCTTGAACAACTTGCAGTATTGAAACTTCGCGGCGATATGAAGGCACCGATTTTGTGCCTTTACGGACCTCCGGGAGTCGGCAAAACTTCGCTTGGCAAGTCGATTGCCGATGCTCTCAACCGCAAATATGTGCGTATTTCGCTCGGCGGACTCCACGACGAGGCAGAAATTCGCGGTCATCGCAAGACGTATATCGGCGCCATGCCGGGCAGAATTATTCAAGGCTTAATCAAATGCAAAAGTTCGAACCCCGTATTCGTTCTTGACGAAATTGACAAACTCGGACAAGACTTCAAAGGCGACCCGGCATCCGCCCTACTCGAGGTGCTCGACCCGGAACAAAACAAGCATTTCCACGACAACTACGTCGACATCGACTACGACCTGTCGAACATCCTCTTTATTGCAACAGCCAACACCCTACAGACGCTGTCGCAACCGCTACTCGACCGCATGGAGCTTATTGAAATCAACGGTTACATCGAACAAGAGAAGATTGAAATTGCCCGAAAGCACCTGGTGCCCAAGCAATTGGAAGAAAACGGTTTCGAAGAGAAAGAAATAGAATTTCCCAAAGCGGCTTTGTCAAAAATCATCCAATACTACACTCGCGAATCAGGCGTGCGTCAGTTGGAGAAGAAAATTGCAAAAATACTGCGTCGCATTGCCAGACTCAAAACAAGCAACAAGACCTATCCCAAATCAATAACTGTTGCCAACGTTAAAGAATTCTTAGGTATGGAGGAATTCACTTCCGAAATCTACGAAGGAAATGAATTTATCGGAGTTGTTACGGGACTGGCATGGACAGCCGTCGGCGGCGAAATCCTGTTTATCGAATCTTCTCTGTCGAAAGCAAAAGCGGAAAAGCTTACGCTTACCGGCAATCTTGGAGACGTAATGAAAGAGTCGGCGGTGATTGCTTTGCAATATCTGAAAGCAAACTCCGAAAAATATGGAATCAATCCGGATGTGTTCGACACCACCAACGTTCACATACACGTTCCGGAAGGGGCAATACCTAAAGACGGACCGTCGGCGGGCATCACTATGGTTACATCATTGGCATCGTCGTTTACCAACCGAAAAGTGAAAGACCACATTGCCATGACCGGTGAAATCACACTTCGCGGTAAGGTGCTCCCTGTTGGCGGTATCAAGGAAAAGATTCTTGCAGCTAAACGTGCCGGAATCACCGACATTATCCTTTCGAAGGAGAACAAAAAAGACATTGAGGACATTAAGCAAATATACCTCAAAGGACTTAAGTTCCACTACGTTACAACAATCGACGAGGTGCTCGAGTTAGCGCTAATTTAGGGCTCTCGTTCGACAAACAATACAAGGCTAAAGGTTTGACCATCAACTTTTAGCCTTATTTTTATGCCAATGAGGTCGGGAGAATAATCATAGCCGTATCGGTGTGGAAAAACAGTCGATGCGCTATGCCGGGATTGAATAAGCGAGTGAAGATGTTACGCTTGCGGTTGGGCAAAACAAGCAGTTTGATTTCGTTGTCGATGATACATTTGTTGAAGTAGTCGAGAAAATCATCATCGTCGAACAAAATGGTTTCGAAACGATTGTCGGGATAAGATTTTTCGCAATATTCTCGAAAAGCTTTAAGGCGTTCTTCCGAGAGTTTTTCGCGTTTGCCACGAATATGTGCCAACTTGACAGAACAATTGGTCGACGCAATTTTGCTAAAGTAGAGCGAGACGGTTTCAATATCCGATTGCTCCAAGAGGCAGTAAATCATAACATTGCGAACCGGCACAAGGTCGTTAGGGTGCAACCCGTCGGGGATGATTAGCAACGGTTGCTCAGTAGCATCGAGCACTTCAGCGGTCACGCTACCTATTAAGTCTTCTTCCTTTTGATGTTTTCCACGGGTGCCCATCACGATGAGCGAGGGCTTGAGTTCATGTGCATATTCGACAATAACAGTTTCGGGAATCCCTTGCATCACCTTGCTTACAAAATCAACACGTGGCAACAACCCATCGCGCATTTTTGCATTCAAAACCTCACAAAAATTCGCCATCATCTGAATTGCCTTAAGTTCTTTTTGCTCGGGCTTGTCGCGTTTGATTTTTTCGGAGATTATCTTAAAACCCGGAGGCAAAGTCTCGCGATAGGAATCGCTGATATAAGTGTGTAGCAAAACGGCACACAAATCGTTGGCGGCGGCATAACGGAATGCCACGTCGCATGCTTTTTCCGAATATGGCGAAAAATCGACGGGGATAAGGACGACGCCCGATGCTTTTTCCTTAGCGGCAACTTTCCCCGAAATCGACAAAAAGCCGTCAAGCAGTCTTGCAGCTTCTGTCAATTTATCTTTTTCGACCAATACTTCTGACAAGACAAAGGATTGAGGCTGCTGCTCATCGCAGATAGCAACCTCAATACCTTTTTCCTTCAAAACGAGTTTGAGGGCTACGGCTTTATCGTGTGATAGGACAACTAATCGTTCTTTATCACCTTTTGTCATAACCTCAAAATGCAATTTTTATTCTTCTTTTTCTTTGCTTTGTTCTTTGAGAATCTCGACAGCCATATCGTAGATTGTCGTATCGTCGAGCACAACAATCCCGCCGTCAGGACCCGGTTCGATATGCATACCGCAGTTCTTTCCGAATGCATAGTTAGAGCCGCCAAAGTAATTTCTTACTGTTTGTACGTTTACGTTAAGACGGTCGGCAATGCTATGCATTGTGCCGTCCGGCAGACTGTCTTTGATGCGACGCAGTTCGTTGAATGAAATCGTTTTTGACATAGTAATATTATTTTAAGTTTATGTTTCGTTAAAAATCTTGTTAAAATTAGCACTCTTTTATTTCAAATACAAATTTTTCGGCAAAAAAGTTTTAATGTTTGATAGCATAATTTCTCGGCTTATGCCATTATGCCTCTATATATCAAATACTTATATAAATATTTCGTTTAAAAATTTGCATTTGACAAACGTATGTTTTACCCTTGATGTGCAGGACGCAGCAAGTCGTTAACGGTTTTTACGGGGTTGAATGTCTCTATTGGAACTTCCACGAAGATTGTATTCCAATCGCTCATTGCGCCGTTCCAAAGTCCCGGCAACTCGAGGGCTTTAATCTCGTGACCGGATTTCGACTTCTCGGAAATAAAGCCGGTGTTCTTGTCGACATATTCCGGAAGATTAAATTTCTTACCCTTATAGTCGCAAATGTAACAAACCAAGTCGACCGGATTGAAGTGCGTTGCGCCCTTCATCAACGCCATCGCCGCAGCATCGTTTTTGTCGATTTGCGAACTTTCGAGAATCTGCAAAGAGGTAGTTCCGTCCTGATTGTATGCTACATACGGACCGCCGCCGGGCTCTCCCTCGTTCTTAACAACGCCACAAACACGAATGGGTCGATTCAACTTCTTGCGGAGATACAACGCGAGTTCGGAATCTTCCAGAATTTTGGTCTCTTCGTTGCGAACGAACAACGTGCGTTGTACGAATTTGACGATTTCGCGAAGGTCTTCGATTGTATAGTTTCCGCCGTCGAGCAGTGTCAGATATTCGGCAACTTTCTTTTGTATTTCAACAAGCACGCCGCCGATGATTTTCTTATATTTTATGGTAACGTCACGAAGCGTACGAGGCACTACGTTGTCGATATTCTTCACAAAAACGACTTGTGCATCGACGTCGTTAAGGTTTTCTATCAAAGCACCGTGACCTCCGGGACGGAACAAAAGTTTGCCGTTTTCTCTAAACGGTGTATTGTCCATATTAACGGCGATTGTATCGGTCGACGGTTTTTGCTCCGACATCGACACGTCGTAGCTTACGCCATACTGTTTTGCCAGACCGGGTATTACCCTATCCATTTCAGCTTTGAACAGCGCACGATGCTCGCCCGACACCGTAAAGTGAACATTCACTTTTCCTTCTTTATTTTGTGCATATTGAGCGCCCTCTTCAAGTTGCTCTACCAATGCGGTATGTATTTCATCGCCTACTTTGTGGAATTCGAGCAGAGCCTTGGGAAGACTGCCATAGTTCATACCCTTTGCTCCGAGCAAACATTCAACAACTTGTTTATACTTACCATTGGCTATCATCTCATCAATCGACTTGCCGTGGTTGGCAATCACAACCTTATTAAGGTCGTCGAAGAACGCAAACTTATGAATACCGGCAAAAAACTCCTTCATAAACTTATCGGTCGGCACATCGTCGGCACCGTCGACAAACGAGAAGAGATTCTTAAACATACGACTCGCAGCTCCCGACGCCGGCACAAATTTCAGGATATTGCCATCGCTCGACAAATATTCATTCCAAACCGACACATAGTGCGCCTCATCATCTTCCGTCATTTTCAGAATCCCGTTGCCTACAGTAGCAGCCGACACAAGCTTCAAAAACGGAAAGCCTTTTTTGAACGAATTCAACTGTTCTTCAATCTGCTCTACTGTCACATTACGTTGTTTAAACAACTCCAAATCTTTATCTGTGAACATAATGGTTTATATTAGGTTTTTAATTCAACACCCAAACTTAATAATTTTTCCCGAAACCATAAAGCTTTTCTTAAAAAAAATCCTTACATTTGAGCAAAATTAAGGAACAGCATATAATGTACGAAAACTTTTACACGCCGGAAGAGGCTGATTTTGTCAAAAAGACGCTGAAAGAATTAATGGAAACATTTAAGGATGAGATTCCCTATGATGTTTTCATTCGTCTTCGTGACATTATGAATCAAGGAATTGAGAAAGGATTTGCCAAACGCGACAAATATGGCATTAATCCGATTGTAAGGCACCTTAACACCGCAAAATTGATTACGGAGTATTTCTGCCCCGACAAGAATATGGTAATAGCGGTTTTGTTGTATCAATTTTGCAAATCCGAATATATTACCGCCGACACTGTAAAATCGGAGTTTGGCGAAGACATTTTTAATATAGTAAAAGGTTTGCTTAAGGTTTCCATTCTCTACAAAAAGCAAAGCGCGCTGCAGAATGAAAACTTCAGCAAATTGATGATGGCTTTTGCCGAAAACATCCGCGTTATCATCATTATGATTATCGACCGTCTCGGTTTGATGAAGATGATAAACCATCACAACAACCAAAAATTCGTGTTCGACGTTTCGTCGGAGGTAATGTATCTATATGCTCCTTTGGCTCACCGGCTGGGCTTGTACAAGATTAAATCAGAACTCGAAGATATGTCGCTTAAGTATACTAACAGAGAGAAGTATACGGAAATTGCGCACAAGCTAAACGAGACCAAAGCAACACGCGACGAATACATTGCGCGCGTCATCGAACCGGTCGAAAAGAAGCTCAAGGAGGCAGGACTTTCGTTCAAGATAAAAGGTCGCACCAAATCGATTTTTTCGATATGGAACAAGATGAAAAAACAAAATGCCGACCTTAAAGACATCTTCGACCTGTTTGCCATTCGAATCATCATCGACACCCCGTTAGAGAATGAGCGTCGCGACTGCTGGCATGCTTTTGCCATAGTAACGGATATGTATAGCGCAAATCCCAGCAGGACAAAAGACTGGATAACAATCCCGAAATCGAACGGCTACGAATCGCTTCACACCACAGTATGCGGACCCGACAAGAAATGGGTGGAGATCCAAATCCGCACACAACGTATGGACGAAATTGCCGAGAAAGGTCTTGCCGCTCACTGGAAATACAAAGGTGTAAAAAGCGAGCAAAGCCTTGACAACTGGATGGCGAACGTACGCGATTTGCTCGAAACGTCGGATAGCGACACATCGGAACTCATGAAAAAGATGAATATGAATATCTATGACAAAGAGGTATTCGTATTCACCCCGAAAGGCGACTTGTTCAAACTCCCGCTCGGAGCTTCCGTGCTCGATTTTGCTTTCGCCATACACTCCAAAATCGGATGTGCTTGCACAGGCGGTAAAGTCAACGGTCGCAATCAGAAAATCAACTATAAATTGCAAAACGGCGACACTGTCGAAATCATTACATCGTCGAACCAACAGCCAAAATTGCAATGGCTCAACTTCGTCATAACATCGAAGGCGCGTAACAAAATACGCCAAACGATTAACGAAATCAACAACAAGTCGGCTGAGTTTGCAAAAGAGCTGCTCAAGCGTCGCTTTAAAAATCGCAAAGTTGACCTCGACGAATCGGTACTGACCAAAGTAATTAAGAAACTCGGCTACAAAACCGCCACCGATTTCTACAACGAAATTGCCGACGAGAAAATCGATGTCAACACCGTCATCGAAGCATATATCGACTTCGAGGCGAAAATCGACGAGCCTACCGTCCCCACTCTATCGGCTCAGGAATTCGTCATGCAGCAACGCATCCCCGACGACGTCGACTCCGACGAAGTAATCATAATCGGCGAAGGCATTAAAGGCATAAACTACAAGTTGTCGAAATGCTGCACACCGATTATCGGCGACAAAATCATCGGCTTCATTTCGACCGATGGCGCCATCAAGATCCACAAGTCGACGTGCCCGAATGCGCTCCATCTGAAGCAAAAATATCCTTATCGAATCATCAACGCCGAATGGTCGGGAAAGATTGGCAAAAGCCAATCGGCTGTACCGGTCAGCATTGTCGGCGTAGATAATATAGGTGTGGTCAACAGCATCACATCAATCATTTCAAAAGAAAGCCAAGCATCGCTTCGCAGCATCTCCATCGAATCGCACGACGGATTCTTCGAA
>SAMEA3663025__coassemble_1805_pt1 | contig 8832 bp, 3 predicted proteins | sample SAMEA3663025__metabat2_low_PE_014 | metagenome-assembled genome bin SAMEA3663025 (sample SAMEA3663025) | pig gut metagenome | biome: pig gut; feature: pig-associated habitat; material: faeces | place: France | collected 2012
TTAATAAAAAGTTAATTTTTCTCATACACTAAAAAATTTAGTTAGTAATAAATAAGTATTAAAAGAATTTGTGAGATGAGGGCGTATCACCGCCCTCATCCCTGTAACGCATTAGCGTTTGATGAGTTTTGTAGTGAATGTGCCGTTATCGTTCTTAGCCGAGAGCACGTAAATGCCTGCGGCGAGGTCGGAAACGTTGATGCGGTTAGCGTTGTTTGCGCGAGCCACAACGGCACCGTTGATGTTCGTGATTGTGACGTCGGCGGTTTCGCTGAGGTTAACAACCGAAGTTGCCGGGTTGGGGAATACGGACATTTTGATGCTCGAAGCGGAGGTTATGCCACCTTCGATTTCTTCGAAATGTTCGTAGCAGAGGTCGTCGAAGAAAGCGGCGAGACCGGCGGTTACGGTGTGGCGAAGAGCAACGTAGATGCTTTGACCTGCGTAAGCGCTGAGGTCAACGTCGAACGATTCGTAAGTCTTGCCGTTGTAGTAAGGCATTCGCTTTCTAGCCATCACTGTTGTGAAGTTGGCGGTAGCGTCATTTCCTGTTGTGCTGACGAGCACTTCCACGCTGTGGGGTGTCTCCGGAAGAATTGAGTTTACGCTGTTCCAGTTGCGAGCGTAGAACGAGAAGTGCGAGTTGGCGGTAGCCTTCATCTTCGGCGAAATCAACCAGTCGTCGGCATCGCTGTCGTCGGCAGGAGCGATTGCAACGAGAACCTTTGTTCCCGAAACCGGGTTGAACACGTTGTTCCAGTTTTCGGTGTCTTGCACGCAGAAAGCGAAAGGTTCGCCCCAACGCGGATACGACATGCCGGTCATAGCCGTTGTGGGCTTGTGGTCGACGTCGATAGTTGTAAATCCTACGGGAGTAGTGTTGCCCGGAGTGTCGTCTTCGAAGTCGAAGAAAGCCACATCGGCAGCAAGCGCGACACCCTTAACGGGGAGTTCGATAGTCAAGCCGTTGGTGAAAGCGACTGTCATGGCGTCGTTGACTTCGTCAGCCGTGTTGAGCGCGTTGAACGTAAGTTCGAACGTAGCCGCCTTGCTCGAGTCGATAACAGTTCCCTTGGCAAGCGTGCTGCTGAAGTTCGGCGTTGCAAACGAGACGGAAGCCACGGTGAGCGCTTGTTTTCCTTCGTTGATTACGGTGAGCGGCTTTTTGGAAGAGCGCGAACCGTTGTAGTTAACCTTGCCGGCATCCCAGAGCGATGTGCTGAACGTTGCTTTAGCGTCGGAAGCATGTTCGATGGTAATCATGTCGAGACCGACACCGGAAGACTTCATATAGTTGTGAGCCAAGAAGCGCCAACGGAAAGACACCGTCTTGCCGGCATATTCAGCGAGGTCGATACGCTCGTGGCACCAGTATTCGTTATTCTTGTCGGAGAGGATTGCGAGTTGCTTCCAAGCGCCGTCGACGTTAATTTCGAAGAATGTAGCATCGATTCCGTCGTCGCCGGTTGTTGTGTTTTCAACCAAACCGGTTTCGTCGGTTTTAAGTTCAACCGGCATACCGTTGCCCCAGTAGAAGCTGATTTCGAGGGGTTGGTCGGCGGGAAGTTGGAAGTCGGGCGTAGAGAGCGAAGACTCAGTTTCGGTAGCGTAGCACGAAGCCGACATACTGTATTTGCCGTCGAAAGCATTGACGCTGTTGTCGCTCCAGCGAGTGCCTTGGTCTTTAGAAATCGACCAGCCGAGCGGCGGACGCACTTCGCCTTCGAAGCTTTCAGTGTAGGGGAACGTCGAAATAGTTTGGTCGGCGAGCGTAGTGAACGACCAGGTAGCCGATTCGGGAGCAGCCCCTACCGAGTTGTATGGCTCAACGCGCCAGAAGTATTTAGTAGCGTAGGGGAGTCGGTCGATGACGTAAGAAGTGGCAGTGCCCAAATCCACGCCGTTGACGAGGTTGGTCGCTTTATCGTCGGTACCAACGAAGAGGCGATATCCTTCGGCAAATTGAGCCTCCGACCATTGCAACTTCACGTCGCGGTTGAACACATCGACAGCGCCGTTGGCAGGAGCGATGCAAGTAGCAGCCACGGGCACGCCGCCGGCACCGTAGAGTTTCGGGAGCACGACGCGGTCGAGGTAGAAGAACGATAGTTGGGGAGCCTCTTCACCGCCGCTGAATGAGATTTTAGAATATTCCCATTTGAGGAAGCAGTTGTCGGAAGCGGGAGTTCCGAGGTCGATGGCTACGTTGTCGATGGCGTTAACTTTGTCCATCGGCGCAGTCCAAACGGTCGACCAAGTAGTGCCGCCGTCGGTCGAGAAGAGGAGGGTAATGTCGTTTTCGGGGTAAGCATCTTCGAGGTCGGAGTCGAACTCGTTAAAGCAAGTGAAAGAGATAGATTGAGCGCCGGTCGACATGTCGAGACGAGGAGTGACGAGCGTCGACGCACCGTCCATCGACGGGCCGCTGTAAGCAGAGTGGTCGCCTTCGAGGGCGATGTAGGTTTGAGCCCATCCTTTTCCGGTCCATCCCACGGGAGGACATCCGCGCTCGAATCCCTCGAATGTGTAGTCGTCGGGGAGAGCCACCTTGTTGGCAACGCAGCGAATAGTCACGTCGCCGCCTGTGGTGTGGATAACGAGGTTGCCGTCGGCTGCGCTGGTGAGCGATGCCGAGTAGGAAACCTGGAACTCGGCGGTTTCGTATTTGTCAAGGTTTATTTCGCTTTCGACGAGCGTCGTTCCAACGCCATTAGGAGCGTCGATGCCGGTGATAACGAGTCCGTTAGCGCCGTTGTTTTTGAGCGTAATGACTTCCGACCACACTTTTTCGCCGATATAGACGTCGCCGAAGTTGTAGAGCGTCTTCGAAATGTTGGCAATCGGTGCGTTTGCCGGAGTGTACTTCTTAACAATTACGTCGTCGAGATAAACCACGTTGGCGGTTTCTTTTTTCATTTTGTAGACGAACGCAAGTTTTACGGTTTTGCCTTTGTAGGCTTCCAAGCCGATTTTAGAGTTGTAGACCTGCCAACCTTTCCAGGGGAAGGTCGTAACGCCGCTGTCTTTGAGGGCAGCCGGGTCGAAGAACGACCAAATGGTCTGCGCGTTTGCAACGTCGCCGTCGACCACTACGCGAACCTGAAGTTCGTACTCTTCATTCTCGAGAGCAGATGCCGATGCCGCTTCCCAGTTGAACGACAGTTGATAGTTGTCGTCGAGGGTAAGTTCCGGCGAGAAGAGAATTTCTTCGCGCGGACCGATGCCTTCGGTGGAAATGGAAGTATACATTGTTGCGTCACAACTTGCACAGTGTGTGCCTGAGATTGTACCGTTTGAACTGTAATACACATTCCATCGGTAGTCGTCGCGATTTCCGAGATAGTCGCCGGTGGTTGTCCAACCCGTCGGAAGATTAGGGTCGAATGAAGTTTCCGTGTTGTCCGATTCAAAATCTTCGCTGAGGATAGTTTGACCTTGGACACCCATAGAAACAAATCCACAAACCGCTAATGCGAGATAGATTTTTTTCATAATGTTTTGTTAGTGAAAATTATACCTTATTATATTTTTCGCAAATGTACAAATTTTTTAATAAAAACAAGAAAGAAATTTCAAATAGTTATAAAAATCTTTTTAAAAGTGGCATTTTTAACACGAAAATGCTATAAACAGGTCACATAATGACGGTATAATATGCGGAAATTTCGAGTTGTCGCAAATATTTCGTATATTTGCCCGCAAATAACTAATCAACAGACAATAATGAAAATCTTAAGACAATTAACGGCGGTAGCGATGCTGCTTGTAGCGGTTGCGTTGCAAGGGCAAACTCGCGAGTATACGTTGACAATCAACGTTACGGCGGCTACCGGCGAAAGCCTCGAAGGCACGACTTTCTCGCTCAAACAAACCGATTATTCTATGAGTTACAGCGCAAGTGAGACAAAACTCAATGCATCAGGCACTTGCGTGATAAAAGTGTATGGCGGCAACCACGAACTTGTTATCAAAAAAGAGGGATTGAACACCTACGAAGAGACGTTCAACGTTGCCGGCGACGTGACGAAAAACATAACGCTGACCGAAGCGGTTCGCGAGCCGTTTTCGCTCGATGCAACGGTCATCCACGACGCCTACACGGGGCGCGACGATGCCGTGCTGACGTGGAATAAAGAAAAGCCGGCATTTTTCGACGATTTCGAGAGCTATCCCGACTGGTCGATAAAGTTCGGCGACTGGACCGGCATCGACGGCGACCGTCAGGCTGCGGCAGCGCTGCTCGGCAGTTATATGAATCGCGGCACGCTGCAATATGCGCAAATCATCAACCCGATGACCGTCGACCCGACGTGGTGGTACGAGTACGAAGTGCTCCGCCCCTATAGCGGCCGTCAGTACGTCGGCTTTACGCGCACCGAATCAGGCGAAGCCAACGACGATTGGCTGATTTCACCGGCAATAACCGTCGGCGTCGACAACGTGGTACGCTTTATGGCAAAGGCTGCCGACAAATATCGCGAACGCTTCGAGGTGGGCATCACCCTCGTCGACGAGCCTACGTCGAAAGATTTCGCAATCCTCTCGTCGGGCAACTACGAAACCGTATCGTATGAGCAATGGGTGCCGAAAGTCTACGACCTGTCGGCATATTCCGGCAAGACAGTTAAAATAGGTATACATTATATCGGTGAAGCCAATCGCGGCGGAGCCTTTATGCTCATGGTCGACGACTTCTACGTCGGACAGCTTGACGGCATCGAAACGGCATCGCTTTCGCTTCTGCGTCGCGCCGGTGCGCGCACAGCCACAGCGTCGCAACCGACGTTCGTTACCTACCTCGACGGCGTCGAAACGGGTAGAACGTCCGATTGCAGTTTCACCTTCGTCGGACTCTCCGACGGACAGCACACGCTCGGCGTCAAAGCCGTCTATCAAACCACTGAAACGTCGACGTCTACGACAACCGTCGCCATCGATAAATCGAAAAACGTGCCGGTCAACATCAGAGTGTCGACCAACAACGGTGCATCGGCTGACGGCATTACGGTCAACTTGACCAACAAGGCTACCAGCGAAGAATATCACGCCGTGGTTGCCGAAGGTTATGCAAGTATCGTGTCGTTGCCCGCGGGCGACTATCTGCTGAACATCGCAGAGGAAGCCTACGAAACCGTAGAGCGCGAACTTGCCATCTCCGGCAGCGTCTACGTCTATGAAGTATGCCTGAAAGAGCGCTTGATAACGCCCTACAACTTGACAGCAGACGTGACGGCAAACGCCGAGTCGCCGGAACTCATCGACGTGCTTCTCTCGTGGAATCAAGACCTCGGCTTCGTCGACAGTTTCGAAACCTATGAAGATTTCTCGACAAAGTTCGGCGATTGGACCACTTACGACCTCGACCAAATGCCCGTATATCCTATCGGACTTGGCTCGGCGGACAATATCGTAAGTTTCCCCGGTTCGGGAACAGCGACACAGCCCAAGCCGGCAGCACCGATGGTGTTTAATCCGAAAACGACGGTACCGTCGATGGCAGGCGACCAAGCCATCCTTGCGCCGACCGGCGACAAAACCGTTATCTTCTTCTCGCCGCAGCGCGCAGCCGCCGACAAGTGGCTCATCTCGCCCGCTCAGGTGATTCGCGAAGGCTACGAATGGCACGTCACGGCAAAGGCATACTCATCCTATCCGGAAAAAGTGGAATTCTGTATTTCCGAGTCGCCCGAACCGGCAAACTTCACCGTGCTCGGCCAAATACAGTTGCCCGAGGGCTATTGGCAGACCTATTCGCTCGACCTTGCCGCGTATGCCGGCAAAACGGTCTATCTGGGAATTCACTACATCTCTTACGATGCCTTCTTGGCGCAAGTCGACGACTTCTACGTAGGTCCCGGCGAAGACGGCGCTTCGGGCTTTGTCGGCGATGTGGAACATTATAACATTACGCTCGACGGAAACAATGTAGAATCGACACAATCGACCAATTACACGTTCACGGCATTGTCGAACGTCAATCACGTGTTCGGCGTTGCGGCACACTATGTGTCGGGTACCTCCGAAACGGCATTCTACAACTACCAAGCGCAGGGCGGAGTTGCCGGCCTTGAGCGTATGGGCATAACCGTTGCCGGCAAGAAGGGCACAATCGTTGTCGCTACCGATAGCCTCAAAACTGTTGAGGTCTACGGCGCCACGGGCATTCTCTATGTGTCGACTGCAGTAGACGGACACGTCGAAATGGCGCTTCCCGCAGGGCTATACCTCGTCCGCGTCGGTCAAGCCTCGGCAAAAGTTATCGTACGATAATTTAGTAACAAAAAATAATAAAAATGGAAGAAAAAAAGCAAGAAGGGGTGAATATCCCCGAAAACGCGTTTCGCGAGTTGAAGCCGGGCGAAGAATACGTACCGGTGATGCGACCCGGCGAAGAATACCCGGAGGTGACGCCCTATTCGGTGACGATGGGCTTGCTGATGGCGGTGATTTTCAGTGCCGCGGCGGCTTACCTCGGCTTGAAAGTCGGGCAGGTATTTGAGGCGGCAATTCCTATCGCAATCATCGCAGTGGGACTTTCCGGAGTGCTTAAGAAGAAAGGCGCACTCGGACAAAACGTGATTATTCAATCGATTGGAGCCTCGTCGGGCATCGTAGTTGCCGGAGCAATCTTTACGCTCCCCGCGCTCTACATCCTGCAAGAACGTTATGGCGATGCCATCAGCGTAAATTTCTTGGAGATATTCCTCAGTTCGTTGCTCGGCGGCGTGCTCGGAATCTTGTTCTTCATCCCGTTCCGTAAATACTTCTGCGCGGATATGCACGGCAAGTTCCCGTTCCCGGAAGCCACAGCCACTACGCAAGTGCTTATCTCGGGCGAGAAGGCAGGCTCGCAAGCCAAGCCGCTAATCATTGCCGGACTCGTCGGCGGTATCTACGACTTCCTGTTGTCGACATTCGGATGGTGGAGCGAAGTGCTCACCACCAAGGCAACGGCATTGGGCGCACACATCGCAGAGCAAACCAAGATGGTGTTCAAAATCAACACGGGAGCCGCAGTCCTCGGTTTAGGCTACATCGTCGGTCTGAAATACAGTTTTATCATTTTTGCCGGTAGCGCATTCGTGTGGTACGTCATAGTTCCGTTGCTCGGCTCGGTAGCGCCGACATTCGACTCGCCGGAAATGATTTTCACCGGACAAGCACGCTACATCGGCATCGGCGGTATCGCAATGTCTGGAATCATCGGCATCGTTAAGTCGTGGGGCATCATTCGCGGAGCTGTAGGACTTGCCGGACGCGAGATTCGCAACAAAGGCGGCGAAGTCAAGAAAGTGGCACGCACACAGAAAGACATTTCGATGAAAGTGCTCACATTCTCGCTTATCGCAGCGCTTGTCATCACTTTCGTGTTCTTCTACTTCGGCGTGATACACAACCTGTTCCAAACGCTGGTAGCCTTCATCGTAGTAACCGTTATAGCCTTCCTGTTTACGACCGTAGCGGCAAACGCCATAGCCATCGTGGGCACCAACCCTGTGTCGGGTATGACCCTTATGACGCTTATCGTGGCTTCGGCAGTGTTTGTTGCAATCGGACTGAAGGGCGCAGCCGGAATCGTTGCATCGATGGTTATCGGCGTCGTTTGTACGGCATTGTCGATGGCTGGCGGTATGGTGACGGATATGAAAATCGGCTATTGGTTGGGAAGTACTCCTAAGAAACAGCAGACTTGGAAACTCGTCGGTACCCTTGTGTCGGCAGCCACCGTCGGTGGTGTAGTGCTCATCCTTGCCAAGGTCTACGGCTTCTACGGACCGAATGCCCTTGCCGCACCCCAAGCAAATGCAATGGCAGCCGTTATCGAGCCGTTGATGATGGGCGGCAACACACCCTGGTTGCTCTACGGCGTTGGCGCTATTCTTGCCATCTTGCTTAACTGGCTCGGCGTTCCCGCATTGGCATTCTCGTTGGGTATGTTTATTCCCCTCGAACTCAACGCACCGCTGTTGGTCGGCGGTTTGGTAAGCTGGTTTGTCAGCAATCGTACTAAAGACGAAGCGCTCAACAAAGCGCGTCAAGAGCGTGGTACGCTTCTTGCATCCGGATTTATCGCCGGTGGTGCATTGATGGGCGTAGTCAGTGCCGGAATGCGTTTTGGCGGCTTCGAATACAGCCACAATTTGTCGGAATCGACAATGCAAATCGGCGGCATCGTCCTTTATGCATTGCTTGTCGGCTATCTCATTTGGGATTGCCTCCGCGCAAAGAAAGCTTAGCAAATAGTTTTTATCCATACCAAAAGATGCGACCCCGTCGGAGCCGCATCTTTTGCTTTTTATGCCGTTTTTTTGTGTCTGATTTTGTTATTTCAGCGAGAATTTGAGTGCGGCTTTTGGGTCGGTCGACGAAGCTGCAACGATGGCGGTAAATTCGCCGGGTTCGGCTACCCATTTGCCGACGCTGTCGTCGTAGTAGCTCAATGCCGAGCGGTCGATTGTAAATTCTACCGTCTTGGTTTCGCCGGGAAGAAGCGACACTTTTCGGAAGCCTTTGAGTTCTTTCGCCGGGCGAACGAGTCGCGATTGGCTGTCGGCGATGTAGAGTTGCACGACTTCTTTGCCGAAGCATTTTCCTACGTTTTTGACGTTGACAGAAACGGTGATTGTTCCGTCGGCGTCGATTGTCGGGCTGCTGATTTTTGCGCCGGAATATTCAAACTTGGTGTACGACAGTCCGTGTCCGAAGCCGAATAGCGGCTTGATGTTGCGGCTGTCGGCGAAACGGTAACCCACGAATATGCTTTCGTTGTAGCGCACGTTAATGCTGTCGCCGGGGTGCTCGCCGAGGCAGTGAGCGCCCACGTCGGAGAGG
>SAMEA3663025__coassemble_1806_pt1 | contig 8828 bp, 5 predicted proteins | sample SAMEA3663025__metabat2_low_PE_014 | metagenome-assembled genome bin SAMEA3663025 (sample SAMEA3663025) | pig gut metagenome | biome: pig gut; feature: pig-associated habitat; material: faeces | place: France | collected 2012
GGTGCGTCCGTAGAAGTCGGTCTCGATTCTCCCTTCGATGTTTCCGCTTCGCATAAAGTTTTTCACCATTCGGTCTTCGATGCTGTGGTATGTAATCACGGCGAGACGTCCGCCGCTACGGAGCATCTTTACGGCATGTTGCAGAAACTCGCTGAGTGCGTCGACCTCGTGGTTGACTTCCATGCGAAATGCTTGAAACACTTGCGAAAGTTCTTTCTTTTCTTGTCGAGGATTGATTGTCGGGCGTACGGCGGCAGTGAGGTCGCCGGTGGTGACGATTTCGGCTTTTGTGCGTGCTGCGACGATGGCTCGAGCGATGCGACGTGCCGAGGGCAGGTCGCCGTAGAGCTTGAGGATTCGGCTGAGGTCGTCCTCGCTGTATCCGTTTACAATTTCGCGGGCATCAGTTTCGGCTGTTTGGCTCATGCGCATGTCGAGCGGCGAGTCTTCGTAGCGGAACGAGAATCCGCGTTGGCTGTCGTCGAAGTGATGAAACGACACGCCCAGGTCTGCCAAGATACCGTCGACGCTGTCTTCGCCGTAGAAGCGAAGGAAGTTTTCGATAAAGCGGAAATTGCCGTGTACGAACGTGAAGCGCGGGTCGTCGATGCGGTTGGCATAAGCGTCGAGGTCTTGGTCGAAGCCGTAGAGCCGTCCGTTTGCGCCTAAGTGTTCCATAATGGCGCGCGAATGGCCTCCTCCGCCGAAAGTTACGTCGACGTACGTCCCGTCGGGTTGTAACGATAGCCCTGCCATCGTTTCGTCTTTTAACGCCGGTATGTGATATACGTTTACTGCCTCCATATCTCTTTGATGTCCCGTTGTTTAGAGTTGTTTCTGCACCGATTCCGCAGTTTCCGAATGCCCCCTCTGCCGAATTCTCGGTAAAGTTACAAATTTTATTTATAATTTGTGATTCTAAATTGTGAAGCTTTGGCAAAAAGTTACTAACAACTTGCGTAAAACCCCTATATAATCGGCGTTTTGATAAAATATCCGCTTGTAAATTTAACCATATTTAACTATTTGCAAATACAAATTCAGATTGGTTCGAATATGTATAAAAAGGCAGGAAGCCGTGTCCTCCCGGATACGACTTCCTTAATTGAATAGATTAATTTGCTTTATTGCTTATTGCTTTCTTGCTTTATTGCTTTACAAATTTGCCATGATAAGAAATTCCGTTCGACAAATCAATACGGTAGATGTAGATGCCGTTTGACAAGCCGTTGACATCAAGCGTGTTGTTGTTCGACGTAGCTACGCATGTGCCGGAAGTGGTGTATGCGCTGAATCGGGTAACGTCGTTGCGGCTAACCGAGATTGATGTTGTTGCGGGATTTGGGTAAACCTTCACCGATTGCGTTGTCGCAATGGTGCCGATGCCCGAGTAGTCGCCGTTGTCGAGCGGGACGTATTTGCCATCGGTGTTGACACCGTTGAGCGTGTAGAACGTGTCTTTGTTGACGCCTGTGATGTCGGTGGTCTGTTGGGCGCTACCGTCGTTGAAGATTACGTTTGCAATCGAAACGCCTTCGGGCAGCGAGCATTTTATCCACTCAAAGCCTCCGATTTGAACGGTTTTGGTGAATTCTTTGCCCGGCCAAGCGCCAAGGTATTCGGTCTCATCGTCCGCCCATGCGTAGAGGTATACTTTTTCCCAATCGGGTTTACGGAGGTAAACGAAGAGGGGTTTTGGACCGATTTCGTATGTTTCGGTGAAGAGGTCGAGCACGATGAGGTCGCAAATCGACAGGCCGGCTGTGATTGTCGTGGTTTCGTAGAGCGGTAATGTGTAGCCATCGTCGACTACGTTTCCGTTTTCGAGGGTCGGCGTGCTGTTGTCGATTGTGTAGACAATCTTGATGAAGTCATCCAATCCGCCGCGCTTTTGTGCAGCCAATGCCGACGGAGCCTTGCCGCTTGCGTTCGAGATTTCGTTGACGCTGAGCGTTACTTCCGTTCCGTAGGGATATTTGCCCGATTCGAGCGACATACCCACTTTTTCGGTCGACGAACTTACGGTCGACCATACGCAGTAGTCGTAGCCTGAAGCGCGTTGTTGGTCGTTGCTCCAGCCGTCGGGGGTGTAGAATTCCGGACCGATTTTGACAGCCACAGTGCCGTTTGTGCCGTAAACTTCAGCGCAGAAGCAAGAGTTGTTAGTGCGGAGCACGCGCACTTCGCTTTGGTTGGTGATTCCTGCGGCTTTACGGACATCGATTAGGGCTTTGATGGCTTCCTTATTGTCGCGCCAGTGCGGCCAGAACACGCAGGGCGTACCGGGCATCATAAGCATGAACGCATTGGCAGCCATTACGTTGTTGGGTAGTGCGCAGTCGCGGTAGGTGTCGTGGTTGTCGACGAAGGTTACCGAGTAGCGTTGGAATCCGTTGTCGTGGATAAGTCCGCACGGTTGGTCGAGCGTGCCGTAGCGTTTCCAGCAGAGTTTCGAGTAGTCGCCGGAAGCCATAGCCTCGTTGAGGGCGAACTTGAAGGGGAAGTCGAATGCTGCGGAGTTCATATTCGTGCCGCGAATCCAGTTGGCAACGGCGTCGAAGTTTGCGTCCCAGTATTCGCCAACGGAGTAGCGAGCGCCTGCCGAGCGGTTGTATTCGTCGTTGTAGCAGGGCGAGTAGCCTTTCACCATGTCGTAACGCCAGCCGATGTAGCCGAGATCGTTCTTCAAGAAGTCGAGATATGCCTTGATGCCGGCGCGTACTTGTGCGTTCGTGTGGTCGAGGTCGCGGAAACCGTTAAAGTCGTCGCCGGTGTCGGCAGCGCCTGTCGGCTTTTCTTGACCTTCTACCCAATTTACTTCGTCGGTGCAGCAGATAGCCCACGGACCCCACGAGTAGGTTACACCCTTGTAGGTCTCGGTCGGGAAGTCGGTCCAATTGGTAACGCCGGCGCGGTGGTTGATTACGACGTCTTCGATTATGCCTGTGCCTTTGCTCTTGAACGTTTTAATCATGTTGCGCAGTTCGGATTCGCTACCGAATGAAGAGTTGTGGTTCGACATCCAATAGACGGGGTCGTAGCCCATACTTGGAGACCAACTGCTTTTGCCGCTGTTAGGCACCCAGATGAGGTCGAAATATTGTGACAATTCATCGGATTGCGAAGTTAGGGCTGCCCAGTTGGTTTCGTCGAATGAATCCCAATAGAAACCTTGGAGCATAACGCCGGCATAGTTAGACGGCCAAGCGTTGCTGTCGTCGCCGGGAGTTTCGCTGATAGTCGACGGGTCGACAGCCGTTACGGTTATGTCTTGACCTGATGCTCCGTTGACAACGTAGTAGGTGTCGGAAGTTATTCCGGTGATGTCGACGGTCTTGTCGGTGCCGTTGTTGATGATAATGTTAACAGGGCTGTTCGAGAAGGTGTATTTATTCCAAGCAACATTGTTGATTGGCGACGTTGTAGTGATAGCCGTGCCGGGCCACTCGCCGAGCAGTTTGTTGCCGTCGTTGTCCCAAGCGTAGTAGTAGAGCGTAGTCCACGTTGACGGTTTTTTGACGTAGACGGTCACGGGAGTTACGGGAGTGGCGTTGGCTTTTACTTTGTAGGTTGCAGTCGAAGCGTTCGACATAACGATGCCCGATACGCTGACAACGGCTTTGAGGGTTACCGCGTTGTTGATTGTGTAGGTTGCGCCGTTGCTCACTTGCGTACCGTTGCTTGTCGTTGGCGTAGAGCCATCGGTAGTATATATGATTTTTGCGTTGGTAGCGTCTTCGATGTTGCTGATGTTCATCGTGACGGTTGTTCCTTTGTCGTATGTGCCGGATGCTTTGGAGAATGCAACCGACGAGTTTGCGCCGACGATTTTCGACGCCGTAGTGCTTGAAGTCATAGCGAAATAGGTTTCGGCGCTGATTCCTTCAAGGTTGTTTGTCTGTTTTCCGTTGGCGTCGTTGAAGATAATGTTGACGGGCTTTGTGCTGAACGTGTAGTAGTACCACTTGTTGCAGCCGATAGTTTTTGTCGACGTGATTTTCGTTCCGGGCCAGTCACCGATGAGTCGTGTGCCGGCGTCGTCCCAAGCATAGACGTAGACAGAACTCCACGACGGGTCTTTGAAGTATACTGTATAGGCGTCGCAACTGATTGTATATGTAGCGGTTACCGGCTCCGACATGATTACTCCGGCTTCAACTACACATGCTTTAACGACAACGTTTTTCGACAGGGTCAATTTGCTGCCCGACGATACTTGTTTGCCGTTGGAGAGCGAAGGCGTAGAGCCGTCGGTGGTGTATATAATCTTTGCGTTTGCCTTGTTGGAGCAGTTGCTGATGCTCATCGTAACGGATGTTCCCGACGCGTATGAGCCGGAGGCTTTGTTGAACGACACTGTCGAATTTGCGCCATAGACACGCGTTGCCGTTGTTCCGCTAACTACATAGTAGGAGTCTTCCGTGATGCCTGTAATGTCGTCGGTTTGTGATGTTCCGTTGTTGAAAATCACGTTCATTGGCGTGATTCCGGCAGGGAAAGTGCAGTAGGTCCAAGTATTTGCGCCAACTGCTTTGGTGGTTGTGATGGTTGAGCCGGGCCATGCACCGAGGTGGGTGTGGTCGGCATTGTCCCATGCGTAGATGTTGGTTTTGCCCCATTCCGGTGCCAATGAGTAGACGGTTATCGGTGAAGCATTGATGTTGGTGGTTCCTTCGTAGAAGTTTGTCACCGTGATTTCCGTACCCGATGTCGAATCGAGTTTGTAGTAGGTTGTCGAAGTGATGCCTTCGATGTTGACGGTTTGGTCGGTGCCGTTGTTAAAAATCACATTGGCACTTGTTACCGATTGTGCAAAAGAGACCGAATACCATTCGTATCCGTTGAACGATTTCGTTTGGGTTACGGTCTTTCCGGGCCAGGCGCCTACTAATGTTTTACCGGAAGCGTCCCAGGCATACACATTTACCTTTGACCATGATGGTTTCATAAGGTTAACTGTAATGGCTGCTTGGATTTGAGGTATCGCTATTAGTAGCGCTGTCAAAGCAACAAAGAGTTTTTTCATAGGTGTTAATTATTAAGTTTTTAGATTGCGGATTGCAAAAATAGTAACTTATTTGTGGAAATTTCTTAAGGAAATGTTTAAATAATGTTAATTTGTTGTTTTTTTAGCGTTTTGGCTGAAGAGCCTATTTGCGTATAATAGAGAAGTTTACGCTACCGTATATGCGGTGGTCAACAAAACCGGGAAGTGTGCTGAAGTCGTAAGCTCGAGAGTGTTCGATGATGAAAAATCCGTCGGGCTTAAGGATGTCGGCTTGTAGCACGAGTTGGGGGATTTCGCCGAAGCGCGGCAGGTCGTATGGCGGGTCGGCGAAAATGAAGTCGAACTTTTCGTGAGGAGCAGCCAGGAACTTAAACACGTCGCCTTTGATAAGGTTTAGGTTCTGCTCTCCGAGTTGCTCGGCGGTGCGTCGGATGAAAGCATACTGGGTCATTGCTTTTTCGACGGCAGTAACGCGAGCGGCACCGCGCGACAGCAGTTCGAGGCTGATTGCGCCTGTTCCTGCGAATAGGTCGAGTGCTTCGATGCCGTCGATGTCAATAAGATTTTCGATGACGTTGAAGATGTTTTCGCGGGCGAAGTCGGTGGTCGGTCGTGCGGTGATGTTTTTAGGCACGTCGAAACGTCGGCGGCCGTATTTTCCTCGGATTATTCGCATAACGGTATAACAATTAAGTCGAACGGGGCTGCCATGGCATTTTTACCCAATTTGAGTAGTTGGGCGGGGAAGATGGTCTGAATCACCGTTTTAACGTACTTGCGCAACTCCGGCAGCAGGGCTTTTTTCTGCTCTTTGTCGCCCATGATGTGCAGTTCGTCGCTGTCGTTCATTTCGAGGGTTCGCCAAACATTTATAATATAGTATAGAGCGTCGGTCTCGGTGGAGAAATCGAAGCGGTTGGCGAAGAAGAGTCGTCCGTTGCGCAGCGCCACTATTTCGAGGCATCGGTCGCAGACGTATGCATACATTTTGCGTTCGGCGCCGTATATGTCTTTTTGGCGAAGAAACTTAATAATTGGAGTAAGCGCGTGTTGCGTCGGCGGATTGTCGAACGTACGTCGTAGGAAGGAGTCGATTGCGGGGTCGATGCCGTAGGCAATGTCGGCGCCTACTTCAGGGATACGGTCGACGGCAACAACAGACTTGTCGTTGGGATATAAGTTGCGAAAATATTTCTCGGCGCGAGCATTTTCGCCTGCGGTAAACTCCTCGGGGACAATCACAAATCGTGTGCTGTCGATGAGGAAGCGGCGTTTGCCGAAATCGTAGAGAAAAAACCGATTGTCGTAGATGGCGGCTTCCAACTGCTTGTGCACGGCTTGGTCGGGGCTGTCGAAGGCGAATTGACCAAAGGTCAACGTGCCCTCGTCCATCGAGCTGTGCAAGGCATAGGTGATGCTGTCGGCGCTAATCCGCGCCGACAGATTCCACACCTCGGGATGCTGTATTTCGATGCTTATCGGTTCCATTTCTCTACAAAAATACGAAATTTTTTCGAAATAGATGGTAAACTGTTATACCAAATGACTGATGAGCGTTTCGCGGTCGCCGGCAAGCAGGTCGATTACGGGGATTTCAATCATCGTGTATGCGCCGGGCTTTTGGCGCATCGAAGCGCGAGCCACGCCGACAAGGATTTGTGCAGTCAGCGCCGGGTTGTTGATGCTCATATTGAACTCAAATCGTTGATTTTGCGTTGTTCCCGACACGCCTTTGCGCACCATATTAACGCCGTGGCCCATGTCTTTTACGTTGTCGACGCTGTCGACTTCGATGACGTGAGTTTCGTCGCTTGCGAAGTAGGGGTCAGCCTTGATTCGTGCAGCCACTTGGTCGAGTTGGTAGCCGTCATTGAGCTCTACGTAAACCATGCGTCGGTGGATGCCTGTTCCCAAAGGAATAGTCATCGACAGAGCGGCTTTGACGCCTTCGATTGCTTTAACGGCAACGGTGTGTCCCATGCTCATACCCGGACCGAAGTTGGTGTAGGTGATGCCTTTGGGCGCACAGGCTTGCAAGAGAGTGCGGACAATCGAGTCGCTTCCGGGGTCCCATCCGGCGGAGATTATCGACACTTTACCGGCCTTGACAGCCGCTTCGTTGAGGCTGCGACGGAGGTCGGCAATCTGAGTGTGGATGTCGAAACTGTCGACGGTGTTCATACCCAACGCCAATGCTTCGAGGGCGTATTCCTCCACCTTGCGCGTGGGCGTGCAAAGGATGGCTACGTCGGCATCGAGTTCGCCGAGGCTGCTTACTACCTTATATTTACTGATTTCTTCGGGGATGTCGGCAACGTTGCGTCGCACGATACCTGCAATTTCAAAGTCGTCGGCTTGTTTCAGAGCGTCGAGCACGTAGTGACCGATGTTGCCGTAGCCAACGATTGCTGCTTTTATCATATTCAACAAGTTTTATAGATTAGAACATATAACCTACACCCAAATTAAGGTAAATCGGGTGCATATCGAAAGTAATTGTGTTAAAGTTGCTGTGGAACACATTGTTGATTCCCCAGCTAAGGTCGGCGTAGACTTTCAGGTGCTTGAAAGCAGTCCAGTCGGCGCCGATTTGCCAACCCCATTGGAAGTTGCGGAGGTTGTCGGAGAAGTCGTATGAAGCGGTGTGCCGCTCGATGTGTTGATTTCCGGCTTCGTCGACGATTAGTTCGTCTTCGAAGACGGTTTTCAAGCCTGTCGGGTCGCCTTCGCGGAGATAACCGTCGTAGACGTAACCTTCGAATGTTCCGTCGAAGAGCCAGGAGAAGAACAGTCCGGCTTTTATGTTTGTGCGCGGGTGCACGCGATAGACGCCAACCACGGGGAATGTCAAATAGGAGTTGCGAACTGCAGTTTGCACGCCGCCGGTCCAGCGACCTGCCACTTTTGCGCCGTCGTCGCCGATAATTTCCATACCGTAGTTTTTCACCGTTGCTTTAGTGGTCATGTTCTTGTTTTCGACCTTTACGCCGAATTGCACGCCCCAGCGATTGTCGCGACCAAGACGTTTTGTGAAGTCGGCTTCGAGTGATAGCGGCACCGTCGGGTTGAAGCTGTCGAGGCTACGGATTTCTTCAGGAAGAGGGAGGGGCGAAACGCCGCCGATGTTGTATCCGGCGCGGAGTTCGATTTCCCAATTGCGAAGCGAAGCGTTGATGAGCGCTTGCGTGCGGCTCTCTTGAGCCGATAGTGTTGTTGCGGCTGCAATGGCTATGATTGTTGTGAGGATATATCGTTTCATTGTGATAGTTTGGATTTTTAGTGATGCACTTTGATGTCTTTAACGTCGAGAATGCTGCCCACGGCACCTTCAAATTGGTCGCCGTCGACGCTTGAAGAAATGACAATACCAATTTTATATTTACCCATTGCGAGTCCGGAAGGGTCTAATTCGGGAGCATTGGTGGCTACTTCGAAGGGCACGTCGAACGTAACCCAATCGTTGCTCACATGAGCGTCTTTGACCATCGCAATCGACACCAAGTTGGGGTGTTGGAAATTGTTTATGTGGATTTCGCCGTCGATGAAGTCGATGCGAGTTGCTTCGTTGCCTGTGTCGGCGAGGTAGAAGATGGCGTAGATGGAGAACATATCGAGTCTTCCTTCAACGACTTTTCCGTATTTGTCGGTAAAGACATCGCCGCGTTTGTAGCGATAAGCGCCACTTAGGCGCGTCGGGTTGTAGCGGTAGGGCTCGCCGAATTTTGTGGCACCGCGCGGATTCTTGATGGCAAGACCGAGGTCGAATATACCTTGGAACAGGTTTCCGGCAGCGATTGGCATCTTGACGGTTTTGCCGAAC
>SAMEA3663025__coassemble_1816_pt1 | contig 8809 bp, 7 predicted proteins | sample SAMEA3663025__metabat2_low_PE_014 | metagenome-assembled genome bin SAMEA3663025 (sample SAMEA3663025) | pig gut metagenome | biome: pig gut; feature: pig-associated habitat; material: faeces | place: France | collected 2012
TTCTGAAGTCGTGATTTGGGGGAATTTGATGTTGTTGGTGCTTACGGTCATTTGTGGCGTTTTGTTGTAGACCGTGCTTGGATTTGTAAGCGAGCTTGAAAACAATCCCAAGTGGTCGTAAAATCCCATAAGGTGACCTAATACCCATCCTTTGAAACCGTTTTTGTTGTTGTCGTTGATAAGGTTCCATTCATTGTAGTAGTCGACGAACAGACCTTCCGACAGAGAAGCGGGTACGTTGGAATTACCGGTAATAACGGTCCAACCTTTTTGCTTCACGCCGCGGTTGGCAGTTGCATAGCCTGCAACGCTTTTGAATTGCGAAACCAATTGATTTTGCACCTTGGTGGCCAAACGGTTGCTGTTGCCGGCGCTCCAGTAGTACCAAGTTTCAGTACCGTGAGCAGAGCCGTTGAATGCGTTGAGGTGAATCGATTGGAAGATGTACGGGTCCCAACTCACGGATTGGTCCCTACGAGTCGTAAGCGAAACGTCGACATTCGACGTGCGCGTCATATATACCGTGCAGCCTAATTTTTTGAGGGTGTTTTTTATATCAGTTGCACAACGGAGTGCCAATTCAGCTTCGTGAGGTGCCGACGGACCGGCTGCACCGGGGTCGCTACCACCGTGACCCGGGTCAAGTCCGATGGGGTATGAACTCCAGTTTTGTGCGTTTGCACTCAGTGCGAGTGTTAATGCTGTTGCTATAATAAGGAATGTACGTTTCATATTCATAAACTATTTAAGGTCAGCACAATAAATTTGACCGTCGGTGTAGCAAGTGAAAACGAGTTTGCTGCCGTCGGCCGAAACACACGGATTCATTTTAATTTTGCTTGCATCGTTGGTAAGCGCTTTGAGTCCGCTGCCGTTAATATTAATAATGTATAATTCACCCGATGTGTAGTCGTGGCCATTGTCGGTGGTCTTTTCGAACACGATTTGCGAATTTCCTACCCACGATGGTTTGTGCCCTCTGCCGAGATTAACAAGACCGGTACCGTCGATGTTCATCACCAATAGGTTGTCTTCGCTGATGAAGGCGATTTTCTTTCCGTTTGGCGACAAAGCGGCGCAAATTGCCGGCTTGTCGTAGATAACTGTTGCGATGCCTTCGGCGTTGACGATAGACAGCGTCACGCCGTTCGCGATATAACTTATGTTAGAAGCAGTCGAAGCGGCTTTCTTGCGGAGGGCAGAAGGCACAGCCTCGAGGTTAACGTCTTTGATAATGCGAGCATCAGGAGCGGCAATCGTCTTTGTTCCGTTTGCCGAGTAGCGCCATGCTGCAGGTTGCATAAAGTTGTCGTCGTAGGTCATACGAGTCTTTTTGCCTTCGGTCGATACAGCCCAGATAGCGTGAGCGCGGTCAATCAAGCCGTCGCCTTTGTCGAGCCAACGAGTGTCGCGAACAAGGATTTCTCGACTGTCGATACTCCATTTAAATTCAAAGCCTTCGCCGGCGCCTTGCGAAATCACTTTCTTGTTTGCTCCGTCGGCATCCATAACCAATAGCCCTTCGTAGCCGAGTTTCGTAAAGGCAATTTTCGAGCCGTCGGGTGACCAACGCGGGTTCTCGTACCTCTCAGTGCCGTTTGTCAAGCGTGTGATGTTTGAGAGCGTTCCTGTTTTTTGTGCTTGTGCGGAAGTTGCAACCAGCAATAGCGCAGAAGCAATTGTTAACGTAAAACGTTTCATAGTAGTTTTTTCAGGTGTTATGTTTTTATTGTGGTTTTATTCGGTAAAACAATAATATGTAACAGACTTTTCTGTTTTTGATGTTTGTGTCACATTTCGCAAATGTATACATTATAATTGGAATAATTTAGAGATAACTCCAAAATTTGTTGTCATTCTCAAAAATTTAACATTTTTAATAATTCGAGGTGTTTGAAAAAGTAATATTTTGGAGCAAATGCAACTCTAATTCGTGATTAATGACTATCTTCGCAGAAAAATTCAGGAAAGAATGAAACCGCGCATATTTTTGTCGTACGTTCACATGGGTGGCAGCGAACGCCAATGGGTAGAAGAAGCGTTTAGGAGCGAGTGGATAGTCCCGCTTGGTCCGAATGTTGACGAGTTTGAGCGTCGGTTGGAGTCGTATCTTGGCGCAAGCCACGTCGTGGCATTGAGTGCGGGTACGGCAGCAATCCATCTGGGGCTTGTCGGTGCCGGAGTCGGTGCCGGCGACGAAGTTGTTTGTCAGTCTTTTACTTTTGCAGCGAGTGCGAATCCGATTATGTATCAAGGAGCGCAGCCGATTTTTGTCGACAGTGAGCCCGACACTTGGAATATGTCGCCCGAACTATTGGTTCGTGCCATCGAAGACCGTCATCGCGTAACCGGTAAGTATCCTAAAGCCATCATTCCCGTGCATCTCTACGGAATGCCGGCGAAGATTGCCGAAATTACCGAAATCGCCGAACGCTATGGTATCGCGGTGGTCGAAGACGCCGCCGAAGCCCTCGGCTCGGAGTTGAACGGCCGTAAATGCGGGCTCTTTGGCGAATATGGTTGCTTGAGTTTTAACGGAAACAAAATAATAACGACTTCCGGCGGCGGCGCGCTTATTTGTCGAACTGCCGAAGAAGCCGAGCGAACCAAGTTTTACGCAACTCAGGCTCGCGAAAATCGACCGTACTACTACCACAACGTGATAGGCTATAATTACCGATTGAGCAACGTTTGCGCCGGAATCGGGTGCGGACAAATGGACGTGCTCGCCGACCACGTTGAGCGTCGACGTCATAACCACGCATTCTATACAGAGGCGTTGAAAAACATTCCCGGTGTCGAAGTTCAGCAGAACGGGCAGCCGGGTAGCGATAGCAATTTCTGGTTGTCGACAATCTTGATTGACCCGTCAACCGGTAAAGAACCCGAAGCATTGCGACAATGGATGGCTGCCGAAAACATCGAAACGCGTCGCCTATGGCGTCCGATGCACATGCAGCCCGTCTATGCCGAAGCGCCTTACTATGGCGACGGCGTGTGTGAGCGGCTTTTCGACCGCGGATTGTGTTTGCCGAGTGGCTCCAACTTGACCGACGACGACTTGGCAAGAGTAGTTGAAACGTTGACCGACTTTTTCAAGCAATAGGCAATGAATGCGGTGGCGGCTTTCGACCTGGATGATACGCTGTATCCGGAGTATGATTTTGTCGTGTCCGGTTATCGTGCCGTAGCAGAGTTATTGCCACAGAAAGACCGTAAGTGTGCTCTTGAGGCGATGTCGCAGGCTTATGCCGCCGGCGAGAATCCGTTTGATGCTCTTGTTGCTGCCGTTAACTGCAATGTGCCGATATCCGATATGGTAGCCGCTTATCGATATCATAAGCCGTCGCTCAGCCTCGACCCTATTACGAGAGCCACTCTGCAGCGACTTGCTGACGCCGGGGTCGGGCTTGCCCTGGTTACCGACGGAAGGACGTCGACGCAGCGCAACAAGATAGAAGCACTCGGGCTCGATGCCTTTTTCGGAAATCAAATCTACATTTCCGAAGCCGAGGGCGTCGACAAGACAAGTACGCACAGTTTCGAGTGTATTATGGATGCGTTGCCCGCCGAGCGATATGTCTACATGGGCGACAATCCGGCAAAAGACTTTGTGGCGCCAAATCGACTTGGATGGCTTACCGTCTGCTTGCGTGGCACCGACCGAAATGTGCATCCGCAAAACATTGAAGTCGGCGAATCGTATCGCCCGAAAATAACTGTCGACAGCATTGCCGACATATGTAACGTAATAATGAAATAACAAAAATATATGGAAAATAAGAAAGTAGCCTTAATAACAGGCATAACAGGACAAGACGGCTCGTTTCTTGCAGAATTTTTGCTCGAGAAAGGCTATGAGGTACACGGCATAATCCGCCGCAGTTCTTCGTTTAATACAGGCCGTATCGAGCACCTCTATTTTGACGAATGGGTGCGCGATATGCAGCGCAAGCGTCTTGTCAATCTCCACTACGGAGATATGACCGATTCGAGTTCGTTGATACGAATCATCCGCGAAATACGTCCGAGCGAGATTTACAACCTTGCCGCACAAAGCCACGTCAAAGTGTCGTTCGAAGTGCCCGAATATACGGCAGATGCCGACGCTATCGGCACGCTTCGATTGCTGGAGGCTGTACGTATGCTCGGCATGGAGAAATCGACGCGAATATATCAAGCCAGCACGTCCGAGCTCTTCGGTAAAGTACAAGAAGTGCCGCAACGCGAAACTACGCCGTTCTATCCGCGTAGCCCCTATGCTTGCGCCAAACTTTACGGCTTCTGGATTACCAAAAACTATCGCGAAAGTTATGGGATGTATGCTGTCAACGGCATCTTGTTCAACCACGAAAGCGAGCGCCGCGGCGAAACTTTCGTAACGCGCAAAATCACGCTTGCAGCCGCTCGTATCGTCAACGGTCTGCAAGACAAACTCTATCTCGGCAACCTTAACGCGCGCCGCGACTGGGGCTATGCTCGCGACTACGTTGAATGTATGTGGCTCATCATGCAACAACCCGAACCCGACGACTTCGTTATCGCTACCGGCGAATACCACTCCGTGCGCGAATTTACCGAAATGTCGTTCCGTCGCGCCGGCATCGAACTTCGTTGGGAAGGCGAGGGTGTCGACGAGAAAGGTATCGACGTTGCTACAGGACGTGTTCTCGTCGAAGTCGACCCGAAATATTTCCGTCCTTGCGAGGTCGAGCAACTCCTCGGCGACCCCACAAAGGCAAAAACTCAACTCGGCTGGAATCCGCGTTCGACGTCGTTTGAGCAACTCGTTAACATCATGACCGACCACGACGTCGAAATGATTAGAAACCGTCAACACGACCTCGATAAAATGATTTAGCAGTATGGAGAAAAATGCTAAAATTTATGTGGCCGGACATCGCGGCCTCGTCGGTTCCGCCATTTGGAAAAACCTCCAAAGCAAAGGCTATACCAACCTGGTAGGGCGCACCCATGCCGAACTCGACCTGCTCGACGGGGCTGCTGTTAAGGCGTTTTTCGACGCCGAACGTCCCGAATATGTCGTGCTCGCTGCTGCCTTTGTTGGCGGTATTATGGCAAACAGCGTCTATCGCGCCGACTTTATCTACCGTAACTTGCAAATCCAGCAAAACGTCATCGGCGAAAGTTTTTGCCACGGCGTGAAGAAATTGCTCTTTCTCGGCAGCACTTGCATCTATCCGCGCGAGGCTCCGCAACCGATTCCCGAATCGGCATTGCTCACTTCTCCGCTCGAATACACCAACGAGCCTTACGCCATTGCTAAAATCGCCGGCTTGAAGATGTGCGAGAGTTTCAACTTGCAGTACGGGACTAACTACATTGCAGTAATGCCGACCAACCTATACGGACCGAACGACAATTTCGACCTCGTCAGCAGTCACGTTTTGCCGGCAATGATTAGAAAAATGCACCTCGCGCGCCTTCTTAATGAAGGCGATTGGGACGGGCTTCGCCGCGATTTGGACCGACGCCCTGTCGGCAATGTCGACGGCTCGGCTACCGAACAGGTTATCATCGACACGCTCGCCGGATACGGCATTTCGCCCGACGCGCTCAGCCTGTGGGGTTCCGGACGCCCGATTCGTGAATTCTTGTGGAGCGAAGATATGGCAGACGCTTCCGTTTTCGTTATGGAAAACGTGGATTTCAAAGATACATATAATCCCGCCGACCGCGACATCCGCAACTGCCACATCAACATCGGTAGCGGACGCGAAGTGACCATCGCACAACTTGCCGAACTCGTTCGCCGTGCTGTCGGTTATGCCGGCAAGATTCTTTGGGATTCGTCGAAACCCGACGGTACGATGCGCAAACTCACCGACGTGAGCCGCCTGCACAGCCTCGGATGGCATCATCGTATGGAAATAGAAGACGGCGTGCCTGCTCTTTACAAATGGTATGTCGACAATCTTTAATCTTTTTTAGAAACTACACATAATTATTTTATGCAAAAAAAACTATCGGCTGCAACGATTTGCGTGCAAGGAGGCTATAAACCTAAGAATGGAGAACCTCGCGTATTGCCAATCTATCAAAGCACTACGTTCAAATACGATACAACCGAGCAAATGGCGCGACTCTTCGACCTCGAAGACGAAGGCTATTTCTACACTCGTCTGCAAAATCCTACCAACGATGCCGTGGCGCGCAAGATTGCCGACCTCGAAGGCGGTGTGGCTGCTATGCTGACTTCTTCGGGTCAGGCTGCCAACTTCTATGCCGTGTTCAATATTTGCGAAGCCGGCGACCACATCGTCGCTTCTTCGGCAATCTATGGCGGTACGTTCAACCTCTTCGGCGTGACGATGAAAAAACTCGGCATCGACTGTACTTTCGTCGACCCGGATGCTCCCGACGATGTTATTGGTGCCGCTTTCAAACCTAATACGAAGGCGCTTTTCGGCGAAACTATCGCTAACCCGGCGATGGCGGTGCTCGACATCGAAAAGTTTGCTCGCATCGCACATAGCTATGGCGTTCCTTTGATTGTCGACAACACGTTTGCTACGCCTATCAACTGCCGTCCGTTCGAGTGGGGTGCCGACATCGTCACTCATTCGACCACCAAGTATATGGACGGACACGCAATGGCTGTCGGCGGCGCGATTGTCGACAGCGGCAACTTCGACTGGACGGCACATGCCGACCGATTCCCCGGTCTTACTACTCCCGACGAGTCGTACCACGGCATTACTTATACCGAAAAGTTCGGCAAAATGGCTTATATCACCAAAGCAACGGCTCAACTTATGCGCGACCTCGGCTCTATTCAGTCGCCGCAGAATGCTTTCTTGCTTAATGTCGGACTCGAAACACTGCATTTGCGTGTGGCGCGTCATTGCCAAAACGCACTTGCCGTTGCCAACTTCCTTAACAGTCATCCCAAAGTTGCGTGGGTGCGCTATTGCGGACTCCCCGGCGACAAATATCATGCTATGGCGCAAAAATATTTGCCAGACGGTTCTTGCGGCGTGTTGTCGTTCGGCGTCAAAGGTACGCGTGCCGATGCCGCTCGTCTGATGGATGCATTCCGTTTTATTGCGATTGTTACGCACGTCGCCGATGCGCGTACTTGTGTGCTCCATCCGGCAAGCCATACCCATCGTCAACTTTCCGACGAGCAACTCATCGAAGCCGGTGTTGCCCCCGACTTGATTCGTCTGTCGGTAGGTATCGAAGACCCCGATGACATTATCGAAGACCTCAGCCAAGCGCTCGACAAACTTTAGTATTCATATATAAAAAACTGCACTGCCGACGGTCGGTAGTGCAGTTTTTTTGCGTCATTACTTGACTAATATTTTTCGTCGGCCGACGTTGTTTCGATTTCTTTGCGAGTGATTTTGCGTTTGTCTAACGAATACCAAGCGTAGACGATGTAGGCGAGCACGAAAGGTATGAGGAGCGACACGATGCTCATTACCGTCAGCGTGAATTCGCTCGACGAACTGTTGCGTATCGACAACGAATTGGTGACGTCAATCAACGACGGATAGTAGGCTGTGTCGTTATAACCCAAAAGCCAGAACAGTGTAAGCACTACGAGCACAACGCCCAATCCGGAGAGCCAGATGCCTTTCTTATATCCTGCACGAAGAATGGTTGGCACAATTCCGCCGAGCACAAGCAACGTTCCGACAACAAATACTGCCAAGCACCACCACATCTCGATAGCATTGTCGAGATATTTATAGTCTTGCCACGAAGCGACTCCGGCGGCGGTCGATACGCCTTTCGACGTAAACAGAACGGCTACAAATGCCAAAAAGAGAACTACGAAAATCGCTGCATCGTAGAGCAGATGCTTGCGAAGTTTGTCTTCCATCGGTTGGTCGGAAATGTTGTTGACCAGATAGAGCGCTGCAAGCGTGCGTGCCAGGAAGAGCAACATAAAACCGAGCAACAGATTTTTCCAGCATAAGATTGCTTCCAAGCCGTGAAGAGGACCCCATTGCGAGATGGTCGAACTTGCGCTGTTGAGGATGTTGGTCTTTGTTACGGTAAATTCCGCGCCAAAAAACATAGTTCCTACAGCAACGCCGATGAGCACGGGTGCAAAAAATCCGTTGACGGCGAGTAGCGTGTCGTAGAAGCGGCTGCCGTAGATGTTTCCGTCTTTTTTGCGGTATTTATACGATACAGCTTGAACGACGAACGTAAAGAGTATCAGCATCCAAAGCCAATATGCTCCGCCGAAACTCGTGGAATAGAATAACGGAAAAGATGCAAAAAATGCACCGCCAAACACTACCAACGTGGTGAATGTCAATTCCCATTTTTTGCCGAGTGAGTTCACTATGATTGATTTTTCGGCGTCGTCGGGTAGACAAACCAATAGCGACTGTCCCCCTTGTACGAACATTAAGAACACGAGTAGCGCTCCGAGGATGCTGATGAGCAGCCACCAGTAGTTCTGTAGAAATGCGTAGGTTATCATGATTCTATTATTTTACGGTTTCTAAATCGTCTTTTGATTTCTTCGAGATTTGTTTGCAGATGATGCAAATGTCGGCAATGAGGAGCGCCGTGAAGATTACGGCGAAGATGCAGAACGTCGTTTGTACGTAGCCTGCGCTGATGTCGGAGATGGCTATGCTGTTGGGCATCAGGTCTTGAATAGTCCACGGTTGGCGACCGACTTCGGCAACTACCCAGCCGCTGACGCTACAAAGGTAGGTGAGCGGAATGGCGAGTATTGCAAACTTGTAGAACCAATCTTTCCAATTAATTCGTTCAAGCAATGTGCGTTTGTAAGCAAACAAAAGTGCAGCAGCGATAAACA
>SAMEA3663025__coassemble_1823_pt1 | contig 8781 bp, 9 predicted proteins | sample SAMEA3663025__metabat2_low_PE_014 | metagenome-assembled genome bin SAMEA3663025 (sample SAMEA3663025) | pig gut metagenome | biome: pig gut; feature: pig-associated habitat; material: faeces | place: France | collected 2012
TATCGAAGCCTACGGAATTGGCGCGCAAGACAGCCTCGGCAAACATATTGTCGCTGCGATAGAGCAACGACTTAACGATATCGTCGAGCAACGGCGACGAATAGACCATAATCGTTTCCTCGTGATGATGTCTCTCATGCTTGTGTCCGCCGACTTCTACTCCATGAGCCACGAGCGAGTCGGTAAGGGCATTGACGAATGCACGGTGGGCATCGCTCATCGTGGTACGGTAGGTGTAAGGCTTACTTTGACGCGGCATCGAACCCGTAATGCGCAAGGTTTCGCTGTTTTTTTTGCGAAAAAATCGCAGTCGGGTTGCCGATTTGGCACCGACAATGCGCACACGGTTGTCGAGTGCTCCGAAAGAGCACTTCGGCGTAACATCAACCAAGCATAGGTGGTCGGCAGTGGTTTCGAACTTAAGCAGCGCCTGGTTGTCGGCATAATTGAGAGCAAACAGCCCGGCGCCATAGTCCTCGGCTACGTCGGGGTCTTCCCAATCGTCGGGCACCGGATTTTCGTGATAGATGGTATTGTCGACCACCACTCTGCCCTCAATCTTCGTTATGCCGAAACGGCCGACGGCGCGCAGACATTGCTCGATAAACGACGGATGCTTCTTGAAGAACCGCGACTCGACGGTCGGGTCGAGGCTTCCTCGAACGACCAAGTCGCCCTTCAACGTGCCGTCGACAACTCTTCCGCGGCAAGCAACGGTGGTGATAAACGAAAAGCCCTCGGGCTGCGCTTTCATCGTCGTTGCCGAGGTTACAAGTTTGGTGACCGAAGCCGGGATGAACGAATCGCGCTCGCAGTAGGCAACTTTCATTTCGCCGGTTTGCAAGTCCATAACGCAGAACCCGACATGGGCACGCTTCATGCCTCGTGCCGAGCAAAACCGCTTGATGGCATCCGCCGAGCCGCTGAAGTCGACAGCCGATGCCGTCAGCACGGCAACAATACAGGTCAGTATGATGAATATGTATTTTCTCATTTTCGAAAGTAATCAATCCACCTCATAGGGATAATCCACTTGCCAAAGAAACAACGCATTACCCGGAACGGAAGCGCCCGCCGCACAGCGGTCTTTGCGCTCAATAATGCGACAAAACTCGTCGACCGACGTCTTTCCGCGCCCCACGTCGACAAGCGTGCCGACAATGGCACGAACCATATTTCGCAAAAAGCGGTCTGCCTTGATGGTAAACGTCAGCCTATCGCTTTCGGCTGTCCACCGAGCCTCGTAGACGCGGCAATTATTGGTCGCCACATCGGTATGAAGTTTCGAGAAACTGGTAAAGTCAATGTAATCAGCCAATCGCGCCGCCGCTGCGTTCATAGCGTCGACGTCGAGTCGGTATGGCGGATTCCACGCAAAGCGATAGTCGAACGGAGACTTGCGAGTCGTGACGAAATACTTATACGTCCTCGCCACGGCATCAAACCGCGCATGAGCGTCGTCAGCCACACGACGAATGCCGTAGATGGCAATGTCGCGCCCGACGAGGCTATTGAGCGCAGAAATGAGTCGTTGCGGGTCGGCGATTTCGTTGTCGACATCGAAATGAGCGTACATCGAACGCGCATTGACGCCGGTGTCGGTACGGCCGGCGCCGACGATAGCCACCTGTCGCCGCAACACCCTCGAAAGAGCCTTCTCCACGGTTTCCTGCACGGTAACGGCATTAGGCTGCGACTGCCAGCCGTGGTAGTCGGCACCGTTGTATGCCAAGTGGAGGAAGTAGCGAGGCATAAGGCTATCAGTCTTTTTCGAGATACGTATAACCGTAAAGTCCCGAACGGTAGTTGCTCAAGAATTCGCGACCTTCCTCGGGCGTAATTTTGCCTTTTTTCATCGACTGAGTCACCCACGTTTCGACGTTGCGCACCAACTTTTTGGGATTGTATTGCACATAGTCGAGCACCTCGGCAACCGTTTCGCCGTCGATGATTTGGTCAATCTCGTAGTGGTCGGCATAGACACTGATGTGCACCGCCGTAGTGTCGCCGAAAAGATTGTGCATATCGCCCAAAATCTCCTGGTAAGCACCGACGAGGAACACGCCGATATAGTACGATTCGTTGTTGCGTAGCGGGTGTATCGGCAGCGCATTCGACACGCCGTGGTCGCTGATAAAGTTGCAAATCTTCCCGTCGCTGTCGCAGGTAATGTCTTGGATGGTTGCCGTGCGCGTCGGCTTCTCGTCGAGCCGCGATATCGGCATTATCGGAAACATTTGGTCGATAGCCCACGAGTCGGGCAACGATTGGAAGAGCGAGAAGTTGCAGAAATATTTGTCGGGCAGCATCTTCGAAATCTTCAATTCGTCGGGCACATGCTTCATGCCGCGCGCCAGGTCGTTGACATCGCGCGCAACCGACCAAAACAATTTTTCGATTTGCGCACGCGTGCGCAGGTCGAGCATACCGAGGCTGAACAAGTCGAGCGCCTCTTCGCGAATCTGCAGAGCGTCGTGCCAACTCTCGAGCAAGCGTTGCTGGTTGAGTTTGTCCCAGATGTCATAGAGTTCGCGAGCCAATTCGTGGTCGTCGGCAGCAACTTCCTCATTGTCGTTCCAGATGGGCAACTGAGTGGTTTCGAGCGCCTCGAAGATGAGCAACGAGTGGTGAGCCGAGAGCGAGCGTCCCGACTCGGTGATGATGTTCGGCTGCTTTATGCCGTTTTTATCGCACACGTCGACGAGTGCCGAAACGGCGTCGTTGGCATACTCCTGAATGGAATAGTTCATGCTGCTCTCGCTGGCACTGCTGCGCGTACCATCGTAGTCGACGCCCAAGCCGCCGCCGATGTCGATAAAGTCGATGTCGAAGCCCATCTTGGTCAGCTGCACATAGAATTGCGTAGCCTCGCGTAGGGCATTCTTTATGCGGCGTATCTTGGTGATTTGACTGCCGATGTGGAAGTGGATAAGTTTCAAGCAGTCGGTCATTTTTTGCTTTTCGAGAATCTCGAGAGCTTCAAGCAGTTCGCTGGAGTTGAGTCCGAACTTGCTTTGGTCGCCGCCCGATTCTTCCCACTTTCCGCTGCCGGAACTCGACAGTTTGATGCGGATTCCCACGTTCGGACGCACGCCCAAACGCTTGGCAAGCGTCGCTATCAAGCGAAGTTCGTTGAGCTTCTCGACAACGATATATATCCGTCGACCCATCTTCTGAGCCAACAATGCCAATTCTATATAGTTTTCGTCTTTATAACCATTACAGATTATCAAGCTGCTCTCGTCGATATTTGTAGCCAACACGGCATGCAATTCCGGCTTCGACCCCGCCTCAAGACCGATGTTAAACTTACGTCCGTGGCTGACGATTTCTTCGACCACTTGGCGCATCTGGTTGACCTTTATCGGATATATGATAAAGTTTTGCGCCGTGTAGCCGTATTCGCCGGCGGCTTGCCCGAAGCATCGCGATATTTTCTCGATGCGGTTGTCCAAAATGTCGGGAAAACGCAGCAATACCGGCGCCGTGATGTCGCGCACCTGCAGTTCGTCCATCAACTCTTTCAAATCGACCGAAGCATAGTCTTCGCGTGGGGTCACTTGCACATGACCTTTGTCGTTTATAGAGAAATATTTCAGACCCCAACCGTTGATGTTGTAGAGTTCTGCACTATCTTCTACACGCCATTTTCTCATCTTTCTTTGTTTCTTCGTTTTGGTGGTTAGTGTAAGGAAATTTTCGCAAAAATACGAAAAATTATTGTTTATTCAACTATTATACCAATCAAGATAACTTAAATTCCACGTTTTTGCTCGTATTTACCTAAATATCCGATTATTTTCCCTATCTTTGCCACAAAAAATAGACAATGAATTTAAAAGCATTATTCACATGGAAGCGAGTTGCAATTGCGGCTGCGGCTTTGTGGCTCCTGCTTCAAATAGTTCTTATCGTTGTGTTTTGGGACGTTGCACAACGTAGCGACCAAGGTCTATACATGAAAATGGCTACCGAATGTTTCGAGAAAGGCGTTTGGTATCCCGACGTCGACAGCATCTATACCTCATACATTTGGGCTCCCGGACTCATCAATTTCTTCATTCTGCAGCTCAAATTGTTCGGCACGCTGAAGGCTAATTTCTTCCTCAACTTGCTTATGAACGTGGGCATTCTGTGGAACGTGTGGTATCTGTCGAATCGCTTTTTCAGTCGACGCACCGCCTATATCGCCGTTACGCTGTTCTGCTTGATGTATTCTAACGTAATGGTTGTTCTGCCTGCGGGAACCGAAGTGCCGTTCCTCTTTCTGTCGATTTCGGCTCTCTCTCTCTCTCTCCTGCAAAACCGCGACTGCATTGGATTGCCTTGGCAGGTGTGCTTTTGGCCTTCGCCAACTGGGTACGTCCGCTGATTATCATCTTCGTTCCTGTCATTTTACTCTATTTTTGGCGGAATAAATCGCATTGGTCTTGCTATGCCGCGCTGTTGGCGCCGATTGTGCTGCTGAGCATTGGTTTCGGCTTGTTGGCGCAACGCCAAATGGGATATTTCGTCTATCAATCGACCACGTCGGGCATCAACTTGATAATGACCGCCAACGACAAAGCATATGGCGGCGTGGCGTCGTCGCTTTGCAACGACTCGACGTCGACGTGCTACATCAAAGACGTTGAACGCTACACGTTTGCCGAACGCGACTCCATTCGCAAAACTCGCGCCATCGAGTGGATAAAATCGCACCCGGGACGTTTCGCCACGCTCTATGTGATGAAACTCGCCGGACTCTATGTCGAGGATTCGTGGCCCGAACGCCCGATTATCGGTGGCGACGGCTTTGTCGACAAAGCCGCTCACGGAGGTGCCGACAAGGCTTCGATTGTCAAGCGAATTTGGAATATGTTCTACAAGTCGGTGGTCTACTATGCCGTACTGCTGATGTTTGTCATTGCCGTCATTAAGCGCCGCAAAGACATCCTGACCGACAAAGGCTACTTGCTACTGCTACTGCTGCTGGGCACGCTGTCGACGTGCATTTTTTCCGTCTCTCCGCGATATCACTATCCCTTCTTCTTTGCCGCTATCATTTGGGCTGCCTATTGGCTCGATTTGAAAACCGCAAAACTTGAAAAGGTATGATAAAAAATATCGTTCTACTGCTCAGACCGCAACAATGGGTGAAGAACGGATTCGTCTTTCTGCCCCTGTTTTTCAACGGTCAACTCTTTGATGCCGATGCTCTGCTATCGACGTTTATGGCATTTGTCGCCTTCTGCTTTGCCGCTGCCGGCATCTACTGTATGAACGACATTGTCGACGCCGAAGCCGACCGCCGTCACCCCAAGAAATGTAGCCGTCCGATAGCCTCCGGCGCTATAAGCACGGCTCTCGGTTGGGCACTTGCCGCAATTTGCTTGGCTACGTCGTTCGTATCTGCATTTTTCGTCGGCGACAGTTGGACAAATGTTGCCATCGTGATTGGCATCTACTTCGTTATGAACATCGCCTACTGCTTGCGGCTCAAGCAAATTGCCATAGTCGACGTGTTTATCATTTCTATCGGTTTCGTGCTGCGCATTTTTGTCGGCGGATTTGCCACAGGCATCTTCATCTCGCACTGGATTGTGCTCATGACGTTCCTGCTTGCTCTGTTTTTGGCACTCGCCAAACGCCGCGACGACGTGGCTATCTACGAACAGACAGGCGTGCTCCCTCGCAAAAACGTTGCCGCCTACAATCTCGACTTTATGAACCAAGCCATAGGCATCGTGGCTGCTATTACGATGGTTTGCTACATCATGTACACCGTTAGCCCCGACGTTGTGGCACGTTTTGAAGGGGGAGGCAAATATCTCTATCTCACTTCGATATTCGTTCTTGCGGGAATTATACGCTATCTGCAGATTACGATTGTCAACCTTAGCAGTGGCAGTCCTACGAAGGTGCTCATCCACAATAGGTTCTTGCAGATTTGCCTTGCATGTTGGATTGTTTCGTTCTTGATTATTATTTACATTTAATCCGCCTCGAAGATGAAAAACCGACAGACAGTAGCAGCGTTCGACTTCGATGGGACGCTCACCGTGCGCGACACGCTGTTTGAATTTATCAAGTTTGTTTGCGGCAGCACCCGACTCTACGTCGGATTGGCTCTTTGCTCGCCGGTTTTGGCGGCTTACGTTCTACACTTGGTGAGCAATTCGTTCGCAAAAGAGCACTTGTTTTCGTGTTTTTTCAAAGGCATGAAATATGAGCGTTTCCGCACGCTGGGCGAAGACTTTGCTCGACGAGTCGACGAAATAAAGCGAGTGGAAACGGTAGAAGCGCTACGTCGACACGTTGCAGAAGGGCATCGCACATACGTCGTAAGCGCAAGCATCGAAGAATGGGTGCGACCTTGGTGCACGTCGGCAGGCGTCGAACCCGACCGCGTATTGGCGACCCGCGTAGAAGTCATTGACGGGCATCTCACAGGCCACTTCAGTTCGAAGAATTGCCACGGCGCGGAGAAGGTGCGACGGCTGCTCGAATGCGAGCCGAATCGCGCCGACTATGTGCTCTATGCATACGGCGACAGCAATGGAGACCGCGAAATGCTTCAACTATCCGACTTTCCGAAATGGGTAAAATAACGAAAACGACCATCAGCGAGGCGTTGCGCTTCTGCATTGTCGGCGCAACCGCCGTGGCTATTCAATACGGCGTCTACCTGCTTCTACTAACCGTAGCCGGGCACAATACGGCTTTCGTTGTCGGCTACTTGGTGAGCTTTGTGTTCAACTTCTTTTCGACCGTATTTTTCACATTTAAGACAAACCCGAACCTACGCAAAGCGTTAGGCTTCGCGCTGAGTCACGTTGTCAATTTTGTTCTGCAATGGGCATTGCTTCTGCTCTTCATTCACCTCGGCGTGCCGAAGAGTTTGGCAATGATACCGGTGTTTGCCATCTGCGTGCCGACCAATTTCTTACTCGTACGGCACTTCGTCAAAGGCTAAGAGACTACTATTTCGACAAGAGAGAGTCGATGCGTTGATGTAATTCGTCGTCGGAAATAAGCCCCATAGAGCCTTGCGGCTCACCGTCGACCGGAATGAACAGCAGCACCGGGATAGACTGTATGCCGAAAAGTTGCGCCAATTCGGGCACTTTGTCGATATCTACCTTGTAGAAATCCACCTTGCCGGCATATTCATTGGCAGCCTTGTCGACGAGCGGCGACAACGCGCGGCACGGACCGCACCAGGTGGCATAAAAATCGATAACTGCCGGGCGTTCGCCTTTATATTTCCACGTCTTGGTATTGACGTCGCATATCTTTTCGGAGAACATTTCAAGGTTCATTTCCGTCGGCTCGACTACCTTCACTGTTTCTTCGGTAGCAGTTTCGGTTTTAGTCTGCGCACACGCACTGATGACAAAAAACGCCGCTAACAATAATACTAATTTTTTCATATCTGTTTGTTTTTTTTGCAAATGTAACAAATATTTTCGATAAGGTCATCGGCACATGCAATCATCGCACAATATGGGCAACCTCTTTGCTAACTGCCTGATTGATAAAATCATTTATGGTAGTACCTACAGCAACAGCTGCTGCCGCCACTTGTCCATGGAGTTCGGAAGACATCCTAAGCACCAACTTACCACTATAAGGCTTGGCTGGCACAACACCTCTTTCCTTGCAACTTTCAAGGTAATCATCTACCGCGCATTCAAAATCTTTAGTTATTTCTTCGATGGTTGTACCTTCGTAAGAGATAAGCGTGCCGTGAAGACCTTGAACCTTGCCAAACAAGCACTTATCTTCATCGCTATACTCTACCGAACCGGTATAACCTTTATATTTCAGCATACCCATTTTTATATCAATTTTAGTTCTTTCAACGTCTCAACTATGCAAAGATACTAATTTTAATACTAAATACAATATTTTTTTGAACAAAAAACTCAACTATTCTCGGGAGGAACTTTCTATCATCCAATCTCTACTATTTTGCAGAATTAAGGCACTAAAGCGTCTTATTTGCATACAAAACTGAAGCATTCCAAGTATTGCCATAAAAGTGTTTACTTTTATTAACCACAGTAATCATAATCTTTAAAGTTAGTTAATAATTCGATAAATAACTGAAGATTTACTTTTGTTTAGAAATATTTAAGATTAAATTTGCGAATAAAAACCGATCTAAACATAACCTTAACAAAACGCCAAAAAATCAAGTTATGAGATTTCTGTCGAAAAAGTTAATACTCCTATTTGTGGCTGTCATTGTAGTATTAAATGCATCAGCCGACACCTACTTAAAGCGAGAGCTCCGAGGCGCTTGGATGACGACATTTCTAAGTCTCGACTGGCCAAGCGTCGGCGTCGGCGTTAGTTCGTCGATTATAACCAATCAGAAGAACGAAGCCATCGACTACCTCAACCAACTCGAAAAAGCCCACATAAATGCGGTCTATCTGCAAGTACGCCCGTGTTCCGACGTCATCTACAAGTCGAGCTACGAGCCATGGTCGAGCTATCTGACCGGCTCACGCGGAGCCAACCCGGGCTGGGACCCGTTGGAATTTTGGATAGAAGAAGCACACAAGCGCGGCATCGAGCTGCACGCGTGGGTCAACCCCTACCGTTTCGCCACGGCGAAAACCGGTCTATGGAACTCTACGGACCAAGACAAAAAGATAAACAACAGCGGTTGGCTGCTTGAGTATAACGGAACATATATCCTCAATCCCGGACTTTCGGAAGTGACCAACTACATTTGCAACGTCGTCGGCGAGATTGTAACGAATTACGACATCGACGGCGTGATTTTCGACG
>SAMEA3663025__coassemble_1832_pt1 | contig 8764 bp, 6 predicted proteins | sample SAMEA3663025__metabat2_low_PE_014 | metagenome-assembled genome bin SAMEA3663025 (sample SAMEA3663025) | pig gut metagenome | biome: pig gut; feature: pig-associated habitat; material: faeces | place: France | collected 2012
CTTTTCTCATCATTGTATTGTTTTTAAGTTATCGTCTTGCAGACTATTGAGTTAGTTGTATTTCTTGTGGTGCGATTTGTCGTCGTGTTTGTCGTCGTGTTTGTCATCGAAGTCGTCGTCGAAGTCGTAATCATCGTAATCCTCTAAAGTATTATACTCTTCGAGTGCAGCCTCTAATTCTCTCATTGTGTATCTGCGAGCAAGCGGTTGTTCTTCGATTGATAGCGTGAAGTCTGCCATTTTGATAGCCGCTTCGGCGGCTTCTGCGCCTTTGTTGCCGAGGGCTCCGCCTGCGCGGTCGAGTGCTTGTCGCTCGTTTTCGGTTGTAAGCACGCCGAAGATTATGGGAGCATTTCCGTTGAGTTCGGCCACGCCTTGCGTCACGCCCTGGCAAACGTAGTCGAAGTGGGGCGTATCGCCGCGAATAACGCAACCGATGACGATTACGGCGCTGATATCTTCAATGTCAATCATGCGAGCGGCGGCATAGGTCAGTTCGACCGTACCCGGCACGTGTTTGACGATGATGTTCTTGTAGCCTTCGCGCTTGAACACATCGAGTGCGCCTTGAAGCAGCGCTTCGGTTATGTGAGAATTCCACTCAGCCACAGCGATGGCAAAGAGAGGTTCGTGTAATTTCGGCAAGTTTGACTTGCTTTTTTTCGTTGCTTTCAGTTTTGTTGACATATCGTTGTGAATTTGTCTACAAATTTACGCCATTTTATGAGTAATTCAAAGGTTCGGCGTCAAAACTTGCTTTTTCGTGCGGGACGCAACTTGCGGTATGCCCACATCCAAAGCAGCGGCAATCCGACGCCGGCGAGGGAGTAAAGCAGCCAGAAACCGTCGTTCGGGTGGTCGTGAATCACCATATGGCAGCCGATTTGAGCGAAGTCGAGGTCGTACCACCAAATCTTGATTAGGCTGACGGCTTTGAACGACACGATGTGGAATATGTAGATGTAGAGCGACATTTCGCCGCAGTAGACGAGCGCGCGCTTGACAAACGACTGTCGGCGGTCGATGAGCCGAGACAACTGATAGGTGACGAAAAATCCGGCGATGCCCGTTAGCGGCAGAGTTGCCACGTCGCGCATTTTCGGCGACAGGTTCATGCCCGCCCAATGCTCGTGAGTGCCGACGGCGAGAACAGCGAGACACGCAATGATTGTAGCCCAAAACCACGGGCTGCGCACGTTTGTGCCGATGCGTTGCTCAAGGATGCGAAAAATCACGCCGAAGCCGAAGAAAAACATTCCCCAGGTTTCGCGAATGCCGCCTTGTACGATGCTGACGCGCAGCCCGTAGTTGATTTTCAGGGCGGCAAAGCCCAGCGCGCCAAGGCAAATCAGTGCCGCCGCTTGCCAGCCGGTTTGCGATTTGCCGCGGTTGTCGAGCAGCCGGTAGAGAATCAAAAAGAGTATGCTTGTGATGAGCAGGGCGCGGAAAAACCAGAAAGCGCCGGCGAGAAATTCGTCGTAACTACCCATCGAAAATACGATGTTTACTGCGCGTTGCAACCCCTGTTGGAAGGTGTAGGGATGAGTTACGCCGCCCGACCAGTTGCCGTATGTTTCGTTGAGGATTCCCCACGAGAACATCAAGTTGTGGATGAGTAGAAAGAAGATGCTCCATTTGACAAAGGGCACGTACAAACCTTTAAAGCGCTTCGCGCAGAACTGCCAGGGCTCGTCGGCATGGGCGCGCGTGAAAAAGTAGCCTGCCGTGATGAAAAACAGCGGCATGTGGAATAAATAAATCAGGCTCATCAGCGCCCCGGGACACTCCGCGTGTCCGACCACCATCAGTATGATGGCTATTCCCTTGGCTATTGAAATGGATGTGTTGCGTTGGCTCATAAAAAAATGTTGTTTAAGCCACAAAATTACGAACTTTTTAGTATTTTTAGACCTATTGTTTCCTAAATTTTTTGTATCTTTGTATGCTTATTACGGCAGAGGGGCTCTTCGCCTTGCGAGTTTGCGGTTCTGCTGTTGTAAGTGCTTATATAATAATTATTTATGGAAGAAAACAAAGAAAAGTATAGTGCGAGTAACATTCAGGTACTCGAGGGCTTGGAGGCAGTTCGAAAGCGTCCGGCGATGTATATCGGCGATACCGGACACAAAGGTTTGCACCATTTGGTGTACGAAGTGGTCGATAACTCAATCGACGAGGCGCTTGCAGGATTTGCCAATCACATTGAAGTAACAATCGGCGAAGACAATTCCATCAAAGTTGTCGACAACGGTCGCGGTATTCCGGTTGATAAGCATGCCAAACTGAACAAGTCGGCGCTCGAGGTCGTAATGACCGTGCTGCACGCCGGCGGTAAGTTTGACAAAGGTTCGTATAAGGTTTCGGGCGGTTTGCACGGCGTTGGTGTGTCGTGTGTCAACGCTTTGTCGGAATATTTGCGCGCAGAAGTTCGCCGCGACGGCAAATTGTATATGCAAGAATATGCCTACGGACATCCGAAAGCGCCGGTGGCAGTCGTTGGCGAGTCGACCGAATCGGGTACGACGGTGATTTTCAAGCCGGACAAAACGATATTTACCGAAACTACCGTCTACGACTTCGACACGTTGGCAAATCGTCTGCGCGACTTGGCATATCTGAATGCCGGAATCCGTTTGACGCTTACCGATGAGCGCGTCAAAGACGAGCAGGGCAATCCCAAACGGGAAGTGTTCTACTCCGAAGAGGGCTTGAAAGAGTTTGTTCGCTACATCGACCAAACCAAAGAGCAACTCATCGACGATATTATCTACATCAACACGGAGCGCCAGGGCATACCCGTAGAGGTTGCGTTCACCTACAATACATCGTTCAACGAAACCATTCTTTCGTTTGTCAACAACATCAACACCATAGAAGGTGGAACACACTTGACGGGCTTCCGCCGTGGCTTGACGTTTACGCTCAAGAAATATGCCGAAGACTCGAAGATGCTCGAAAAGGTAAAAATCGACATCTCCAGCGACGACTTCCGCGAAGGACTTACTGCAGTGGTTTCGGTGAAGGTGCTCGAGCCGCAGTTTGAGGGTCAGACAAAGACGAAACTCGGCAACAACGAGGTCATCGGTGCCGTACAAACCGCCGTCAGCGAGGCTCTGAAAAACTATCTCGAGGAGCATCCGCGTCAAGCGCGTACGATTGTTGAAAAGATTATTCTTGCCGCACAAGCACGCCATGCTGCTTATAACGCGCGTAAGAAAGTGCAATCGGGCTCAACGCTTTCGGGCGGTCTGCCCGGCAAACTCGCCGCTTGCTCGTCGCGCAAACCTGAAGAATGTGAACTCTTCCTCGTCGAGGGTGACTCGGCAGGTGGTTCGGCAAAGAAAGGTCGCGACCGCAAATTCCAAGCAATTTTGCCGTTGCGCGGTAAGATTCTTAACGTCGAGAAGGCTATGGAACACAAGGTGTTCGACAGCGAAGAAATTACCAATATCTTTAAGGCTTTGGGCGTGACAATCGGTACGGAAGAAGATAGCAAGGCTGTGAATATCAGCAAACTGCGCTACCACAAGATTATCATCATGACCGATGCCGACGTCGACGGCGCTCACATAGCAACCTTGCTCATGACGCTCTTCTTCCGCCGCATGCGTGCTGTTATCGAAGACGGCTACCTCTATCTGGCAACGCCGCCGCTCTACCGCTGCAGCAAAGGCGAAACGTCGAGATATTGCTGGACTGACGAGCAACTCCAAGAATTTATCGACACCTATGGCAAGGGCGAAGAGAAGCAAGTCAAGGTGCAACGATATAAAGGTCTTGGTGAGATGAATGCCGACCAACTTTGGGATACTACGATGGACCCGTCGACGCGTTTGCTCAAGCAAGTAACTATCGAAGACGTTGTCAAGGCCGACCGTGTATTCTCTATGCTTATGGGCGAAGACGTCGGTCCGCGCCGCGACTTCATCGAACAAAATGCTCATTATGCCGTTATTGACGCATAACATAAATAACGTCGGTAGGGTAGCGCCGCTACTCTGCCGATTCTTTTAATAATCATTAAGCAAATAACTAAAAACGCAAATATTATGGGTAAAAAAGCATTGTTAATGATTTTGGACGGTTGGGGAATCGGCAACCATTCCAAATCGGACGTCATCTTTACGACACCGACTCCTTATTGGGATTATCTCTTGAAAGAGTATCCTCATTCGGAACTGCAAGCGAGCGGCGAAAACGTTGGTCTTCCCGACGGTCAAATGGGTAACTCCGAGGTGGGACACCTTAACATCGGCGCCGGACGCATTGTATATCAAGACTTGGTGAAAATCAACAAATCGGTGGCTGATAAATCGATTCTCAACAATAAAGAAATCGTTTCGGCATTCACCTATGCCAAGGAGAACGGCAAAGCTATCCACTTTATGGGACTTACCAGCAACGGTGGTGTTCACAGTTCGCTCGAGCATCTCTTTGCACTTTGCGACATTGCCAAACATTACGGCTTGGAGCGCGTCTATCTGCACTGCTTTATGGACGGTCGCGACACCGACCCCAGAAGCGGTCTCGGCTTTATTCGCCAAGTGGAAGAACACTGCAAGAAGTCGACCGGCGTTATCGCTTCAATCGTTGGTCGCTTCTACGCTATGGACCGCGACAAACGTTGGGAACGCGTAAAAGAGGCTTACGACTTGCTCGTTGAGGGTAAGGGCGTGCAAGCAACCGACATGGTTCAGGCTATGCAAGACTCCTACGATGCCGACGTGACCGACGAATTTGTTAAGCCTATCAACAATTCAACAGTCGACGGAACTATCAAGGAAGGCGATGCCGTTATCTTCTTCAACTATCGTAACGACCGCGCTAAAGAGCTTACTATCGCTCTCACTCAGCAAGATATGCCGGAAGCGGGTATGCACACCATCCCCGGCTTGCAATACTACTGCATGACACCCTACGATGCATCGTTCAAGGGTGTTCACATCCTTTTCGACAAGGAAAACGTGCGCGACACGCTTGGCGAATATCTTTCGTCAAACGGCAAAACTCAACTTCACATCGCCGAAACCGAAAAGTATGCCCACGTGACATTCTTCTTCAACGGCGGCCGCGAAACTCCTTTCGACAACGAAGAACGCATCCTCGTGCCTTCTCCGAAGGTGGCTACCTATGACCTTAAGCCCGAAATGAGCGCTTACGAGGTGAAAGACAAACTCGTCGACGCTATCGCTTCGGAAAAATACGACTTCATCGTGGTTAACTACGCTAACGGCGACATGGTTGGTCACACCGGTGTTTACGAAGCCATCGAAAAGGCTTGTGTTGCCATCGACAACTGCGTGAAGGATACCGTAGAGGCTGCCAAGGCGCACGACTATGAGGTGATTATTATTGCCGACCACGGTAATGCCGACAACGCTCTCAACAGCGACGGTACGCCCAACACGGCTCACTCGCTCAATCCGGTGCCTTGTGTTTACGTTACCGCCAACAAGCAAGCAACTGTTGCCGACGGAATCCTCGCCGACGTTGCTCCTACTATCTTGAAGATTATGGGTATGCCGCAACCGGCAGATATGACAGGTAAGGCATTGATTTAGAGATTGTTTCTATGCAATAAAACCGACGGCGTGGAGGTCTGCTGACTTCCGCGCCGTTTTGCGTTAAGGAACGCGCTCTAAGTGTAGAGCGCGGAGATAAAAAAAATCCGACTAATCTCTCGATCCGTCGGACTCCTTAACCTATGATTCACTTATTTGTTGTTGTTGCTTGCTAAATTATCTTATGGGATGATATTCAACAAACGCTTCGATAGCCTCGTATGAAGCAAGACCGAGACTGCTGTAGAGTTGCGCAGTAGCGCGGTTGCGGTCTTCGGCGCGTTGCCAGAATAGACGGTCGTCGTCGCCCAAGAAGGGGGCGTTTTCCATCTGCGACTGGTGCTTGAGGATAGTGTTGCGTTTGAAGCGTAGCTGCTCTGGGCTCATCGGGACAGCCATTTCGATGTGGTCGATTTCCCATTCAGCCCAAGCGCCGCGATACATCCAAATGCGGCAATCGTTGATAAACTCGGCTTTCTCTTCGATGAGTTCGTCGATAGCGGCAAAGACTGCGTCGGTGCACACTTTGTGAGTTCCGTGCGGGTCAGCCAAGTCGCCTGCTACGAATATTTCGTGCGGTTTAACCGATTCGATGAGGTCTTTAACGATTTTAACGTCGCGTTCTTCGAGGTCGCCTTTCTTGATTGCTCCGGTTTCGTAGAACGGGAGGTCAAGGTGGTGTACGTTCTCGGGCTTAACACCCATAAAGTTGCAAGCCGTACGAGCCTCTGCGCGGCGGATGCGTCCTTTGAGGAAGCGGAGGTCTTCGATGTCGATGTCGCCGGGTTTCTTTGTTGCCAGGAAGTCTTTGATTTCTTGGCTCTTTTGACGGTATGTCTCTGTGTCAAGACCATAGCGTTCAGCGATAAGGTCGTTGACCATAATATAACGGAACATATCTTCGTCGCCCACGGCGATGTTACCCGATGTTTCGTAAGCCACGTGCACGTCGTGGTGCTGGTCGACGAGGCGTTTGAGCGTGCCGCCCATCGAAATTACGTCGTCGTCGGGGTGCGGGCTGAACACGATGACGCGCTTGGGGTAAGGCTTTGCGCGTTCGGGACGGTAGGTGTCGTCGGCATCGGGCTTGCCGCCGGGCCAGCCGGTGATGGTGTGTTGGATGTCGTTGAACACCTTGATGTTTACGTCGTATGCCGAGCCGTAGAGCGCAACGAGTTCGTTGAGCCCGTGGTCGTTAAAGTCTTTGTTGGTAAGTTTGAGGATTGGTTTGCCTGTTTCGTGGCATAGCCAAGCGATGGCGCGACGAATCAGCTTGTTGTTCCATTCGCAAGAAGTTACCAACCAGGGGTGGTTGATGCGAGTGAGTTTCTCGGCAGCCGAAAGGTCGAGAACCACTTCTGCGTTGCGGTGCGATTGGAGGAACGATGCCGGCACGGCTTCGCCCATTTGCCCTTCGACGGTGGCTGCTACGACTTTCGACATTGTTTCGCCCCACGACATACAGATGATGCGTTTTGCGCTGAGGATGTTCGAGATGCCGAGGGTGATTGCTGTCGTCGGTGCAACTTCTACGTTGTAGTAGCTGCTCATTGCGCGGCGTGTCTGGCTGCTGATGAACGACAGGCGGCAACCTGATGATTGTTGCGAGCCCGGCTCGTTGAAAGCGATGTTGCCGGATGCGCCGATTTCGCAGATGGCAAGGTCAAGCCCTCCGACTGCGTCAATGTCGGCTTTGCAAGCCCCGTAGATGTCGGTGTGAGGCGTGTCAACGTTGAACGTGTGGACGTTCTCGGGCTTTACGTTTGTTTGGCTGATAAATATCTTCTGCAGACGGTCGATTGTCTTCGGTTGTCCGTCGGCTGAGGGGTAGAAGTCGGCAATGTTGAATATTACAAGGTTGTCGAACGTTACTTTTCCTGCTTTGTAGAGCGATATCAGTTCTGTGTAGACGGGAATCACTGCGTTGCCTGCGCCGAGTGCAACTACGCATTTTCCTTTTAAGTCGACCGACTTGCGTATCGTTTTCGCCACTTCTTCTGCGATGTGCGCGGCGCCTTCGTCGGCTGTCTCAAAAATGCTTGTGTACACTTTTTCTTCACGGCATAATGCTGCAAATTCCAATTTGTTCTCCGGAGCGTAGTATTTCTTCGGAACTTGGTCTAGTTTGATTTGTGAACTTAAGTTATTTTTCATCTTGCAAATCCTTTAGGATATACAAAGGTATAGTTAATTTATTATCACTAAAACGCTTTTAACAGAATTTTAGTATTAATATCTTTTTTTATTGCTATAATGGTCTATTTTCACGACAAAGGTACAATAATATTTCCGAAAATCCAAATTTTATGTTTAATTTTGCGGTATCAATCAAACATACAAAACCATGCGTTTAATAATTGAACCTGACTATGAAAAAGTGTCGCAATGGGCGGCGAACTATGTAGCAAAGAGAATCAACGAAGCCCAACCAACTGCGGAAAAACCCTTTGTGCTCGGATGCCCGACGGGAAGCTCTCCTCTTGGTATGTATAAAAAACTCATCGAGCTCAATCGTGCCGGTAAGGTTAGTTTTGAAAATGTTGTGACTTTCAACATGGACGAATACTGCGGCTTGCCCGAAGAACACCCGGAAAGTTATCACTCGTTTATGTGGAATAACTTTTTCAGCCACATTAATATAAAGAAAGAGAACGTTAACATTCTCAACGGCAATGCTCCCGACCCGATTGCCGAATGCGAGCGTTACGAAGCGAAGATTGCATCGTACGGCGGCATCGACTTGTTCCTCGGCGGCGTTGGACCCGACGGTCATATTGCCTTCAACGAGCCGGGCTCGTCGTTGACTTCCAAGACTCGTATGAAGACGCTTACGCTCGACACCAAGATTGCAAACTCGCGCTTCTTCGACGGCGATATCACTAAGGTGCCCGAAACTGCGCTCACTGTCGGCGTGGGTACGGTGATGGCTGCCAAAAGTGTGCTCATTATCGTAAACGGCTACAACAAGGCTCGCGCACTCCAACAAGGCGTTGAGGGTGCCGTGTCGCAGATGTGGACTATCACCGCTTTGCAGATGCACCGTCAGGCTATTATCGTTGCCGACGAGGCTGCTACGATGGAACTTAAAGTCGGCACTTATCGCTACTTTAAAGATATCGAGGGAAAGAATCTCAATCCGGATACTTTACTTTAATTGTTTTAATTTATAAGAAAAAGGGGCGGACCCGCTCGGCACTCTTGCC
>SAMEA3663025__coassemble_1869_pt1 | contig 8601 bp, 5 predicted proteins | sample SAMEA3663025__metabat2_low_PE_014 | metagenome-assembled genome bin SAMEA3663025 (sample SAMEA3663025) | pig gut metagenome | biome: pig gut; feature: pig-associated habitat; material: faeces | place: France | collected 2012
TCAAATCGACAGCAGAAATAACCGCACCCGAGCCGATGCCAAATCGCTCTTGCAACGTCTGCATCTTCGGTCGATAGCCGGGCGACCACGGCCAAATGCTGTTTGCCGGGTCTTTGCCTTCGGAGACACGTTTGAGGTTCACAGGATGTTCCGAAAGGAGTTGCTGCGACTTGATAATCAACGAATTGATAAGCTCAGCTGTCGGTTCTGCATCCGGCGAACAAGCCCGAACAAGTACATCTTTGAACGGCGTTCCGGGTACGTCGTGCGGCGGCGTACACTCGATGTGCTTACATCCTCCTTTGATTTTCAGCAAATGACGATACGACACACCGGGATAGAACGATACAATCTCGTCGCTTAACTTCTCGTTCAGGAAATCGATTAACACCTTTGCCTCTTCGTTAGATATGTGACCGGCAGAATGGTTCTTTATCAATCCGTTCTCGATGCAAATAAGGTTACAACGCATAGCCATCTCGCCCGGCAAAATGTCGATGCCCATACTTGCCGCTTCCAGCGAGCCGCGTCCTTCGAACGACTCGTCTAAATCGTAACCAAGCACAGCCATATTTGCCACTTCGCTACCGGGATGGTATCCGGCAGGAACCGTTTTGAGCATTCCCAGACGTGAATGTTTTGCCAACCAATCGAAAGTCGGCGTTTCGGCATATTGCAACGGCGTTTTTCCGCCCAACTCTTCGATAGGCTCATCAGCCATGCCATCGCCCAATATTATTACTCGTTTCATTATCTGATATTTGCTATACTAATAATGTCGGCAAACACACCGGCTGCGGTCACTTCAGCGCCGGCTCCGTAGCCCTTTATCTCCATTGGATATTCCTTATATCTATCCGTCGTAATTAATATCACGTTATTGCTACTCTCCAGCGCATAGAACGGGTGACTCTGCCCTACTTCTTGCAAGCCTACGCCGACCTTACCGTCTTCGAGTTTTGCCACGAAACGCAATTTGCAACCCTTGTCGGCAGCAGCCTTTCGGCGCTGTTCAAACTCCGGCTCGATGGCTTTTATGTTTGTGTAGAATTCGTCTAACGTTCCTGTGAACAGCGATTCGGGTATGAACAATTGCTTGTCGACGTCGTCGGTTTCCACTCTATAGCCGGCTTCACGCGACAGGATGACAATCTTGCGAATAACGTCTTTTCCGCTTAAATCTTCACGTGGGTCCGGTTCGCTATATCCGGCATCTTTCGCCATTTTTATGGCATCGCCAAGCGAAACTGTCTCGCTTACAACATTAAAGATGTAGTTTAGAGTTCCTGATATAACAGCCTCTATTTTAAGGATTTTATCACCGGAGTTTATCAAGCTGTTAATAGTATTAATAATTGGCAAACCGGCGCCGACGTTTGTTTCGAACAGGAATTTAACATCCTTTCGGCGTGCCACTTTTTTAAGTTTGTGGTAGTTTTCGAATTCCGACGATGCGGCAATTTTGTTAGCAGCCACAACATTTACATTGTGCGACAGCAGTTCTCCATAGAGCGCCGCAACGTCTTTGCTTGCCGTACAATCGACAAACACCGAGTTGAAAATATTCATCTTCAGCACCTCTTCGACAATCGTTTTCGGATTAGCCTCCAGCGGTGAATTATTGAGGATATCTTCAAATTTGTCAATGTCAATTCCATTTCGGTCGAATACACAATGACGCGAATTGGAAATACCCACCACGTTGAGCGACAACGCTTTGTTTTCGCGCAAATTCTGCTGTTGCAACTTAATTTGCTTGAGCAGATTGCGACCAACGTGACCGACACCGACAACAAACAAGTTGAGCACTTGCGTTTCCGAAAGGAAGAACGAATCGTGGATGACGTTCAGCGCTTTGCGAAGGCTGTTATACTCTATAACGAATGAAATATTCGTTTCAGAAGCGCCTTGTGCACAAGCAATTACGTTGATACCATTGCGACCGAGGGTGTTGAACAACTTTCCGGCAATACCGGGAGTGTGTTTCATATTCTCACCCACGATAGCAACCGTTGCCAGGTCGCGCTCGGCGGCAATGTTCGAAATTTCTCCCATACTGATTTCAGTACTGAATTCCTCTTCGAGCACTTTTACAGCCAAATCCGCATCGCAATTTTTAACGGCAAACGAAGTGTTGTGCTCCGATGATGCTTGCGACACCAAGAACACGCTTACACCATTCTTTGCCAATGCGTTAAAAATGCGCGAATTCACACCGATAACACCAACCATACCCAAGCCCGATACCGTTATAAGACAGGTGTCGTTGATAGAGGATATACCCTTAATGGCTTTGCCGTATTTCGGCGGCTCTTCGTTTGTTATCCAAGTACCCGGAGCTTCCGGATTGAAAGTATTCTTGATGACGATTGGAATATTTTTATGGAAAACCGGGTAAATCGTCGGCGGATAAATCACTTTTGCGCCGAAATTACAAAGCTCCATAGCCTCGACAAACGATAGTCTATCGATGACATACGCATTGCTGATGACGCGCGGGTCGGCAGTCATAAAGCCGTCGACGTCTGTCCATATTTCGAGGACCGATGCCGAAAGCGACGAAGCAATAAGCGCCGCAGTATAGTCGCTACCGCCACGTCCAAGGTTTGTAATATTCCCTGTATTTTTATCGGTTGAAATAAAACCGGGCACAAGGGCAACACGTCCGTCGAAATGCTCGAAAGTGCTGCATATCAAGCTCTTTGTAAGATCGAGGTCGGCAACGTGCTTGCCAAATTGCAGCTCTGTTTTGATAAAATTGCGCGAATCGAAATGCTTTGCCCCATCAATTACATTGCTAACAATCACCGACGAGAGTCGCTCGCCGTAGCTAACAATGATATCCAACGTACGTTGCGACAGGTCTTTTATCAACGCAACTCCCCTATATATGTTGCCAAGTTCTTCAAGCAACGGGTCGGTCAACGACCGCACGTCCAACTGACGCTCAGGCGCAACGATGCCTGAAATAACGTTGTTATGACGCTCAATTATTTGAGAATAATTACTCAAATAACCGACATCACCGAGCGATGCCAACTTGGCTGTTTTGATTAGCAAATCAGTTATACCGCCCAACGCAGAAACGACAACGATGCATTGCTCGTCGCTACTTTCAACAATTTTTTTTACATTCGATATGCTTTGAACAGTGCCTACCGAGGTGCCACCAAACTTTAAAACTTTCATCCTTATATTTATACTAATATATGTATTATCATTAAAATATCGTGTAAAGTTACTAATTTATAACTTAACACAATAACAATTTTAGAAAATTATCGAATTTCAAGTAAAAAAACCGACTTAATTCTTCAAAAACCGAAGATTTTTAGCACAAAATGCAATTCAGGCAAACGGCGAAATGGTATAAAAATAGAGGAAACCGCCCTATTCTTTGATTTCGTCTGCCAACGCTTTCCAAAGTCGGTCGTCGGGCAACGGAGCCACAACATCGATAAGTAGTTTCGACACCGGATGTACAAACGAGATTCTATGTGACTGCAACGAAATGCTTCCATCAGGGTTACTCCTTCGCGAACCGTATTTCAAATCGCCTTTAATCGGGCAACCGATTGCAGAAAGTTGAACGCGGATTTGATGCTTGCGACCGGTGTGAAGATTCACTTCCAACAACGAATAGTTGTCGCCGCGAGCCAACACGCGGTAGTCCAACTCGGCTTTCAGAGCACCTTCGCAAGGTTGCAATGATGCATACGATTTATTGTTGCGCTCTACGGTTGTGATGTAATGAGTCAAAGTGTCGCTCTGCTTGATTGGCGCATTTTTTACCAAAGCCCAATAGACTTTTTTTACTTCACGTTTCTGAAAGAGTTCGTTCATTCGCGACAGAGCTTTGCTCGTCTTTGCAAAGACCACCAAACCGCACACCGGGCGGTCGATGCGATGAACGACACCGCAAAACACATTGCCCGGTTTGGCATATTTTTCTTTGAGATAGTCGCGCACAATGTCGACAAGCGGCTTGTCGCCGGTCTTATCGCCCTGCACGATTTCGCCGGGAGCTTTGTTGACAATTATCAGATGATTGTCTTCGTAAACTACTTGCATACCGTTAGTTGCCCATTTCCGACAAGAACTTGATGCGAACAAGGCGGATTTCGTCTTCGGTGTAGTCGCTACCTAATTCTTGAATTGCACATTCGAGGTCGTCGCTTTCGCTTTCTTTGAAGTAGTCGACGATGTCCTCCATATGGTCCTCGTCCATTACCTCATTAATATAATAGTCAATATTAATCTTAGTGCCGGAATAGACGATAGCTTCTATTTCGTCGAGCAGTTCGTTAAACTCCAGCCCTTTTGATTCGGCGAGTTCGTCGAGGGCAATTTTGCGGTCGATGCCTTGAATAATCGAGATTTTCAACTTGCTCTTGTTGGCAACAGTCTTTACTCTCAGGTCTTCAGGACGCTCGATTTCGTTCTCTTCGACGTGCTGCTTGATTACGTCGACAAATTCCAAGCCGTAGCGGCGAGCCTTACCGGCGCCAACGCCGGGGATGGTCTGAAGTTCCTCGATTGAAATGGGGTAAGTTGTAGCCATTGCTTCGAGCGAGACGTCTTGGAAAATGACGTACGGCGGCAACTCGAGACGTTTTGCAATTTTTTTGCGCAAATCTTTCAATATCGAATAGAGCTCCGGGTCGACGGCACAAGAGCCGCCACTCTTCATTATAGCTTCTTCGACATCTTCGTTATATTCGTTATCTTCAACTATTTTGAACGATTGAGGATTATCTAAAAACGCAAGTCCTTTTTTTGTCACTTTCAGCAGACCATAGTTTTCGATATCTTTATCCAAATATCCGGCTATAATAGCTTGATGAATAACAGCGGTAAGAAGTCGGTCGTTGTCGGCGTCTTGACATCCGAACACTTCGAGTTCGTTATGCTTGTACGATTTAACCTCCGATGTTTCTTTACCTGTCATCACATCGACCACATAGTCGGTCTTAAATTTTTCCTTCAAAGCGACTACCGTTTCGATAGTCGCACAAAGTTCATCTTTCGCTTCCAATTTCTTTTTCGGGTTTATACAATTATCGCAATTACCGCAATTATCTTCTTTATATTCTTCACCGAAATAGTAAAGAAGAGTTTTGCGTCGGCAGACCGAAGATTCACAGTACGAAGCTGTTTCGGCGAGCAGTTGCTTGCCAATCTCTTGTTCGGCTATAGGCTTGCCTTGCATAAACTTTTCGAGTTTTTGCAAGTCTTTGCTTGTATAGAAAGCAATGCATTGCCCTTCGCCACCGTCTCTGCCGGCACGGCCGGTTTCCTGATAATAGCCCTCAAGGCTTTTTGGTATGTCGTAATGTATTACATATCTGACATCCGGTTTGTCTATTCCCATGCCAAAGGCGATTGTTGCCACAATCACATCGACATTTTCGAGCAAAAAAGCGTCTTGGTTGGCATTTCTGACTGCGCTATCCATTCCGGCATGGTATGGCAACGCTTTGATGTTGTTAACAACCAATGTCTGCGTCAACTCTTCCACCTTTTTGCGACTCAAACAATAAATTATTCCTGATTTCCCTTCTTGCGATTTTATGTATTTTATAATGTCCTTATCAATGTTTTTCGTTTTAGGTCGTACTTCGTAATACAGATTCGGTCGATTGAACGACGACTTAAACACTTTGGCATTTTGCATGCCCAAATTCTTCTGAATGTCGTGCTGCACTTTCGGAGTAGCTGTAGCCGTAAGGGCGATAACCGGACGGGCACCGAGTTCGTTGATTATCGGGCGAATTCGGCGATATTCCGGGCGGAAATCGTGTCCCCACTCCGAAATGCAATGCGCTTCGTCGACAGCGTAGAATGATATTTTGACTGTTTTCAGGAATTCCACATTTTCTTCTTTCGTAAGCGACTCAGGAGCTACGTAGAGAAGTTTGGTTCTTCCAAGCGTAATATCATTCTTCACTTGGTCGATGGCTGACTTATTGAGCGAAGAATTAAGGAAATGCGCAATACCGTCGTCGGTGCTGAAATTTCGCATCGCATCGACTTGGTTTTTCATTAGAGCTATCAATGGTGAGATTACAATGGCTGTGCCGTCCATCATTAGCGAAGGCAACTGATAACACAGCGACTTGCCACCTCCGGTAGGCATTAGCACAAATGTATCGTTCCCCGAGAGGAGATTGTTGATTATCTCCTCTTGGTTCCCCTTGAATGTGGCGAACCCGAAATATTCTTTCAGTTTCGCTATCAAATCTTTTTTCTGCACCATAAGACAACCCATTCTTATATGTTTACAAAACTAAGAAATTTATTGGTAGTGTGCAAATAATTTTTATGTTTTTATTGCATCGCATCAAAATTGGCTTTTTCCAATCGTTCTTTTGCGTAGTCGTATTCGACTGTGAATGTTTTCCTCTTCGACGATGGAGCCTCATACATTGCATCAATCATTATAGTTTCCATCATCGAGCGCAAGCCGCGTGCTCCGAGCTTATATTCAATTGCCTTGTCGACAATCAAGTCGAGCACGCCTTCGCCGAACACCAGCTTAATACCATCCATCAAAAACAGTTTTTCATACTGCTTTACGATGGCATTTTTCGGTTCTGTCAAGATTCGCTTCAGGGCTTCTCTATCCAACGGTTCGAGATTTGTCAGAATCGGGAGTCGACCGATAATCTCCGGGATAAGCCCGAACGAGCGCAAATCTTGCGGCGTGACATACGACATAAGGTTATCGCGTTGGAATTTGCGTTTTGTCATGTCAGAGCCATAACCGACGGTATGAGTATTCAATCGCTGGGCTATTTTCCGCTCAATACCTTCGAATGTGCCGCCGCAAATAAACAGTATGTTTTTTGTGTCGACCGGTATCATCTTCTGGTCCGGATGTTTTCTTCCACCGTTTGGTGGCACGTTGACTACGGAGCCCTCCAGCAGCTTGAGCAAACCTTGTTGCACGCCTTCACCGCTAACGTCGCGAGTTATCGAAGGGTTATCGCCTTTACGCGCTATTTTGTCGATTTCGTCGATAAACACTATGCCGCGCTCCGCCTCGTTGACCTTGTAGTCGCACGCTTGCAACAGACGCACCAACAAGCTTTCAATATCTTCTCCAACGTAACCGGCTTCGGTCAGCACGGTTGCGTCGACAATAGCAAAGGGCACTTTCAGAAGTTTGGCAATCGTTTTTGCAAGCAAAGTTTTGCCGGTTCCGGTCGGACCGACCATCACAATGTTGCTTTTTTCGATTTCGACATTATCGTCGGTTTTCGGCTGACAAAGACGTTTATAATGATTATAGACAGCCACTGCCAAAAATTTCTTGGCAGTATCTTGTCCTATTACATAATTATTAAGGTAATCAACAATCTCCTTCGGAGTCGGTAACTTTCCGAAATCGGGAAGTTGTTCCTTTTTTGCCGGAGCATTTTCGGAATAATAGTTTTCCAAGCACGTATAAGCCGAGCGAATGCAGTTTTCGCAGATTGCGCCGCCATCCATCGACGGCAACAACAAATCTGCCGGTTGTCCGCAGAAGCTACATACGCCTGACGGGGTTTTCTTTTTTGCCATTATTATGCGTTCTTAGTCAAAACTTTATCAATCATTCCGTAGTCTAAAGCCTCTTGAGCCGTCATCCAATAGTCGCGGTCGCCGTCTTTCGCCACTTGCTCGAACGGCTTGCCGGAATGTTCGGAAATGATAGTATAAAGTTCGTTCTTAATCTTGAGAATCTCGCGAGCAGTGATTTCGATATCGGAAGCTTGCCCTTGCACGCCACCAAGAGGTTGGTGAATCATCACGCGCGAATGCTTCAGCGCAAAACGTTTGCCTTGAGCGCCGGCAACGAGCAACACGGCAGCCATCGACGCCGCCATACCGGTACAGATTGTTTTAACGTCGCACGAGATGTATTGCATAGTATCGTAGATACCATATCCGGCATAAACCGAGCCACCCGGCGAGTTAATATAAATCGAAATGTCTTTTCCCGGGTCGGATGAGTCAAGATAAAGCAGTTGAGCTTGTATTACGTTTGCCGCGTAATCGTCGACTTGCGTTCCCAAGAAAATAATACGGTCCATCATCAAACGCGAGAACACGTCCATTTGAGCAACGTTCAGTTGGCGTTCCTCTATAATTGTCGGAGATATATAGCTACTTGTTATCTTTGCATAGTCGTCAAACACTTGTCCGTTTATGCCTCGATGCTTAACAGCAAAATCCCTAAAATCATTTTTCATACATTCTTGTTTTTTAGTAATTCTATTGCAAATGTACGAAAAATTCGTGACATTCCATATAGGCAACAAAAGAATTCGATTTTTTCAAACAGCAAATGTTTTTCTTAATTCCACACCGCCGACGTTCATTACTCTCACCTGAAGATTCCAAATCGAAGTGCAAAACTTTGATGTAGGAATTAGTCATTCTCCTCACTCCTTCTGGCGAGGGGATGCCCGAGCGTCGGGGGCGGCCTAAACCGCCCCCAAGAGCGGACAGCAACAGAACATACTGGCAATACAAAATAAAAAAGGAGACCGAAGTCTCCCTGAGATTAACTAATTTTGTATTGCATTATGTATCATCAATTAACCTCGCAGCAAAGGT
>SAMEA3663025__coassemble_1900_pt1 | contig 8441 bp, 5 predicted proteins | sample SAMEA3663025__metabat2_low_PE_014 | metagenome-assembled genome bin SAMEA3663025 (sample SAMEA3663025) | pig gut metagenome | biome: pig gut; feature: pig-associated habitat; material: faeces | place: France | collected 2012
TGAGTTGCCCGAAGCTAAGATGCGTGGTTACAAACCAGGGCGTTTCTCGTTCAATGTATCTGGCGGACGTTGTGAAACCTGTAAAGGGAATGGCTACAAGACAATCGAAATGAATTTCTTGCCGAACGTATTTGTGACTTGTCCTGCATGCGGCGGCAAGCGTTTCGACCGCGAAACACTCGAAGTGCGCTACAAAGGCAAATCTATTGCCGATGTGCTCGACATGACAATCAATCAAGCCGCCGAATTTTTTGAGAACATACCATCAATAGCTCGCAAACTCCGTGTGTTGCAGAGCGTTGGTCTTGGATACGTAAAACTTGGACAACCGTCATCGACGCTCTCCGGCGGCGAATGCCAGCGCATCAAGTTGGCGCTGCATCTTTCGCGTCCCGACACCGGCAAAACGCTCTTTATCCTCGACGAGCCGACTACCGGCTTGCATTTCCACGACATCAGCCTTTTGCTCGATGTGCTTAATGCATTGGTCGACAAGGGCAATACCGTGCTGGTTATCGAGCACAACATGGACGTGATAAAATGCGCCGACTATGTTGTTGACATGGGTCCCGACGGCGGTACTGAGGGCGGTCGCATCGTTGCTGAGGGCACTCCCGAGCAAATCGCCAAATCTAATAAGTCAATCACCGGGCGTTTCCTCCGCAAAGAAATCTGAACTGCCTTCCAATCAGTTGATTTTTCCAACTGATTTGCGGTATCCAAGCCACTTGACGTAGCAGTTGATGCGAGCTTCAATCTCGGTTTGTTGCGCTTGTTGCCAGATGGTTTGCGCTTCGAGATAGTCGGAAAGCGTTTCCGTGCCTTTCTCATACTGAAGGCGGCTCGTGCGCAGGTTTTCGTTAGCCGACTCGACAGTCGACGCGGCAAGTTGTTTTTCCAAAAAAGCTTCGTCTAAGTTGTTATAAGATTGTGCAACCTCGAGCGATAGCATTTCGTCGGTGTATTGACGGTCGGCTAATGCCTTGGCGTACTGCGCTTTGGCTGATTTGATTTTGTTGGTTCGATGTCCGAAGTCGTAGAGTGGTATCGACACTTGTACACCGACAAGGAAGTTCCAATTGTCGATGAGTTTTGACCCATTGAGTTTTATCCCGTTTGCATAACCGTATTGTCCGACTAATCCTACTTGCGGCATGTAGTCGCTTTTGGCAAGAGCGATATTCTCTTTAGCCAAGTCGCTTTGACTCTCAACGATGAGGTATTCCGGGCGGTCGAAGATATCGTGTTGAGCATCTTTCTCCGGCGAAACGTCGGGTAGGTCGGTGGTCGTCTCGATGTCGTCGTCGATAGGGCGTCCAATCTCGTGACAAAGGTTCATCTTTGCCAATCGTAGAGCATTTTCTGCCCTACGCATATTCAGTTCGCTCTCGTTGAGTTTTACCTTAACTTTCAGCACATCGTTTTTCTGCTTCACGCCATGTCGGTATGCTGATTCGACCGTGCGGAGCAATTCCGTCAGCAAAGAGTTGTATGAATTGGCAACTTTCAGCAATTCTCCGGCTTTGACCATATTGGCATATGCCTTCGATGTGGCAACAACGATTTCCGACTCGGTCAATCGTTTGTTTTGTCGGTATATGTTGTTGGCAAGTTTCGACATTCGATAGCCTGTCTGAATCTTGCCGCCCATATAAATCGGTTGCTCGATTTTGACGCCTGCCGATGCAAGCCAATCGACGTCGTAAGATAGCTTCAAGCCGGGAAACAGGGCATATTTGTCGGGCGAAATTGCTCCGCCTTCGACAATCGGCAACTGCCCGCCACCTGAGTCGTACGAACCGTTGGCTGTTGTGTAGATGGCATTCCCGGTGAGCGTTAGGTTGGGGAAGAACAACGCTTTGGCGCTCTTTTGCTCATACTCGCCGGCGCTTAGGCTGTAGTTAGCCGCTTCGATGCGCTTGTTGTTTGTCTTTGCCAATTCGATGCATTCTTCGAGCGAAAGCCGAGTTTGTGCAACTGCCGAAATCGCAAATCCTGCAAGGGTGGAAAATAATATTAATCGTTTCATTTCATTTTAATTTTAAAGAATAGAGCGTAAAGTACCGGCATGAATATTAGCGTTGCAACCGACGAGAATAGCAATCCGCCCATAATCGTTGCAGCCATCGAGCCGAACATAGAATCGGTTAGCAGTGGTATCATGCCGAGAATCGTTGTGAGCGAAGCCATCATCACCGGGCGCATGCGGCTCTCCGAGCTTTTCAGCAAAGCCTCTGTCGGGTCGATTCCGCTCTCCAATTGTATGTTGATTTCGTCCATAAGCACTATGCAGTTCTTAATAAGCATACCAACCAGACCTAAAGCGCCTACAATTGCGCAGAAGGTGAATGATTGTCCAGAGATGAGCATTGCCGACACGATTCCTACTGCCAACAACGGAATGCAACAGATTATTATTGTCGGCTTGCGATAGTCTTTGAAAAGCATAATGAGTATGGCGAGCATAAGTACAACCCCTAATGGTACGTTCTCGAAGAGATAGTGCATTGTTTGTGTGCTTGCATCTTTTTCGCCCATCCATTTGAGTTCATATCCCGGAGGGAGTGGAATTTGCTCGATTTTTTCGGCAATAATAGTTCTTGCTTTTTCGGTCTCGTAGCCGGCAGCGGGGGAGCACATCACCATCTGCGAGCGTTGCCCATTGCAGCGTGGCACAACCGGGTCTTCCCAGCGCACATTTATGCCGTTGCTTACCTGATTTAGCGGCGTTGTTTGATTGACTGTTTCTATAATCTCATCCAGGTTGAGTGTGCCGGAACGTACCGCCATAATGGCGTCTTTGTTGATAATGCCGTTGATGTTTGGTAGCGTAGAGAATACAGGTACGTTTTCCAAGTTGTCCAACTTGCTTCCGTCGGGCTCAACGCATTTTATATAAATGGTGTTTTTATGAATTCCTTCGTAGAAATAGCCGATAGGTATTCCGCCGGCTGCTGTCAGAACCGATGTGGCAATGTCTTGCCGCGAAAGCGAAGAGCGTCGTGCCGCAGTTTGGTTGTAGTCAATGTCGAGAACGGGTATTGCCGGCTCCCAATCGGTGGTGGTCATTATTACTACCGGTGAATTGTCCATAATAGCGCGTGCCGAGTCGGCAAGTTGGTGAAGTACAGCCGGGTCGGGTCCGGTAAAGAGTGCCTCTATCGGGTATTTTTTATACATAATGTTGTAGCGCTTCAACTTGATGTAAGCGTCGGGATAGAGGGCTTCAATCTCTTGCTGAAGGCTGTCGATGTGCTCTTCGAGCGATTCTGCCGACTCGAAATTGATAATCAATTCACCATAAGCGAGCGATGGTGTTGCTATGCTTCGCACCAGGTTGTAGCGTGCCGGTGTGCCGCCAACCGACGTCGTTATGTCGCCGATGTAGGGCAGCTTTTGCAGTCGATGCCTTATCTCTTCGAGGTCGGCGGCTACTTTGTCGGAATTCGTCCCTTCCGGCAATTTGTATTCCATATAGAGTTGGTCGTACTCCATGTCAGGGAAGAATCCATGGCGCATAAATCCGTAACCGTAACCACTTAAGCCGACCAAGATTAAGGCTATTATTATTGTGGCAAGGCGATGGCGCAGACAGAATGCCAGGCTTTTGCGCAACCATTGGTGTGCGAAGTTGTAGCCGGTGGCTTTAGATTCTGCTGTCTTGTGAGTCTTTAACCAATTGTCTGCCATCAACGGTACGTGCACGAGAGCCAAAATCCAACTTAGCATAAGCGAAACGGCGAGCACGATAAACAAGTCGCGCACATACACGCCTGCCGTGTCGGGCGAGAGGAATACCGGCAAGAATGCCAGTATCGCTATCAGCGTAGCACCCAGCAATGGCATGGCTGTCTTTTTGCCTATTTGTGTCAGTGCTTCTCTGCGCGGCAAGCCTCGTTTGAGGTCTACCAAAATGCCGTCGACTATCACTATTGCATTGTCGACAAGCATACCCATTGCCAAGATGAATGAGGCGAGCGACACGCGTTGCATCGACCCGTCGGCTAATCCCAATATCAAGAAACTACCGATGACAATAATGACCAAACTTATTCCGATAATAACACCGCTTCTCCAGCCCATAGCAAGCATAAGAATCGCAACGACGATGGCCACTGATTCTATAAGGTTGGTGAAGAACGTCGACAACGCATCGATGACTCGTTCGGGCTGGTAGAACACCTTGTGATACTCCACTCCGGCGCTGAAATGCTCGGCTTTGAGTTCTGCCAAGCGCTGCTCGACCAATTTGCCGACCTTGACAATGTCAGACCCCGACGAGGCGGCTACGGCAATTCCCAGCGCCGGCTCATCGTTGAATTTCATCGAGTTGCGTATCGGCTCGGCATAGCCGTTTTCGATAATTGCAATGTCGCTCATTCGAAGTTGGTCGTCTTCGTGACCTTGTATTATCATTTGTCGTATTTGCTCGACTTGCTTGAACTTATCTGTTACAGCCACACGCACGCGCTTTGGCCCGTTGTCGTAGTAGCCTGTATAGTAAATGCCGTTTTGTCCGTTGAGTGTGGCAAGTATCTCGGCAGGCGAAACGCCTAATGTTGCCATCCGTTCAGGCTGCATTTCTATGTTGATACATTCTTCGCGCTCGCCGTAAATCTGTACGCGGGCAACGCCGTCGATGTTTGTCAACTCGCGTTGTATCAACCGAGCATAGTCGGAGAGCTTGCGCTCGTCGACGCCATCGCCTGTCAGCGCATAGAACATTCCGTAGACCAATCCGAAATCGTCTTGTACCGATACCGAAGTGCCGTCGGGAAGTTTTGCTTCGGTATCCGACACTTTGCGCCGCAGCAAATCCCAATATTGTTCAATGTCGTCGTCGGGCACCGTTCGCTTCATCTCAACTTGCAGAATTGCCATATCGTTGTACGACCAACTGTTGATATAGTCGACTTCGCCAATTGTTCGGATGCTCTTCTCCAGTGCCTCCGTGACCTCCATCTCCATTTCGTGTGCCGATGCACCAGGGCGTATGGCTACTACCATCGCCGTCTTTACTTTAATCTCCGGGTCTTCGAGTTTACTCATTTGGTAAGCGTAGAACAGACCGCCTACGAGAAGAACGGCAAGTAAAAAGTAGACCAACTTTTTATTGTCGAAAGCCCATTTGCCTAAGTCTATCATAACAATCCTCCCACGTTTGTTTTGCTCATCGGTTCAAGGCGTTCCGCCGTTTGCCCGTCTTTGAGTTTGTGAACCCCCGACGTTACAATCTCATCGCCTGCCTTAAGTCCTGATTTTACTACGGCATTTCCTTTTGTGTCGAGCCGTTCCACTTCTATTTGCCGACGATGTATTGTGCCGTTTGAGGCATTGAAAATCCAAACGAAACTATTGCCTTTCTCCTCAAACATAGCCGACGACGGTATTTCTATGCTGTTGCTGACGGTAGCGTTAGCATGCGAAATCCGTACCATCGCATTCATTCCCGGCGAGAGTCGGTTCGACAGTCCGTTGGGCACGGCGAGTCGCACCGTGTACAGCTGGTTGGCATTCGCTGCCGGAGCTATGCTTATGAGTTTCAAATCAACGGTTTTCGCCTCCAAGAAGTCGAACGAAGTAGAGAACGACGTGAACCGGTCTCGGTTGACGTAAGCCGATGTTGGAATATTGATTTCTATCTCAAGACTGTTGTCGGTTATTATCGCCACAACCGGCATTCCTGCACCTAAAACTGTTGGCGGGTCGTAGATGCGCTTCTTGATAGTGCCGCTAAAAGGCGCATAGATTCGCGTGTCTGCCAGTTGGTCTTTGGCATGTTTGTATTTTGCCGTAATCTGCTGCAGCCCGTAGCGCGCCTTGTCGTAGTCGCCGGCAGTGGCAACACTGTCGGCATATAGAGCGATGACGCGTTCGGCTTCCGACTTGATTTTATGATATTCCGCCTCGGTTGCTGCGAGTTGCGTTTGATAGTCGACCGGGTCGAGTTCCGCAATGATTTGACCCTTTCTGACCTTGTCGCCCTCATCCACGTAGACCCGTGCCAGTGTTCCGCTTACTTTGAACGCCATGTTTACTTCTTCCGAGGCTTTAACTCTTCCCGGAAAGTCGGTCGATGTTGCCGACGCATCGCTACCTATTGTAATTGTCTCAACTTTAATAAGTTTTGACTCCTTCTCTTCTTTTTGGCACGACTGCATAGACAATGCCAAAATGATTGTTGCACAAATTGTTGGAAAATATCCGGAGCGGGAAGTTCTGTTTTTTTCTTCTGTCTGTAACATAATGCTCCCTTTTCTCTTTTATTTTTTGCAAAAATATCATTTATGGGGAATTAAACGTGTGTAGATAATTATCAAGGATTGTACGATTTGTGCTTTTTTATGAAAATTAATATATCTGAAATTTGGATAATTGATAATAAATAGTTTCATTTGCATATAGATTAGTCAAATACGTATGATTGAAGACCCTAAAATCGAATTGTTTGATGTCAACAAGGAAAACGCACAAGCACAAAATATGTTAATTTGTCTTGAACGTAATGGTTTCCTTCTATGCCGTCGAGGCTATATAGTTTTGAGAATCGACGACAAATTGTTTACTGTCAAAGCCGGTGACCTTTATATCTACACCGCTTTCTCTCAGACGCATGTGGAAGGTTTTAGCGACGATTTGGAAGGCATTGCCGGAACGGCCGATTTCGACTTCGTGCTTTCGTCGCTTGAGTCGATTTCCAACACCCAAAGCCACGTATACATTCGTTTTCATCCGTGTGTGCCGCTTTCGTCCGAGCAATTCAAACGTATTGAGCAGTTAGCAATGTCGATTCGTATGCGCAAAGACATCGAAAGCCCGCTGAGTTTGTCGATTGTGTCGGCTTTGGTTTCGGCATTTTGTTATGAAATTGTCGACGCGTTTATTTCAAATGCACCGATGCCTCTTGTGCAGCAAACGCGCAATGACAAGGTGTTTCAGAAATTTTTAATAGCGCTATTCAAGCATTATTCCGTGCATCGCAATGTGAAATTTTATGCCGACTTGTTGAACCTCACGCCGCGCTATTTTTCTACATTGATTAGACAAGTGTCCGGTCGAACGCCAATCGATTGGATTTCGCTATTTGTCGTTATCGAAGCCAAGCGATTGTTGTCGAATCCCAACATCAGCATCAAAGAAGCAGCCAATCGGCTTAACTTCTCCGAGCAGTCTTTCTTCGGCCGCTATTTCAAGCAGTACACAGGCTTATCCCCATCGGAATATAAATCCCAAACAATCGCCAAAAACGAGTAGTAGTGTAGTATGGGGATTTTTCTTCTGCTTTGTTGGCTTTGATTTGCTTTTTAGGGCGCTTTGTATTACTTTTGTTTTGTAATTTAACAGATGAACAGTTATGAAAAGATTTTTGTTGATAGTGTCACTGTTGGTGGCGAGTGTGAGTGCCTCGGCTATGGGCTTTCGTTCGTTAGACCTGAAAGCGAACTTGCGTAGCGATTTCGGCCTTGGTGTGGGTATGTCTTTCAATTTGCCCGCAAATTTCGAATTTGCACCGTCTTTCAACTATTATTTCGACTCGGGAAATGCCTTTACTGTCGATGCGGACTTCCGTTATCGCTTCGATTTGCCGAAGTCGTTTTCGATTTATCCGCTTGCCGGTCCGTTGTATTTCCACTGCAAAGACCATAATAATATCGGCTTGAATGTCGGCGCGGGATTCTCGTACGACATTAACAATACTTGGTCGGTAGGCGCTGAGGCTAAATATCAATATGTTAATCATTTCGACGACTTCTATTTGTCGCTTGGTGTGTCATATCTTTTTTAATTCGTCAAGGATATGAAGATTTGTGTCCTCGACGGCTATACACTCAATCCCGGTGATTTGAGTTGGGATGCCGTCTGTAGTTTGGGCGAATGCTCCGTCTACGACCGTACGGCGACTGCTGATGAAGTGGTCGACCGTGCCGCAGATGCCGAAATCGTGTTGACCAACAAGGTGATGATTACCGACGACGTTATGGAACGCCTTCCTGCGTTGCGCTATGTCGGTGTGCTCGCTACCGGTTATAACGTAGTCGACATCGAAGCTGCGCGGCGCCGTGGCATCATAGTGACTAATATTCCTGCTTACAGCACGGCATCGGTGGCGCAGATGGTTTTTGCGCATCTGCTCAATATTACCAATTCGGTGGCTCGATATAGCGCGGAGATAGGGCAGTGGGCTCGCTCGCGCGACTTTTGTTATTACGACAGCGGTCTCACTGAATTGGCAGGCAAGACTATGGGCATTGTCGGCCTTGGCAATACGGGTATGGCTACTGCGCGCATTGCGCTCGCTTTTGGTATGAAGGTGATTGCTTTGACGTCGAAGACGGCTGACGTTTTGCCCGATGGAATTGTGCCCGTCGACCGCGACACGCTTATGGCGGAGGCTGACGTTATCAGTCTGCACTGCCCGTTGACAGAGTCGACGCGCGAGA